>Ga0209624_10001730_pt1 | contig 16778 bp, 10 predicted proteins | sample JacPinW_OM2H0_O1_FD_188565 | JGI IMG/M metagenome (GOLD analysis project Ga0209624, IMG submission 188565) | Forest soil microbial communities from Algoma, Ontario, Canada - Jack Pine, Ontario site 1_JW_OM2H0_O1 (SPAdes) (version 2) | ecosystem: Environmental > Terrestrial > Soil > Boreal...
CCCGAACCAGTTGGCGCGCAAATCAACGTAGTTCTTTCCGCCAGAATGTGCGGCCAGCCCTGCTCCTGTGGTTCCGTGGGCGTGCCGAATTTCTTCACGAACCACTCCCGAACGAGCGGATGCGCCCATTCAAGGCTGGCTGGAGACAGTGGCGGAATTGCCGTTTGATTCATAAGGGTCCAACGGGAAACAACGCGCGGGCGACGAATGCGCATCTCTATTTTGCTGGAATTTCAATTCAGAATCAAAGCGGACGTACTAAAGACGATTCGTTCGGCGCGTAACGCAGCACTCTCAAACTCGGAACTCCCGCCGGCAAACTTCGCAGCAAATAAACAAACGGCCGCGCGCCTTCAATCCGCGCGGCCGATTCGATTCTGTAATACCGCTCATTGAATAGGATCATCCGAGCCGCATCCCAATCTTTTTTCGCTCTCGATGATTCAATCTTCAATTGCCAATCTTCGCGCGCTTCATCAACGGTCACCAAATCGTTCACGTTGGGATGCCGCAACATCCACGCGCTGCGCCAGCCGACCACACCGGCTTCTGCTACAAGCTCAAGCAAAACAGTTCCAGCCGTATCGCCGTTGAACACTGCTATTGCTGTTCGCCATGCGCCGTCGGCCAAAAAATACATCCCGATCCAAAGAAGAAGATTCGTGGTGACAGGCAAAAATCCCCACGCGCAGAAAAAATTGATGGCGAGAATGCACTCGAAGCCACCGGAAAGCATCGTCCCGGTGGACCAGTTCGCGTAACGGTCTCCGAACCTGCCAACTCGCCAGCGCGCGGGCACCAGCGAAAGAATGGGGCCGTAGAAAATCGTCCATCGCGTGTATTCGGCAATTTTCCCGATTAGCGTGCTCATCAAAATGAGTATACCGGCTGATTCAGTCCTCAAATTATTTACGAAAGCGAAATTGTCTATTTGACGAACAGACGCGTTTTCGCGCTGCTTGTGATTCCGGCGGATCGCCGCGGCGTTTGTCATTTCAGAGCATTCTAACTGTGTTATCGTCCGTGACGGTTTTCGCCGCTCTTTTACGCAATGCAGAGTGAATGCGAAAACTCGAATCTCCTTGTAGCTCGCCAGGATGCGGTTCAGGCGAGCGGAAACTCGAGGGTCAACATGGCCGATATTGAAGAATTGCACGAACGCGCGGAACAAGCGGCGGGCGATAAGCGGCTCGCTTCAGTTACCGTCAGCATGGCAATTTTGGCTGTTTTTGTGGCGGCCGTTTCTCTGATGGGAGAACGCATTCACGCCAACGAAGTCCTGGCGCAAACAAAGGCAGCCGACCAATGGGCGCAGTATCAGGCGAAAGTAATTCGCGAAAGAAGCTACGAAGTATTTTTGGACCAGTTGGATGTTTTTGCCGTGCAGGATCCGTCCCACGCGGCGCAGGTAAAAGCAAAATACAAAAGCGAAATTGACCGGTACACTAGCGAAACCAAGGACATTTCAAATCAGGCGACCTCCACCGAATCCAACGTGGCCGTATTGGATCGCCGCTCGAACTGGTTTGATTTCGCTGACGTGTTGCTCGAAGCGAGCCTGGTGATTTGCTCGATCACTCTGTTGACGCAGAAACGCGGCTATTGGTATTTCGGTTTGCTCGGCGCTACAGCGGGAATGGTTGTTGCGGTCGTGGGGTTATTTATTCGATGAAAGTCTTTTGAGTTTGTCTAGGTTCGATTTTGTACGTTGAACTTCGTTGATCCGATTGACGTTTGCATAAGGGGTTGACCTATGCGTGTTCCGTTTCTCGCCAGCGTATTTTCCGCGTGTGTTGTTGCGTTATGCCTCGCTCCACCGAATTATTCTCAAACTCAGCAGGACGCAGCGCCGCCGAAGCAAGCGTCACCCGCGCCGGCTGCGCAGGATGATAAGGTCGACGCGATTCGTCTTCTTTACACCGGCAAAACTTTCGGATATTTCCGCATTCCGGATTGGCAGGGACCTTCAGCGCTCGGCGACGGTTGCAAAGATCCCTCGAAGCAAAAAGATAAGAGTGACGCCGCGGCGGAATTTGAAGAATTGTTGAAAACACAATTTCAAATTGACAAAACGAAAGGCGCAATTCTTGTTGGTACCGGAGATAATTTTGCGCCGGAAATCGAAGCACGCGATTTTTGCGAACCCCCCGCTGGTCAGCCTGGCGCAGGCAAAAATTATCAGCGTGTCGGAAAAGAACTTTTCGATTGGGATGCGAATTCAAAGCAGTGGATTCGATCCGACGCGCATACACAGAACAACGCAGTGCCGACAAACGGCCTCTTTATGATTCCAACGGACAACGTCGCCAATTTTTTTATTAAAGAAGGATATGCGGCGCTGGTTCCGGGAAAACAGGATTTTTATTTCGGCCCAGAACGCATTCGCGAGTTGGCCAGATTCATGGCCACGCAACCAATTCCAGGGACGACAGGCACTCTGCACAACGCCGGACAAGGCGTTCAAATGCTCGGCGCGAACATCGTGATTGAAACTACATGGATCACTTCGCATCAGCCGTTGCCCGATAGCGAAAATCCTCCGTGGTTTATTCCCAGATTTCCGGAGGCTTCCGATTTGATCGGTCCGACAGACGCTGCTGGCGCGGAAATTAGATTGTCGGGACTTTCCGATGGCGCGAAAGTTTTTCCGTGGGTCCGAGGAGTTTCTCTTGAACTCTCTGGTGGAAATGCCACGAGCAAACTGCTGCCGATTATTAATTCCACAAAATTTTATTTGTGCGGCGTAAATCCTGACACACCCGGCGAGCCAAATTCGATTCCGAAGCCGGTGCAACAAGGCCCGTGCACGGTGTTGCAAGGAAAGCCAGGCGAAAAATCCGGCCAATTGACTTTGGATTTCCCGTGGATTGACGCGCAGCATTTCTACACATTGCATGCTGGCATGAATTACGGACTTTGCGCTGTCACCGCGAATGCGCAAGTTAAAACCGCGGATAGCGCTGCAACTTTCTGCGTGCGATTTTCCGTTTACACTCCTTTCTTTCAGTCATCGGGAGACATCGGCGGGCAGAAATGCACAGATCTGCAAAATCCCTCGTGCTATCGCGATCCTGATCCCTACGTTTTAATTGAAACAAAGGATGAAAATGGAATTCCGGAAGACGTCGCAATTTTCGGTGTCGTCGATCCGCAAATTGGCTCGAACGTTGGCTTGCTGAACTTCGCCTGGGCTAATACGGCAAGCCGAAATTTTAAAACAGAAACTACGATTCAAGATCCGGCGGAAGCGATGAAGCAAATGCTGGATTCATTCAGCCGCAGGTTTGACGAAAACGGGTACACAAAGGAAATCGCGGCCGGCAAAAGACGTTTGATCAAAGTTCTGCTGGCGCAAATGAATTCTGAAACCGCGCAAATTTTGGGCACGCGATTGAAACAATTTCAAGTTGTCGTAAGCGCGTCCGATCCGGAAATGGCCACGGTGGGCGACACTATCAATTCAAGTTGGGATACGCCGAAAGCCGGTTCAGTGCGTCATCCGATGATGATTGCAATTCCGGAACCTTACATCGTCGGCAGCCGCAATCCTCAAGCGGTTGCGGATATCGGCAGGCTGGACATCACAATTTCCGCGGACGTGATTCCGAAGTGGACTCTCGTTTCCGAACACATGGAACCGGGAAAATCACCCGACAAAAAAACTTCGTCCGATAACGCTATCGCATTTTGGAAGGCCGTTGCCGCCGCGCTGAAAAAAGATTGCCGTCAGGATGGATTCGATTCCGAAAGCCAGGCGAATCAAATTCAGACGCTAACGCTTTGCGAAATGCAAAAGGAAACTCACGCGGACGTCGCGCTTCTGCAGAAGCGCGATTTTTTCGCCGAACTTCCCGACGGTTCAGGCGATATTCCCGATCTAAATTCAAAACAGCCGGATGAGATTTTGCAGCAACTTCTGGACCGCATCGTATGGAAAGGCGATTTCCTGAATTTACTTTACGTTCCGGGAAGCGCTTTGCAACAGGCGCTGAAACAATCCAAAGCATTTGACGCCGCGGACAAATCAAATTTGAGCGTCGGCGAAAATAAAAATCGCGGACTCGTCACCGTCGGAATTACTTTTGACGCGGCGCACGGCGAATATCTTATTGACGGAATCCAGCTTAATCCCAACAAACTTTATTCCGTTGCCACCAGCGATTACATCGGCGGCGGAGACACCGGATTTCCCGATCTTGCCGCTGCGCAAATAAGGCCGGCGAAAGTGCCATCCGATTTTGATAAGCAGCTTGTGACGATCAGCGGCGCAGTCTGCCGCGGAATTACGGGCGAATCATGGAACGCGCACTGCATCGGGCCAATTCTTCGCGATACTTATCTGGACGAAATTGCGGAGCAGCCGACGAATACGGCACCGAGTTACACGCCAAAGGAAGTTTTATGGACGTGGACAATTTTTCATCATCCGCGCGAAGTTCCCGGGAAGCAGAAAGAAAAACCGCCGACGCTTCAAAATAAAATGGATCAGTTCGTTGAGTACCGGCCGCTTCTGGATTTCCAATTAATCAAGGCAACTTTTGGAGTTACGACTTTGGGCCATAACGGATCGGATGCGCAGATTGACGCAAATTTTGGCGGGATCACAACTCCTGGAGTGAACTCGCACCGATTTACAAATTGGGCGAGCGATTTTCAGGCGCAATTGACGCGTAACTGGAAACACTTTCAATTGTTCGCGAGTCCTTCGTATACATTTAACGTTCAATACAAAGGACAATCGAACGCTTCCCGCCAGATCAACCAGATCGCAAATTTGGGAATGTTTGATCTTGGCGCAGCGCGTTTGTGGCTTGAGCGCGGACCGGAACATCTTGATTTAGTTTTCACCACACATTTTGAAACGCCGCTGGAAGAAACCGCGACGGCGTTCACGCTGAAATCCACTCCTGTGGCGACGCTACAATTTAATCAACCGCGCAGTTACACGACTTTAGTTCGAGGCGGAGTTCGCTGGCAGCGCCGCACGAGTTCGATTGAATTTGGGCCGGAAGGCGGACATCAATGGGATGCGCTGCAGGGATTTAATTTTTCTACGAACGGAAGCATCACAGCAACTTGTTTGGCGCTTTCGGATATTAGCTTTTCGACGTGCGTAGCGAACGACAGCAATCCGAAATTAACAATTCCACCAACGATTACGGCGAATTCGGTTGTGTCAACGCTTCAATCGGGGAAGGACCACGCCGGACTTTATTGGAAAATCTATTTGAATGTGCCGGTTTATAACAAGGTCAGTTACAGTTTTACTGACACGGGCGATTGGTTTCTGGTGAATTTTGGAACGGAAAGCACGACCGACACGCGATTCCGAGATCTGGAACAGCACCAGATTAAATTTAATATTTTCCCGAGTCTTTCGATAGGGCCGGAGCTGGATCTTTTGTTTTACGAGAATAAATCATCGGGACCTTTGAAGGGAGCGTTCCTCCGGCAGGACCAAATTTTGATGAAGGCGCAATTCGGGTTTGACTTATTTAACCTGCGGAAGAAACTGAATCAGATCCAGTACGCGCCGGCGTCGAAATCGCAGTAGTGGTTACAAAAAATAACCAACATGCACTATAATGCAGTTTTTGTGGCGAAAGACCGGAAAAGTGCATTATAGTGCACTTTTTGGAGTGGAAAAAAGACGGGGAAAGCTCTAAACGCAGAGACGCAGAGGGCGCAGAGAAAAGAAACACACCAAAAGCCAAGGAAAAAGCAGGTCCCTCGGAGCTCGGGATGACACCGTGTGCGGGTGGGCGAGCGATTTTGAAAAGTTTGAGACAATTCCGAAGTTTCGATTCCGAGAAGTTCCGTTCCGCTAAGCCCTTTATTAGCATACACATCGCCCACAGATCGTTGTAAGTCCTTTATTAGCACACACTTCGCAAAATAGGGTGGGGGTGGGGGTGCGTGTTTTTTGAAAAATTGACTGTTGGCGGAAGAGTGCGATGCGGGCTAAGAGCAAGGAAACAAAGGGTATTCGCCGTCGGGTCATCCAAATCGCCGACGTTCTAAATTCAAACTTCGGAAAACACCATGTCGCCATCGCGGGCCGTCGCGGCTCCGCTTCGCTTCAAGTGTTCAACTCGCCGTCATACATTTTTAACATTGGACGAATAGGGTGGGGCCGCTCCATCCGCATAGTCGTTCGCAAGAATGCGATTTGGTTTTGGGATTTTCAGGAGAGATTCGATGGCGACGGGCGCGCATGTACTGGATCGAAAAGAGATTTCAACGCCGGCGAAAGTTGGGATGTGGATTTTCGGAGCGGCGCTGGTGATTGGATTTGTTTACGCGGGCCGACAATTGCTTACCGATCTGGCGGATTTTCACTCGGCGAGCATCATGCCGTATTTGTTGCTGGGATTGGCACTGCTGATCGCGCTGGGATTTGAATTTGTGAACGGATTTCACGACACGGCGAACGCCGTGGCTACGGTGATTTACACACATTCGCTGGAGCCACATGTGGCGGTGGTGTGGTCGGGAATGTGGAATTTTATTGGAGTGCTGCTTTCGAGCGGCGCGGTGGCGTTTGGAATTGTTTCGTTGCTTCCGGTGGAATTGATTTTGCAAGTGGGAGGCAAAGCGGGGTTTGCGATGGTGTTCGCGTTGCTGGTGGCGGCGATTATTTGGAATCTGGGGACGTGGTGGTTCGGATTGCCGGCGTCGAGTTCGCACACGCTGATTGGATCGATTATCGGAGTGGGAATTGCGAATCAATTGATGTCCGTGAAGTCGGGAACGAGTGGAGTGGATTGGGGACAAGCGACGAACATTGGAAAATCGCTGCTGCTTTCGCCAATTGTGGGGTTCGCGGTGGCAGGGCTTTTGCTGCTCGCAATGAAAGCGTTGATTCCGAGTAAGGCGCTTTATGCCGCGCCAGTTGGCTCGGAACCGCCTCCATTCTGGATTCGCTGCCTGCTGGTGCTGACCTGCACGGGCGTGAGTTTCTTTCACGGATCGAATGACGGACAAAAAGGAATGGGGCTAATCATGCTCATCCTGATTGGCACGGTGCCGACGGCGTACGCGGTGAATCACGCGGTGACATATTCGCAGACGCAGGATTTCGTAGCGGTTTCGACGCAGACGGCGGACATGCTGAGCCACTACATCGATCCATCGGCGGTCATGGTGGATCCGCGTGAAGATGTGACGGATTACATCCGCACGAAAAATTTTACGCCGAGGACGATGCTGGCGCTGCGGCAGCTCATCAACGGAATCGGCACGGAGTCCGCGCTTTACAAGGAATTGAAAGCGGTGCCGCAAGATAAGGTGCGGAACTTCCGGAACGATTTGTACGTGGTAAGCGAAGCGCTGCGATTGATGCAGAAGAGTCACTATCCTGTGTTTTCCGACGCCGATACAGCGATTATTGCGAATTACAAAAAGCACGTGGATAACGCGACGAAATTTATTCCCACGTGGGTGAAAGTTGCAGTGGCGCTGGCGCTGGGAATGGGAACGATGATCGGATGGAAGCGGATTGTGGTGACGGTGGGCGAAAAGATCGGCAAGGACCATTTGACGTACGCGCAGGGAGCGGCGGCTGAAATCACCGCGATGGCGACAATCGGAGCGGCGGACGGTTTCGGCTTACCTGTGAGCACGACGCATGTACTTTCCTCGGGCGTGGCGGGGACGATGGTGGCGAATCATTCCGGCTTGCAATGGGGAACGGTGCGGAATTTGGCAATGGCGTGGGTGCTGACGTTGCCGGTTTCAATGTGTTTGGCGGGCGGATTGTTCTGGTTGTTTACGAAGATGAGCATTTAGTTTCGCGAATTTGAAAGAAGGCCAAAAACATGAATGTGCCGCCAAAATTAATTTTGGTACCGACTGATTTCAGCGGTCCAGCGCAGGAAGCGCTGGACGCGGCAGCGGAGCTTGCGCTGGAGTTCGGCGCGGAATTAAGTTTGCTGCATATCGTGCCGATGATTCCCGATCTTCCAAACGCGGAAGCGTTGGTGCACGAAGGGAAATACGAAGACAAACTTCATTCAGACGCCGAAGAACGATTGCAGAAGATGGCGGAGGATCTTGCAAAGAAAGAGATTCATGCGACGGCGGAAGTTGGCACGGCGAATGACGTGCCAATGGAGATCGTGCGGTTCGCGGAAAGTGAAAACGCGGACTTGATTGTAATGGCTTCGCATGGCTTGTCGGGATGGAAGAAATTTGTGCTTGGGTCGGTGGCGGAGAAGGTGGTGCAGCAGGCGCCTTGCGCGGTTCTGATGTTGCGGCCGAAGCATGCGGAGGGGGAACAGGAGAAGGCGGCGAAGGCGTAGTTGTTTTTGGTACGGTCGCGAGACAGTTTGAGTGCGCGATTGGGGCGCACAGACATGAATGTCCATGCTACAGCTTATTCAGGCCGTTTAGGCCGGCAACTTTGTAGGCTTCGGCGAAGGTTGGGTAGTTAAAGACTGTTTCGCGGAAATAATCCATGGTGCCGCCGAGGGCCATGACGGCCTGGCCGATATGGATAATTTCGGTGGCGCTTTCACCGATGGCGTGAACGCCGAGAATTTTTCTTGTGTCGGGATGGAAGAGAATTTTTAGCATTCCGGTTTGATCGCCGACGATTTGCGCTTTGGCTAGTTCTTCGTATTTTGCGATTCCCACCTCGAACGGAATCTTCGCTTGCGTGAGAGATAATTCGGTTTCGCCGACCATGGAAATTTCGGGGATGGTGTAAATACCATAGGGAAGTTTTCCTTGCGAAGCTTGCGCGGGCGCGCCGAAAAGATGGCAGCTTGCCAGGCGGCCCTGTTCCATGGAAGTGGAGGCGAGCGACGGGAATCCGATTACGTCGCCAGCGGCGTAGATGTGAGGCACGCTAGTTTGAAAATTATTGTCTACGACAAGTTTGCCTCGGGGGCCGGAGGTGAGTCCGGCGGCTTCGAGGGCGATCAGGTCGGTGTTGGCCTGACGGCCGACGGCGTAGAGGAGCGCGTCACCGTGAATGCGTTTGCCGCTTTCGAGGTTGGCGACGACGCGGCCCTTGGCGTCGGTTTCGACGTTGATGACTTTTTCGCCGAGACGGAAAATCGCGCCCTGACGGCGCATGTGATAGCAGAGGGCTTCGGAAATTTCGTTGTCGACGAAATCGAGAACCGCGGTGCGCTGTTCGATCAGGGTGATGATTACATTGAGCGCGGAGAGCATGGAGGCGAATTCCAAACCGATTACGCCGCCGCCGACAATAATTAATTCCTTGGGAATTTCGTCCATTTGAAAAAACTGATCGCTGGCGAGGATTTGTTTTCCGTCGAAGGGAATATCGGGATGACGGGCGGGGCGAGTGCCGCAGGCGATGAGGAAATTGTGTCCGCGAACGACGTGCATTTGATCCAGCGCTTCGACTTCGAGCGTGTGAGGATCGACGAAGCGGGCGGTGCCGCTGAAAAATTCGATGTCATTGCGGCGGAGTTGATCTTTGACGACGCTGATTTCGCGTTCGGTAACTTGAGCGACGCGGACGGCGAGATCGCGAATGGAAATGCGATTGCGGACGACATAATCACTTCCATAAAAAGAACGGTGGCGAAATCCGGTGAGGTGAAGAATCGCTTCGCGCAGAGTTTTGCTGGGAACGGTGCCGCCGTGGATGCAGACGCCGCCGAGCATGTCCAAACGATCGACGACGGCGACACGCTTACCGAGTTTTGCGGCGGCGATGGCGCCTTTTTGTCCGGCGGGGCCGCTGCCGATTACGACGAGATCGTACGGCTGCAAGTTCATTGATTGCTTTCTTCAGTGCGAAGTATTTGCGCGGGATCTTCTGGCTCGGCGGATCGCGCGAGTAGAAATTCGAGAGCTGCGGAGGATTTACGGTCGAGATGATTCGCGTGAATGAAGTCTGCTGGGAAATTATTTCCGCCTTCGGCCAGATTCATGAAATGGTTTTGCACGCTGAAGTGAGTTCCGTTGGCGGTGCGCGTTCTGCGATCCAAGGCGAAAGCGCGAGCGTAGGAGCCGTCGGGCTGAAGGATTCTGGATTTCGCGGTATCGGCTAGATACGGCGCGAGGACTGAGCCATAAATTTTGCGGCAGAGAGCGGCGTCCTTCAGACGGAACATTACTTCGACGCGTTCATAGAGATTTCTAGGCATCCAATCGGCACTCCCTAGATAGACTTCCGAGCCTCCGCCGTTATTCCCATCTCCATTCCTGAAAACGAAAATACGGCTGTGCTCAAGAAAACGGCCGATGATGCTGCGTACGCGAATGCGGCTGCTGATTCCGCGCACGCCGGGGCGCAGCGCACAGGCACCGCGAACGATTAATTCGATTTGGACTCCGGCTTGGGAGGCGCGATAGAGCGCCCGAATAATATTGGGATCGAGAAGGGAATTTACTTTCGCGATGATCATGGCGGGACGTCCAGCGCGGGCGTGATCGGCTTCGCGATCGATGAGGCTGATGCAATTTTTCCCGAGATTGAGCGGAGCGACGGAGAGCGGGCCGTAGTGCGCTTGCTCGGAATACGCGGTGAGATAATTGAAAACGCGATGCACGGCTTCGGTGATTTCTTCGTCCTGCGTGAAAAGACTTAAGTCCGTGTAGGAGCGCGCGGTGGAAGGATTGTAATTTCCAGTTCCGAGATGAACGTAACGGCGAGATTTGCCGTCGGGATCGCGGCGGACGAGAAGCGCGAGCTTGCAATGAGTTTTCAATCCGACGACGCCGTGATAAACCTGCACGCCCGCTTCCTGAAGGCTGCGCGCCCATCGAATGTTGGAGGCTTCATCAAAACGCGCTTTCAATTCGACGACGACGGTGACTTCTTTGCGCGCGGCGGCAGCGATTAGAGCGCGGACAATTGGCGAATCCTCGCTGGTGCGGTAAAGAGTTTGTTTAATGCTGAGGACGTCAGGATCATTCGCAGCGCTTTCGATAAATTGGACGACGGGCAAATACGAATCGTATGGATGATGAAGAAGGACGTCGCGTTCACGCAACGCGTGAAACATTGTGGGGGCTTCGCGGCGCACGGCTAAATCGCGTGGAGTGAATGGCTGAAATTTCAGATCGGGCCGGGGAGTTTGATCGTACAAGTTGAAGAGGCGCGAAAGATTTACGGGGCCGTCCACTGGAAAAATTTGCCAGGGTTCGAGGCCAAAATTTGAGCGCAGGCGCTCGACAATTTCCGCGTTTGCTCCGGCTTCGATTTCGAGACGGACGGCGGCACCTTTGCGGCGGCGGTGGAGTTGCGTATCAACAGTATCGAGAATGCTGCGGGATTCTTCCTCACGTAAATACAAATTGCTGTTGCGCGTGACGCGGAATGGCGCGGCGGAAAGAATTTGATATCCGAGATAGAGATGATGGGCGAAGGAATGAACGATGTCGTGAAGAAATGCGAATTCGATTTTGCCGGGCGCGGCTGGGACGCGAAACAAGCGGGGAAGCGCGCGGGGAACGGTGACGACGCCGAGATAAATGTGCGAATTCGGTTTGCGTTTGCGGCGCAACAGCAATGCGACGCACAGAGCTTTATTCTGGACACGCGGAAATGGATGCGCGGGATCGACAGTGACGGGCGTGAGAAGAGGCTCAACTTTTCCGGCGTAAAATTGCGCGACGGCCTTGCGCGCTTCGGCGCCGAGTTCACTGACTTTACGGATGCGAATATTTTCTTTGCGGAGTGCGGGGAGAAGAGTTTCGCGCCAGCACGCGTATTGCTTGTCGACGAACTGGTGAATTGCGGCGGCCATGCGGGTGACGGATTCGTTGGGAGCGAGGCCGTCAGGGCCAGCTTGTCCGGTGCCGTGTTCGGCTTGCTGTAAGAGTCCGGCGAGGCGGACTTCGACGAACTCGTCCAAATTATTTGCGGTGATGGCGAGAAACTTTACGCGCTCGAGTAATGGATTTTCGGCGTCGAGAGATTCTTCGAGGACGCGCTCATTGAATTGCAGCCACGAGATATGGCGATTGAAGAAAAGGCGCGGGTCATCGAGGGATGCGCGAGTCAAGTGAGTTGCCTCTGAAGTGATGACGGTATCGCAGAGATGTTACAGGCAGGTTACGGCGCTGGCGCAGATGAATTTAGAGAACATGGGTACGAGACTCCGTTTGAGCTGCGGCGGGTGGAGCGGAAAAAATGCGGCCGAGGGACTCCTCTCCCGCAAAAGCGGGATCGGAATGACGATCAAATTCAACGGCGAATTCAAAAGCAAATTCAAAAGATCGGGCGAGGGCGCAGCAAGCAGCGCCCCTACATCGGGGCGCTACGAATTTTGAAAATTTCGGCGAGGAGGAAGAGGTCGGTGAGAAGGGAACGGAGATGGATGGAGGCGTTGAGATTGTCGATGAGCTGAGAACTGATGGAGGATTGGGCGAGGACGAGATTGATCGCGGAGAGAGAGGCCTGGGCGTCACGATCGAGGACGGCGAAATATTCGCGGTATTGAGCGGCTGGCTCGATATGGCGGAGATTTATTTCCGCGGCGCAACTTTCCGCTAGGCCGGAGATGGCTTTTGCGGCGCGGCTGAGATGTTCGCGGATTTGTCCGCCGGATTTGCTGCCTTCGTCGCTCGGTAGTCCCTGAGCGGCGTAGGCGAGCATGAATTCGTAGCAATGTTCAATTGTGTTGCAGCGTTCGGAGATATCATCCGACATCCGTTACACCTTCGATTTTCGCTTCCGAATTTTTTGTTGGAGGCGCCGACGGATCCTGGACTTGCCAGCGGGCGGGATCGTGTTCTTCGAGATAAAAATCCTTGCTCATCCATCCGTAGATCATGGACTTGGTGATGGCGCGCTTTTCGGGGCGGAGCCCAAAATAAACGTGGACCATGATTAGCGCGATGAGTCCGACACCGGCCAGGCCGTGCAGGACGTACATGAGGCCCCAGGTCATGTCACTGAATAAATAAGGATTGCGCGGAAAGAAGATCGTGCGCACGCGGAACATCATGAACACGCCGGTGATTATTGCGGACATTCCGGCGACGATGATGGCGCCGTGATAGAGCTTATTTTCCAGAGGATACTTGGCGAATTTATCGGGCGGCGGAGCGGGCTTGCCGAAAAAACGGAGGATACGGCGGCGGGCGTCGCGCACGTCAATGCGATCGGGCCAGATGGACCAGAAATCTAAAAAGAATGACGCGTGGATGATGTGGAAAATAATTGATGCGGTGAGAACGGTTCCGGCGATCCAATGATAGGTGACCCAATCGAATTGAATTCCAATTTTTGGGAGGAACGCGGTGAAGAGCAGCGTGAACATTGCGGCGGCCATCACCCAATGAAAGATGCGCGCGGTGAGCGAGTGGCGCGGGACGTGTTCTGGAATGCGCGCGGCGATTAGAGGCGAGGCGTTGTTCGCGAACACTCTGGGCTTGGCGAAATAACGGATGTAGGTGGCGTGGACCATTAGGAAAAGCAATCCGGCGATCGCGGAAACCCAAATTAAAAACCAGGCGATGTGAATTGGAACGTGCTGGCCCCAGGGACTTGTGGCCCATTCTAGGAAGTCCACGTTGCCTCCTCGACTCCTCCGATTGCGCGCTTCACTAGATTTCGCATCAGCGGAATTTTATATGCGTTGAACTGCAAGGGAATTGCGCCTTGCACGGCGAGTTTTCCAGCCATTTCACCGGTTGCGGCGTTGGCAGGCTTGCCGCGGACGGCGTCTTCCACATTTTTCAGGCGCAAGGGACGCGCGGCGGCGCCATTTACGGCGATGCGCATCCGTTCGATTACGCCATTTGAGATGACGATGGCGGCGGCGACATTTAGCAGCGGGAAATCCCAGACGTTGCGGTCGCGGACTTTCTCAAAATAAAATTTTGCGTTGGCCCAGGGGCCAGGAATGCGAATTGAAGTTAGCAAATCGCCGGGCTTCAGGATGTGAAGGCGCGTGATATCAATTTCAGGGCCGATGAAATAATCCTCGGCGTCGATGACGCGTTCGCCTTTCGGTGTTTGCAGGACGAATTTTGCGTCGAGCGCGATTAGGGCCGGCGCGGAATCGGAAGGATTCACGGCCACGCAGCGATCGGCGTGAAGAATTGCATGCTCGCGATTGCGGCCCTCCGGAGTATCGGCGTAACAAATATTTCCACCGGCGCGGTAGCATGGCCAGCCAGCGCGGTAATACCAGCAACGCGCGTCCTGCGAAACATTTCCGCCGAGTGTGCCTTGATTGCGAATTTGCGGAGAGGCGGCGAGTTCCGCGCCCTGCGCGAGCAAACCGAAACGCTGCTTCACCAGCGGAGAGTTCACAATTTCGCTGAGCGTGGTCATCGCGCCGATTTCGATGCCTTCACCATTTGCGCGAACGCCGCGAAGTTCTTCGATACCACTGAGATCCACGACAACTTTCGGTTTCTTAATGCGATCTTTGAGCCAGTCAAAACTATCGAGGCCACCGGCCATTACCCAGGCGTCGGCTCCGTGCTGCTGCAAAAGTTTTTGCGCGTCGACAACCGAGTTCGGCTGGAGAAGATCGAATGAGGGCATGACGTCTCGAATTACAGCCATCGCGTGCTCCTTTTATTTCTACGCCAAAGTTGCGCCATTCATTTCGCGCAATTAAATATGCGCGGTTAGCGGGTGTTGCATGGGACGTCCCGCTTCGAGCGATGTGAGAATCGTGTCCGCGTTTACTGGCGCGCGCTGAAACACATCGTCGCCGAGCGCGTCGGAAAGCGCGTTCAAGATTGCGGCGCATCCGCCGCCGACCGGCGGCTCGCCGACTCCGCGCGCGCCGACTGGAGTTTCCGGATCGGGAATATCCAGCGCTTCCCATTGCATGTCCACGGGAATATCCATAATTGTTGGCGGTTTGGTGTGATGGAATCGGCGCGAGACCATTATTCCGTAGTGCGGATCCATCACCCATTTCTGGCTGATGGCGTGACCAATGCCGAGCGTTGAGCGGCCAAGAATTTGTCCGCCGAGCGCGTTGGGATGAATCACGCTGCCGACGTCGGCGTAGGCGAGGAAATCCACAATGTGATAGTGGCCGGTTTCGACGTCCACTTCCACTTCGGCGAAACTTGCGACGTAAGAATGTGTGACGCCATCGCGCGGATAGGTGTCGCGCGCGGCGGCCAGGAGTCCTTGACCTGCGAGCGCGGCGATGGAAGTTTTTGTGGCTTTGTTCAGGTCGGCGGAAATTTCATGACCGTCGTAAATTCCGCCGAGTTTGATGGCGTGCTGCGAAGCTTGCGCCAAGGTCATGCCGGCGCCGCCACCCTTGCGGAAAACGCGTTCGTTTCCGAGTTCGTAGCTGTCCGGATTTCCACCCAGAACTCTCGCGGCGATTTGCTGGAGCTTACTTTTTGCGTCCATCGCAACGGCGTAGGCGGCGCGCGTCATGGCGTGAGTTGTTTGGCTTCCGCCACTTGCGCAGGTGTAGGGAAAATTGAACGAAGTGTTGCCCCACAGGACGTCACATTTTTCCCAGGGCACGCCGAGAATTTCGGCGGCAACGCGGTGAACGTCGCTGACAGATTCTGTGCCGAGATTTCCGATGCCGGAGTGGAAGCGCACGCGGCCATCGGGCATGATCAGCAACAGCCCGTCGAATCCGATGGTGCCGCCGACGTAACAGCTTACGGAAACGCCGACGCCGCGCACTTTCGAGCCGATGCGTTTCGGAGTGCGGGCTACGCGTTGCTGCCAATTAAACTTTTCGGCACCGGCGTCGAGAGCTTCCTTAATAAACGCGCTGGTGACGTGCTGGCGAACGCCCTTTGCCGACGCCGCGCCAAATTCAGCTTTGCCCTCGGGACAATTTATGCGGCGGATGGCAACTTGATCAAGTCCGAGTCTGCGCGCAGCTCTGGCGATGATTGGTTCGATGATGGTGATTCCTTGCATGCCGCCCGGAGAACTTTGCGCGCTTCGTGGAGGAGTGTTGGTCAGGACGGTCACGCCGCGCCAGCGCATCGATTGCGGCTGATACAAAAGGGAAACGATGCGGCCGGAGGATGCTGAGTCGCCTTGAGAGTCGTAAGGGCCGTTATCGCAGATCACAAACATATCGAGCGCGGTGATCCGCCCATCTTTCGCGAAGCCGACTTTCATACGGCCCTGAATTCCGACACGCGCGCGACCGATGAAACCTTCCTCTTCGCGCGAGATGCGCATCATTACCGGAGCATTCGCTTTTTTCGCGAGCAAAGCGGGAATAATCATGGAAACGCCGCCGGTGATTTTGCTGCCGAATCCGCCGCCGGTATATTCGCTGATGAAAACTATATTTTTTAGATCAATGTTCAGCCAGCGCGCGATTGCAGGCAGAGTTTGCGCGGTGCTCTGCGTGCCGGTGTGCATATATATTTTTCCGTTTTGCCAGTAGGCCATCGCGGTGCGAGTTTCCAAAGTTTGATGGCTGGTGTCGGGCGTAACGAACGATTCGTCGAGCACAAGCGCGGCATTTTTGAAACCGGCGTCAAGATCGCCGTAGGTCCATTCGTCGGGAGCCTTGCCCATGGGCAGGCGGCCCTGATTGAATTCGGCGAAATCCTGATGCGTCCATTTCAATTCCGAAACTTGCGGCGACGGCTGAATTGGCGGCGCGGGACGAATCCAAACATTTCCGTCGGTACGCGGATTTGGGCCGCCGGGGCGCAATGCTTCGAGCGGATCAATCACGAAAGGTAGGCGCTCGTAATCAATTTGAATTTTTTCGATTGCTTCGGCGGCGGTCAGTTCGTCAACGGCGGCTACGGCGAGGATTGGTTCGCCCTGATAGAGCGGCTCCATGGTGAGTCCGCGTTCGGCCCACTTACTTGCTTTGATCACGGTG
>Ga0209624_10001731_pt1 | contig 16772 bp, 20 predicted proteins | sample JacPinW_OM2H0_O1_FD_188565 | JGI IMG/M metagenome (GOLD analysis project Ga0209624, IMG submission 188565) | Forest soil microbial communities from Algoma, Ontario, Canada - Jack Pine, Ontario site 1_JW_OM2H0_O1 (SPAdes) (version 2) | ecosystem: Environmental > Terrestrial > Soil > Boreal...
GTGCCAGGGCGCGTGGGGGCAGAACAGGCAGCGCCAAAAATGGAATTTGACTAGCGAGGAATGCGACCGAGGTGAATTGACTAGGATTGGGCTCAGAGAACGGGGCTTTCAGAACGAAAGCCTTTGGTTGTTTCAGGATGTTTGGCGGGACCGACCATTCGTGCAGCGGCTTCTGGCCGCTGCACGGGATGGAGGCGATCAAGCAGAAATTTTACGGCCGGGGGCTAGGCTGAGGGACCCAAGCCGCCCGGCCTCTTCTCACCCATCTCCGCAGGGTCTGGGTAAGAAACTCTTATGCGGCGTTCTCACCACTCCGCATGAACTCGTAGCGTTCAATTGCTGCTGCCACGCCCATCTCACCTGAGTTTTCCTGGCTGCTGCGCAGGACGCGTCCCAGACAGCGAACGCGCACAGGCCCAGCTTGAGTCAGCTCGTGGGGAAGGGTCATAACGATTTCAACCGGTGAACCACTGCGCAATCCCTTGGGCAAGTGGAAATAGAGGCCGCGCGAACTAACTTCGCGCGATTCCGTGTCGGCTTCACCGACGACATTCTCATCGGTCCATCGAACTGTTAGCGGCAGACGCATGAGAAAGCGCCGTGATACACGTCTTTCTTTCAGTGACAAGGGACAGCTCCTTTAGATCCCTCACAGGATAGGGCTGATGCCGAAATGAACCAATAGAGCAAGAGGGCCAATTATAGGTGGACCCTTTGGTACAGACGTACTAGTCCTAAACGGGAGCTGCTGCGGGGTTAGGCCTGGTCTATCAGGCGGTGGTGAATGGCGTAGAGCGCCAGCTCGAGGCGATCGGAAACACCGAGCTTGTCGAAGATATTGTGCAGGTGGTTTTTCACGGTCTGTTCGCTGATGAAGAGCTTTTCACCAATCTCGCGGTTCCGGAAGCCCTGGGCGACGAGCTGGACGATCTCCTTTTCGCGGTCGCTCAGCAGAGGCTTCTCGCGGCGCTGGCCGGATTCCGAGGACTTCTTGAAAGCGTCAATCACCTCGGCAGTCATGCGATTATCGAGCCAGATTTCGCCGTCAGCGACCTTGCGGATGCTCTTCAGCAGCAAATCGCTCGCTGATTGCTTCAGCACCACGCCCCGGGCCCCCAGGCGCATGGCGCGCACCACATCACGGTCGTCTTCTGCAGCAGTAAGAACGATGACGCGTGTGGGAAGGGAGTCGAAATTGACTTCCTCGAGCACGCCCAATCCGTCTTTTTCCGGCATGCGCAGGTCCAGCAGAAGAATGTCCGGCTTGAACTTCGCGAGCATCTTTACGCATTCGACGCCGTTGGAGGCTTCGCCGATGATCTGCACGTCATCGGCAACCTCGAGCAGCTTGCGGAGACCGTCGCGAAAGATCGCGTGATCGTCCGCAACCAGGATTCGAATGGCCTGTTTTGCTTTCGTCATGTTAATTCAAAGGAATTTCTACGGTTAGGCGCGCCCCGTGACCAGGATTGGATTCCACCGTCAGCGTACCACCTACGCTCCGCGTCCGTTCCTTGATCGAAATTGGCCCAAGACGCAACTTGTCCAGCTCTTCGCTCCGGTAGCGTCCAGAGAAGCTAAATCCCTGGCCGTTGTCATCCACGAAGAGAAAAACGTTGGCCTCGTCTTGTTCTAGTTTTACCACGACGTGGCTGGCATGCGCATGCTTTTTTACGTTGTGTAGTGCTTCCCTGTAAATCTGGAACAGCTCGCGGCAAATGCGATCTGGCAGCCGCAGATCGCGATTCTCGATAAAGAGGTCGACGGCCATGCCATGCTCGCTTCGGAATCTTTCCGCAAAACCATACATTAATTCGTGCATGTCGGCGCTTTCTACGCGCAACGGGCGCAGATCGGTCACCATCCTGCGCAACTCGTCGCTTTCCTGCTGGACTGTTTTTTGCATGCTCTCCAGTTCCGCGGCCGCCTGCTCAGGCTTCTGCGGGAGTTTGCGCCGCAACACCTCGAGCTGGATTTTTAGGCTGAGCAGCGTTTGCAGAATTCCGTCGTGCAAGTCTCGCGAGATTCGGCTGCGCTCGGATTCAACAGCCCGCGCCCGCAGGCTGCGCATGGCGAATACGTTTTCAAGGGGCGGTCCTACCTGGCGAACAATCTGCTCAAGCCACCGCAAATCCCCGACCGAAAACCGGCCGCGAGAGGGCTGCGGATTCAGCAGCAGAACGCGACCCGCCGGCCGCCCGCCCGTCTCCATCGTCACCGCAAGCAGGGAACGAGCACCGAACTCCTCGCGCGTCGACCCAGGAGGAGCCGGAACCTTTAGCCGCACGCCCGTGCGCCGGTCCCACCCGAAACCCTGGCTGCTCGCGCCCTTAAATTCCCAGCCCATGGTGATTTCCAGGCAATCGAGCAGGAAGGTATCGGCGCGGAGCTGCGGGAGGGTCTCAGCTCCTCCCGATCCGGGTTCGCCGGGGCGGACTCTCCAGACAAACAAGCGCTCGAGTTCGTCATCGAGAACCGCAAGGCACGCCTGTTCGCATTCAAACGTCACCGTCAGTTCGCCCAGCACCCGGCGAATGGATTCCGACAGCCCGTGATCGAATTGCAGGAGGCCAGTAATTTTTTCAAGGAGCTCCTGTCGTGCCAGGTGCTCCTGCTCCCGGGCGCCCAGAAATCCCATGCAAAGGCCGGAGACCAGCGTCCCCAGCCCGATCGCGATCCAGTGCCAGATGCCTTGCCAGCGAAAATGCTGCTCGACGGCCACACGGGCGATGATCCCAATCGTGGCCACGGCGACCAGACCGAGCATCGCGCGCGAGTTTCCGCGCGTGGCAAGCGCGAACACGGTGAACAGGAACAGAAACCAGAAGGCCGATACCGAAGGCGTCAGATAGAGGAAGACCACCAGGACCACGAAATCCACTGTGAGAGGAATCCGAAGCCGCGACTCTACGCGGAAGCGCTCGACGAGCGCTTCGACGAGTGCCACCAGCAGGTACGCCAGCAGGAACACCACCGAAGTATGGCGAACGGGCGCACCGGAGGTCTCAAGCAGTGCCACCAGCGACAGCGCCGCGATCACGACGCGAGCCAGGGTGACCTGCCGCTCTAGATACAGACGTCCAGTGTTGTCCAGAGACATAGAGGGGGTTTTCTGCCATTAAAAGTCTAGCAAGCCGGCAGGGTCGCGCAATCAGAGTGCTGCGGGGTGTCGTCTTATGGTAATCGCCGATATGTACCTAAGCAGAACTTTACGCAAACCCAGTGTCACAACGATTGACAAAGGGTGCATAATCTTTCGCGGTGTCGGTTGGACGGAGGAATCCTCGGCTTGGTGCAGCGATATACCCGAAGAGACGTTGGCCGCATTCTGGGAGTGAACCCGAGCCGTCTTCGCTATTGGGAAAAGCTCGAGCTGGTGCGTCCCCAAGCCCGTTGGGGAGAGCGATTCTATAATTTTGGCGATCTCGTCGCCCTGCGGACGCTGCAGAGACTGACGGATAATCGAATCCCGGCTCGCCGCGTTCGCCGTGCCGTCAATTTAATCGGGCAGCAGTTCGGCGGATCCGAATTTCCACTTCACGAACTGCGCTTTCTTGAACAGGGCCGCGACTTGGTGGTGATTCCACCTGGCGCCACGCGCCCTTTTAGTCCTCTCAAGCAGCAGTGGGTCTTCCCGTTCGACCTGTCACCTCGCCCTGTGAAACTCCATGCGATGACGGGGCCGACGCCCGAGGAGTTGTTCCAGAGTGCTCTGGAATGCGAGACTCGTCCGGAACTACTGCCGCAGGCGGTCGAAAAATACCGGCAAGTGCTCGACCTCACGCCTGAGTGGGTCGACGCGCACATCAATTTGGGTGTGGCGCTTTATCAAATGGGACGCGCTGACGAAGCGCGCACCGAGTTTCTCACCGCCGTGCAGCTTGATCCTTTGAACGGTATTTCGCGTTACAACCTGGGATGCGTTCTCGAGGAACAGGGAGAAATCGACCAGGCCATCGAACATTTAAGGCGCGCCGTTCGGGCGCTCCCGGCGCATGCCGACGTCCATTTCAATCTGGCGCTGGCGTATGAAAAGCGCGGCGAGCGGCGTCTTGCACGGGAGCAGTGGGTCCTGTATTTGCGCCACGCGCCCAACGGCGCGTGGGTGGAACAGGCGCGCGCTCATCTACGCCAGTGTTCGGTTCGCCGCAAGCGCCTTCCTCCGATTCCCTTCCCCCGCAAAGCGTAGCTCGGGCATGCAGCGCCGTGATATGATTTTTCCCAGGCGGTGAGCGTAGCTCAGCTGGTAGAGCATCGGTCTGTGGCACCGAGGGTCGCGGGTTCAAACCCCGTCGCTCACCCCAACTTCTCAACAACTTCCGGACTATCACTGATGAAGCCGCGTCCAACTTGCGTCCAGAATTAGGGGATCTGGCAGGAGGATTACCCGGCCTTCTTAGGAAATTCGATCACGTTACCAGATATTTTTGGAGTTGGCTGCGTTGGCTTCGGATTGAGCTGGGCGCCTAACGAAACCGAGAACTTCCGGTCATCTTCCCGTACCGCATGGGCGTGAAGGGCTGTAACTTCAGCGCTGGTGTGCGACGGCCTCGCCTGGCGCATGGAGCCTAGGTCGATTGATCACGTTATATCCTCTGCGATGTTGGAGTCGGATAGTGTGAGGCCAAGGCAGGGCACTAGGAGATGGTTGTGAAGATGTTGAGTATGCTCGTAGAAGGGTTGGGTTCTCAATCGGCACTCCCCTCGAAAGTGACCCCCATTGCTTTTGCGATCTTCTTGTAGTCTTCGCGTCTCATCCGGAAAATGCCCATGCGGAGCGCAGCACCCCAGTTAGTACGCTCTTTCGTAAAGGACAACACTTCCAAGAGAGTGTGGATAGAGGCGCCTTTGCTCTTGAAGTACTCTGTCTTGCGACGAAATGGTCGGAAGTCTTTGGATTGTTCGACCTGGTACGGGACCTCGTCCAGGATCCTCCCCGCGGCGGTGAATGCTTGGAGTGATTCGCCTCCTTCCATGCGCTCTCTGGGTGAGTAGAAGACAATGCTGTCCCCGATCTGCAAGCGCCGTACCGCAGCCTCTTTGCCATGGTTTAGCTGGCAAAAGGCTCCGCGAACTGCGGCGAGCACATGTTCCCGGCTCGCTACGCCTACCCAGAACCTAGCCATCGCAGCTACTCCGCCAGCACAGTATCGCGAAGATCATAGTCAACCGGATCGAAAGAGATCGCCAACGCAGCGACCTGCTTCATATGTTCTTGGACTTCAGGCTGTTTGCTCATCGCAACGTACTCCCCTTTGGAGCGCCATTGGGCGTAATTCAGCACTCTGCGAAGATCGCGGCTCATGTGGAGATTCGCTGAAATAAAACCCGGTTGATGAAGGAAGATCTCATCCGTAGCATCTCTCAATGCCTGTAGCAATCGTTCCGCATTGTCGGGCTCTACAGTAAACGTGTTGATGAATGTCAGGCATCCGCCCTTGGGATCGAGGGTGGTCCGAGCAATTTTTGGCTGCGCCGTGCTGATCGTGACGGTGTACCCATCTGGATCACGAAAGGCGAAGAAGCGGCCGAACGGCCCATTTGCCAGAGGAAGAACGATGGGGACCCCTGTCTCACTGAGTTGGGCATGCAGCACGTCTGCATCAGTGGCGGCGATCCAGAGCGACACTCCCCAACCGAGCAAACTTGTGGCGTCCAGATCGACGATGGGCTCTCGTATTCCGAATGGCACTGGTTCGGTCTTGAAGACCACCGCACCGGGTGGACTCTGTGGAATCGGCGTGAGCCCCAGGCGTTCAACGTAGAAGGCTTTGGAAGCCTCCAGGTCCCGGACCTGGAGAGCGATGAAATTCGGCCCAACCAGCTTGGCGTTCTTGTTATCGCGGAGCGATAATGTCATGATCCTTATATAATATAAGGAACCTTATATGTCAAGCTTGGAAGCGCATGCCTAAGACCAAGCCCGCAAATCATCCCCAGGCTCATCGATTGGGCTACATGCTCAAACGGGCGCAGCACGCACTCAGGATGAGCATGGACGAGCTGTTGGAACCGACCGGCATCACTGTGCCACAGTACAACGTTCTTTCAGCTGTGCAACTTCAACCCGGAATCTCAAATGCTGCGCTGGCGCGAGGCGCATTCGTCACCGCCCAAAGCATGCAAGGAATTGTAGCCAACTTAGAGAGAATCGGTTTGCTTCGCAGAAAGCCCCATCCTACTCATGGCCGCATACGACAAAGTGAATTGACCAAAACAGGCGACGTGGTGCTCGCGAAAGCCCATAAATTGCTAATTGGAGTTGAGGAAACAATGACGTCCGGGTTCAAAAGAGAGGAAATCGAGGCGCTACGTTCATTGCTGAATCGTTGCGCTGAGAATATGCAAGCCGTCTAGCAGATTCAAGGAGATGTTCGTTGAATATGACTTCAGCGAAAGTAAGAGATCTCCCTCACTCCCGACCGTGTCCGGATAGTCGGTCACTCGGAACTTACCGTTGGACTACGCGGCTAACTCGTGATTCGTCGTGCGCTAGTCGAGATCGTTCCGAGCGATCTGAACCTTGGGGCGTGCACTAACGCTCGATTTAGGCTGTTTGGCGGTGAGAGTTTTCGGAAGCTCGAAACCAACTCCCATCGACAACGCCACGCCCTTACGGTATTGCAAATCTTCCCGACCTCTATCGTAACCATCTGTCGTGGAGCGTCCCGAATGTCCCAACCAAAATTGGATTAGGCTACGCGCTAAAGCACAAGGGTTGCGGGATCAGGCCAGTAATAACACACGGAGAGGACGCGGTTTCCGTCAGGCATGGGATTTTCAGCCGAACCGACAGCAATCGCTCCTGCTCTTTCATAAAATTGGCGCGCTCTGCGGTTTTGCTCAAATACCCAGAGATAAAGGCCAACTCGTGACCCGGCTTCTAGGAGACGCATTGCGGCTTCTGAGAGAAGTTGTCTCCCGACCCCCTGTCCGGTAAGGTCCGGGGCGACGTGCAGGTTGTCGAGGAGCGATCCAAAGACAGTGTCTTCGCTAAGGAACACACAAATAAAACCCGCCAGCCGAACATCCAATTGCGCGACCAAGACGAACATAGGCTTGGCACCTGCGCTAGAGAGTCTAGCTTGCCAAACAGCTAAGCGATCCTTTTGGACCCGGCCATCCAGGTAATCGTCTGACAGAATCCCACGGTATGCAGCGCGCCAGCTTTCGGCATGCAGATTTGAGATGCTTTCAGTGTCGTCTTCGGTTCCTTCTCTAATGAGCATGCCGCAGCATCGTAAAGTAGCACTGAACGAAACACCAGAACTCGGGCTCACTCCGCTCACTCGTCCGAGGTCGGCTTCTGGGACGTTACGACTTGCCATGTCGCCGTCGCAGCCCAGCCGCAATCTTCGTCAAGCGACGCGGGAGCAAAATTCGAGCGCGAATTCTTACTTCGCCGCCGGAGCAGCGGGCGTCACTTTCGTAAACGTCGACTCCTGATCGGATGTCCAGGTGTTGCCGTCATCGGTGGACGATTCATATTTGAGTGTGTATTGCGTCTTGGAAACTTCCCTCTCGGTCATGCGCGTCTTCAACGGCTTACCTTGAATCAACGTCTCGGTTATCCAAGTCCAAGTGTCGCCGCTGACATTTCCTTTGGCCGTGATCAGTTCTCCCCAACTGTCAAACGCGTTGTAGGAGTACATTTTTGTTTCCGGTTCATATCCCAATACGGCCATGATCTGAAAATCACCGACGGGCGATTTGTTGTTCGAATGACCCACGATAAAAAATCCGCCGGACACCCATTCCCATTTTTGAGTCGACGACACCGGTCCGGCCATCCCGTGCGCCGTAGATTTACCCTCTTCTTTCCAGTTGCCCACAAAATACGCCAGCCGCTTCGCCTCAGGCCCCGGTTTCGGCGGTCCCTGCGGGGCCTGCGCCTGCATTGAAACTCCCAACAGCAATCCACAAATCGCAACCAATCCAATGGTTCGTTTCACTTGGGGTCTCCTTAGCGTGTGAATTCGCGGCCACCGTTTTTCATTGCAAGTACATTCTAGGCGGACGTACGCTCCAACATTTCCGCGCAGGGGCAATTGCCCGAAATAATACATCCATCCCCAAAATCTTCCACGCCAAATCATTTCACGCGAAGCGTCGAGACCAGCTTCGTACCACGAGCTGTCCAGCGGCGCCCGCGGCAGTCGTTTACACCTTTAAATTTCATTCATCTGACTATATGGGAGCGTAAACGTTTGCCTTGCCGCCATCCAAACCGCCGGACACGGCGACCCTAGTGCGGATGGAATCGTCGAGGCCGGTTCTTGACGCTTCGGTAATAATGGCGTAAACGTTGGTGGCCATGGATGCCTCGGACATTCAACGACGGGCTATAGAGGTACTTTCTGACCTCCTTCCGCAAGCCGCGTGTGCTCTGTGTCCGGCACGCGATTGGAGGGTACTGCCAGGAGTTGTGTACATACACGTTCGGTCTAAGACGCCTAGGGTAGTGGGATAAAAATCGGAGCGATCCCTGCCTACTGGAGACGTGGTGATCAAGCGGGCGATCCAATCGACGCTGCGGATATTTGGGTACCACCTGTCCCGTTTGCCCCAAGCGACAAACAATGCTCCCCCCACCTATGGTTTGAACAATTTCTTCCCTCTTTTGAGGAGCTTTGGGTTTGTCCCAAAGCACATCGTTGACGTCGGAGCCAACAGAGGAGAATGGACGCGAGAGGCCACCAAGTACTTTCCGAGTGCCCATTACACTCTGGTCGAACCACAGGACGAACTCAAGATTCACGTACGGGACCTGGTTGACCGGGGTTATCAGATTCACTGGATAAATGCAGGCGCCGGCGATCAGCCGGGAGTACTTCAATTCAGTGTCTTCCATCACGACTCCTCCAGCACTTTTTGCAAAGTGTCGGATTCCCTCAAGCAGATCCCCGTGCAGGTACGAACGGTCAACGAAATCGTCGCGTCTACCGGTTTACCCACCCCGGAAATGGTCAAAATCGATGCAGAAGGATTTGATCTCAAAGTTTTGACTGGTGCTTCAGAATTGTTGGGTAAGACTGAAATCTTCCTGGTGGAGTGCGCGATCGTACCGCAGTGGCCGGAGAACACTGCGCTAGCAATCATTCAAAAGATGGCAGAATCTGGATACCATCTGGTCGACATTACAGACCTTAACCGAAGCCCAAGGTGGGGAGTCCTTTGGCTATGCGAGTTTGCGTTTCTACATAAGACGAGCCATTTGTTTGAAACGGGGAAAGTTTATTGGTAATTTCGCCTGCCTAAAATGCCAGGAGCATGAATCCTTCGTTACAATCAACCACACGCTGTAGGCAGTGCGCTCGGCAGATCACGCAACTTGTGTTCGCAACCGTCTGCGCCCAGGCGGAGGCGGCAGTTTCCCGATCACCTTTTCGAAGGTCAGCGTTGACGTCCGTACCCTCTGACTGACTGGGACCAAACCCTCGATCCGCGATGCCAGTCTTGGACTTGGTTTGATGCTGCCTGCCGTTGCACAATGTGGAACAAAACTACGGCGGCAAACGTAGTTACGGATAGAAGCGGCGACAGGAGGCCACTGTGACCTTCATTCTGTGGTGCATTTTGCTGGTGTTGTGCTGGCCCCTGGCTTTGATGGCGCTGGTGATCTATCCGATTGTCTGGCTGATCTTGCTACCGTTCCGCATTTTGGGTATCGCGGTCGAAGGCGTTTTGGAGTTGTTGCGCGGGATCCTGTTCTTGCCCGCACGCGTGTTGCGGGGGCCGCGAAACGCATAGGGGCCTTGTAAGCTCCACGCCATAACGATTGCTTAAGCTCACACTCCCTCTCAGAGTCTTGGCCTGCCCAAAATTTCGGGAGACGTACTACAATCCCGACAAATGAGACGGCCAACGTCGACGGGCCCCATGCTTGCGGTCAGTGGTGTGGCGATTTTGCTGGCCCTATCGGCATTCGCGCAGGCTCCAGGGACGCCAGATCTATCCGGCACGTGGAAGCTGAATCCACAGAAAAGTAAATTCGCGAAGCGCGCCTCAATCAGCCCCGAGACGCTTATCATCATGTGCGCTGCAAACAGTATTCACATTGCTTTTGCGTCCGACGCCAAAGAACCGACCGAGATGTATGTGGCTGACGGCAAAGAACACGTCTTCCTGTATGTCGCAGGCGGAGGCGCGTGGGTTTCCAAAGCGCAGTGGAAGAAATCCGTGCTGATTACAGAAGTCGTAGCCCGAGTGAAGGGAATTGATGGCGGCGACGATGAGATTATGGACCTCAGAGTGCGGTGGACCATATCCGCCGACGGTCGCGTCCTTACTCGGGAACTTGAGGATCCCGCGCAACTGCTCGTTTACGACAAGCAATAGCTCGCGAAGGTGCGACTCCGGAAGTGGCGAGAATGCCGACGCCCTGTGGACGTGTTGTCCTTACGTGCGACCGAGCCTGCCGAGAGCTTCCACGATGCGTACGAAAACCTCCACAAGCTTCCCCATCAAGAACAGGCGGACCAACGCGAGGGTGAGGCATGCTGCGAGCAGGATGGCGACGATTTTCCAATTTCTGATCATCGATTTCCCGAGCATCCCGATCTTGCTGAAGCCTGTCCCCGCAACACATCCAATTGCGATAGTGCTGCGTACCATGAGTGTCAGTTGGAAGTATGCTCTGGATGGGTAGACATTGGTCATCCGGGCTGGGCCAAAGCCTGCTGAAACTATTGGCTTTACTGAAGTATCTATATAATCAGGTGGAGTCGCGGAATGCTCCTGTACCTACTGGCGTTTGTGGGCGGCGTGCTGACGATTGTCAGCCCATGTATCTTGCCGGTGTTGCCCTTCGTATTTTCTCGAGCAGATCAGCCATTCCGGCGCAGTGGCTTGCCTCTTCTCGCGGGCATGGCCTTTACATTTGCGCTGGTTGCAGCGGTTGCTACTTTTGCGGGCGCCTGGGTGGTTCGCGCAAATCAAATCGGCAGAGTGCTAGCGATGGTGATCTTCGGCGTGCTGGGACTTGCGCTGCTGTTCCCCAGCATCGCGGAGTATCTGTCGAGGCCGTTTGTGCGCCTGGGAGGGCGTGTTCAGGGCCAGGACAATCAAAAGCCAAGTATCGGAAGATCCCTGCTTCTTGGCGTGTCGACCGGTCTGCTCTGGGCTCCGTGCGCGGGGCCAATTCTCGGGCTGATACTGACCGGCGCGGCACTCGGGGGAGCAACCGCTCACACCGCCGTGTTGCTGGTCGCCTTTGCGGCCGGCGCGGGGTGCTCGCTTGCCATAGCGCTGCTGGCTGGAAACAAGGTGTTTGCGCTGATGAAGCGCTCCCTGGGTGCGGAGGAATGGATCCGCCGCGGCCTGGGCGTGGCGGTGCTCGTGGGCGTGGTCGCAATTGCCTCGGGATGGGACACCGGCGTTTTGCGCCGCGTGTCGCTTGCCAGCACTGCAGGACTGGAACAGCGTTTGGTCGACCGATTCCGTCCAATTACCTCTGCGAGGGCGGACGCTGCGCCCAGCGGAGTTGGACAAGTCCAGTTGTCAAACGACGGGCCTTTTCCGAGTTTGGACGGCGCCGTCGCCTGGCTGAACTCCGCACCGCTGACGCGCGAGAGTTTGAAAGGCAAAGTGGTCCTCATCGATTTCTGGACCTATTCGTGCATCAATTGCCTGCGCGCGATTCCCTACGTGGAGGCCTGGTCGGAGAAGTACAAGGACGACGGACTGGTGGTTATCGGGGTGCACACGCCGGAGTTTGCGTTTGAAAAGGACCAGGCCAACGTCGCAAAAGCGGTTCGGGACCTGAAAATCACCTACCCGGTGGCCATCGACAGCAACTACGCAATCTGGAAGGCGTTCAACAATGAATACTGGCCCGCACACTACTTCATCGACGCCGAGGGTAGGATCCGCTACCACCATTTCGGAGAAGGCGAATACGACCAGTCCGAAGAAGTGATTCAGCAGCTGCTGAAGGAGAAGAACGCAAACCTGAAGTCGAGCGGTCTGGTCCAGGTAAGCGCGTCGGGCGCGCAAGCTGCCGCTGACGTGGATGATATAAAGTCACCGGAGACTTATATTGGATATGGACGGCAGGAAAACTACGTCTCTCCGGAAAAAATCAAGCAGGACGCACCCGGCCTGTACACGGCGCCGGGACGGCTGGATGTAAACAACTGGGGATTGGCGGGAAAATGGGAAGTGGGAAGCGAACGCGCCATGCTCCTTGCGGCGCCCGGCAGGATTATTTTCAGGTTCCACGCGCGAGACTTACACTTGGTGTTGGGCCCTGGGAAGGACGGCCGACCGATCCGCTTCCGGGTGCTGCTCGATGGCGGCGCCCCGCTTGATGATCACGGAGTTGACGTCGACGGCCAGGGAAACGGGACGGTGAAAGAGTACCGGCTCTACCAGCTGATCCGGCAAAAGGGGAAGGTCGAGGACCGGACATTTCAGATTGAGTTCTTGGACCCCGACGTCCAGGCATTCGCCTTCACGTTTGGCTAGGTTCAAATCAGGGAGGTAGCGATGTTGAAATCGAGCATAGAAAGTGAAAATGCCCGTCGGGCCGTGGGACGAAGGACATTTCTTCTCGCGTCGGGCGTGGCCCTGGCCGGCCTGGCAGTGTGGCGCTACCAGAGCATGGAGCCGGCCCACGCCGAACCTGCGCCCGCGGCCATGCCGAAGCAAGTCACCCTGGTCGATTTCACCGATGATGGCGGGCGCAAAGGAACCATCTCGGTTCCCACGATTCAAAAAACCGACGCAGAGTGGAAGAAGCAACTGTCTCCGGATTCCTACGAGGTCGCTCGCCATGCCGGAACCGAGAGGCCGTTCACCGGAGAACTCCTAAACGTTCATGACAAGGGCGTGTTCCGCTGCATTTGCTGCGACAATGCTCTGTTCAGTTCGACGACGAAATTTGAATCCGGCACAGGCTGGCCAAGCTTCTGGGCGCCGATCGCCAAAGAGAATATCCTGGAATCCGTGGACATTAGCCTGGGCATGCAGCGCACGGCTGTTTCCTGCCGAAGGTGCGACGCTCACCTCGGCCATGTTTTTGACGACGGTCCGCGACCCACCGGCCTGCGCTATTGCATGAATTCGGTGGCCATGAGATTCGCCAAGGGTTAATACGGTACGCCTGGCTGCTTCCAGCACGGAGCGCTTGAGTGCGGGCGCACGAAGGAGACGCGAAAATGACTCGATACCTAAGGCTCCCCATACTCACGCTGTTCGCCTGCGTGGCGTTTATCGGCGCGATCGGTTGCAATGCGGTGACGGCCGCAACCACACTCCCGGACCCCAAGGTAGACGAATCGCCTTCCCCGACGACACACCAGGAGACCGTTGTACTTTCCGGTGGATGCTTCTGGGGAGTGCAAGCGGTGTTTGAACACGTGAAGGGCGTTAGCAAGGCGACTGCGGGGTATTCCGGCGGGACCGTAAAGAGCCCGAGCTATGAGGATGTCAGCAGCGGCGCGACCGGACATGCCGAATCGGTTCAGGTGATCTACGACCCGTCGAAGGTGACTTTCGGCCAGCTGCTAAAGGTATTTTTCTCCGTGGCCCACGACCCCACCGAGCTGAACCGGCAGGGCCCGGACGTGGGCACGCAGTATCGCTCGGCCATCTTCTTCACTAATCCCGATCAACAGCGCATCGCTGAAGCGTACGTGGGCCAGTTGACTGAAGCAAAGACGTTTTCACACCGGATCGTGACCCAGATTGAGCCGCTGAAGGCGTTCTACCGCGCTGAGGACTATCACCAGGATTATGCGGTTCATCATCCGGAGAACCCCTACATCATGATCAACGACCTTCCCAAGGTCTCGAATCTGAAGAAGCAGCTGCCGGACTTGTACGTCAATCGCTAACCAGCGGCCGCGGCTGCTCACCGGAAGATTAGACGGTGAGCAGTTCTTCAAAAAAGCCGCCGATTTCGCGTTTCCTGTCAACAAAGTGGATCTCGAGTATCCAGTGCCGTTGTTGTCCTTTTTCATCTAAACGGCGCATGGGCAGATGACTGTCCGGATGAACGTAGAGTGTCACTTTGTCATCGGCAATCCGTTCGTGAGGGAACTGTCCGATGAGGTGTCCGGCGATCGTGCCGCCAAACTCCCATCCGTACTGAACGGCCAGAGACTGGGCATGGCGGTAGAGTTCGCTGCCGGTGATGTTCGGGCTCTGCTCAAAATGTCGTTTCCCGTCCGCGAACGCCTGGCCGACGTCTTTTCGCAGTTTGTGCTTTGCGGGATCGGAGCCGAGAACGTAGGTTCGACCGAAGTCTGCTTCCCATTTCTCAAATACCGGTCCAAGGTCCAGGAACAGGATGTCGTCAGCTCCGAGGGTCAGGTCGGGCGGATTTTCAGCGTACGGCTGCAAGGTATTTCTGCCGGCGCGGACGATTCGCTTGTGCCAATAGGTGTCGATTCCGTACATCTGTTTCGCGAGGGCATAGATGTCCTCGTTCAGGTCGCTCTCGGTGATGTGCGGGCGAATCAATCCCCGCGCGTCAATCTCATGGAACAGGTTCTCTGCCTTGGTCTGCGCTACGCGGAGCTCGTCTGCGCGTGTCTGTTCTAGTCCTGCATCCACCGGATTCAGGTCTCCCCTGTCTTGCGGTGCAACACCAAGCCTATCGGTTGAAAAGACCGATGTAGACTGCGTTTCCGAGAACGTGCCCTTCCATTGCCTTTTGGATCTGATCGCGTGTGGCGCCCTGGGGCAAATCCAGCTTCTGGTCGAGCGCCGATAGCTCAAACGTGTAGTGATGCGGATTGGGGGGACCGGCGCAAGGCCCCTGATAGCCGGCCTTTCCGGTTATGTTGGTGCCCTGCAACGCGCCGCTGGAGAGCGGAGCATCTGGCGGGACGGCTTCCTGAAGCTGCACGGTATCTGCAGGAATATTAAAAACGATCCAATGCGTGATATCGGTCGTCGCTTTCGGAACGTGCGCGTCGGGGTCGTGCAGGATGAGGACGAAGGCCATGGTGCCTTTGGGCGGATTCATCCAGCGCAATGCCGGCGACACACCGGTTGAAATGTTTCTCGGGCCGCCGGGAGGCGGCGTGGTGGCCGAGCACGTATATTGCGTCGGGATTCTGGCACCGTCACTGAACGACGGGCTGGAAATCACCAGCGTCGGACCTGGCGGCGGAGGCGCAGGCGGAGCCGCCTGCTGTGCCGCGGCAGAAAGACCGGCGGCTAGCGCAACCGCCAAGACAACAATCGACCGAACCATAATCGATCGAACCATTTCTTTTTTCATTCCCCGATTCCCTTCCCTTCGAGTGTTCTCCGACAAGTGCGACCCTTTGGCGCCCGCCTATTTCTTGTAGCTGATGTGCCAGATCGAGTTCGAACCGTCGTCGGTGACCATCAGCGAACCGTCGGTTGCCACCGCGACACCCACGGGACGGCCCCAGACTTCGCCCTTATCGGTAACAAAGCCTGTCAGGAAGTCCTGATACTCGCCTGTGGCCTTGCCGTTCTTGAGCGGAACAAATACCACTTCATAGCCGGTGCGAACCGAACGGTTCCAGGAGCCGTGTTCGGCGGCAAAGATCTGACCCTGATATTGCTTGGGGAACTGCGTCGCCTGGTAAAAGGTCAACTGAAGCGACGCATTGTGCGGTTCCATCAGGACGTCGGGGACAATCACCTTGTCCTTGAGTTCAGGATGCTTGCCGGCAAAACGCGGATCCTGATTCCCGCCGGTGTAATACCACGGCCAGCCGTAAAATCCCCCTTCCTGAACGTGCGTAATGTAATCGGGAGGGAGATTGTCGCCAAGCTCGTCGCGTTCGTTCACCGACACCCAGACCTGGCCCGTGCCTGGCTGCACGGTGAGACCGACTGGGTTGCGAATCCCGGAGGCGTAAATCTGCAAATCGGAGCCGTCCGGATTTGCGACCAGGACGTCGGCGCGGTGAAACTCGGTCGGATCGGGATCAACGGTCGGTACGTTTGTGCGCGAACCGACGGCGATAAACATGCGCTTCCCGTCGAGTGAAAAAGCCACATTGCGAGTAAAGTGGCCGCCGGTTCCCGGTTTAGCGGGCTGTCCGGGCGGGCTGCCGGCCGGAAGGTTCGGCACAATCACTTCCGGTGGCCCGGTCGACTTAAGATCCCCGTTGTGGTACGGAAAGCGCACGACGGAATCCGTATTGCCGATGTACACGTACTGAGGATTCGGACCGGGAGGATAGAACGCAATACCGAACGGCAGAACCAGACCGGTTGCGAAGACTTCCGTTTGTTGAGGCTTGCCATCGGTGCCCATTCCGCGGAAGACCAGAATCTTTCCGGGATAGGTTTCGGCTACAAAAAGGTCGCCGTTGGGAGCCCGCTGGATCAAGCGCGGATTCTCGAGCTTCTCCGCATAACGCTCGACCTTGAACCCGGCCGGCGCCTGGGGCCAGGCACCTGCGGGCATCGGTATGGGCGGCGTGAAGATTGCGGCGGACTTGGTCGCATAGGGCTGCGGCAGATCCGCTGCGGTAATGTGATGAACCGTACCGGGAGATTCGGCGTGGAAATCAGTGAAGGGGCTTACGTCCGCGGCTCGGCTGCCGGAAGCCCCATCGCGGGCTCCGGCATATTCCCGGCCCGACACAAAAACGAGAATCAGAAAGATACTGAGTACTGCCACGACGACGCCTGCGGAACGTTTCATCGGTGGTAATCCCCCTGGTTAGAAACTGACGGACCTCGCTTCGCAGTCTGAATCAAAAACGGCAATCAAATCCAAGGTCGCAACCGGGCTTTCGCCACCCCCGAGCCGCCCTCTTTGAGAAGGCAGAGTTGCCACC
>Ga0209624_10001732_pt1 | contig 16765 bp, 13 predicted proteins | sample JacPinW_OM2H0_O1_FD_188565 | JGI IMG/M metagenome (GOLD analysis project Ga0209624, IMG submission 188565) | Forest soil microbial communities from Algoma, Ontario, Canada - Jack Pine, Ontario site 1_JW_OM2H0_O1 (SPAdes) (version 2) | ecosystem: Environmental > Terrestrial > Soil > Boreal...
CCATCTGCAACATGATGAAATAGCCCACCGGCAATAGCAGAATCACGGAAAGCCAGAAAGAATGCGACCATGCGAACAGCATCAGGCTGAGGCCGAATCCGGCGCAGCATACGGCGACCCAGCGTCCCAGGCCTTTCACGCCCGACCGTGCCGCCAACGTCAGAGCGCCGAGCAACGCGCCCACGCCGGTTGATCCCATCAGGATCCCGAGGCGCACGGCTCCCAGATCGTGCGACCCGATCAGCGACGCCAGTTCCTGGCCGCCATGATGCAAAATGCGGTCGGCAAAAATCGGCATGAGAACTACGTACGGCATGCCCGTGACACTTACTAAGCCGAGCAGGAGCATCAGCGCGCGGATCGGCGCCGTGCGGTCCACAAAGCGGAAGCCTTCGACGATGTGCTCGAAGGGCGAAGTGCTTGTGGAAACGTGTGCCGGGGCATGAACGTTCATCAACAACAACCCGATGATGACCGCAATATAGCTGGCGCCATTGGCAAAAAAACACCACCCTTCGCCGAGCCGTGCCACCAGGATTCCTGCCACCGCAGGTCCGACGACGCGCGCTCCGTTGAACATGGAAGAGTTGAGCGCGATCGCGTTCATCAAGTCTTCTTTCCCCACCATATCGACCAGGAACGATTGCCGCGCAGGAATGTCGAAGGCGTTGACCACTCCCAGTAGCGCGGCCAGCACGAACACATGCCACACCTGCACTTTGCCGGAGAGTGTGAGCGCCGCCAGTACAAATGCAAGCAGCATGGAAACGGTTTGGGTTGCAATCACCACGCGCTGCCGATTGCTGCGGTCGGCGGTAATACCTCCAAGAGGGGCAACCAGAAACACAGGGATCTGGCTGGAGAAGCCCACCGCTCCCAGCAATAGTCCCGATCCGGTCAGGCGATAAACCAGCCAGGATTGCGCCACCGTTTGCATCCAGGTGCCGATCAGAGAAATGAGTTGTCCGCTAAAGAAAAGCTGGAAATTGCGATGCCGCAGCGCCCGCCCCGCCGCCTGCCAGCGCAGACCCGCGGGCGACGACGGAACGGCTGAATTTTCTTGAGTGGAATTGTCCGCGTCGATCACAGACCTATTTGATGATAAAGGCTCTCGGAACGAAACACTTTGTCCGGTCCGCGGCGCTGAAGCAAGCCGGTTAATCCGCAAAAGCGCCAGTGTCCGAGCCGTCTGTGCAAATCAGTGACCATCTCCTCTAGTCCGCTTGCATAGGTCACCAACTTGCTAACTTCTCAGATCGGCCAAAGTACGTTAAAGTTGTCGTGCTGGAGATCGGCCCAGGTATACAACCCCAGGTATACAACCATGACGATTCCCCCAGTCCAAGTTGAACGCCGCGCCGGACAGCGCTTTCCTTTCCTGCTTCCTGTTTCCCTGCGCGATGTTACCACCGGCGCCGAAGCGCTAGGCTTTACCCAGGACATCAGTTCGCGCGGAGTTTTTTTCTTCACTGAGATGCCGCTTCAGGAGGGCGCCGCCATCGAGTTGACGCTGAACATGCCGTCGGAGATTACTCTTGGCGCCTCCATGCGTGTCCGTTGCCGGGGCCAGGTCCTTCGTGTGGTTCGCCCTTCTGCAAAGGGATTAATCTCACTGGCGCAGGCCGTCTCGCCGGCGGAAACAAAAATTGGAGTCGCTGTGCGGCTGGATGGTTATGAATATCTGACTGATGCCTCGGAGTCCTCGGCAAAGTTTCCCCGCATTTCAGCGCTGCATGCGGAGCACGAGGACGACCGGCCGGCGGCACAGCCCCGTTAACGGGCCTCGGGATTTCCTTCCGCTGCCGAAAGTTTGCTTCAAAGTTCTTCTCATCCTTTTGGGTTCTTTTCAACACCGCCCAACTTCGCTAGAATGGTATGCACTAGGGCGGGGTGCCTCGGAGTCTTCTTCGCAGTCATACATCCCCTATAGTGTGTTTCGCCGTACGAGCTTCGTCCGTTTTTTTTCGCAATCATTGTGTGCTTGAGGTCGCGTGTTGGGGCGTGCAAGGATCTGGCTGACTCGTCCCATCCGCACCAATTACTTTAGTCACTTGGCTCAAAGTACCGCCTCTCACTAACATGCAAACACCGAGAGAAATCAGCGAGAACCGCACCATGCATGGGATCGCCGTAGCCCTCCTTAGCGAGGACCGCGAACAATTATCCGCGCTGCAGAGTCGCCTCGAGGCGACACGCCTCGGCCGCGTGGTGTTCAGCCATCCCGGTTTTCCCGTCGGGCCTACCGACGCTATTCTGCGGCAGATTCAGGATCTGCGCGCCGAAGTCGTAATCGTCGATGTTCCTTCCCGCGATGCTCAGCGGGCAATTCACGCTATCGAACTGATCCGCGCTACCACCCTGCAGATCGCGATCTTCGCCAATGGCGAAATGAATAACCCGGCGACGATTGTGGCGGCAATGCGCGCGGGCGCTGGTGAGTTCCTCGACAATGCCGCTGGTTCCGAAGCTCTGCTGGAAGCTCTGGCTCGTTTCAGTTCCACCCGAACCCGGGCCCGCGGCGGCGCCGGGAAGGCTCGCATTTTTACTTTTCTCAGCGCCAAGGGCGGCGCCGGCGCGACGACAGCTGCCGTCAACACCGCATTGGCGTTGCAGCAGGCTCATGGCAGCGTGGTGCTCGTGGACTTCGCGCCGATGGGTCATGCAGCGCTCCATTTGAATCTTCGTCCGCAGTTTGGTGTGCTCGATGCCTTGCAGAATCTGCACCGCCTCGATGTTTCCTTGCTCGACGGTCTGATGACCGCCGCGAAAGACGGCTTGCACCTGTTGGCTGGGCCGCAACAGCCGTATGAAACGGTTCCGACTCCGGGGGAATTGGCGCGGTTGTTCGATCTGCTGGTGAACCATTACCGTTTCGTCATCATCGATGGTTCCAGCCGGCTCGATTCGACAACGCATTTGCTGTCCGATCTTTCGAACGGCGTCTTCATTGTGGCGCAGACCGACGTCGTCTCTCTGTGGAGCGCCGGGCGCCTCTACAATTTCCTGGAAGAAGGCACGGGCCGCGACCGCCTGCGGATCATCCTGAACCGCTATAAAAAGATTCCCGGATTTACCGACGACGATGTGGTTCAGGCGACGAACTGCAAAGTTCTTTGGAAGGTTCCCAACGCCTATCAGGCAGTTTCTCCGGCCATTGATCACGGCAGCCCTGTGCTGCTGCAAGATTTGGAAATCAGCCGCTCCTATCGCGCGCTGGCCGAGACTCTGGCCGAGGCTACCAGCCAGTCTGAATCCGGACCGGACCTTGTCTATAGTCAGGAAAAAGCCGACAACAGGAAAAAGGTACTCGGCCGCGCTAATCTCTCTCCACTGCGCGCCGGACAATAATTCCGCAACACCCAACTGATTTAAACTAGGGGCAGTCGCTGCGGAGGAACGCAATGGGCTTGCTGCGGAAGCTTTTTGGGGGACAAACGATGGCTGCACTGACCGTGGGCACGAAGGCTCCAGATTTCACATTGAAAGCAATCGATGGCAAAGAATTCTCGTTGAGCGAGCAACTGGCCAAAGGCCCGGTTGTGCTGGCCTTTTTCAAAGTTTCCTGCCCCACTTGCCAGTACGCATTCCCGTTTTTCGAACGGTTGCATAAAGCTTACGGTCAAAACGGAGTGAAGATAGTCGGCATTTCTCAAAACGCCGCGCGCGATACCGCCGCGTTTCAAAAGCAATTTGGCGTTACTTTCCCTGTGCTCCTCGATGAACTGGATGCTTACCCCGTTTCGAATGCCTACGGACTGACTAATGTTCCGACCCTGTTTTGGATCGCGGCCGACGGTGAGATTGAAGTCTCTGCCGTGGGCTGGTTAAAGAAGGAATTTGAAGACGTCAATAGAAGAATGGCGGAGCACGGCAAAGTCCCGCTGGCAACGGTTTTTCAACCGGGAGAAGACGTGCGTGATTTCCGCGCCGGTTGAGGATCGAAGAACTGATCCTGCGGTCCGCAGGACGTAAACGCAAAGCGAGTCGAACTCTCTACCTACTGTAATTGATATGCCTTCTCATTGACTGCCTCGGGAGGGCGCTCGTTATCCACGCTTTGGCGAGATCCACCGCTCACGGGAGTGAGTGGCCCATTGTCGCCGATTGTTCAGACCTTCGGATTACTTCTCCGACCCCGCTTATCGCTTTACAATTCCTCGAAGCAATCAACGGAGTGAATTGGGTAATGCGTTGAGGGGGAATATCGATTGATGCGAGTGATCCTGAGAGTAAGTGTCTTTGCCGCATACATGGCAGCCTTGAATTTCCTTTGGGCTGGTACCGCCGCGCCAGCTCCACCTCCAAGTCCTCCTAAACACGAAGAAATCTCCGCCAGGCTGCCCGCAGCGGCCTTTGCCGCGATGCAGACCATTAGCCCCGATCATATTCGCTGGCACGTGCGTTATCTTTCTCACGATTTGCTCGAAGGCCGCGGAACCGGCCAGCGCGGCGGCGACATTGCCGCCGAATACATTGCCACGCAGTTCGCCGAATATGGCCTCAAGCCGGCCGGCGATAACGGCAGCTATTTGCAGAAAGTTCCATTAGTCGGAATTACCACACTGCCCGCCACTCAATTCAGCATCGTTCCCAAACAAGGCGAACCCGTAGACCTGAAGCCGCTTGACGACTACGTGGCTTACGACCAGATGCAGCAGGCTGAGTCGAACATAGATGCAGAGATCGTCTACGTCGGATATGGAATCGTGGCGCCGGAATACAACTGGGACGACTACAAAGATATTGATGTGCGCGGCAAAGTTCTATTGATGCTGGTCAATGAACCACCGTCGGACGATCCGTCATTTTTCAAAGGCAAAGCGCTCACTTATTACGGCCGCTGGACGTACAAGTATGAAGAGGCTGCGCGCAAAGGAGCAGCCGGAGTAATTCTCATCCATCAAACAGAAATGGCCAGCTATCCTTGGGAGGTTGTGCGCAATTCGAACTCGGGCGAGAAATCGTATTTGAAGCTGGAAGGGCCGGCGTTGAAAGTGGCGTCGTGGGTGCAGTTGGACGTGGCCAGGAAAATTGTTGCCACCACTCCCGGAATGGACCTCGACAAGATGATGTCGGATGCCCGCTCGCGCGATTTTCATCCGGTCAATCTGTCGGCGAAACTGAAGGCGCACATGGTCAGCAAAGTGCGGAATTTCGAATCCAACAACGTCGTCGGAATGTTGACAGGCTCCGATCGCAATCTTCGCGATCAGGCCATCCTTTACACCGCTCACTATGATCATCTCGGCATCCGTCCTGACATGCCGGGAGACAATATCTATAACGGCGCGGAGGATAATGCCACGGGGTGCGGCATTTTGCTGGAGCTCGCCCGCGCTTATGGCGCGGCGAAAGAGCGCCCGGCACGTTCGGTTTTATTCGCCGCCGTCACCGCGGAGGAACAAGGACTCCTGGGATCGGAATATTTGGGCAAGCATCCGCCCATCGCCACAGGAAAAATCGCTCTCGACCTGAACTATGACGATATTAAGCCGCTGGGCGCAGCGGAAGAAGTTGAAGTGGCTGGCGCGGAGCGCACCACATTTTATCCCTGGGTAGAAGCTACCGCCAAAGAGTTTCGCCTGAACATTCGCCCGGATGCGCGCCCCGACGCTGGACACTACTATCGTTCGGATCACTTCAGCCTGGCACGCGTTGGCATTCCCGCGTTCTCCATCAACGAAGGAATCAAGTTCAAAGGACACGACGAGGCCTGGGGCGCGGCGCAGTACCAGGAATTCAACGAAAAACACTATCACCAACCGAGCGACGAATATCACGCGGAGATGGATTTCACGGGGGATTCGGCGATGGCCCGCTTCGGGTTTGCGCTCGGATGGGAAGCTGCTACTTTCTCCAAAATGATTGGCTGGCAAAAAGGCGACGAATTCGAGGCTGCCCGTAAAAACGCCGTGCCCTGAGAGCATCGCCAATCCAAATGGGGCGCGCCGCAGTCAAGCTCCGTCGATAACTTGCGTAACTTTAGCGCCATTTCCTGCCATGTTAGCCTCACGATGGACCTGGTAAATCAGTTCGCTGCCGGAAAAACTTGCCCAGAATTCCAATTTTTCGCTTAGGCGGAACGCCGGAACGTCTCGCGTTGCCCGATCTCGTCACTTCCGCGCCCGCACTGGTGCTGGAAGGGTTGATGGTCGGGGTCGACAACCTGCGTCACGATGTCGCGATCAGCCCTCGTTTCGCCGAGGCCGCCCGTGCGCAGATCGCTCGCCTCATTACGCATTACGGAGACATGGATGGCTTATTGGCCGCGGAGGGCGTAGCGACTCCACAGGGTCCTTCGTGGATGAGATCGCAAGCCGCTGCCGCGCCGCGTGACAAGAAAGACGCCAGCGAATGGAAACCGGCTCTTGCCGAGTTGCAACTCGCGGCTCTGAACCGCGCCAAAAAAGAAGAAAAGCCTGCCATTGACCTGCTCGCCCGTGTCGCAGTCACCAAGTTTCTGCGTGTGGAAATGAACTTGCAGTTTGGCCACGTGCTCGAACGTTGCCGCGTGATGCTGAAGAGCTACGACGGAGTGCGCCAGCAAAAGGCCGTGGAATATCGCGAGCGGGTTGCCGCATTTCAGGTGCGCAAGAAAATCATTTTGCGTAAGACGGGACAGGAGATTTTTTCCACCCTGCGCGAAGTGGAGAAGAGTACTCTGGCGCGTACTCGCCGCTCGTTTTTCGGCGAGAATTCGGCCGCAAATGGCAGCGGACCCTACCCGTTATTTCTGAACCGTCTGCTTTTCTGTGACGATGGACGCGACGATTATCTCTGTGCCGAATATTATGTGATGCTGGGCAACTGGGATCGCGATCCAGACCGCTATGGCCGGATGCGCGAAATTGTTTCGGCATTCTTGCGGTCGACCTACGGCCAGGAGACTGGCGGCCAGACCATCGATGGTTGGATGAATGTTCCCGAGAATGCGCGCGTCCTGGTAGGAAGCGGCACTCCGGATGAATCGACCGCCGAGGGCTTTGCGGAACAGGAGCGTCTGGCTGCATGGGTGCGTCTGCTGGAGGATGAACAGGTGATGGAGAATGTCATCGCCTCCTATCATGTGGTTCCGCTGCTCAGCGAATATTCGCCGCGCATCAATGCCCAGCAGTTGAAAAATGCCCTGATCTCGCGCGCGGAATGCGACCGGGTGGAGCGTATGATTCAGGATCATGGCCGCCTGACGCCGAACAGTCTTTATGCGGCGGTGGCCAAGGTTGCCGGTTGCCGCGGAGCTGAACGGGCTAAAGTGGCTGCGCGATTTCTTCAAGATTTCTTCCACTACCATCGCGACCTTCGCCGCCTGGAAACTCTCAACGCCGCCATGGACGCCGTAAATCTGGTGTCGAACGACAAACTGCGAGAACTGTCCCGGCTTAACGGCACTCTCTACGAATTCCGCCTACCCGAAGAACAGCAGAACGCGGAAGAAGAGCGCGTGTTGCGGCACGTGGTCCTCAAAGCCGATGTACGCGACTCCACTCGTCTCACCCGGACGATGATGGATGCGGGACTAAATCCGGCTTCCTATTTCAGCCTTAACTTTTACGATCCGGTGAACAAGTTGTTGCCCAAGTACGGGGCGCAGAAAGTCTTTCTCGAAGGCGACGCCATCATTCTGGCGATCCTTGAGCGCGAGGGCGAGTCCGGCCTCGCGGTGAGCCGCGCTTGCGTACTGGCTCGCGAGATGATTGAAATCGTTCGCGGCTATAACGAACTTGTGCAGCGTTCGGGCATGCCCTGCATTGAACTCGGCGTCGGCATTACTCTGCAGGAGTCCGCTCCGCTTTATCTGATGGACGGCGAACATCAGATCATGATCTCCGAAGCTTTGAACGAAAGCGACCGCCTTTCTTCCTGCAATAAGCGCGCCCGCAAAGAAATGGAGGCCCATGCAGGGCCGTTTCATGTGTATGTGTTCCAGGCCGCCGACCTGGAAACGGGAGGCAACGCGGAAGATGTTGTGTTCAGCTTTAATCTGAGCGGCATTCGTATGAATGAAGCTGCCTTCCGCAAATTGCAGGAAGAAATTTCGCTGGAGCCTGTTTCAGTTAAGTTGCCCGCGTCGCTGGTGTCGCACAAGGCGGAATACAGTCTCTTCCGCGGTACTGTTCCGGTGGATCGGGACATTTTTCGTAGTATCGTCGTTCGCCAAAGCCGCATCCCCCGCATTGACCCCGCCGATTTTTCCATTAAGGGCTGGACCGAACGTCACTATTATGAAGTCTGCACCGATCCCGCGATTTACGCCGCCCTGGAAAAAGGCAAAACGGCCAAAGCGTAAGCCCACGGATGACCGTCGAGTCCACTGCGTTGCTATTCGCCGCTGGAAAACGTTAAGATATTGCGTACACGTCTTCTCCGCTTTTATCCCCGAATTTTTCTGAGTGCAGCGACCGCGGGTAAGGAGTGTGCGAACCCCGGGTGGCGCAAGTGTGCGCCTGTGAGAAATCCCCTGTCGGGAGTCGGAATTGAAAAGAGGCAAGACCGCGGTAATAGTGGGCGCCCAGTGGGGCGACGAAGGCAAAGGGAAAATTGTCGATGTACTCTCGGAGAGCTTCTCCGTGGTGGCCCGCTACGCCGGCGGCCACAATGCCGGGCACACCGTAATCATCAACGGCAATAAATTCGTTTTGCAGCTTGTGCCTTGCGGCGTGCTGCGTGCGGGCCGAAGCAGCGTAATTGGAAACGGCGTCGTCCTCGATCCGCTCGCGTTTCTCAAAGAAGTTGGCGGCCTGCGCGAAGCTGGAGTTGCGGTCGACGGAAATCTCTTTATTTCCAATCGCGCGCATGTGATCTTGCCCTATCACCGAATGATCGAACTGGCGGCGGAAAATGCGCCGGGCCGCGTCAAGATTGGAACCACCTCCCGCGGAATCGGTCCCGCATATGAAGATAAAATGGGCCGCCGCGGCTTGCGTATCGCCGACCTGCTCGACCTGAAGCTGCTGAAGACGCACATCGATAATGCAGTGCGCGAAAAAAATATGATCGCGCATGCACTGTTTAACTCCGAGCCGCTTGACGCCGATAAGATGTACGCCGAGTATGCGAGCGCCGCAGAGAAGATCGCGCCCTTCGTCCGCGACACTGCGCTGTTTCTGAACCAGTCTTTGAAGGAAGGGAAGTCGATTCTATTTGAAGGCGCACAGGGGACGATGCTCGACATCGATCACGGCACATATCCATTCGTGACGTCTTCGAGTGCGACTTCCGGCGGAGCGGTTACTGGAACAGGCGTCGCTCCCAACGCGATCGACTCCGTGATTGGTTTGACCAAGGCCTACTGCACGCGAGTCGGCGAGGGGCCGTTCCCCAGCGAAGAATCGGGTGCGCTTGGCGAGCAGCTACGCAAACGAGGCAATGAATATGGCGCGGTGACAGGCCGCTCCCGCCGAACCGGTTGGTTGGACTTGCCTCTGTTGCGTTACGCTGCCATGATTAATGGCATTTCCTGGTTGGTGGTCACCAAGTTGGACGTGCTTGACCAACTGGCCGAGATTCCCGTGTGTATTGGCTACAAAATCGACGGCAAAGCGACACAGGAAATTCCCGCGCAGTCCAGCGCCTATGACAAAATCGAAGGGGTCTACCGGAAATTGCCGGGATGGCAGACCTCGACGGAAGGCATCACGGATTTCGATAAGCTGCCCAAAGCCGCGCGCAATTATCTGGAATTCCTGGAGAAGGAGTCGGATACGAAAATTGGCTTGATTTCGACCGGCGCGGATCGCGATCATACTATCTTCAAAGATGATTTTGCGGCGGAATTGAAAATGGCCGCGGAAAGCCTGCGAAAGTCTTTGTCTTTGCCGCAATCGGCGGACTAAAGAAAGCGAACGAGGAGAGAAACATGGTCGTGTTGGCGGTTACGTGGATGGCGAAGGTTGGGCACGAAGCCGATGTTGCTGCAATCCTGGAAAAGTTAAGCGAACAATCGCGCAAGGAACCCGGCTGCGCCATGTTTCTGGGGCATCGGCACAAGACCGAAGCGCGGCGATTCTTCATCTATGAGCAATATCAAGACGACGCCGCGCTGGAGGCACATCGCACCACGCCGCATTTCCTGCAGTTCGCGCGCAAAGATCTCCCCAAGATCGCCGACCGCGTGGAAGGACATCTGTTCGAACCGTTGGGATAGAACAAGGTGCCAGCTGTCAGTGCCCAGCCGCCACGCCCTTTCGCTTCTGCTGCCAGAAAAGCCGAACCGGACACTACTTCGCTTTATCGATCATCAACTCGCCGCCCGAGGCGTAGCTCTCTTTCGATACCTCGTTGAATGCGACGGTGATTCCTTCTCGGCGGGCGCCGGCTTCTTCGACCAAAGCGTCGGTGATCCGCTTCGCGATCTTCCGTTTCTGATCGACGGTGCGGCCTTGCAGCATCGTGATTTGAACCATCGGCATAGGAACACCAGTTGTCAGCACCCCTCTGCCGTAAAAGCGCAGAGCCCTGAACCTGCAGGTTTTTATCCGTGAGAATCCGCGAAGATCCGTGGCCTATTTTGCCAATTCATATCCGGCAAAGAAAAAGCTCAACTCAAAGCGCGCCGTATCCTCCGCGTCGGAACCGTGGATCGCATTGTGCTCGATATTGGTGGCCCACTTCTTGCGAATCGTACCTTCCTCTGCCTGGGCCGGATTTGTGGCACCCATCAGTTTGCGCAGGTCGGCAATGGCATTTTCTTTTTCCAGAGCCAAGACAACGATCGGCCCGCTCGACATAAACTCGGTAAGCGTGCCGAAAAAGGGCCGGCTGGCATGCACGGCGTAAAACTGCTCGGCCTGATGTTTAGAGATTTCCAGCATCTTCATAGCAAGAATGCGGAAGCCGTTTTTTTCAAACTGTTCGATGATGTCGCCGACCGCGTTCTTGCGAACCGCGTCCGGCTTGACGATGGTAAAAGTGCGTTGCAAAGTCTTCATAAGTTCAGTTGTTAGTCCTTAGTACTTAGTCGTTTTTCGTTACCCGCAATTACCAATCTAGAAAAATTCTGTCATTCCGAGCGGAGCGAGGAATCTGCTCCATCCCGCTGCATGGCGCTAAACGTTCACGCCAATCGCCGCGGCCAGCGTCTCGCCAATGGCTGCGGGAGATTTCGCCACACGAATTCCGGCCGCCTCCAGCGCCTTCATTTTCTCGCTGGCCGTACCCGTGCCGCCGGAAATGATCGCTCCAGCATGGCCCATGCGACGCCCCGGAGGCGCGGTCTGTCCTGCGATGAAACCCACCACCGGCTTCTTCATGTGGCTCTTCACGAACTCGGCAGCGGTCTCTTCCGCGTTGCCACCGATTTCGCCAATCATAATGACAGCTTCGGTTTGCGGATCGCGATTGAACAGATCCAGCGCATCGACGAACGTTGTACCGATAATCGGATCTCCACCAATGCCGATCGCCGTCGATTGCCCAATGCCGCGCTGCGTAAGCTGATGCACAGCTTCATAAGTCAGTGTGCCCGAGCGCGAAACGATGCCGATTGCGCCTTCCTTATGAATCGAACCCGGCATAATTCCAACCTTGCACTTGCCGGGAGAAATAATTCCCGGACAGTTCGGACCGATCAACCGCGCGCGGCGGTTCTGCAAAAATTCCCAGGCCTTCACCATGTCCAGAGTTGGAATGCCTTCGGTGATGCAAACGATCAGATCGAGATCCGCGTCAGCCGCTTCCATAATTGCGTCCGCCGCAAACGGAGGCGGCACGAAAATGACGGTCGTATTTGCTCCCGTCTTTTCGGCTGCTTCGCGCACTGTATTGAAAATTGGCCAGCCTTCGTGTGTCGTGCCACCCTTGCCGGGAGTGACTCCGCCGACAACCTGCGTGCCGTAGGCCGCGCAAGCCTTGGCGTGAAACGTGCCTTCGCGTCCCGTCAGTCCCTGCACGATCAGCCGCGTATTCTTATCGACCAGAATTGCCATAATCGAAATTCCTTATGAGTTCTTGGTTCTCAGTCGTCGGTAAAACTTCGTGTGGAATTCTTCCAGAGAACCGAAAACCGAGAACTTTCTCAACTATCTCCACTCGGTTACGCCGTGAATGCCGCGCGCGGCAGCTACCACCTGATCGGCGGCGTCTTTCATGGTTGCCGCGACGATAAAGTTCAAGCCCGAATTCATCAGGATCTTTTTTCCTTCTTCCACGTTCGTGCCTTCGAGTCGGAGCACGACCGGCAACTTGAGATTGGTTTTTCTCGCGGCCTCGACCACGCCGGTTGCGAGCGTATCCACGCGCAGAATTCCGCCAAAGATGTTGATCAGCACGGCCTTGACGCTCTTGTCGCTGAGTAGAATTTCAAACGCATGCGCTACCTGCTCGGCATTGGCGCCGCCGCCCACGTCGAGAAAATTCGCCGGCATGCCACCGGCGTATTTGATGATGTCCATGGTCGCCATGGCCAGTCCCGCGCCGTTCACCATGCACCCAACGCTGCCCTCGAGCTTGATGTAGTTCAGGCTGTACTTCGACGCTTCCACTTCCAGCGGATCTTCTTCCGTAATGTCGCGCAGTTCGCGCAAGTCGGGATGGCGAAACAAAGCGTTGTCGTCGAACGTGACTTTGGCGTCGAGCGCGAAAAGTCTGCCATCGGTCGTGGTGATAAAAGGGTTAATTTCAAGCAGGGAAGAATCGGTATCGAGAAAAGCCCTATATAAACTGGTCAGAAACTTCACCGCAGGATTGATCTGCTGCGGCTTCAGCCCCAACTGGAACGCGATCTTCCGCGCCTGAAATGCCTCCAGGCCCATTCCCGGATCAATGTATTGTTTCAGAATGGCTTCGGGAGTTTCAGCGGCAACTTGCTCAATATCCATGCCGCCCGCGGCCGACGCCATGAAAACAGGCTTGCCCTCGCCACGGTCCACGAGAATCCCTAGATACAGTTCCTTCTCAATCGGTAACGTTTCTTCAATCAGCAAGCGCCGTACGATGCGTCCTTCGGGCCCAGTCTGATGCGTCACTAGTTTCATTCCCAACATCTTCGCCGCGAGATCACCGGCTTCGCTTACTGACTTCGCAATCTTGACGCCGCCGCCCTTGCCGCGGCCGCCTGCGTGAATCTGCGCCTTCACTACGACTCCACTCGCTCCTGTGCTCAGCAGCAGTTTCGCTTCCGCCTCGGCTTCCTCTCGCGACGCGGCCATCGAACCGTTGGGTACGCTCACGCCATACTTCTTTAGAATTCCCTTCGCCTGATACTCGTGAATTTTCATAAAAGAATCGTCGCAGCTAAAAGCAGCTTAAAATCATTGGCAGTAAACACCATCGGCAGGAGCAACGCTTGCAGCTTGAAATTGCAGCCAGCAAACTATCGATTTTATAGAAGAAGAGCGGATTAGAGCAAACCGAGAGCGAGAGCGCTCTGGGACGATGCTGTGCGGGCATGCGATCTACCGCGCGGTATTGAATTGCGACGATCGCGCCACGTGAACATCTAACTGGGAGATTGAGGAGCTACAAATGGCTAAAGCCACATTTGCCGCTGGGTGTTTTTGGGGAGTCGAAGCCACCTTCCGAGCGCTGCCTGGGGTCAATTCCACCCGAGTTGGCTACATCGGCGGCCACACCGAGAATCCAACCTACCAAGACGTCTGCACCGATCGCACAGGCCACGCCGAAGCCGTCGAGGTCGACTACGATCCGACAAAAGTCGCGTACGGTGAGCTGCTCAAAATTTTCTGGGAAAATCACGATCCCACGCAGTTCAATCGTCAGGGTCCGGATTGGGGCACGCAGTATCGTTCTGCAGTCTTCTTTCACAGCCCGGAACAACAAGTCGAAGCCCAGGCCTCGAAGCTGTCGCTCGAACAATCGCACCGGTTCTCCAAACCGATCGTGACACAAATCGTTCCCGCTCCTACTTTCTTTCCGGCTGAGGACTATCACCAGCAATATTTAGAAAAGCGCGGACTGGCAAGCTGTCACATCAAGGCCTGACTCGCGTGCAACGCGGGCGCCTTGAGAATTCCTACCACCCACTTAAGATAGATCGCCTAGAGACCTCCTGGCAGGGCGAAGGCTTGTCGAAAGTACGCCTGCCAGTAATGACAGTTCCGCAACTTCTGGGGTAAAACATTTCAACGGGGCGCGGGTTAAAGCTTTCAGCAAAGAGAAAGAGGAAAGACAAATGAAGAACTTTCTGGCAGGGCTTGCCATAAGTTTGCTGCTTTCGATTCCCGTCTTCGCTCAACATGGCGAACATCCCGCGGCAGGTGGTGGTGGACATATTCCGTCGCACGGTCCCGCGCCGGTGCGCACGCCGCATGCGCCGGAGCAGAACCGCCATTTTAACGATAAAGCGGGCCATCCTGACGCTCCGCACGTTCACTCCAACGGAAAATGGATTGGCCACGACACCGGACGTAATGATCCGCACTATCACCTCGACCATCCCTGGGAGCATGGACACTTTACCGGTGGGTTCGGCCGCGGGCACGTCTGGCACCTGGCCGGCGGCGGCCCCAGCCGCTTCGGGTTCGGCGGATTCTATTTCAGCGTGGCGCCGTACGATATCGGCTTCTGCGATGGTTGGAACTGGGGCGGCGACGATGTCGTCATCTACGAAGACCCCGACCACGATGGCTGGTACCTGGCCTACAACGTGCGACTGGGCACTTACGTCCACGTAGAGTATCTCGGAGCATAGCTGTTAAGAAAAACCTTGCTTGTGCGGCCCACGTTCGCGGATTGCGCACGTGGGCCGTTCACCTGTCGCGTCGGCTTCGTATCAACCGCCGCCGCAGCCTACTTTCCATTCGCTGCTTGACTTCCGCTCAAATCCTTGTAATAACTAACGGGTCCGACCCGGACGAGTCTGGGGGTGTATTTGATTGGCTGAAGTTCGCCTTCAAGAGGGAGAGTCCCTCGAGAATGCTTTGCGCCGGTTCAAGCGCAAGGTGCAACAGGAAGACATCATCAAGGAGGTCAAACGACACTCCTTTTATTTGAAGCCCGGAGAGAAGAAACGCGTCAAGGCGGCGCTTGCGCGTAAACGCGCCCGAAAAAAGACACGCAAGGAACAAGATTGAAAATGTTCCGGCTGTAGAGGGTGATTGTGCCGAGCTTGCCGTAAGCTCAAAGCGTCAGGAATAGCAGTAGGGGTCGCTCCCTTCCCGGAGCGGCCCTGCTTGATCTGGCCCCCACCAGGTTGAGCGGCGGGGAAGGGATAGATCATTGCTTATCATTCATCCGGCATAAGAAGGAAAAGCTGTATCCATGTTCCGTCCTAGGAACGTGGCGGGCCGAGTCCAGGGGCAGTTCGAGGGGGGATGTACACAACCTTTTTCTTCGCACCACGCCGCTCCCCTGCGCGTGGTCAGGCGGAGGATTGGGCAAAGGGAGCCATCCTCAATGGAATTTCAGGACAAGGTACTCAAGTGTATCGACTGCGGCAGCGATTTCCTCTTCACTGCGGGGGAACAGCTGTTTTTTCACGATAAACAATTTCGCAACGAGCCCAAGCGCTGCAAAGAATGCAAGACTAAGCGTGCTAGTGCCGTGGGCACTGGTCCAACTCCGACCCAGAACTACCGCTATCCCAAGGTAGAAACCAAGGCTGTGTGCTCACAATGCGGCAAGGAGACTACAGTTCCTTTTCGCCCCACGCAGGGGCGTCCAATCTTTTGCCGGGAATGCTTCCAGCAGAAACGTGGGGCTCTCTCCGCCTGACGCGCTGTGGCTTACAGTCGCGCATCACGGGTTAGTGGCCACATTGGCGAGAAAAACGGTTATGCAACCTTCGAGCCAACAGAATTCAAAGTAGGCGATCTGGAGATTCCGGTGTCGTCGGTAAATCCCGCGGCGCAGAAAAAGCTGATGGAAGAACACGACCGGAGAACCTGCCTGACTTGGTTGGCGGAATAAAGAAGGTGGAAGACAGGCAGTTGGTCATGCTGTAGAAATAGCCGGGCAGCCGTGCCGCGAGACTTTCCGCCCCCGGCCCCTTCGACATCGCTCAGGGCGGTGTTCGCGGCATAGAGGGCCCGTCATGGTGTCGGTGGCAGGCCAACTTTCTTCACGAGAGCCTGGTAACGCGGGTCGGAGTGTAGGAAGCGGAAGAGGGACTCGGTCTGCAAAGCGATCATGCTCGGAGAATGTTCGCGGTAGGCGGCCTCGAGATATTTCAGAGTTTCGTCTTTGTCCCCGGTATAGGCAACGGCGGTTGCGATATACCAGGCCGGGATATATTTTTGCCGGGCCTGGGCTTTGATATTATTGGCTCCCCATTGTTCGACCGCTTTTTCGCCGCCATTCAGCCACGCTTTGTGAACCGCGGCTAAATCTTTAGAGTTGTGCTCCATCTCAAGGGCTCTCTCCAATTCCTCCTGCGATTCCTTGTACATACCTTTAAGCCAATACACCTTCGAGAGGCCGTTCACCATATCGCTGTCGTCGGGGTGGGCGCGGGACTGCATGCGAAACTCGTCGATGGCGGCGTCGTACTGCCCCGCGTCGGTGTAGAACCGTCCCACCTCCCAGGGGTGAATGAAGGGGTCGAGCTCGGCAGACCGTTTTTGTTCCGCCAGGGCTTCGGCGGAGCGGTTCTCGGCCTCCAGAACACCGGAGAGGAGCAGGAGCGCCTGGGAATCGTTGGGACCGAGTTCGACGCCGCGCCGGGCTTCGGCCTCGGCGCGCGGCAAATCCCAGGCGCAAAACAGGTACCAAGCCCCCATGGTGGTGTGGGTCTCGGGCAAGGAGTCATCAAGTTCCAGGCCTCTTCGCGCTGCGGCCTCGGCCTTGGGCATCATGTCGACCGGAAGGGCGT
>Ga0209624_10001733_pt1 | contig 16744 bp, 20 predicted proteins | sample JacPinW_OM2H0_O1_FD_188565 | JGI IMG/M metagenome (GOLD analysis project Ga0209624, IMG submission 188565) | Forest soil microbial communities from Algoma, Ontario, Canada - Jack Pine, Ontario site 1_JW_OM2H0_O1 (SPAdes) (version 2) | ecosystem: Environmental > Terrestrial > Soil > Boreal...
GAGAACGGCCACACCAACTACGTGGACCGCGACTCGCACGAACAAGCAGCCCGTTTTGGAAAGTTTCTCAACAGCCATTCAAATGTCGCTAACGAGCTGTCCAGGGATCCTTCTGTAGTCAAGAACCAGGAATTTATGGAGAACCATCCTGAGCTTCGCGACTACTTGAAGGACAATCCTGACGTTCAAAAGGAGCTGATGGCCAACCCGCCGACTTTCGTTAAGTCGGCCAAGGAATTCAGCACCGATAAGGGTCGGCCGGCACAGACTCCGACTCAGAGCCAGTCTCCGAGTTCGACAGTTGATCCTAAACCGAAACAGTAACAGCTAAATTTCCCGGTGGACTGGAAGGCCCCACGGTTTTCCAGTCCGCTGATAATTATTATTCCTTGCAAGGGCGGCCTTGATCGAATCGCCCACTACGAATCAATCGATCAGCGGCCGGGTAGGGTGGTGGTCCAAGGAGGCTTTATGAATTTCAAGACTGCACTTATTTTAGCTATCGTCCTGGTTTCAGCGGTTCCCATGCGTGCTAACGACGACAAGAAAAAGAAGGGGCCCGACCGGGCCTTGCTGGAAAAAATGGAAGCAGTACCGTGCGGCGCGAAAGAGAAAGGCCTAACCGGCTTGGGCACGGTGTGGGCTTCGGCCGGCATTACGCACGTGGATTCCGACGAAAAGTTATGCCCGCAATACATGGTCATAACCGACGACATGGAGTACCACATTCGACCCACTGACACGAAACATCCCGAACTTCTGCCGATCGGCAAGGAAATTGAATTCAAGATCAAGAAGGACGAAATGTATCTGAGAGTGGTCGATGGCGATAAGAAAATGGAAACCTACCACGTGGTCTCCATGAAATCGACAACGGCCACCGACGCGCAAAACTCGCCCCCCAAATCGGACAAACAGTAACCTGGAGTTCGCTTGTGTCGCTCAGTCGCTGGCGAAATGGCTGGACATCCATCAGGTTCCGTTCTTCGGTCACTTGCTGGTGACTCATTCGGTGATCTGATCCCACGGCGAGCAAGAAAACTCAAAAGTAATGGCGCTCGGGGTTTAGGTCCTAAATGGAGGTTAGGACCTACCCCAGAGCGCCATTTTTTATTCCAAGCTAGCAGAGACTGAGAGATGCGACTCAGTCGCCGGCAGTCGCCGCGTGAGCTTTCTGCTGGCCGGCCATCTGTTCCATCTGCTCTTTCATCTTTTGTTGCATTTCCTTCGGTGTAGGTTCCGCAATGTGCGTAGCGATCATCCAAGTGTAACCTTCGGGATCAACAACATTTCCGCAGCGGTCGCCCCAAAACATGTCCATCACGGGCCCTTTCGGCACAGCGCCGAGTTTTACCGCCTTCGCAACCGTCTTGTCTGCGTTCTCCGTCAGCAAGTACAAAGTTGTTGGCGAGGCGCCGACCGTTTTTGCGCCGCGAGCGCCCATCTGCGGCATTTCCGGTCCCAACATTAGTGTCGTGCCGCGCAGCGTCAACTCGGCATGAACCGCGTTGCCGTCCGGGCCATTCATGATCCCGCGTTTGGCAAAGCCGAAGGCCTTTTGATAAAAGGCGGCCGCCGCTTTCACGTCGGTCACCGTTAGCATTGCCGTTACCGAACCATAGTGCTTCTTATTTAGTGGATCGACTTTTGTCGGCATAACGCTCCTTTCGCGAGGCGAATATTCGAGCTGAATTGTGGCGTAAGTTGCTGACGAATTGCCCCGATTCGCAGAGACTTGCGCGCAACGGAGAGGATACTCCCATGAGAAACGCCTGGTCAACGAGCGAGCCAAGCGGACGGACTTTCGCCTCCGCCGTTGCGGTTCGCGCATCAATCATGCGTTCACACCCGATTAAGGTAGCTGGCAATCCATTATTGGGCCAACTGTATTAAGATGCACCCAGATTTGCTGTTCTCGGTGGTTCCTTGTTCCAAAGCGGTTGTTTCCAAGGCGACAGAGCTAAGGAGAAATATCATGAAGCGCAAAATAACGGGAGCGGTGGGATTAGCTGGCGCGTTTCTCGCGGGCATGCTGGTGGCGGCCGCGCTGGGTTGGGGAATCACAGCGGGCGAGGCGAAGACACCCGGAGCCGCGGCGCAGGAAAAGCAAGTTACCGTGCAGCAGGTCATCACTCCAACGGTGACAGACAACGACATCGCTTTACTGCGTAAAGATCTACGCGCCATGAAAATGCAAGTGATCGGCGAGAATATGTCGCTTTCAGATGCCGAGGGGCAAAAGTTCTGGCCCGTCTACAACCATTACGTCAAAGATTTGTCCGAAGTAAACAACCAGAAGTATGCGCTGCTGAAGCAGTACGCGGAGATGTGGGCCACGATGTCAGATGAAGACGCGTTGATTTATGTCCGGCACTGGCTGGAAGCGGATGGGGAAGCCCAGGCGCTGCGCTTGAAGTATGTCCCGGTCGTCAGCCAGGTGTTGCCGGGAAGAAAGGCCGCCACGTTTTTTCAGTTGGACCGCCGGCTCAACATGATCATCGACCTGCAATTGTTTTCGCAAGTTCCCTTGGCGCACGTAAAGGAGTAGCCGGGCACTGCTGAAATTACTCTTGAGTCACTCTGCTTAGCCACCAGCCACAACTTTGTCCGTAGGGCGGTGTTATAACCGGAACATACCATCCCAGCAAATGAGAGGGGAAAATGTCTATGCCCCGGCGACGCGTACCGGCCCTACCAACGCCTTTGATAGCAGTGTTAGTAGCTCTGATTGCGGGTCTTTCCGCGTGCGGAGGCGGCGGCAGCTCCAGCGCCACTCCTCCTCCTCCCCCGCCCACTTATTCGCAAAAGTTCAAACACGTCGTGATAATCTTCCAGGAGAATCGCACGCCGGATAATCTGTTCCACGGTTTCCCGAACGCGGACATCGCCGATAGCGGCGTGAACTCCGCTGGCCAGTCCATTCCACTCACGCAAATCGACCTGGCCAACGACTACGACCTTAGCCACGCGCACCCAGCTTTTGTCGACATGCATGACGGCGGAAAAATGGACGGAGCGGACAAAATCCCCATCAGCTGCGCTCCTAACGCCGTGAATTGTCCGCCGCCCAATCCGCAGTTCATGTACGTCAACCCCTCGGAAGTGCAGCCATATTTTCAAATGGGCGAGCAGTACGCGTTCGGTGACCGTATGTTTCAGACGAATCAAGGCCCCAGCTTTCCAGCGCACCAGTTCATTATTGCGGGAACATCCGCGCCTACAGCCACCAGCGACCTGTTCGCCGCAGAAAATCCATTTGGCGGAGCAGGTTGCGAGGCGGCGGTCGGTTCGCTGGTAACTTTGATTGATCCTCTCGGAAATGAGAACCAACAGATTTATCCCTGCTTCGAGCATCCCACGCTGCTGGATTCGCTCGACGCGCAGTTCATCACCTGGCGTTATTATGCGCCGTCTGCGGGATCGATTTGGACCGGACCGAATGCCATCGAACACATTCGCTCCGGCGCGGACTGGGCCAACGTGATAATCCCCCAGACGCAAGTGCTGACCGACATCGCCAACAATCAGCTGGCGCAAGTCACTTGGGTCATACCGGACGGAGCGGATTCCGACCACGCGTTAAGCAACAAGGGCACCGGCCCGGCGTGGGTGGCATCTATCGTCAACGCCATTGGCACCAGCCCCTATTGGTCGAATACCGCCATCATCATTACTTGGGACGACTGGGGCGGTTGGTACGATCATGTCGCTCCGTCCATCTACAATTCCTACGAATACGGTTTCCGCGTTCCGCTCATCATCGTATCGCCGTACTCCAAACAGGCATACGTCTCTCACGTGACCCACGATTTCGGCAGCATCTTGAAATTTATTGAGGAAGTTTACAATCTGCCTTCGCTGGGATATGCGGATGCGCGCGGCGACGATTTCTCTGATTGTTTCGACCTGACTCAAACTCCTATAATTTTTCAGCCAGTTCCCGCAAAAGTAGGCAAGGATTTTTTCTTGACGGTGAAGAGACCCGTCACCCCGCCCGACGACGATTAGCGGAAGCTTCTGAATTCCTTAGTTAGTTAAATCACGCGCACGTCCTCGGAAAGCCGCTAAATACAACACCGGTTCTTTCTGGAACACTCGCTGGAAATCTTGGAAACTGCGCCTTATTGCACAGAAATGGTTTTCTCCTCTCTCTAACATTATCTCCAGTGAACTACGCGGAGTACCGGGCCTTGCGTCCGACCTAGAGGAGTTCAACGATATGAAGATGTACCGTGTCGTGTGTTCAATTGCCGCGTTGGCATTGCTGGCGATTTCCCAGCCGTTGGCAAACGCCCAAGCGTCGAGTGATTCCAGCTCGTGGAGTGACTCCAGCACGTCGGATAAGAACCTGTCCGAAGCCACAACGTCGAAGCCGGCGAATTCGGATCTCGAGCTTAAATACTATCGCCCGTCGGAACATGACAAGCTGCGAACCTACGCATTCGATTCTTTCGGGCCTTATGCATTCGCGGGCTCGGCGCTCAGCGCTGGAATTTCGCAAGGCGAAACCGCTACGAAGGCGACGAATGCCGGCATCCCGCCGGATTGGGGACAGGGTTGGGATTCCTACGGCGCTCGATTTGGAAGCGAGTTTGGCATCAACCTCATCACGCAGACCACTCGTTATGGCCTGGCCGAAGCTTTCCGCCAGGACACCATCTTTTATCGCTGTGAATGCACCGGTTTCCTGCCCAGGCTGAAGCACGCCTTGATTTCAACGGTCACCGCGCGCAAAGGCGAAGACGGCCATCGCGTATTTTCTCCGCCGGCGCTGATAGCTCCGTACGCCGGGACGGAAGCGGCCGTTTTATTGTGGTATCCGCATCGTTACGAGGCCATGGACGGTTTTCGTATGGGCAACTACAACCTGCTCGCGCAAGCCGGCCTGAATCTCGCGCTAGAATTTATCTACGGAGGCCCGCACACCTTGCTGAGTCATCATCATGTTCCGGTACTTTCCAAAGCCACACGATCAAATCCAGACCCGCAATAGAGAAAAAGTTGCGAATACTTTTGATTCTCGGGGAAAAACACCGTTGATCTCGCCTGGAGTGTTAGCTTTTCCCAACTAGTCTTTGGAATTCGGGGTTGTCATGCAGGCAAAATAAATCTGTATCTCTAGCCGCCCAATCTTGGTTGCTGTATCCCATGGCAAACGCTTTCTTGAGCGTCTCGAGCGCTTCCGCTTTTTTCTCCAGGACGCCATATGTGCAAGCCGCATTGTAAAGCGTGCTGGGATCGCCTGGACGCAGCGCGACCGCGGTCTGCAAGTGCCGTATGGTTTCGTCCTCGTATTCTTTGAAAGATGCAAGTTGGGTAGCGAGCAGGATGCGCGCCCGTACGTCTTCCGGCACAATTTCGAGCTGCTGGCGGAGCGCCTTGATAAATCGCTCGGTGACGTGCTCCGCCTCTTTTTGCCGCCCAAGGTTTCTTAGAACCCGGCCGTAGGGGATGTACGTATTGTAGTCATCGCCATTGGCCTCGATCGCCCGCTCCGTCAGCGCCGCAGCTTCTTCAAAACGGTCGGAGGCGAAATATGCGCGGCCAAGAATGTCCCAGGATCCGTCACAGTCTGGTTTGCGCTCGATGGCGCGCTGGGCCAGCATCGCGGATTCTCCATATTTCTTTTGCGCGTAGCAGATGCGCGCGCGAGCTACCAGCACTTCCGGCAAGTCGGGAGCGAGCGCGGTGGCGCGGTCGCACGCACCCAGTCCTCGTTCGATCCATTTCGGGCTTTGTTCGCGAATTTCATAATACTGGCCGCACAAGTGCGCCACCCCGGCATGCGCCAAAGCGAAATTCGGGTCCAACTGAATGGCTTGTTCAAACATCTGTAGCGCGTAGTCCAAATTCTCCCGGCGGGTGTAGCCTCTCCCGCGCAGGTAGAAATCGTAAGCCTGCGTGTTCTCCGTAGGTTTGCGCGCGATGGTCTTTTCTTCCTGCGGAGTGAGCGTGATGCGCAGAGCTTGCGCGATGCTTCGCGCGATTTCCTCCTGAATAGCGAATACGTCTTCGAGTTGCCGGTCGAAACGCTCAGCCCAGACCGAATGCCTGGTGGATGCTTCCACCAGTTGCGCCGTAATGCGCACGCGTGTGCCCGACCTGCGGATCGATCCTTCCAGCACGTAGGAAGCGTTCAGTTGCTGGCCCACTTGTTGCGCGGTCACCGGCTTGTCTCGGAAAGCTAGCATTTCCGATCGAGGGAATATCTGGAGCTGCGCGATCTTTGAAATTTCAGTGACGATGTCTTCCGTAATCCCGTCGCGAAAATATTCATCCTCTTTCGCGCCGCTCTGATTCTCAAAATAGAGCACCGCGACGGATTTTTGTCGCGCCGCGCCCGCAACCGCCTGCGGTCCGGAACCCGAGCCGGTTTTTTCCGCAGCAGGACGTCGGCTCGATTCCAGGTCGCGGCTCAACCGCTTCATGTCCGCGCGAAGTTCAGCGGCCGTTTGGCAGCGCAGGTCGGGATCTTTTTCGAGCGTCTTTCCCAAAATATTTTCCATCGCCAACGGTAAGCGCGGGTTCAACTCGTGCGCGGAAGCCGGCGCAGAATGCAGGATGCCGTCAAAAATCATGGCGGGAGTTGCACCGGAGAAGGGAATCGTTCCGGTGGCCATTTCGTAAAGCACCACACCAAGCGAAAATAAATCCGAACGCGCATCCAACTCTTCGCCTCGCGCTTGTTCCGGTGACATGTATGCCACCGTCCCCATCGAACTGCCCGGGCTGGTCAGATGCTGCGCGTTCACCTCCGGCGCCTGCGTCGGCATTGACGAAGAATCCAACGCTTCAGCGGCCTGCCCGGCCTTCGCCGCCAGCTTGGCCAAGCCAAAATCCAGAATCTTCGCTTGCCCGCGCTCCACCAGGAAAATGTTTGCAGGCTTTATATCGCGATGAACGATTCCTTTCGCGTGCGCCGCATCCAGCCCGTTCGCGATTTGAATGCCGATCTCCAGCAGCTCTGTCACTTCAATGGGCTTGCCGGAAATGCGGTGCTTCAGCGTTTGCCCTTCCAGCAGCTCCATGGCGATAAATGGCCGCCCTTCAAACTCTCCAATATCGTAAATGGTGCAAATGTTGGGGTGATTTAGCGCGGATGCGGCGCGCGCTTCGCGCCGGAATCGCTCCACCGCTTGCGAATCGCTCGAAATATCGTCAGGCAGGAATTTCAACGCGACGTTGCGCCCCAGCCGCGTGTCTTTAGCTTTGTAAACTACGCCCATGCCTCCGCCGCCAAGTTTTTCAAGCACGGCGTAGTGGGAAATGGTACGGCCAGCAATTGCAGTTGAGGAAGTGTCCGCCACAGGACGTGCATTGTACGCCAGCCCCCGCACACAGGCAAACCCGCGCCCGTTCCTGTACTTTCTGGCTTTCGGCGAAAGATCCTGACAAACGTTAGTGCACGGCTTCAGCCGTGCCATATCGTCATCAAAACCGAGGGGGTTTTAACCCCTGAGGTGTCAGGGCTAATGCCGTGCGTCGGTTCACCCCGCGTGAAAAGGCGAATTAGTTTCGAACGCAGCCCGTTTTCCCGTCGCGATCGGTGAAAAGATGTTCGCCATCCGGACACGCTTGCCGGTCATGGTCTGCATCCCGCCTTGCATCTCGCTCGCGGTCTTTTTCACGCTGATCCTCTCTGGCTCGATCCGCCTCGCGGCGAGCGGCGTCGTCCGGCTGGGCTACAGGTGCTGCCGTTTGCGGCGCAGAACATCCGGTAACTGACAACGCTAGCAAAAACCCGCTGATAATTAATGCCTTCTTCATTCTATGTCTCCTTGTTGGGTCCCAACGCGAACAGCACCGCCGGGCATTATTGCTAACCATAATTGCAATAATGATGATGCTTTATGTGCGCCTGCGGTCGCTGTCCCATATCGCACAGTTTCCAGTAATCCGGACACCTCGAAAGGAAGCGGTCGAGGCTGAATTCGCATCTCGATTCGCCGTGCTCTGCTACCAATGTGGCGCTCAAATCGTCTACCTGCTCAAGTCCTGGGACAAATCGCTGGTAGGCCAAAAGGTTCAACATAGATGATCGCTCGACGAGAAACTCTTCGCCTGCTCGGCTCGGCCGCCGCGGCAGCCTGGGTAACGCCTCCACTTCGAGGTCTGAATATCTCGCTCGCTCCGAATTTCTTGGCCGCGAACGGCAATGACGATTCCACTCCGCCGCTCGCGCCCGGCTCCCCGAATTCACCGGAGCGCGTCGCGCTGATCGACGCATTCAGAAAACAATCCGAAGGCCTGGAACAAAAATACGAAGCTCGCACCTACAAAAGCGACTGGACCATGCCTTACCGGCTGTTCCGCCCGGACGCGAAAGGGAACCTGCCTCTGGTCATTTACCTGAGCGGCAGCGGAGGCCTGGGCGACGACAACCTGAAGCAATTGCAGTTCGGCAATACTTTCGGCACCCGCGTGTGGCTGCTGCCGGAAAACCAGAAAAAGTTCCCGTGTTACGTCATTGCGCCGCAGACCGACCGCGGATGGGCCCGTTACGATGTGACCCAAGAAAGCAATGGCAAAGCCAAGGTTATCCCCGGATTAGGCGATGGCTCGCGTATGGCGCTGGAAGTAATCGACGTGCTCCGTCGCGAATTTCCCATCGACGACGGCCGAATTTACGTCACCGGCCAGTCCATGGGCGGCGCAGGAGTGTGGAACATAATCGCGGGACGTCCCAACTTTTTCGCCGCCGCAATCCCGTGTTGTGGAAGCGAGTCCACCGAAAATGGCGCCGAATCGCTGGAGACTCCTCTGTGGTGCTTCCACGGAGCCGCCGACCAGACCGTGCCCGTGTCCATCTCCCGCGATCGCATTAGAGCCAGGCGCAAAGCGGGCGGCCACCCGCTTTATACCGAATATGCCGGCGTGGACCACGAGGTCTGGCAATGGGCCTTCACCGAACCCGCGCTGATCGAATGGGTTTTTGCCCAACGCCGCGGCTCGTTTTTGCAGAGCGCAAAGAGTGCTCGCAGTGTTTGCAGCGTCGCAGAACGCCCGCAGACCACAAGTTGTGAATGGAGGAATCGATGAAACACACATTTGATTTGAAAGTATCCCGGCCGCTCCTGCTATTGCTGGCAGCTCTACTGATCGCCGCCACTCCGTCATTCGCCGATGTCGGCAAGGGAGAGATAACCAAGCTGGCCGATGGCGTCTACACGATTCAGCACAAGAATTTTGGCGGAGGCGTGAGCGGAAATTCCACCGTCATCATCGGTGACCGCGAAGTCTTGGTAGTGGACTCGGGTTACTTGCCCTCCATCGCCCGTGAAGACATCGCGCAAATTCATCAGTGGACGGACAAGCCCGTGGCCTTCCTGCTCATCACCCATTACCACAACGACCACAACAATGGCAGCAGCACCTATAGGGCGGCATATCCTAACGTGACCGTCATCGCGCAAGAAGAGACCAAGAAAGATATGGACATGATCCAGCCCGGGAACCTCGAGCGAACTCCCCGCGACTATGCGGAAGCAGCAGCCGCCTACAAGCAGGGCAAGGACACCGACGGTCACGCGCTGTCGGATGCGGAAAAGAAACAAGTCGAGCCGCTAATTCCCGCGCTTGAAAGCCTGAGCGCCGAGTTTAAGACCATCGTTTACGAGTCGCCCTCGCTCACCTTTACTCACAAGATTGATATCGATCTGGGGAATCGGGAAGTCCAGTTGCTTCACCTCGGGCGCGGTAATACTCCGGGAGACGCCATCGCCTACCTTCCCAAGGAAAAAATCGTAGCGACGGGAGACCTTTTGGTTTATCCCCTCCCATATGCCGGCGATGGTTACCCTTCAGAGTGGGCAGAAACTCTGCGCAAAATGGGCCAATTGGACGTAACCACCATCGTTCCCGGACACGGCCCCGTCATGCACGATAAGACCTACCTCTATCTGGTGGCCGACCTGATGCAAAGTTCCGTGGATCAGGTGCGCGCGCGAATTCGTCAGCTAGGTTTTCCCGGAGCCCACACGCTGGACGAGGTTAAAGGCTCCGTGGATTTAAAACCCTTCCAGCAAAAATTCGCCGGTGACGATAAAGACCTTCAGAAGGCATTTGACGATATGGCGGCTGGCCTAGTGAAGATCACTTTCAGCGAAGCCGCGCAGCGCTGAGTACATGAAACGCGCCGCTCTTCTCGTCTTATCGTTTTTCTTTTGCGGCCATACTGGAATCGCCGCGGCCCAAAATGCAGCTCAGGTCGCGGCCCAAGTCGCCGCCCAGGACGCGGCGCAAATACCGTACGGGAACAACCCCAAAGCCGGCCATTTCTTCCAAGTTGAGGACGCCAAGATCTATTACGAAATCTATGGTTCAGGCGATCCGCTCGTTTTGCTTCACGGCGGACTCTATGGCTACATCGACGAATTCAGCGAAGTAATTCCGGAGTTGAGCCGGCATTACACCGTGATAGCGATTGCGCTGCGCGGACACGGCAAGTCGGAAATAGGAACCAAGCCACTCTCCAACGCCCTTTTCGCCGAGGATTCTGCAGCAGTGATTCGACACGTCACCAACAAGCCCGTGAATCTGGTGGGATTCAGCGTGGGCGCTATGGCTTCCTACCTGCTAACGATCAATCATCCCGATCTTGTCCGCAGGCTAGTCGCCGTAGGAGGCCCCATCGGAGGTTCCGAGCCATCCGCATCGGCTGCGGGTCCATCCGCGGAAAGTGTGGCTGAGTTTAATAAACAGTTGTCGCCAAATTTTATTGCGCGCCGCGATAAGATTTACCCGGACCGAGCCGCTTGGGACCGCCTCGTCGTTGCCATGATGAAAGCCGAAGCAAATGGCGCAGGTGTTCCGGAAGATAAAGTGAAGTTAATCCAATGTCCCACTTTGATTGCCGCCGGTGACCGGGATCCCGTCGGCGCTGAAAATTTCGCTCAGATTTATCATTTGCTGCCGCATGCCGAGCTGGCTATCGTGCCGGGCTGCGGTCATGTCGTGTTCAATTGCAATCCAAATCTCATGATCGAATTGGTCGAGCATTTCTTGCAGCAACCCTAGCCCAGAAGACACAAGACTCGACTGGGACAGACAAGCCTCGACCAGGAGACAACACATGCGCCGGCAAGCTATGGTTCGATATCTCGCGCTCGGCGTGCTCGCTTTTCTCTTTGCTTCCGCAGCGCATTCGCAAACTCCCGCGACGCAGCCAACCCCTGCAACGCTCTCCATTCCTCCAGATTCACCTCGCTGGGATCTGCAAGGAAACGCAAAGGTGACGGAACACCAAGGCCGCCAAGCCTTGATGCTCAATGGCGCGCAGGCCATCGTGAAAGACTTCGAAATGCGCGACGCCGTTTTGGACGTGGACGTCTCCACACCAGCAAGCCGCGGCTTCTTCGGTTTTTATTTTCGTTTGACCGACGACGGCGCCAACACCGAGTTCGTCTATCTCCGCCAGCACAAATCCGGCCGCCCCGACGCCATGCAATACATCCCCGTCCTCAACAACGGCCGCACCTGGCAAATTTACAACGGCCCGGGCTTCACCGGCGCCGTCGATATACCGAAGGACCAGTGGTTCCATCTGCGCCTGGAAGTGGTAGGCGCGCAGGCCAAACTTTACGTGAAGGACATGGAAAAGCCCGCTTTGGTGATGGACGATCTGAAAAGTGGCAATCAGAAAGGCCAGCTCGGAATGTTCGTCCTGGCGGGCGAAACATATATTTCGAATTTCCAGGTACGCACCACACCCGACGCGCCCTGGGAGCGCCATCTACCTCCCATGCCGCCAAACATTCTTACCAAGTGGGCCTTGTCTCCGGCGTATGAAGTGTACGAAAGCAGCGGCGCGCCCGCGCGTAATCTCGAGCGTCCGCTCACGCCCTCCGAGATTGCCGCCACGAAATGGCAGGATGTCGAAGCAGAGCCTCCCGGCTTCGTGGTCATCAATCGCTATCGCGAGAGCCCGCAATTCCAAAGGTCCTACGACAACGACTTTTCAAAACGCCTCGAGCCGCAGCCGGGAATGCGAGTCGTTTACGCGCGAACCACAATCGAATCCGACCGCGACCAGCTGAAACGCCTCAACCTCGGCTATAGCGACGCAGTCAGCGTCTTCCTCAACGGAAAAATTCTCTATCGCGGCCAAAGCTACCAAAACTACCGCGACCCCGATTTCCTCGGCATCATCAACCTCGACAACGACTACGTTTACCTCCCGCTGAAGAAGGGAACTAACGACCTAGTCTTAGCCGTGAGCGAAATAGGCGGCGGCTGGGCCTTCATCTGCCGCCTGGACGATATCCCAAACTGATCCGCAGCAGTTTTTGCAGTCCGGCGCGGGTATTAAACTGAGCTCTTCTAATGAAACGAGACTTGCACAGACACTCTTACGGGAACGGGATTCCCATCGCGGTCCACTGCGGGCTTGAACTCCCACTTCCTGACTGTCTTAATCGCGCTTTCATCCAGGCCATCCCCCAGCACTTTCGACCTAAGACTGATATCACGCACAGTGCCGTCCGCGGTTACGATGACCACAAGCGTGACAGTGCCCGCCAGCTTGTCTTTCCGCGCCTTGTTCGTATATTCCGCTGCTGGACAATAAACGCACTTCGGCGATGAGACGCCGTTCTTCCCGGCTTCCTTGATCTCCTCCTTTGCTGGAGGCGGCGATGCCTGGTCCTGCGCAAAAGTATAAGCGGCACAAAAAAGCACGACCAAGAGAACCGCTGCGGCGAATTTGAAATGGCTCATTGGAACGCCTCGTTGCATTTATCCGGAATTTCCATTTCGACTTCCGGACTGGCCCGTAAAGTACACCCAATCCCGTCGACTTTTCAATAGAATGCCGCCGTCCGTCAGCGGCCACATCATTGGGTTTAATCGACCGGTTGAGACCATCCGCGTTAATCAGGACATAGGTCCGAAGCACCGACCCCCCACAATTTTTTTCGCCACCCTGTCGTCTTTTGCCCGCCGTTTCCGATTTCTCTAGTAGAGGCCCCAAAAATGGCTATAGGCCAGGAACGAAGAAATCAATTTGGAAAAACGGAGAATGCCTACTCCGGCGGCTGTACTCCCTAACCGAAGGATCTCGCGGGCGGGCTCCAGAACCGGAGCTGTAGAGCCGGAGGGCCCGTCCGCATCCCCCCGAACCCTTGGTTAATGGCCGTTTACCGCTTGATCGAGTAATAAATGACGTACAGCCAGCTCAACATGCCATGAAGCATCATCCACAGGATGGAATGATGGACGCCCCACGAAAGAGTGATGGCAAGCATGCTCCCGAAACCCCAAAAACCAACGCCCGTACAACCGCCTCTATTTTCCATTGCAACTCCACATGAGCGACGCCGGTGCTATGCCCGAACCGTCGCCGCAATGCCGCCACGCCGCAAACCAGTGCTGTGCAGCATACGGCTGGCATTCAGAAAAAGACTCATCCGTGCGGCGATTTTCTGCGCCACAAACTCTCCGGGTTAGCGTTCATCAAGGGGCTCTCCGCCAAACTGTCTGTCAAGAAAGGCGGCCTAAGAGCCGAAACGCTCGTGCTGTCCACTGATCGAAAGTAATTTTGTATCCCCTGGTGTGTGATGTAGACTCCCGCTCATCTGCAGGACTGAGCTGCGGGTCGCCGAGGCGTTATAGCTTGGTGAGCTTTGGCAATTAGCACATAGGCGCCCAGGTGAGACGTAGCGTGTCGGTGCCAATGCAGGCAAGACTTGGAGGGTCTAAAATGGCGAAGAAAATAAAAGCTAAGAAGCGTCCTACACCGCGTAAGGCGACTAAGCGTGTTAAGCCTGTAAAGCGCGGCATTCCAGAACCAAACATTGACGCGGTGAGTGATTACTTGTCCGAAACGAGCTAACTGCGACAAGAATGAGCCGTGGCTCCGATTCCATCGAACCGGCTGGCGTCCTGCCGTTTGCACGCACGCGTATGCATGCGTCCTTCTGTTTGTTGGATTACCCTTCGCTGTCGAGCAGAGGGCACCTGTTACCATGCTGGATGACGTTACGCCATGACTATAGTAGCGAACGCAGTCGCAGGAGCCATTCTTGTTGCATTCGGCCTTTTCCTGATTGGTCTTACGATTGTAGTCTTCGCGAAACCAGCAGTAGCTGAACGGTTTTTTATGTCTTTCGCGAGTTCGGCGCGCGCGCACTACACCGAGCAAGTTATCCGCTTACTAATCGGCACGTCACTCGTCATTCGCTCTGCGGAGATGTGGCAACCGAAGGTCTTCTGGTTTCTAGGATGGGCCGTCGTCTTATCCTCCTTGGTGTTGATCCTTAGTCCGTGGCAATGGCACCAGCGTTTCGGCGAGAAAGTGCGTCCGATGCTCATTCGTCGCATGAAACTATTTGCAGTCGGCCTATTGGCGTTCGGTGTTTTGCTTCTTTATGGCGTGTTTGCTGCGGTCTCCCCATCGCCGGCGCGGTTTTGAATTGCAGCTTCCGGCACACCCGACTAAAGACAGCACGCAAGCCCCGACGAGTCGGATTACCGGAGAAGTGAAGTGGTACTTTATTTGTGTCGAGCGACGGCACCCCCAACGCCAGGTTCTTTCTCTACAGTTTGGCCTCTTTTAGGCGGGTTGCGATCTTGTCAGCGAAGGGATGGGCGAGTTGGCCCACAGATCCGGCGTATTCGTTACCCCAAAACTCCGCACGAATGATGTCTTCGCGTTCAAACACTTTATTCCCCGTTTGATCGCTAAGCCAATAATGAATCTTGGCGGTCTCGCGGCCAGACCCATAACCGACCATCACGCGCTTGGCTCGGTTGCCGGGATTCCACTCCAGCACTTCGCCATTCAGCGTGTACACTCGCGCACGGCCCGTAGGCGCTTCCGAATTAACATCAAATGTACCCCCGTCCTTATACTGGAGTTCGGCAACAGTTTGCGTAACCATTTGCTTCATCTCGTATGGCCACGAAACTCCGGTAGCCGTCTTAAACGCTTGAACAACAATGGTGGGCTTGTCCTGAGCGTTTAGCGGCAGAATCGCAAAAGTCACGAAAGCAAGAGCACAAAGAATCAGTCTTCGCATCGATCCCCTCTCAGCAACAAACAAATGGGTAGGAGATAACCATCGCACTTTATAAGACGAGTTACGCATACTTCCGGTTCCATCGATTGTTTGCGCTCTTTCGCCCGCCTCTCTAGCTTATGCTTTACTGCGATTCCAGCTAACTCTTGATTAGTCGGATGATCGGAAATGGCCCCTACCGTACGGTGGGAAGCTGTTGCGCAGCTTTCGCCCCGTATGGTAATATTAGGTTGCGTTTGTTGCTTCAGGGCTTGTCCTCGGGGTTGCCGACGCGGTGGCTAACCGTCACACTATCAGTATGTTAGGAGCAGCATAAGTGGCTAAAGAACAAGGTACAGTGAAGTGGTTTAACGCGGCGAAGGGTTACGGTTTTATCCAACGCCAGTCCGGCGAGGACGTCTTCGTGCACTTCTCGGCGATCCAGTCCGAGGGTTACAAGAGCCTCAATGAAGGGCAAGCAGTCGAGTTCGAGGTCAAGCAAGGCCCCAAGGGCCTGCAGGCCGAGAACGTAGTCGGCCTCTAACCCTTTCCAGGTTAGCTAGAAAAATTCAGCGTTTCGTTTCAAGGGGCGGAGCTAAGCCTTAGCCCTTTTGAGTGCAGCGCGCGAAGCTTGGCCCGGCGCAGTCAGCTTTGTTCGCCACCGTACACAGCGAGAAGCGCAGCGAAGGCCAGCCGGGCGAATTTGAGGTTTCAGTTTGTTTGCCGCGATGCAGCCGCGATGCAGCAGCGCATCAGTCTTTGGGTTTTGCCTCTGCTTTTGACTTTGTAGCGGCCGCCTTCAGGCGGGCGGGTTTGAATTTTCAGTGTGTTAGTTCGAACGCGGCAGTGCATGGGTATTTGGTTTTGATTTTGTAGCGCGCATTTTATTTTCTAGCGGGCGGTTTTTTTGCCCTGAAGGCAGTGAAGGCCAGTCGGGCGAATTTGACTTTTCAGTTTGTTAGCCGGAACGCAGCGGTGCATCAGTATTTGGTTTTCATTTCGTAGCAGCCCAATCGATTTTGTAGCAAGTGCCTTTAGGCGAATGCAGTTGCAGTTCATAAGAATCAAATTCTAGTAATCATTCAAGGAGGCAGCGGTGCAGATTCTATCGGAAGGGCAGTCGATTCGTCACGAGCAGTACGGCATGGGCACAGTCACAGAGTCGAACCTCGATCGCACCACCATCGATTTTGACGATCACGGCGTAAAGAAATTCGTCACCTCGATCTGGTCCGCCGAACTCGTAGGAGAAGCTCCCGCGCAACCCCCCACGCGCCGCCGCGGCCGCCGCAAATCCGCAAAGAAAGCGTAAAAACGCGTCCGTGGGTCCGCGTTTCTGATTCGAATTCTAGACTCAAATTAGCTTTCAATAGGTTGCGCGCTTGAAAAAGCCCGCAACCTATTCTTGTTCTTGTTTCTAAGCTGTCATCCCGAAATCCGCGTGTTATGCGGATTGACCTGCTGTTTCTTTTCAACACACCCATCCCAGCTCCGTTTTTCGCAACCAATACATTTATTGAAACGCGCGCATCCTTGTGCTAGTGTGCGCCCAAGATTCAAGCGCGGACCTCGTTTTACATTGCTTGGGCCGGCAGGTCAGTTATTTGCGACCGACCGTCCCACAACGCGTGGCCTGCGTTTGATGCTAAGGCGATCCCGGAGACCGTTAGATGGGGCGAACCGGTCTGCGCGCGGTATTGCGTTGGTGTCTGTGTTTTTGCGCGGCGCTTGCGACGGCGAGCATCCCCGTT
>Ga0209624_10001734_pt1 | contig 16736 bp, 15 predicted proteins | sample JacPinW_OM2H0_O1_FD_188565 | JGI IMG/M metagenome (GOLD analysis project Ga0209624, IMG submission 188565) | Forest soil microbial communities from Algoma, Ontario, Canada - Jack Pine, Ontario site 1_JW_OM2H0_O1 (SPAdes) (version 2) | ecosystem: Environmental > Terrestrial > Soil > Boreal...
CGGCCACGTCTACGAAGGTGCCGCGCGCTTGATTGTGCGGATGTTGCGGCGCCTCGCTCATCGAGAGCACCGGGGCGAAGCACACGTCCGTACCCTCCATGATCGAGCACCACTCGTCTCGCGTCTTCTGCCTGATCATGGCGGCCAATTTGCCCCGCAGTGCCGGCCAATGCTCGCGGTCCATATGTGTTGAGAACTCTGTCGCGTCCACTCCGGTCAGTTGCACCATCAGCCGATAGAACTCAGGCTCGAGGGCGCCTATGGAAATGTATTTTGCGTCGAGAGTTTCGTATGTGTCATAAAAGTGCGCCGCGCCGTCCAGCAGGTTGGTGCCGCGCACATCGTCCCACTGCCCCTGCGCCTGCATCGCATACATCATATGCATCAACGCAGCGGAACCTTCCACCATCGAGACATCGATGATTTGTCCTAGTCCCGAGCGCTTCGCCTCGAACACAGCGCTCATGACGCCAAATGCCAGGAACATCGCGCCACCGCCGAAGTCCCCAACGAGGTTGAGCGGTGGCACGGGCCGCTCACCTGCACGCCCGACGGCGTGCAGCGCACCCGAGAGGGAGATGTAGTTGATGTCGTGGCCTGCAACCTTCGAGAGAGGCCCGGTCTGCCCCCAACCTGTCATTCGCCCATAGACAAGTTGCGGATTGCGCGCCATGCAGGCCGTAGGTCCAATGCCCAGCCGCTCGGTCACGCCGGGACGGAAGCCTTCAATCAGCACGTCCGACCGCTCGCAGAGCTTCAGCACGACATCGACACCTTCGGGCGCCTTGAGATTGAGCGCAATGGAAAGCTTGCCGCGTTCGCTGATCAGCGCGCTGCGATCCGCCGGCGATGAATTGCGCGCAATCGAGATGACCTCGGCGCCAAGATCGGCAAGCAGCATCCCGCAAAAGGGCGCAGGTCCAATCCCCTGCAATTCGATGACGCGCAATCCTTGAAGAGGCCCCACGTGTCGACTAGCGCGGCTGCATGCGGATGCCGCCATCGATACGGATGCATTCACCATTGAGGTAATCGTTCTCAATCATGCAAACCGCCAAGTGTGCGATCTCTTCCGGCTTTCCGAGTCTCTTCGGATACAGCACCGATTTTGCCAGCGCGTCCAAGACATCCGCGGGGAGCGATCCCAAGAGCGGCGTCTCGATCAAGCCAGGAGCAATTGTGTTCACGCGCACACCAATGCTCGACAGGTCACGCGCCATGGGGAGTGTCATACCGACCACGCCGGCTTTGCTGGCGCTATACGCGGCTTGTCCAATCTGGCCATCGTAGGCGGCCACAGAAGCGGTGTTTATCACCACACCGCGCCCGCCATGCGAATCTTCAGGAGCATTCTTCGCCATTTGTTCAGCGCAAAGCCGGGTGACATTGAAGGTGCCGGTCAGGTTGACCGTGATGGTTTTATTCCATTCCGCCAGGGGGAAAGGACCGTTTTTGCCGAATGTTTTGTGCGCACTGCCGATGCCGGCGCAATTCACGCACACGTGAATCGCGCCGAATGCGGCCATCGTTTTCGCGATCGCGGCGGCCACCGAACTCTCATCGGACACATTCGTTTTGGCGAAGATTGCGGCAGGCCCCAGCTCCTTCACCATCGCCTGACCCGCGACCTCATTGAGATCGAAAATCGCGACTCGACCGCCCTTCTCAATGAACGCGCGCACTACCGCCTGGCCGATCCCTGAGGATCCGCCCGTGATGACGGCCACTTTTCCCGCAATCTTCATCAGATATTCGGCATGGAAACCCTGCCGCTCCTTGCAGTGGTTATTTCAGCTAAGCGATCGCGATATCGTCAACATTTCGTCGACGATAAGCAAACCTGTTGCGGCGGCGGCGCATTGGCCGGCGCGCCAACCCGGCATTAATTATTATATTATTCATATATATATTAAGTCTACTTCATGTAGTGTCTACAGTCAGATTTTGACGGGATTGGGGGTTCAACCAGGCTCCTAGGTCGCACCAAAAAAAACCCCGTGAGCCGGCAACGTTAAGTGCGCGCCCGAGAGACGGCCCTCCGGTAGTCCATGGCCGCTGACGGGGCGCGCCCCCAGCAACTCGGGTGACGAGAATTCCGCCTGCGAATTTCTTAAGTTGAACACAGCGATGAGGCGCTCCTCTCCAAGGCTGCGTCGAAATGCGAGAACCTCATCGGTCGCAACCATGAATTCGATTTCTCCTCTGCGCAGCACCTCGCGCTCCTGCCGCCAGCGCAAGAAGCGGCGAAATGCATGCAGCGATGAACCTTCATCGCGTTCCTGCTCCGCCACCGCGAGGTTCAGATGCTCAGCAGGCACAGGCAGCCACGGCGTTACACTGCTGAATCCGCCGTGCTCATCGTTGCTCCATGGCATTGGCGTGCGGCAGCCGTCGCGGCCCTTGAACTTAGGCCAAAAGGTGATGCCATAGGGATCACGCATCTGCGCATAGGGCACGTCCGCTTCGCCTAACCCAAGTTCTTCGCCCTGATAGATACAAACAGCCCCGCGCAGCGAACAAATCAATGCCGTGAGTTGCGTTGCCAGATGCCGAGGCGAGTCAGGCGTGCCCCAGCGACTGACCACCCGGACCACATCGTGATTGGAAATCGCCCAGCAAGGCCAGCCGGAAGGCGCGATAGCCGCATCCCTTTCTACGGTTTGCCTAATATGCGCGGCTGAACCATTCGGGCCCAACAGCTCGAAGCTGTACGCCATGTGCAGACGACCCGGCTGTGTGTATTCCGCCATCGTCACAATCGAGTCCTCTGACGATATTTCACCGAGCGTGACGGAACCGGGATACTGCTCGAGCAGTTCGCCCAGTTCGGCCAGAAATGACAGGTTCTCCGGCTGGGTGTTGTTATAAAAATGATACTGGTACGCGTAAGGGTTGTCGGAACGGAAGCCGCGCCCCTTGCGTTTCTCGGCCGGTTTCGGGGGATTGTTGCGCAACATGGCATCGTGAAAACAAAAATTGATCGCGTCGAGGCGCAGACCGTCGACGCCCTTCTCAAGCCAAAATCGAACATTGTCGAGCGTCGCACGACGCACGGCGGGTTCATGGAAGTTCAAATCCGGCTGGTCGACTAAGAAATTATGCAGATAGTACTGCGAGCGGCGCGGCTCCCACTTCCAGGCGACGCCGCCGAAAATCGACAGCCAATTGTTCGGCGCACTGCCATCCTCGCGTGGATCCGCCCACACGTACCAGTTTGCAAACGGGTTATCGCGGCTTTCTCGGCTTGCTTGAAACCACGCGTGTTCAATCGATGTATGACTCAATACTTGGTCGATGATCACCTTGATCCCGAGACCGTGAGCCTTCTCGAGCACCGCCTCGAAGTCCGCCATGGTTCCAAATACCGGATCAATCGTTCGATAATCGGAAATGTCGTATCCAAAATCCGCCATGGGCGACTTGAAAAACGGCGAAATCCACACCGCCTCGACTCCCAGACTGGCCACATAATCCAGGCGCTCGACGATTCCACGCAGATCGCCGATGCCATCCGCGTTCGTATCTTGAAAACTGCGCGGATAGACCTGATAAATGATGGCGCCCTGCCACCAAGCCGGCTGGTTCATATTTTGCTCATCGCGGTGGAATGCGCTGCCACTTAAATGTAACTATACGCATATGTCCACAACCGTAGAAAGATTGCAGCCCTCCGCAAGGCTTCACCATTATGGCTCCGGCGCCATCGTGTTCCACTGGACGATGTTTGTGCTCGTCGTGTGCGTCGGCGTTTTAGGTCTGTTGCATGACTCGTGGCCGAAGCAGACGCAACGATTCTGGATCAACATTCATGCGTTGCTTGGCTTGGCACTGTGGTTTGTGCTCATCGCCCGTCTTTGGTGGCGACGCCGACACCCGCCGCCGGTGCCGATTGACAACATCGATGTTCTGTCGCGCCGGCTTTCCGGGCCGGTTCATTTCGTTTTGTACGCGCTGATGTTCGTCACGCCGATCGTGGGGTTGGTCACGTTCGTGTATCACGGCAGAATTTTGAATTTCGGCCTCTTTCAAGTTAATTTCGGCATTGCATCCAATCGCGCCATATTCCATCCGACAGAGGACTTGCATGGCTATCTGGCGTATGCCCTCTTCGGCCTCGCCGGATTTCATGCACTAGTGGCTCTGTGGCACCAATTTATCTTGCGCGATGGTCTGCTCGCCCGGATGTGGCCAAAAATCAGCAGCTAGTTCGATCTTTCAATGCGTGCCCGCCGCTGCGGCGTCTTCGGCGCGCGCGCCGGCGAGGATATCCTGCAAGCCGTAGTTGCCCTCATGACATGCGTACTCAAAAATTCGCCCGCCTGCACTGCTGAATTCGTACTCGCCGCCCCAGGGCTGCGTCCAAACAGTGGGATCTTCGACCTTGAACTGATAGAGCACCCGGCCGGCGCTCGCGCGCGTGAAACGCTCGGTCACCGTGAGGTTCTTCCATGATCCCATGAAGGTTTGGGACGCCGGGAAATTGGTTGTCTCCACCACCAGAGAATCGCCCTCATAATGGCCCACTGAGTCGCCGAACCAAGGACGCAGGCCATCGGTGCGGTGATGCGCATTGAGACGGATGATGCGAACGTCGTGCACCATCTCCACCACAATCGCCACGGTGTTCTTGCCTTGCACAATTTGATAAGTGTTGTTGTAAAGCAGCGGCAGCATGACCGGCCCAGCGCTGTAGCCGAATGAAGTCAGGCAACGCTCGCCCAGAGCCCGAGTCTCGGGATTGTCGTTTTGCCGAAGTCCGGGCGGCAAGGGCGGCCCGTAGCGACGGACCGCAGATCCGTTGGCAATGGCATCGGCCGTGAACGCAGAAACATGTCCGTTGCTCGGAAAGGTGATGAACGAACTGCGAGGTTGGCCGTGCACGCGCATCACCGTCGTGCCCGGGTCGGTCCACGCTGCGTTGTAGTTGCAGTTCTCGCCGCGGCCGCCGCTGCAGTCGGCAGGAAGATCCTTGACCGTTGCTTTAGGATCTGTGGGTTTGTTTCCCAAGGCGACCAAATCGCTGTTCTTCTTTTCGAGTGCACTGACTTCGGCCGGAGTCAGAACGCCGCGGTCGCCGTACTCCGCAGGCCGCTCGAGTCGCGTCAGCGAAGCGTTTGTCCAGGTGCCTTCCAGATCGGGCAGGCCCGAAGTGCCGTGAGGGGGTACGTAGCCTGCAGCCGTGGCCGGCGACGCCCCGAGCGACACCGCGCCGGTTAGTATCCAGCCGGCCGCAACGCTGATGTTCAGTTTTTGATTTGCCACCGCACCCTCTCCCCGCCAGGTCAGGCGTCGCATTGAAGTCTAGCGGACCCCCGTCTGATATCAAGGTGTCGGTGCAAGCCTGACATTCGAAGACGACTATCCACCCTTGTAGCAAGCGCCCATCAGAACATACTTTGCGCCCATGCCAGCCAAAGCGCCCCGCGCCGCCCTGCCCGATTTGAGGCTCGCAATGAAGCGATTCACGGCGATCGGTCTGTGCAGCATGCTGATCGGCGCGCACGCGCTGGCGGCTCCGCCCGCGGCCCAGGCTGCCACCACGAAGCGCCAGCTCAACGAATGCATGGCAAGACGCATGGGAGCCAATCGGACGCTGTCCTACAATGACGCGATGCGGACTTGCAAAGAGCGCGCGCAGCCTCCAAAGGAAGCTTTGGCGTCCATAGGCCCAAGCGAATCAGGCACTAAAGCTCATTGATTTCTCCGGGCCTCGGCCCATCGCGTCCCGCCGCTATTTTTGCGCGCCCTGAACCGGTGTTTTCGACAGGTCGATGTCGAGCTTGGGCACACCGAACTGACCTTCCAGTTTATGCAACTTGTCGAGATCAATCGCGCCAATGATGTTCACAATCGTAAATTGCCGCGGTTCGCTGGCAATCAAAGCAAGGCCGACCGCTTGGTTATTGTCGATCATGATGTAGATATCGACATTGGCCCGTGTTTTGCGGCTCTGAGTCTGCACCAACCGGTTCCACCCCGGCGCCGATAGCTGAGCTCTCACGGCGTCGATGTCGGCCTGCTGGTAGGCAGAGTCTTTGTCGAACGTGTAGCTTCGGACATAGATTCCGCGAAGACCTTTGATGATTTCCTTGGTAGCGGCGTCTTGCGGATCGTTTCCATCGAGAAACCGCCCCGCCATGGCAAGCAAGGCAGGATCGAGCGTAATGGTCACGGATTCGCTGGCTTTCTGTGCCAATCCGGCAAACTCCGGTATTACCAGCTTGGGATTCGGCGCCGCCCATGCCAGCGCGGGCGCCAGCAGTGCAAGCCATAGTGGCAAACTGCATTTTTTCATGGAAAACCTCGATTTCAATCTACACGCCCGACTTTTCATCGGACAGCGACGTCGATTGATTCTTCACGGCTTCGTACGCGAGATTCAGTTTCTGGCTGGTCATGCGCAGCGCTTCCACCACCTCGCGTCGCGCCTCCAAGCCGCTCTGCTGCAATCGTTGCTGCTCCAAGTGCTGTTGCACGCCCACCGCCAAGATCAGACACGCCGCGAGACTCGCCGTGAGCCACCATGCCAAGGGACGCGCGCCTGCCCCGAGGAGGCGCCGCGGTTTTGGCTGCACAGGCTGTGCGGCCATGACGCGCGCAAGAAGTTTCTGAGAAAACTCTTCGCTTGGCGCCACGGGCCGCAACGCGGCATGCACTCGGGATTCGATTTCCTTGCTCATGTGGAATTGTCCTCGCAGCGGGCTGGTTGCGTGCCGAAGGTCCTTTCGCGCAGGGTCTCCAGCGATCGTTTCAAATGGCTCTTGACGGTGTTGATCGGCATGTCAAGCGTTAATGCAATGTCCGTCGGGTCCAAATCTTCTTGGTAGCGCAGCAGCAATACGGCACGCGCCGGCGGACTTAAGTCCGAAAGCAGCGCTCGCAGATGTCGCTGCAGCAACGGATCAGCGTTGTCCTCTGCGCTGAAGAGCTGTTGCTCATCGTCCAGCGACGTCATCGGCACCCGCGCCCGCCGGCGCAGCTGGTCGATGGCCCGGTTGGAGGTCACTTGGCGCAACCAAAAGCCCAAGTGCTTGTTCGACTCGATCGCCCTTAAGTTACCGTTCAGTTGCATGAACACGTCCTGGGTCAGGTCCTCCGCAAGATCCCGGGTACCCAGCATGCGCAGTGCCAGACTGTATACGGCGCGCTGGTGTGCTTGGACCAAGGCCGCAAGCGCTGCTCGCTCGCCCGAGCGCGCCCTCGCGAGCTCCGCATCCAAGGGATCCAGAATTTCGTCATTCAAGCGCGTGTCCGGAGTCGCGCAGGTGGCTGATTGGACGTTGCGCACACGCCCGTTACATCAACAAATTGGCTCGAACATCGGCTATTTTGGGCAAGTGCAAGTGACTCTCCAGTTTCGGCAGGTCATCAACATTGATGGATCCGACAATGTTGATGATCGTAAATTCCCGCGGCTGGCTGGCAATCAAAGCGAATCCCTTGGTCACGTTATTCTCAATCAGCACGTACATGTCGACGTCTTCACTTTTGTCCCGGTGATGGACCTGCATGAGTTGGTTCCAGCCCGGCCCGACAAGCTGACTTCTAACGCCGTCGATGTCGGCGGAAGAATAGGCGAAATCGGTCGCGAACTGGTAGCTGCGGATTTCGATTGACTTGATTCCGGAAAGAAGCTGCTTGGTCGCTACGCTGTCTGCGTCATTCTCATCGATAAATGAGCCCGCCATGCGCAGCAACCAGGGACTTAGGCTGATGTTGACGGATTCTGTCGCCTTGCCCGCCAGGGACTTAAACTCAGGCAGCTTGAGTCTGGCGTCTTGGGCGGCGGCCAGTGCGGGAACGAGAAAGCAGGCCAGCGCAATCATTACAAGTCGCATCTTCTTCATGGACGGATCTCCTATAAATGGCTAAGGGGTTACCTTTGAGCCTTGATAGGAATACGAACGGCATGCCCGTCCAGGGTGCAGGCTGAAACTAGTCCGGCTTGCGTCTATCGCGTCCTAAACGGCGTTCCTGTGCAACTTTGGCGTTTCGCCGCAGCTCCCCCGTCTCGTCTTGACGTCTTGGTTGCACTCGCCGATCGGCATGGTGCTTGTACACGCAGCTGCAAGTGTCGGACGAGGTGCACTCCGCAAGCGGCAAACGCGGTGCTTCTTTGGACAGATAGCGGGCCGTTCGACGGGCTTGTACAGCATCGCAGCTGCTGCCTTTGGGCCGGACGGCGACGGCATGCCAGCGCGTGGCGGCAGGTGCGGGCGTTTTTCCAGCCATGAACAAGCGCTCCTATCGGGCACGCCGCGTTAAGTAATACCGCGCCGATTCACCCGCAATAACAGTGACCAAGAAACGCACATTAGTTGATAACTACCTGATTAATGCGGATGCATTTCCCAAAATCCCCGTCGATTTTGTTAGCTGCTTCCCGCTTTCCTCGAACCGGGCGCATACTTATTTACCAATAAAAGTGATACTGATTTAAGGGCGCTCGCCCAATTCGGGAAGGAAACCATGCTGAGCTGGCAAGCCATGATATTGAACGGGTTCTTTCGACTCACGATGAAGCGTCACGGGAAAAAACCCATCAACCTTGAGCGCTTGAGGGCGATGACGAAAAATCCGCCGCGCAGCGCTCTGGCGGTACCGGCCGGCTACACCATTGAGAATGTGCACAGCGAACAGGGGTTGGAGTTCGATGTCGCCGACTCAGCTTCCGCCCGCACGGCGCCGGCGTCGACCATCGTGCTGTACTTGCACGGTGGCGGCTATCTGTTTGGATCGCCCAAGACGCATCGTCAGGTTCTCATTGCGATGGCCAAAGCCTTTCAAGCGCCGGTCTATGGACTCGACTATCGATTGGCTCCCGAACATCCCTTCCCGGCGGCGGTTGAGGACGCCGCCAAGGCCTACCAGTGGTTGCTGACACGTCACCCTCAAGCCGCCATCGTGCTGGCGGGCGATTCGGCCGGTGCCGGGCTTGCCATCGCGACAGCGGTCGGCGTTCGAGACAGCGGATGGACGCTGCCGAAGGCCATTGTTGCCTTCTCACCGTATTCTGACCTCGCCGTCACCGGCGACTCGGTCGAAGCCAATGCCAAGAGCTGCGCGATGTTCACGCCGCGCGGCATCCGCGAGGCCGCGGCCATGTATCTGGCGGGCGCCAATGCGCGCGACCCCCGTGCCTCGCCCCTCTACGCGGACCTGGCCGGATTGCCCCCCATGCTATTGTTTGCGAGCCGCCACGAGATTTTGCGTGATGACACCTTGCGCCTGGCAGAACGAGCTTCGGCGGCCGGGGTCAAAGTTGAATTGGTGGTGCGTGATCGGTTGCCGCATGTGTGGCCGGTTTTCGTGACGCTGCTGCCCGAAGCGCGCGACGCTTTTGCAACCGTGACCGCGTTCGCGCGCGAAATTGGCGCCCGGAACGCCGCCTGAAGCGCCGCCGTTGATAATGGAGACTTGAGTGACGCCAAATCATTTTGATGTGCTGATCGTCGGTGGCGGCCTGTCCGGCATCGGTGCCGCCTGCAGCTTGCAAACGAACTGCCCTCGCAAAACCTACGCGATTCTGGAAGGCCGCGCGAACATCGGGGGAACCTGGGATCTGTTTCGATATCCCGGTATTCGCTCCGACTCAGACATGTTTACGCTGGGCTATTCATTCCGGCCGTGGGTCGAGGGCAAGGCCATCGCCGATGGCCACTCGATTCTCAAGTACATCAATGACACTGCCAAAGACTACGGCGTTGATCAGCACATTCGATTTCATCACCTGGTCAAGCGGGCCTCCTGGTCTTCGAAGGAAGCGCTTTGGACGGTTGAAGCGGAACGCGGCACCGATAATCAGACGGCCCGATTCACGTGCAGCTTTCTTTTCGTCTGCTGCGGCTACTACAGTTACACGGCAGGCTATACGCCGGTATTTCCCGGCAGCCAGCGATTTTCAGGATTGGTCGTGCACCCGCAGAAGTGGCCGGAAGATCTCGCGTACGCCGGCAAACGCGTTATCGTGATCGGCAGCGGCGCGACCGCCGTGACCCTGGTGCCCGCGATGGCCAAAACCGCGGCTCAAGTGACCATGCTGCAGCGCTCGCCGACTTATGTGGTGGCGCGTCCCGAGCAAGATGCGCTTGCCAATTTTCTGCGCCGTCACTTTCCCTCCAAGGTCGCATACAACGTCGTGCGATGGCGAAACATCTTATTTGGCATCTACTTCTTTGGGCTTTGCAAACGAAGCCCCGAGCGTGTGAAGAAATGGATTCTCGATCGTGTGAAGGGCGCTCTGGGACCTGACTACGATGTCCTTACCCATTTCACGCCTCGCTACAATCCGTGGGATCAGCGCATGTGTCTGGTTCCCGATGGAGATTTGTTCGAAGCGATCAAGGCCGGCAAGGCGGCGATCGTCACGGATGAAATCGACACCTTTACCGAGCAGGGCATCAAGCTGCGCGGCGGCAAGGAACTCGAAGGCGACATTATCGTGACCGCGACGGGCTTAAGCCTGGTGGCGCTCGGCGAAATTCAAATCAGCATCGACGGCCGTCATATCGATCCGGCCAACACCCTCAACTACAAGGGCACCATGTATGGCGGAATTCCGAATCTTGCCTCGACATTCGGCTACACCAATGCGTCCTGGACGCTGAAGAGCGAACTGACCTGTGACTATATTTGCCGGGTGCTCAATCACATGGAACGCAAGGGCTACCAGGTTTGCGTGCCCCAAAATGATGACCCGACGGTGAAGTTGGAGCCCTGGCTCAACCTCACGTCCGGCTATATTCAGCGCGTCGCGGACAAACTGCCGAAACAAGGATCGAAAACGCCCTGGAAGCTGCACCAGAACTATGTGAAGGACGTGATGAGCCTTAAATTCGGCTCGGTGGACGACGGGGTCATGCGCTACTCGAACCGCACCGATGCGTTGGAGCTGAAGTCCGCGCTGCCCGGCTAAAGCGTCAGCGCGCGCGCCCGCAGCTGTTCCCTACTGTTTGCTGACTTTCCACGTTCCCGCAATGGCTTGCCCGCCCGGCTGTCCCTTGGCCCCAAGCGACCATGTACCGGTGGCATTCTTCGGGTCGAACGATCCGGTAATCGTCACTTCTCCCTGCGGGTCCGGGGGATAGTCGTACGCACCCGCGAGCTTATCGGCGCTCAGCGACACGGTGCTGAATTTCGCGTTGTAGTCGCCCATATCGGTACCGACAGAAACGCTTGCGCTAAGCTTGCCGTCGCCGCCGCGAACGAAAGTCAGATCGAAACGCCCGCCCGCCCCCGCTCCTTCCCACGTACCCTTCCAGGTCCCGACATACTGATCCCCGTCGGCTGCGGTGGCGATGTCAAATTGCAGTGCGGCGCAAACGGTCGCCAGCAAGAGTAAGGCAACGGCAGCCAATTTCCGCGTGCTCATGATCAATCCCTTTTTTTTGCGTGGCGAGGACGACAGCTTGACACGCGGCAGAATGACGCGCCGCGCATAGCGCGTCAAGAGTAGCGCGCAAGCCTCGAACTCGGCGATCATAGCCGGCCGCGGCGGGTTGCGCCGATGCCATCAAGGGGAATTAAATGAAGCTGCGTAAATTAGGCCGCGACGGCCCGCAAGTATCGGCACTGGGTTTGGGCTGCATGGGGTTCTCGGAATTTTATGCCTCGAGCGCCGCCAGCGACGCGGAGGCTATCGGCGTCATTCAAAATGCGCTCGCGCTCGGCCTTACGTTCCTTGATACCGCGGACATGTATGGCCCGTACAAGAATGAAATTCTGGTCGGCAAGGCGATCTTGAATAAGCGCGATCAAGTTTTTCTGGCCACCAAGTTCGGCATTTTGCGCGATCCGGCCAATCCCAAGATGCGGGGAATCAGCGGTAAGCCGGACTATGTGCGCGCGTCCTGCGAAGGCTCCTTGAAGCGGCTCAATGTTGAACGCATCGATCTTTACTATCAGCATCGCGTCGATCGTTCCACGCCCATCGAAGAGACCGTGGGAGCCATGGCCGAATTGGTGAAGGCCGGTAAGGTTGGTGGCATCGGACTATCGGAGCCGAGCGTGGAGACGATCCGCAAAGCGCATCGGGTCCATCCCATCACCGCGGTGCAGTCCGAATACTCCCTCTGGAGCCGCGACCCGGAGGATGGGGTGCTGCAAGTGTGCAGCGAACTTGGGATAGGCTTCGTCCCCTACAGTCCGCTCGGCCGCGGTTTTCTCACCGGCCGATTCCGCAGCATCGACGATCTGGATGCCAAGGACTTCCGGCGCTTCTCGCCGCGCTTTCAGGGCGAGAATTTTGCCAAGAATCTGGCAACGGTCGGCAAGGTCGAGGAAATCGCCAAAGAAAAGAATTGCACGCCTGCCCAACTTGCCCTCGCTTGGTTGCTGGCGCAAGGGCCGCACATCGTGCCCATCCCCGGCACCACCAGTGCAACGCGCCTCAAAGAGAACTTGGCCGCCGCCGACATCACGCTCAATGCGCAAGATTTGGCCCGCATCGCGGCGGTCGCGCCCAGTGGTGTGGCGGCCGGTGCGCGCTATGATGAGACCGGAATGCGCTTCGTCAACGGCTGAAGCAGCGCAACGTGTATAGTTCCCCGCCTAATTTTCAGTTAACGAGGTGCGCATGATTCCCCGCGTATTGTTGAGCGCCGGTTTGAGTGTTGTCGCTACTTTAGCTTTATGTGCCAACGCATGGAGCGCAGCGCCCCTGCTGCTGCGAAATCCTTCGCTCGGCCAGGACCGGATCGCATTTCTGTACGCCGGCGACATTTGGACCGTGGCGCGCGCGGGCGGCGAGGCCAGGCGCTTGACATCGATCGGCGTCGTGAGTGCCGGACCCTACATCTCGCCCGACAACTCGCAAATTGCGTATTCGACCCGCGACCAGGGCCTCACCGATGTTTATGTCATCAGTGCCGATGGCGGCGTGCCGCGGCGCCTCACGTGGGAACCGACCGGCAGCCTCGCCACCGGATGGAGCCCGGACGGCAAGGACGTTCTGTTTACGTCGGGTCACGCGAGCAAATCGGTCTATCCCAGACTATTTCGCGTGCGAGCCGACGGCGTCGGCCCTGCAGAGGTGCTGCCGCTGCCGAGTGTTGATTGGGGCAGCTTTTCGAGCGACGGCACGACGCTGGCGTACGTCCCGGTGCGCCAATGGCAGGCTGCTTGGAAGCACTATCGCGGCGGCCAGACCACGCCCGTGTGGCTGATCAACATCAAGACGCTGGATCTGGAGAAAGTCCCGCGTGAGAATTCCAACGACTCGAGTCCGGTTTGGGTCGGCAGTACGGTGTATTTCTTATCCGACCGCAATGGTTCGGTGTCGCTGTTCAGCTATGACACGAAATCCAAGCAGGTCCAGCAGGTCGTTGAGAATCATGGCTATGATTTGAAGACCGTCAGCGCAGGTCCGGGCGCGTTGGTTTATGAGCAGTTCGGCTCATTGCATCTGTATGACTTGGCAACCCACCAAGAGCATGCGGTGTCGGTGACGATTCATGGCGATTTGCCGAGCCTCGCACCGCATCTTGCGAGTGTTCCTGAGAGCGCGGCCGAAAACATCGAGATATCGCCCACGGGCGCGCGCGTTGTCGCGGAGGCGCATGGCGACATTTTCACGCTGCCGGTTGAAAAAGGGGACATTCGCAACCTGACCCGGACCCCGGGGTCCGCCGAACGAGATCCTTCGTGGTCGCCCGACGGAAAATCCATCGCCTATTTCAGCGATGCGTCCGGCGAGTATCAACTTTATATCCGCGATCAGGACGGCTTGGCGCCGCCCAAAGTCGTTGATTTGGGACCGGGTGCCTCGTTCTTTTATTCGCCTCGTTGGTCGCCGGACTCCAAACATATCGCTTTTGCGGATAAGCACTTGCGGATTTGGTACGTCGATGTCGCCGGGGGCAAGCCGGTGAAAGTCGACACCGCGCTGCGGGGCGGTTTTGGCGCCTCAGGCCAGCTTTCATGGTCACCCGATTCTCAATGGATTGCCTACACGCGTGATCTGGAAAGCGAGCTGCACGCCGTTTTCTTCTTTTCGCTCGCCACGCATTCGGCCACGCAAATCACCGACGGCATGAGCAACGCCGCCAATCCGGTCTTCGATCCGAGCGGAAAATATTTGTATTTCACCGCCTCGACCAACAATGGTCCGTCGGATGCCGGCATTGACCTCTCCTCCCTCGATCGCGCGACCGGCGCCGGCGCATACGTGGTCGTGCTGGCTCGCACCACCGCATCCCCTGTTCCTCCAGAAAGCGATGACGAAAACAAAAAGAAGGATGACGACTCGAAGAAGGCAGACAAGACGGACAAGGCCGACAAGGCAGAAAAAGCAGACAAGCCGGAAAAGGCGGATGATGAGGCGGACAAGACGGGCGATAAGAAGAAAAAACCGGATGCAAAACCGAAGCCAACGCCGACGGTCATCGACCTTGCCGATATTGGGAATCGAATTCTATCCCTGCCGATTCCGTCGCGTAACTATGTGGGCTTATCGGTTGGTAAAACGGGCGTATTGTTTCTCGCCGAGGGGAGCGCGGTCGGCCGGGCTTCCGAAGATCCGGGCTCGCCGATTCGAGCGCTATGGCGATTCACCACGGAGAAGCGCCAGACCGAAGAGATCTTGAGCGGACTCACCTCTTTCAAAATTTCCTTTGATGGCGAGAAGCTATTTTACGCACGCCAGGACAGTTGGTTTCTCGCCCCGATCGCGGACTTGAAACCCGGTTCACCCGACGCCAACCCCGGAAAGCCGGTGAACAACCACGGAATGATGGCCGTGATCGATGCGCGCAGCGCCTGGAAGCAGATGTATCGCGAGACTTGGCATCTGCAACGCGACTTTCTCTACGATCCTCACGCCCATGGGCTCGATATCGCGAAGATTCAGGCGAAGTACGAACCTTATCTTGAAGGCTTGGCATCGCGCGATGAGTTCACTTATCTGTGCGATGAGATGCTGGGTGAGATTCAACTGGGACATGTGTTTGTCAATGGGCCTCGCTCGCATTCGGACGGCCCGAAACCCGGATTGCTCGGGGCGGACTACACGATTCAGCAAAACCGCTATCGGTTCGCGAAAATTTACAACGGACAAAATTGGACTCCTTCGCTCACTGCGCCCCTGACTTCGCCGGGAATCAATATCGTGGAAGGCGATTACCTGCTTGGCGTAAACGGCCGCGAGCTGCATGCCACCGACAATATCGATAGTTTCTTCAACGGCAGCGCGGGTAAGCAAACGGTCCTGCGCGTCGCCAAGAGTGCCGACGGCAGCGCCGCACGCGATGTCACCGTCGTGCCGATTGCCTCCGAGTATGGCTTGCGCAATCTTGATTGGATCAATTCCAATCGGCAAAAAGTGGATGCGCTTTCCGGCGGCAAGGTCGCCTATGTGTACATGCCGAACACGGCCGGCGCCGGCTACACCAACTTCAACCGCTACTTTTACGCCCAATTGGATAAACAAGCCTTGGTGCTGGATGAGCGCTACAACCAGGGCGGCCTAATCGCCGACTACATCGTCAGCGTCCTAAGCCAGAAGCACTTGAGCAACGCCATCGAGCGTGACGGCAAGCCCGTTCACGATCCGCAAGGCGCTATTTTCGGGCCCAAGGCGATGATCATTAATCAGTCCGCGGGTTCCGGAGGCGATGCCATGCCTTGGTACTTCCGCAAAGCGGGCCTCGGGACACTGGTGGGCACGCGCACCTGGGGCGGTCTGGTGGGCATCGGCGGCTATCCCACCCTGATCGATGGGGGCTTCGTGACCGCGCCGCGTTACGCCATCTATGGTCTTGAAGGGGATTGGGAAGTGGAGGGCCATGGCATTCCGCCCGATGTGCCCGTGGAGGAGCTGCCGAAGGACGTGGCGGCGGGACATGACGCGCAGTTGGAACGCGCCGTGGCCATCGTGTTGCAACAGCTCAAGGAGCATCCCATTCCCGTCTCGCCGCTTCCGGCCTACCCGGACTTTCATAAGGGCACGGATATCGGTCATTAAATCGGCGCAAACAAGGGGGCACAGGCCCCCTTTCCCGTCATAACCGGCAGTAACTTGGATATGCCATCTAACTATTCGACGGGTTGAGGGTGAGGGACTAGGTTACGGCATCGCTACCGTACCGGAGTCTCTCGAAATGGCGGAAATCGCTCAAACAGCCCATTCGCGAGTCATCGCGCGCCGCTCGCCATGGAGCGACTTCTTCCGCAACGAGGACTGGTGGGCCATCTGGATCGGATTGGGCCTGATCGCGGTCGCAGTGGCTCTCCTTGCCGGCGGCAGCAGCATCAAGTGGATCGCGGTCGCGCCGCAGAAATGGAGCCATCTGTCGGACGTAACGCAGCAGCTCAAGCAGCATGCGCTGCAATATGCGGCGCTGTTCGTACTTTGGTCCGTGTCATTCGGCATCGGAGCTGCGGCTCTGGGCATCAAAATCAGCCGATTTTTACCCGCCTTCCTGCTCGTGTTCCTTGCTGCGGGCAGCATTTATTTTCTAGGGCTTTGGGATCAGGCTGCTCACTACAACCTGGAGCCGCCCTTGGTTGCGCTTGGGTTAGGGCTGTTGGTCTCCAATACGCTGGGTGTGCCGCGTTGGCTTGATCCCGGATTGCGGGTTGAGTTCTACATCAAGACCGGCATTGTGCTGCTGGGCGCGAGCTTGCCGCTGACGTTGATTGCCTGGGCGGGGCCGGTGGCCATTGTGCAAGCGGCGATTGTCTCGCTGGCGACCTTCGGCGTCATCTACTTTGCGGCGGTCCGCTTAGGGTTGAACTCAACC
>Ga0209624_10001735_pt1 | contig 16732 bp, 13 predicted proteins | sample JacPinW_OM2H0_O1_FD_188565 | JGI IMG/M metagenome (GOLD analysis project Ga0209624, IMG submission 188565) | Forest soil microbial communities from Algoma, Ontario, Canada - Jack Pine, Ontario site 1_JW_OM2H0_O1 (SPAdes) (version 2) | ecosystem: Environmental > Terrestrial > Soil > Boreal...
CAGCACCGCGCTTACCCCTTCGGCGAATTCTTGCGTGGGCGCGATCAAACTCAGAACCAAGTATCCATCGCTTGGGAAATCATAAAAGTGCCCGGGATGCACCAACACCGAGTTTTCCAGCAATAGTTCAATCGCCAATTCCTCATCCGACCGTGTCACCGGAACCCGCAACACCGCGTTCCAACCACCCTGCACGCCCAGGCGCTGACAGGCCTTCTGCGCCGCCAGTTGCCGATCAAGCTCGGCCAGATTCGCCTTTATCCGCTCCCGCAATTGGGGTTGAATGGTTTTTCTTTGCTCCAGCAGCGTCGGCGTCGCCCATTGCACCGGCGCATTCATCGAAAGATACGTATCCGCAATGACGTCCAGCCGCCCCAGCGCCTCGGCAGCTTCAGCCGGCGGCCCGCTCGTCACCAACCACGCAACTTTCATCTGTGGCAACGCCGCAATCTTCGACAGCCCGCTGAGCGTAAACGTCAGCACTTCGCGATTTCCGGCAAAGCTTGCATACATCGTGCTGCCGAGGCGGTAGTCGAGGAACACCTCATCCGCAATCACCGCTACCTGATGCTCTCGACAAAACGAATTCAACATCTCCACTTCCCCAGCCTGGACGTACGATCCAGTCGGATTATTGGGATGCACCACCACTACGCCCCGCGTCCGCGCCGTCACCGTTTTCTCCATGGATGGAAAATCCATTTGCCATCCATGGTCGTAGATCAGCTCATAGGGCATCAACCTTACGTCCTCGAAATCCGCGAGAAACTCAAACAGCGGATAACTTGGCTTCGGCACCAGCAACTCATCGCCTGCGTCGCACAGCAACCGAAACACAAACGAATAGGCTTCGCTGGTACTCGTAGTGAGAACGATCTGCTCCGCATCCAGAGGGGAAACGTTATGTTCCTCGCGGTAGTATCCCGCCACGGCCGCTCGCGCCTGGCGCAGCCCCTTCGACTGCGGATCGTAATCGAGCGAGCACGGCGACGCCAGCGCCCCCAGAATCGTCTGCTCTTCATAATGCAACCAGACTCGCGTGGGGTTCGAAACCGTGAGGTCGAGAACTTTCGCTCCGCGTGCGCGCACCTCGTCCAGCGCCTGCGTAAACCGGTTCCGCGCCAGCTCCCAGTCGGTGCGCTCAGAAAACATGTGTGGATTCTATGCGATCGGGTGGGAAAAACTGTCGGGTGAGTGGCCCGAACGCTCCGCGAGGTCGCTTCCAGATCGTGCCCCAAGCGCAGGAAGCGCGGCGCGCCCGAAGACAGCTCGGCGTTTCCTGCCCGGGGCAAGCCGAAAAAAATGGAGCAGGGTCCCGGAGGCCAAGCCTGCAGCTGGAACGAGGGGTTAGCGTGGTACTACCCTCGCGGACTGCGAAACATGTTCTTCAAGTATTCCGGAGGCGCTCCGCGGCTCAGGTCATTCTGCACGCCACGTCTTTCCAGGCTGGGCCAGTCACGAATCCCGACGGCGGGACACATCAAACCCTTCGCGTCGGACCGCAGCAACTGCCGCAACGTCTGCACTCCATAAAACAAACCCTGGCCGGTGTTGGCCGCCACGATCAGATGCGACCGGTCGGAAAAGAGCAGATACCCATCCTGGCCCACCACGTCGTCGGCTCTGAGTCCGTTCCGCGCCAGGAACCGCCGCACCCGCGCGTCCTGCAATCGAGCCAGTACAATCGCGCCGCCCTCCGCCTTGCCCGCGGCCTTCATGCCCAGAATGTCAAGTTTTAACCCGGACTGATCGGCCACCTCTTCGGCCAGCGTTTCCGCGGCAATTCGATCCTCGGACTGATGACCGAGCTGCACGAAAATCTTGGTCCGCCGCCTGACTTGAAACCCGCCGTCGCGTTGCTGCACTTCCTTAGGGGCCGGAACCAGCTTCAACTGCGGCCCGCCATCGGAATCCAGCGCGCAGAGCGCCGAAGTACAAACCGCCACACCAGCAAGAAGCCACAACCATCGCTTATTCATTCCGAATCCTTGACCTCATATCCTACGCCCATATTGTACGCGCAAGCCGCAGGATTGTATGCGCAAGCCGCAGGCGGCCGAACTATGAAAGATACTAATGCGTCGAACAAGAAAATCCCGTCGCAGGCGTCGATTCCCAAAACCAGAGACTATTTCCCAAACCCTTCTTTATTCACCACATAGGGCATCTTGGTGACATTCCCGCCGTAGTTGCCCTCCAGCACGTCAATCAACCCCTGGGCACACCGTCCCGCCATGCCTTTATCCGGATCGGTCGATAGTCGTGTGATCCGGGCCGCACTGGCAAAGTGCGGCAACAAACGGCAGCGGTCCGCAATCGCCGGGTCGCGCAGCGGAGAATCCTCCGGCAACGGTTCCTTCTCATACACATCCAAGGCAGCTCCCGCAATCCAGTTTTCTCGCAGCGCTCGCGCCAGGGCCGCTTCCTCCACCACCGGCCCCCGCGAAGTATTCACCAGATACGCGGTCGATTTCATCAGCCGCAAATTTTTCTCGTTGAATAAATGAAACGTCGGCGTCGCACTCTCCGCCGCCTGCAGCAGCGGCACATGAACGCTGACAAAGTCCGCGCCCCGCAATGCCTCTTCAAAGGGGACGTATTTGATCCAGGCCTTTTCTCTGCTCAGTCCCGTGGCCTGCCGCAGATCGTTGATCGCTTGAATCGTCGTCACAAACGCCTGATTCTCATATGCCGGGTCATAGCAGAGAACATTCATATCGAAGCCAACGCATTTCTTGATCAAGGCCAGCCCAATGCGCCCAGTCCCAATCACGGCCACGGTCTTGCCGGTAACTTCATCCCCCAAAAACGGTAAATACGGATGCCAGTATCCCCACCGGTTCTCGCGCGTAAGATGCTCCGCCGTCCACATTTTCCGCGCCAAGGTCCCCATCATGAAAAATGCAAATTCCGCCGTCGCTTCCGTCAACACATCGGCGGTGTGTGTGAATGGAATCTTGTAGCGGTTGGCGTCCGCCCGGTTGATGTTGTCAAATCCGACCGCAATTTGCGCCACCACCTTCAGCCTGCCCTTACCCGCCTCAAACACTTCCGCATCGATCGGATCGCGCAGGGTCGTGATCAGGCCGTCCACGCCCGACTTTATCTTGTCGACAATCAAACTTTTCGGCGGGGCTTCCGGATGCGGATAGACTTCCACCTCATACCCCCGCTGGCGCAGCAGGTCAATCGCTTCTCCAATGTCGCAGGTGGCGAACACGCGAAATTTTTTATTCATCACTGTCGAAAATATCACAGGTTTGCACTGTAGAGACGGAGCCGTGCTAGCTCTCTGCCTGCGCTATTAGGGACGATCGTTGAAGAGAAATCGCGTGACCACGCGAGAAGCCCCGGCCGATGCCGGGATGCTTTGTCTCACCCGGGTTCCTGGTAGATCCCGATGACGTTTCCGCCCGGGTCGCGGAACCTCGCAGTAATCTCAGGAGCATCCGCACCGACCGTCTGCGCGATCTCGCCCCCGTTCGCGAGGATCGCCTCGACCGTCGCGGCAACGCTGTCGACCATGATGTACACGAGCAGGCCGGGCTCGGTGGCGGGCGGGCGATCCAGAACCCATTCCCCGCTCACTTCTCCGACGCCGTCATCAAAGGCGGTGCCGTGCTCACGTTGCCGGATCTTCCAGCCGAAGACTCGATGGTAGAAATCAGCCGAGCGGGCAATATCTGTCGCCGGAATCTGGATGTAGCAGATCTTTCCGTTGCCAATCGTGGGAGGCATGGTTGACTCCCAGTTTACCCCGCCTCGCGGAATCGAGCCCGCGCCTGCCCAGCGGAACCCCCGCCCGAACCGAGGAGTCCCACTACGCCTCGCAGGCTTTCCCATGCTGCTTCATTCAAGGAAGCCTCCGCACTCACCAAGTCGCGGATCATGTTCCAGGCCGCCATGTTGAGGGCACCCTCCGGCGGCATCCCCATGGCCAGCGATACCGCGCACTGTGGACAAAAACAAATCCTCTGCGCTCCGGATTTTTGCCGCGGCCTCACTCCGACGGTTTGGGCAAACATGTACACCGCTACGGATTTATGTCCGGCCTCGATCTCCCGTCTACAGCGCAGACAGACGATGGTTTGCATGATGATTTCCACGTTCTTTATTTGGAAGGCTGAGAACATGTTTACTCTCAGCCACCCCACAGCCCCCGGACAAGTATGAAGAAGGATTCCCGGCGGCAGATGGTTTTGCACTTGCCTCGAACGCTCCGAAAGCAACTCGCCGCCGATCGATCTCGACGGAGCTTTTTCTCCGACCGAGCAAAGCACTTTTTTCTTGACAGCCCCAAGCTCTAACTGTTACACATTGTAACGCTACAATGACTAACACAGGGCAGATTCGTCTCAGGAACTTGGGAGATGTCGAGCAATTGGTCATGGATTACATCTGGGCCCACGGTCCATCCACCTCGGAGGCTTGCCGCGAAGCGCTGGCCTCGTCCCGTCCGATGAAGGATTCCACGATCCGCACCGTTCTTCGTCGGCTGGAAGAAAAAGGCTATCTCGCGCACGAGACCGAAGGCCGCACATTTATTTACCGCGCCTCAGACGCGCGCCAGAACGTTGCCGTGCGCGCCGTAAAGGGCATCATCGACCGCTTCTGCGGCGGATCGGCCGAGGAGCTCGTGCTCGGCATGGTGGACGGCGCCGTGCTCAGCCGCAAACAATTAGAACGGCTGGCCCGCAGAATCGACGAGAAAACGATCGCAGAAAAAGCAGCCACAGGAAAAGAGAGTTCCGCCAAAAAGTTCATAAAAAAGGAAGAAAAGCCATGATGCTCATTGACGCCCTTCAAGCATCAACAAAGGTTCTCCTGCATCTGCTGAATCCTGCCGTTCGGGCTCTGCTTCTGAGCCTGATCGCGGGTGGGGGGCTGGCTGCGTTTCGCGTGAGAACCGCTTCCCTGCGCCTGTTCACCTGGACCGCAGTGCTCTATGCAGCCATGGCCATGCCAATGCTGCAATGGATGTTACCGCCGCTCGCGATCCCCGCTCCGGCTTTTCTGCAAAATGCTTTCCTGCAACATCCCCAGAGTGCTCCGTCCAGGCTTTTCCTCGGGGTTCCCACCGATGGGGTGGTGATGCAAGCGATTGCCACTCCTACAATCGGCAACCGGTCGATCCGCGATCAAGAAGCACAAAAGCCGAAGCTGGCCCCAGGAAGCGGCCATGCGACCTCGGAAAAAGACACTCCTCGGACGCCAGCCGCCGCGGTCCCGCCATCGTTCCGGTCAGCGATTCGGTGGAATGCACTCGCCGCCGCCGCCGCGATTTATTTCGCGGTAGCTTCGCTTCTTCTGGTGCGCTTCTTCGTAGGACTTGCGTTCAGCCGGCGCCTCCTGCGAGCCTCGCAAGAAATTGACGAAACCCGCCTAACCCTTAAGCTTGCCTCCCGCGCCAGAACGGTAACGCTCTGTTCGATTCCCCGCACTGCTGAGTCTGAATTGATTTCCGTGCCCCTCACCATGGGCGCGCTGCGGTCCATCATTCTGCTGCCCGCCGATTGGCGTGAATGGGATGATGCGAAGTTGGACGCGGTGCTCGCGCACGAGTTGTCCCACGTCGCCCGGCACGACGCGCTCACGCAGCGTCTTTCCCTTCTGCATCGCGCAGTTTTCTGGTTCAGCCCGCTCGCTTGGTGGCTCGACCGCCATCTGGCTGACCTCGCGGAACAAGCCAGCGACGAGGCTGCCTTGTCCGGGGGGGCCGACCGTAAGGATTACGCCAGAACTTTACTGGAATTCTTCGAATTGTTGCCCTACGCGCCGCGACGGGTGTGGTGGCAGGGCGTAGCGATGGCCAAGGCAGGCCAGGCGGAACGGCAGGCAGAAGAACGACTCGAACGAATTCTTTGCTGGAAAGGACCGGTGACCTCGGGCATGAAGAATATGGGTATACGAAATATAGCTCTGAAGAAATCGCTTGCCGTCGTAGTCCTCACCCTGGCAGTTTCCCTCGTTTATTTGGCTGCTTCCGCGCATCCGGCTAGCGCTAACGTGCGTTCCCAGAGTGCAGAACTCGCCCCAGTGCAGACAGCGTCACCCGCCCCGGGTCCCGCGGCAAAAACTCCGTCTGCTGACAGCCTGGCACCGGCACTGGCACCGGCGTCGGACGCCCCTCTCTCGTCCGAACCATCGGCTCAGTCGGATGTTCTCGCCCCGAAAGCTATCGACCAAACCATCAGCGGAACCAACCGCGAAGGGGTTTCCAGCATGCCGGCTCCCGCCGTCGCGCCCCTGCCTGCTATTCCGCGGACGACAGGCATTCCGATCTCGGCTGCTCCTGTTGCCGGTCCGGTTTATCCTCCCATCGCTGCGATAGCACCCGTGGCGCCCGTGGCTGCTGCCACATGGCGTAGCCAGTCCTCAAATCGCGGCTTTTCCTATCGCTACGGCTACGACGACGAACAGCGTTTCGTAATCGTCTCCGGTAAAACGGATTCCCTTACCATGTCGGGCTCGGCGGAGGATGCCCGGCATGTCGAGAAACTTAGAAAACTGATCCCCGGCGACTTCATCTGGTTTCAGAGGGACGAGAAATCCTACGTCATTCGCGACCAGGCTACGATCGATCGCGCCAAGAAGCTTTGGGATCCGCAAGAAGAGCTGGGCAAGAAACAGGAAGCACTCGGCAAGCAACAAGAGGCCCTGGGGAAACAACAGGAAGCACTGGGCGCGAAAATGCAACAGGTCAAAGTGAACGTTCCCGACATGACGGCAGATCTCGAAAAACTCAAAGCCGAATTGAAACAACTCAGCTCCGGCGCCACCGTGGAGCAGGTCGGACATATCCAATCCGAGATTGGAGAGCTGCAGAGCAAGATCGGTGAAATCCAGTCCCACGCCGGCGTTCAGCAGAGCAAGCTGGGCGACGAAATGAGCACCCTGGGAGAACAACAGGGCAGACTCGGCGAGCAGCAAGGCGAACTAGGCCGCCAACAGGGCGACCTGGCCCGCGAGGCCACTCGCCAAATGAAACAGCTTCTCGATGAAGCGGTCACGAAAGGCATCGCTCAGCCCGAACTCTAGTACGTAGATTCATCCTGAACGCAGCCGTTTTGCAGGCGAAGTGAACAGTTTGCCCGGAACGAAGTGGGACACGGTGGGGCTCCAGGCGAGATCCCTCGCCCGACAATTTACAGCGCAACCGCCATCTCCCGTATCGTTTTCGGTTTGGATTTCGCCCCCCCTTGACATTTCCCTGCTCCCCTCTATAGAATTAGCACTCGATAGGCGCAACTGCTAACAGCGGTTCCTAGCCCAACCAAATCATAGGCTTACAAAATCAACCGAAGCAGCACAACGTTCTAAATCCTTGAAAGGAGTTACAAACCATGGCGAAATTTTCACCACTCCATGACCGCCTTCTGGTCCGTCGCGTGGAAGAGGCTTCCACCACTCGTGGCGGCATCATCATCCCCGACTCAGCCAAAGACAAGCCGCAGGAGGGCGAAGTCATCTCCACCGGCAAAGGCCGCACCAACGACGAAGGCAAGACCTTCCCTCTGGCAGTCAAAGAGGGAGACCGCGTCCTGTTCGGCAAGTATTCGGGCACCGAAATCAAAATTGATGGCGAAGACTTCATCATCATGAAGGAAGAAGAAGTCCTCGGCATCCTCACCGGCGCCGCCAGCCCGGCCAAAAAAGAACTAGCCGGCTCGAAGAGATAACTCTGCTCCGTCTGGCGTCATCCCGAGCAGAGCCGTTTTTCCGGCGAAGCGAAGGATCCCGCGAGGAGCGTTTCAGGTTTCGCTCTCGCTCGCAGCCAAAAGAAATCGCGCAGGTAATCCTGCAAAACACATTTAGGAGATAACGCAAATGGCAAAACAAATCGTTCACGGAGAAGAATCCCGTCAGGCGATCCTCCGCGGCGTCAACCTTCTGGCCGATGCCGTGAAGGTCACCCTCGGACCGAAAGGTCGCAATGTAGTCATCGAAAAGAAATTCGGTTCGCCCACCATCACCAAAGACGGCGTCACCGTAGCCAAGGAAATCGAACTACGGGACGGCCTGGAAAACATGGGCGCCCAGATGGTTCGTGAAGTTGCCTCCAAGACGTCCGACGTCGCCGGCGACGGCACCACCACCGCCACCGTTCTCGCCCAGGCCATTTACCGCGAAGGCGTCAAGACCGTTGCCGCCGGCGCCAATCCAATGGCTCTGAAGCGTGGCATCGAGAAGGCCGTCACCATCATCGCCGGCAAACTCGACAAGGAAGGCAACCGCGTCAATGGCGAACTCGACAAGCTGTCGAAGCCCGTCACCGGCGAAATGATTGCCCAGGTCGGCACCATCTCCGCCAACAATGACGAAACCATTGGCAAGATCATTGCCGAGGCCATGAAGAAGGTTGGCAAAGACGGCGTCATCACCGTCGAAGAGTCAAAGACCCTGGAGACCCAGCTCGAAGTCGTCGAAGGCATGCAGTTCGACCGCGGCTACCTCTCGCCCTACTTCGTTACCGATCCCGAGCGCATGGAAGTTGCACTCGAGAACGCCTACATCCTGATCAACGAAAAGAAGATCAGCTCGATGAAAGACCTGCTCCCGCTGCTCGAGCAGATCGCCAAGTCCGGCAAGCCGCTGTTGATCATCGCGGAAGATGTTGAAGGCGAAGCGCTCGCTACTCTCGTCGTCAACAAGCTTCGTGGTACGCTGCAAGTCGCGGCCGTCAAGGCTCCCGGCTTCGGCGATCGCCGCAAAGCCATGTTGCAAGACATCGCGATCCTGACGGGCGGCAAGGCCATCACGGAAGACTTGGGCATTAAGCTCGAGAACGTTCAGATCAGCGACCTCGGCCAGGCCAAGAAGATCACCATCGACAAGGACAACACCACGGTGGTCGAAGGCAAGGGCAAGCACGCTGAAATCGAAGGCCGCGTAAAGGAAATCCGCAGCCAGGTTGAGAAGACCACCAGCGACTACGACCGCGAGAAGTTGCAGGAGCGGTTGGCGAAGCTGGTCGGTGGCGTAGCCGTCATCAAAGTCGGCGCCGCAACCGAAACCGAAATGAAAGAAAAGAAAGCCCGTGTGGAAGACGCGATGCACGCCACCCGCGCAGCCGTGGAAGAAGGCATTGTCCCCGGCGGCGGAGTTGCACTGGCACGTTGCGCCGCAGCGCTCGACAAGGTGAAGGCCGACGGCGATGAGCAGATCGGTATCAACATCGTGAAGCGCGCCATCACTGAGCCCTTGCGTCAGATCGTCGAGAACGCCGGCGAAGAAGGCGCAGTCATCCTCGGCAAGGTGCTCGAATCCAAAGAGACCAACTATGGATTCAACGCCTTCACCAACGAGTACGAGGACCTGGTCAAAGCAGGCGTGCTCGACCCGACCAAGGTCGTCCGCACCGCCCTGCAGAACGCCGGCTCCATCGCCAGCCTGATGCTCACCACCGAAGCCCTGGTAGCGGAGATTCCCGAGAAGAAGGAAGCTCCAGCTCCCGGCGGACACGGCGGCGGCGGCGGCATGGGCGACATGTACTAAAACGGCTTCGAGCTAAGCTCTTAGCTTCTTTAGTTCGAACGATGTTGGACACTCCGGTCCGAAAAAGCTCCACTCCTAAGAGTGGGGCTTTTTCTTGTCTTCCTGCGCCATCTTTGAACCAGCACAAACCGTTCCCCCGCTCGACAAGATTCAGAACCGGGCAGAGCTCGACCGGGCCCTCACCGCTCTCGCTGCCGCGCTGTTCGACACGGCGGGGGCAAATCAATTGCCGCCAACGATGGCGCCCGTCCCCAGCTTTGCTGGGGCGGGGATTTTCGAGGAATGGTGCAGTTTGGATCTTTGCCTGTGCTTTTGCGGAGATCATCTTTCGCCGGTTTGGGTCTGCGTGCGAGATCCTATCCTCCGCCGGAAAGCGGCTCCGGTCAGGATAGCGCCCACCCGGGGACTCTCACTTTGTGACTGCGTGACTGCCACTGAGCAACACCCCGCTGGGAATGGGATCTTTCGAAACCCCCAAACTGTACCACCACCGATTCTGGCGATGGATCGGAAGTCAAAGGCCGCATGGTATAGTGCGACTTCGCGATGGGATCTTTCCTACTCTTCGCCTTTTCGTGGTGGTCGATTCTGCTGCGGATTGTGGCTATCGTCCACTTCATCCGGCGGCGTCCGAACTTTTTTTGGATCTGGGTCATCCTGTTTCACTGGGTGGGCGCGCTCGTCTACATCCTGGTGGAAGTCATCCCGGATGCGGGCCTGCTGCGCGGCACGTTTCAGGTTTTTCCCCGCCGCAGAAGAATTCAGGAACTGGAGCGCACCATCCTCGACAATCCTTCAGCGGGAAATTACGAAGAACTCGGCCTGTTGTATCTCGATGACGGCAACTTCGCGCGGGCCCGCAGCTGTTACGACAAGGCCATCTCTTCGCGCACGGATCACGCCGATCCGTTCTATCGCCGGGGCATCGCCGAAGTCGAACTGGGAGACTTCCCCGCCGCCATCCCCGACCTGGAGCGCGCCGTCAACTCCGATCCGGAGTATGACTTCCACCGGGCCAAGGGACTGCTGGCCTGGGCCTACGCCCAGACCGGGCAGGCCGAGAAAGCGGACGTGTTGTTTCGCCAAGCAACCCGGATTTCAACCATCTCGGAGACCTATTATCACTACGCGCTGTTCCTGCAGTCGCAGGCCCGCGCCGCCGAAGCTCGCGAGTGGGCGCAGAAAATTCTCGACAAGAAGCCAACCATGCCAGGATATCTTCGACGCCGCGAACGTCCGTGGTTCCGCAAGGCCAGCAACTTGCTGTCCCGGTTGCCGGCGTCGTGAGATTTGCCTCCGCTGATTTTGCCTTGCGGCTGTAAATCAAATCGATTCTTGCTCGCAACTTGGCTGGCAACTTTACAGGGCAAGCTGGCGTGCGCCGCAATCTACCAATAGATCATCGTGAATCCATCCGTATACGCGGTGATCGTTGTCTCCTTCTCCCCGTTGTTGATGCCGTCCAACTGGAAGTTGAGCGACAGCAGACCCTGCGCCCATGGCCCGCTTCGTGAGGAATTGCCGTACATGCCGGAAAACGGCGTTGTTTTTCCGTCGAGCGTGACGGAATCGTAATAAACATTCCCGTTACCGGTCGTGTGAACCGCAATCTGTACGTGATGCCACTGGTTGGCCGCCCAGGTTTGCGGATTGCACGGATAGGAGGACGAAATCCATCCCTGATACGTGGTGAATTGCCAAACACTGTAGGGAGGACCGGCACACTGCAAGCCGTAGATGACATAGGCGCCGTTGGTATTCCAAACCTGGTTGGTATCCATCTCCAGATTCTGAATGTTTTCGGGGTCGGTGACGTAAATGTAAGTGTCGTAGATGAAATGAGTTTTTGATTCGTTGGCAACATTGTCGCCGAAGTTGAGCGAGTACCGTTCTCCGGGTGTGCCGGTCTGCGAGTTGGCCATCCAATCTGCGTAGTACAGGCGCGATTGCCCGTCCAGCGCCGGACTGCTGACCGTGTAGCTCGATGTGTCCGATTCCATGCAGCAATCGGTGTTGCTGTCCCAGACATAGAACCAGACGTCCTGGTCGGTCGAAGCTTGGTTCGGCGGATCGGCATTCGGAAGATCATCGATGTTGGCAACCGTCGTCGTGGCAGCACCGGTTACGGTGATGTTGACGTCGTCTTCCGCGCACGCTCCGGCATCGGACCATGCCTTGAAGCGAATCGTGTATTGGGCTCCGGGAGATGGTTGCGCGCTCAGACGGTACTCGGTGGTATTGATCTGCGTGCTCGTACCATTGTTCGGGCTTGGAGTAGCCAACGGGCTGCTGTTGATGGAATATTCGAACAGAGTGACATTGCTCGAACCCGCACACGCGGATACGTTCGCGGTCAGCTGGACTGGCACGGTTGTCCAAGTGGAACCGTTGGTTGGCGAGGTGACCGTAATTTGGGCCGTAGCGGTGGCCGCGAGGATTGAGAGGAACGCGGCGCATAAGAGCGTCGCCGGGCTGGCGGAGTTGTGCTGCATGACTGCGTCCTTTCTGGGATAAAGTTGCGGTTTAGATGAAGGTAAGGAGAAGCGGGTTGTTTCGGGGGACTTCGTGGTTGCCGTTGTTCCCTGCCTCGCGACATCGAGCCAAGTTTGCCCAAGCTCAATGCTAAAATTGTAGTCAGTGAAGATTTCCGGGCCCTCCATCCGACTGCTGGCGACCGACATCGACGGCACGCTGCTCAATCCGCAATTTCAGGTTTCCGAGTGCGATCGGGTGGCGCTGCAGCGCGCGCATGCGGCAGGAATGGAAATTGTGCTGGTCACCGGTCGCAGACATGCGTTCGCCCTGCCCATCGCCAAGCAGCTGGGGTTTGATTTGTGGCTGATCAGTTCGAATGGAGCAGTAACGCGCTCGCTGGCGGGCGAGACCTTTCATCGCGACCTGATGCCCGCAAAAACTTGCCGCAGGCTTTGCGGAGCAATGCAAGCATTCCGCGGGCATACGGTTCTCACGTTTGACAAAGAAACCAAGGGAGCGATCGTGCTCGAACGCCTCGATGAACTCGGGCGAAGTATTCGGCGATGGCTGGAAAAGAATATGGAATATATCGAGTTCGTCGTCCCGATCGAAGAAGCGCTGGTGAGCGATCCGGTGCAGGCCATGTTCTGTGGAACCATGGCAAGAATGCGCGAGGCGTTGCGCGCGCTCCAGGGCACAGGCATGGATGCAGCCGTAACCGTGTTGCGCACAGAGTATCCCGAGCGCGATTTGTCGATGATCGACGTGCTGAATGCGGGCTGCTCCAAAGGATATGCGCTCGAGCGCTGGGCGGCCCATCGCGGTTACGCCCGCGAAGAGGTCATGGCCGTCGGTGACAACCACAATGACATTGAGATGCTTGAATTTGCCGGGCATCCGTTTATCATGGGAAATGCATGCGAGGAGTTGCGGGAGCGTGGCTGGACCGTGACCCGCGGCAACGATGCGTGCGGCGTCGCGGCAGCAGTGGATTTTGCGCTCGGCGCGGAAACACTGATCGAGGGCAATTCGATCGTCGGTCATTCGATCGTCGGCGGCTAGTTTGTGATTGCAGATGCGAACTTTGATTTCATTTCGGTTGCATTTTGCCTTCCTGGTGACGTTGGCCACGGCTGCGCTTCCCTGTTTTGCCGCGGAAGTCGCGGTGCTGCGCAACGGTTTCTCGATCCAGCATGAACGGCGCGAAGTCGTCGGCGAGGTTACGCGTTTGTATGTCAGCGCGGATGGATCGAGTTTCGTCGACGTCCCCACGGCCGAGATTGAACATTTCGAGGCCGCGCCGGAGTTACCGGCTTCCGGCTCTCGACTTCCGGCCTCCCACGAAGTTCTTGTACATGAATCACCCTTCGCGAGAAACACCCCATATTCTCCAGCCATGCTTAGTCTCAATGAGGTTGTCAATTCAGCGAGCGGGCGCTATCGCCTGGATCCCGACTTGGTAAACAGCGTGATCAAGGCGGAAAGCGGATTCAACGCGCGGGCACTTTCCCCCAAGGGAGCGCAAGGGCTTATGCAGTTGATGCCCGGCACGGCAACGGCGCTGGGCGTTCCGAATGCGTTTGATCCACAGGCGAATGTTGAGGGCGGAGCGAAATATCTGCGGGAACTCCTCGAGCGTTACAATTTTGATCTGGTAAAGGCGCTGGCCGCCTACAATGCCGGGCCGCAGCGCGTCGAGCAGTACAAGGGCGTGCCTCCTTACTACGAGACCCGGGCCTATGTGGCACGGGTGGTAAGAGATTTCAACAAGAAGAAGGCCGCGCAGCAGAATGAAGCTGCAGCCTTGACTGCGAAATCCGCTGCTGAGAAACGGGCGGTTGCAAAGTCTTCCAGCACCGCTGCCAAGACGAAAAGTTCTCCGCTCGTGAAGGCGAAGGTGAGCACGGCGCAAAACAGCGAGTAGGCTCGGCCCCGCCTCGCATCTTCATCTTCCATCTTCGGCTGCCCCCTCGACGTTGACCCCTTGGGCTTAGTCATTTACCTTGGAACTGCCGTTTCCCGCTTCGCGTTGCGAGGGCCGCGGCGCGGAGTCTTTCCCTCTTCATGGACAAGAAGCGCATTCTGGCCAGCTTCGTGGTGTTCCTAATCCTGGCAATTCTGGTTTACCTGCAATACCGGCACTGGCGAAGCTTTGACTGGGGGACGTTCTGGAGCCAGATTCATCGCATCAAGAAAATTCATGTGCTGCATGCGATTATCTTCGTCTATGCAGCGTATGTGCTGCGGGCCTTGCGCTGGAAGATTTTTCTGAAGCCGGTGCGACCCCATGTGAAAACCCTGGAACTGGTCGCGCCCATGATGATTGGCTTCACTGGACTGGCGCTCCTTGGTCGGGCCGGCGAGTTTATTCGTCCTTACCTGGTGGCGCGTCGCGCCGAGCTTTCCTTCTCCTCCCAATTGGCGGTGTGGGCAGTGGAACGAGTCTTTGACGTCGGTGCATTCGCCGTGCTGATCGCAGTCGCGATTTTCTTGCCGAGCGCCCTGCAGTCGATTCCGCACCCAGAATATTACCGGCAGTTGCGCAATGCGGGATTTGTGCTGATTGTGGGAGTTACGTTGGCCGGGGCTGCCGCGGTAATGATCAGCCGCAGCGGCGAAGTTTTCGCGCGGTGGATCGAGAATCGATTCTCCCATCTGTCGTCCGGATTCGGACATCGTCTGGCGCAACGCGTGCGCGAGTTTGGCACGGGATTGAATACCATTCATGGCCCCGGTTCCCTGCTAGGGCTAATTCTGCTGTCTCTCGTAATTTGGTATATAACCGCATTAGCCTACAAGGAGGTTACGCACTCCTATGGCGCGGATGCGCTGGAGATCCCGGTCTCGCAGCTCCTGATTCTGATGGGAGCAAGCATGGCAGGATCGATGCTGCAGTTGCCGGCCGTAGGCGGCGGTTCGCAAATGGCAACGATTGCAACCCTGTCGGCTGTGTTCGACGTACCAGCGGAGATGGCGGCCAGTTGCGGGATCCTGCTCTGGCTCGTGACCTTTGCCTCGGTGGTGCCGGTGGGCCTGGCGCTGGCGCATCGCGAGAGGTTGTCACTACGAAAGTTGTCAGCGGAGAGCCACAGAACTGAGGAAGCGGAAGTCGAAAAGCCGCCAACGTCGTGAGGGTCTCAGGGTCGAGTTGGGTTTTGCATCTGGCGAAGCTGCCTCCAGATCTAAGACCGACAACCTAGATTCCCTCCAGCGGCGTTCGTAAACGCTGCTCCGCTCCTATTGCTGAATTGCCGTGTCCGAAGCGGCCGGCTTCTGCGTCATTTGCTGCGGAGCCGGCAATTGCGAACGATCCCATCCTCCCCCCAAAGCCTCCACCAATGCCACCGCAGAGGTCATTTCTTGCACCTGAAGATTATTCAAAGTCTGCATGTCGGCCAAAACAGTGGTCTGCGCAATCAGCACATCGACGTAAGGATCAATCCCCGCCTCGTACCGAGCCTCTTCGAGCGTGAGATTGGTTTGCGCGAAATGTACCGCCTGTTGTTCCTGCTGAATTTCCTGGGAAAGAATGCGTACTTCGGCAAGCGCGTCTTCTACCTGTTGAAATGCGGTCAGAACGGTCTGACGATAGCCGGCGAGATCCGCATTGTAGGTCGCGACATATTGCTGCACCGTGGCACGGCGCAAGCCGGCATCAAAAATAGTTTCGGAGATGTTGGCTCCAACGGAAAAGAATCGGCTCGGCCAAGATAGCCAGTTCTTGAAGCTCGAACTCTCGAAGCCAGCTTCCCCGGTCAAGGTAAGGTTGGGAAAATAAGCGGCATAAGCGATGCCGATGGCGGCGTTCGCTTCTGCCATGGTGCGCTCGGCTGCGGCGATATCAGGACGCCGTTCCAGCAATTCCGACGGTACGCCCACCGGGACGGGCGGCGGGACCATGATCATGGGTTTTACCGGAACGGAAAAGCCGGTCGCGAGTTTGCCAACCAACATCGCGATGGCGTGCTCATACTGCGCTCGCGCGATCGCCACATTGGTGGCACCCGCCTGCGCGCTTTGCAGCGCGGTTTCGGCTTCGACCACGGATATCTCGTTGGTTATACCGGCTTCATATTGCGATTGGGTCAGTTCTAGTTCCTTCTGATCGGCCGCCACGGTATCGTTGAAGAGCTTCTGCAGTTGATCCTGTCCGCGAATTTCGAAAAAGTATTCTGCCAGGGCTGCCTGCTCCGTCAGCCGTTCGTTTTCCAGATCGGCCGCGCTGACTTGAGCCGCGTACCGAGCTTGGCGCACGGTATTGCGGATCTTGCCCCACAGGTCGGGCTCCCAGGACGCTTCGAGAGGCAATGAATAGATGGTGCTCTGCGGGGTGAAATTAGAGCCAGTACCGTTTGCCGAAACGGTCGTGCTGCCGCTCAGGTTTCGCGACAGTTGAGAGTGGGTAACGGACGGGGCAGCCGCCAAGGTGGGAAAGAATTGTGACCGGGCCTCGCGCACTACGGCGCGAGCCTCCATGAAATTTTCGAAATATTGTTTGATGTTCTGGTTGTTGATATTCAGCTGCTCTTCCAGGCTATTCAGCTCAGCATCATTGAAAATCTCCCACCACTTGCCGCGCAGCTTGGCATCCGCAGGCTGAGCGACCGTCCAGCCTCCGGTGGCCTGAAACTGGGTGGGAGATTCCTTATAGGCGGCAGCGGGAGCCTGCGTCGCGGGTGGGTGATATTTCGGTCCCACCACGCAGCCCGATAAAGCGAATAAGAGCGCCGCCGCGCCCAGACCAATCGGGCCGTTCCCTGGT
>Ga0209624_10001736_pt1 | contig 16730 bp, 17 predicted proteins | sample JacPinW_OM2H0_O1_FD_188565 | JGI IMG/M metagenome (GOLD analysis project Ga0209624, IMG submission 188565) | Forest soil microbial communities from Algoma, Ontario, Canada - Jack Pine, Ontario site 1_JW_OM2H0_O1 (SPAdes) (version 2) | ecosystem: Environmental > Terrestrial > Soil > Boreal...
TCCTGGATTGAATGTTGTTCAATCGGGAGGGCCGGGCGGCGTGACCTCCGTATTCATGCGCGGCACCAATTCCAATCACACCAAGGTTTTCATCGACGGCATTGATGTCAGTGATCCCAGCAACTCCAATGCTGCATTCGATTTTGGTCAACTGTTGACCCAAGACATCCAGCGTGTCGAAGTACTGCGCGGCCCGCAAAGTGGACTCTACGGATCGGACGCCGTAGGCGGCGTGATCAACGTCATTACCAAGAGCGGGAACGGGCCTGCGCAATTCAACGCCGGGGTCGAAGCCGGATCCTTCGATACTTTCAACCAAACCGCGGGTGTAAGCGGTTCCGCCGATCAGTTTCACTATGCGGCAAATTTTCAGCACTTTCACAGCGGCTCGACTCCGGTTACACCGTCCGACTATCTGCAGCCGGGGCAGGCGCGGATTAACGATTACGACGACAATCTGACCGGCTCGACAAAACTCGGCTTTGATGTCACCGACACCTTCGATCTCGGGTTGGTTGCGCGCTATACGGATTCACACCTGCGATTCACGGGGGATAACTTCGACTTCTCCCCGACAATCCCCGACACCGCACAGAGTGACTCGAACACCAAACAGTACTACACGCGCGCAACCGCCCACTTGGTGAGCTTCGGCGGGGCCTTTGACCAGACTTTCGGCGCCGCCTACAGCAACATCAAATCCTACGACTTCAGTCCGGATGGACCGTCCGAGACCGACAATTTTGGTGCGCGCGTAAAATTCGACTGGCAAGGCATCGTGACTCTCCCCGCCAATGAAAAATTGGTTTTGGGCGCCGAACATCAACATGATTCGATTTCAACGCCGATTTCCGCAAGTACCAATATCAATTCCGGCTATCTCGAATTGCAATCGAATTTCTGGAGCAGCTTCTACGACACCTTGGCGGTTCGCTACGACGACAACGATCGATTCGGCAGCAAGGTGACCTATCGCTTCGCCCCGGAATATCTCATCGCTGACACCGGCACCAAGATCAAAGCGAGCATCGGTACGGGCTTTAAGGCGCCCACATTGTCCCAGTTGTTTCAGAGCTTTCCGGACTTCTTCTTTTTTGCGAACCCGAACTTGAAACCGGAAACGGACTTGGGCTGGGACGCAGGATTCGAACAGGCCTTGTTTAACAACAGTCTGCGTTTCGGCATGACCTATTTTCGGATCAACATCAAGGATCTCATCGAGGATAACGAAGACTTTACGAGCACGACGAATATCGGGCGCGCAAAGACCGATGGCGTCGAAAGTTTCGTGGCTTACCGACCGATACCGGCCCTGACCTTTAGATTCGATTACACGTACACGCAGGCCACCGACGAGACGACCCAGCTGGAATTGTTGCGCCGGCCGAAAAACAAAGAGAGTTTGAATACCAATTGGCAGGCAACGGACAGGCTTTCGCTGAACGCAACGGTGCTATCGGTCAGTTCTTGGGTGGACACCAACAGGGATGGCTCGATTCCGCGGTTAAATGCGCCTGGCTACACCACGGTGGATCTGGCGGCGGCCTACGATCTCAGCAGTCACTGGGCGCTAACCGGGCGTGTAACCAATTTGCTCAATCGGCATTACCAAAATCCGGATGCCTTCGATCAACCGACCTTAAGCGCATTCGCCGGCGTCAAGGCGAAGTTCTGAACTCCAGCCATACCCTCAAGGAACCGAACAATGATACTTCAGCAACCCGATACTCAATTAGCGAAGCGCTTCGTCTGGGGCGGTATCTTGACCGTTCTCACGGTGGCGAGCACATTAGGCCTGGCTTGCGGCACTCCCTTCGCCGCGCTTGCAACGTTAGCGGCTTTATTTTTACCCCGTCGAGACGCCTTCGTACTGATTGCGGTTAACTGGCTTGCCAATCAAGCGATTGGTTTTGGGCTGCTCCATTATCCGCTGAATTGGGACTGCTACCGCGGAGGCATTGATCTCGGCATCGCCGCGCTGCTGTCCACGATGGCCGCGATGCTTGCACAGGGGGCACTGCGAAACGTAGCGACCACGGTGAGAGCCATCGGATCATTTGCCGCGGCGTTCATCGCCTACGAGGGGTCGCTTTTTTTGATGAGTCCCGCGGGCAGCGGCGCGGATTTCGCGGCGCCCGTGATCCTGTATATCTTCTACATCAACGCCGTTGCCTTTGTCGGACTGCTACTGCTTCAAGCTACGGCCGCTGTACTTGGATTTATCTCACCGATGACGGCGTTCAAATTTGGCGCAGCTGTTCCGCGTGATGGCGCAGATGATCGGCCATGAAAGTTTGGATGAAGTAGTAGCCGTGATCGTAACCGGGCTGCATGCGCAAATTTAGTTGCTGGCCGGACTTGGCCGCGGCGGCGGCAAATTTTTCAGGCAGGAGCTCGGCGGCAAGAAACTGATCGGCCGTGCCCTGATCGATGAGGATCGGCCCAGGATAGGCTCTACGCGCCACCAGTTCGCTGGCATCGTATTCGCGCCAGGCCTGTTTGTCCGCTCCCAGATAGTTGCTGAACGCCTTCTGTCCCCATGGCGATTGCATGGGCGCCGCGATCGGCGAAAAGGCCGAAACCGATCTATACAGCGAGGGATTGCGCAGCGCCAGCGTCAGCGCACCATGACCGCCCATGGAATGGCCGAAAATACCGGTTGCACCCGGACGCGCCGGCAGTTCCGCTGCCACGATCTGCGGCAGCTCCTGCGTGACATAACTGTACATGCGGTAGTACTGCGACCACGGTGCTTCAGTGGCATCCAGATAAAACCCGGCGGAATAGCCGAAATCCCAGTTATCGGCATCGCCGGGGAGACGCGGTTCGCGCGGACTGGTATCGGGCGAGATCAGGATGAGCCCCAATTCCGCGGCCGACTGCTGCGCATGGGACTTGATGCAGAAGGTCTCTTCGGTGCAGGTGAGCCCGGATAGAAAATACAGCACGGGCACCTTGGCCGCGCGCGCCTGCGGCGGCAGGTAGGCGGAGAATTTCATGGGCCCGCGGATCTCTCGCGACTCGTGCCGGTAAAAGCGCTGCACGCCACCGTAGCAGGCGTGCTCGGAAACCAAGGTGACGCCGCTCATGAGAACTGCACCACGCTGCGAATCGATTCACCGGAATGCATCAGGTCGAAAGCACGGTTGATCTCCTCCAGCGGCATGGTATGCGTGATGAGATCGTCGATGTTGATCTTACCGTCCATGTACCAATCGACGATCTTCGGTACATCGGTGCGGCCGCGTGCGCCGCCGAATGCCGTCCCCTTCCACACGCGCCCCGTGACCAGTTGGAATGGACGGGTCGAAATCTCCTTGCCGGCGCCCGCGACTCCAATGATCACCGAGACTCCCCAGCCGCGATGGCAGCACTCCAGCGCCTGGCGCATCAAATCTACATTGCCGATGCATTCGAAACTATAGTCGGCGCCGCCGTCGGTGAGTGCGACCAGGTGGGCCACGAGATCGCCGCCGACTTCCTTCGGATTGACGAAGTGCGTCATGCCGAATTTCTCGGCGAGCGCCTTGCGGCCCGGATTCAAATCCACGCCGATGATTTTGTTGGCGCCGACCATGCGTGCGCCCTGAACCACATTGAGGCCGATGCCCCCCAGACCGAACACGACCACGTTCGCGCCCGCTTCCACCTTGGCCGTGTTGATCACCGCGCCAATTCCCGTCGTCACGCCGCAACCGATGTAGCACACCTTGTCAAACGGGGCATCCTCGCGGATTTTCGCCACGGCAATTTCAGGCAGCACCGTAAAATTCGAGAACGTGGAGCAGCCCATGTAGTGGTGCACGAGATCCTTGCCGATCGAAAAGCGGCTGGTGCCGTCCGGCATGAGTCCCTTGCCCTGAGTGGCGCGGATCGCAGTGCATAAATTGGTCTTGCGCGATGTGCATGACTTGCATTGCCGGCACTCGGGCGTGTAAAGCGGAATGACATGATCGCCTTTGCGCACGGATGTTACGCCGGGTCCGACATCGACCACGATGCCGGCGCCTTCGTGGCCGAGAATGGCCGGAAATAAGCCCTCTGGATCCGCGCCGGAGCGGGTAAACTCATCAGTGTGACAGACCCCGCTGGCCTTGATTTCCACCAATACCTCGCCGGCTTTCGGCCCGTCCAGGTCCACCGTGATGATTTCCAGGGGCTTGCGGGCGGCGGTCGCAACAGCGGCTTTGGTTTTCATTTTTCAGATACCTGTCTTACTCTTGGGCTCAAGGGCGCTACCCTAGAACAACGGGCGCCGAGTTGGAAGCGTCATGAATATTGAATTTTCCCCGCACGAAGCGCGCGTCATCGGCTGCCTGATCGAGAAGGAGATCACCACTCCAGATCAGTATCCCTTGTCGCTCAATGCGCTCACCAATGCCTGTAATCAGAAGACCAATCGTGATCCGGTGCTCGACTTGAGCGAGAGCGCAGTCCAGCAGTCGGTCGACTCGCTGATGAAGAAGTACATGGTGAGCGATAAATCGGCCGGGTACGGCGGCCGCGTCACCAAGTACAAGCATCGTTTTTGCAACACTGAATTCGGCTCGTTGAAGTTTTCCAAGCAAGAGCTGGGCATCATTTGCGTCATGCTGCTGCGCGGTCCGCAGACTCCCGGTGAGCTGCGCTCGCGCACCAATCGTTTGTGTGAATTCGCGGATGCCGAAGAGGTGGAAGCGACTTTGCGAAACCTGATGACGCGCGAGGATGGTCCTTTTATCGCGCGCTTACCCCGTGCCCCCGGGGCCCGCGAATCGCGCTACGCGCATTTGTTTTCAGGCTCCTTGGAATCAGCCCCGGAGCCGGATGCGGCCGAGCCGGTCGAAACGGCACCGGGCGCGCTCACTTTGAGTCAGCGCGTGAGCGCGCTCGAGGAACTGGTGGAACAATTGCGCCTGCAGGTCGATGCGCTAAAACGACCCGGCTAGTTTCAGCCGCTACAGCCCGCTAATTCGCGGAGGCCGTCGTCTTGGCGATGCCATCGCGCTCCTGAACCCATTTGTCGAAGGCATCGATATCCGCGGCGCGCATACCGTTTGCCGCGGCGCGGTGATTCTGCAGCCAAGCCTGCATACCCGCCATCAGTTGATCTGCCAGCGGCCGCGCGTGGAAGAACAGGTCCATGTAGGCGGCCTTGGCCTCGTCCAGGTGATCGATGCCCAAATAGGCCTCGCCGCGATGCTGAATCGCCTCCAAAAGGTCCGGCTTCAACGCCAGCGCATGGTTGTAGTCATCGACGGACTCACGGTACGCGCCGAAGCGCAGATGCAGGTAGCCAATCTGATTCCACGCGTCGTACATGTCGCCTTTGTTGCGCAATACTTCGGTGAATTGATCCAGCGCCCGGCCGTAGGTGTCCTCTAATTTCGACACGGCCTTGGCTTTTTTGTCAGGGTCGGTGGCCTTGCTGATCACATCCTCCAACTCATGGGCCTTCACCATGCTCTTCGTGGCTGCGGCGTAAGCCTTCGCCGCGGCCTTTTCCGGCTTGACTTCAGGCGGTGCAGAAGGAATTTCTTCTTGTTGAGGTGTGCGGCCGCCGCTGCCGGTGATCGGCGGGACACCGCCGGGGTATCCTTGAGCGACAGCCTGCGCGATTTGCAGGTCCGCAATGGCCAACGCAAGGCAACAGAATAAAATGCGGCGCATATCGCCCTCACGCGGAATTCTCATAAAGGCTCCTGGCCGACCGGTAACTGATTTATGCAATACTTCGTACATGGGCCGCAATCTTAAGTTTTTAATCCCCAGCGCGTTGGTTATTTTATCGCATTCCGCGCTAGCCGCTAAACACCAAAGCATGCCCGAGGTCTTGGCGGCGTCGAGCCCGGCCGATTGGCGCCCGCTGGACCCGGAAAACACGCTGTATGTCGAATTGCCGGGCGGCCGCGTGGTCATCGAATTGGCTCCCGCCTTCGCGCCTCTGCATGTGGTGAATATCAAAACCCTCACCCGTGCCGGGTATTTCAACGGACTATCGATCATCCGCGAACAGGACAACTACGTGGCGCAGTGGGGCGACCCCGAAAATCGGCATCCGCTGCCCACCGGGATCGGCAAAGTGGCGCCGGAATTCGATTCTACCTTGCCGCCGCAGATGGCCTTCACGCGACTGCCGGATGGCGATGTCTATGCGCCGGAAGTCGGATTCTCGGCAGGGTTTCCCGTGGCGCGCTCCCTCAAGTTGCACAAAGTATGGCTGGCGCATTGCTACGGCATGGTCGGCGTGGGCCGCGATTTGGACGCCGAGAGCGGCAGCGGCGCCGAAATGTACGTGGTCATCGGCCATGCGCCGCGGCATCTTGACCGCAATGTGGCGTTGGTGGGACGCGTGGTCAAAGGCATCGAGCTGCTGTCGAGCCTGCCGCGCGGCAGCGCGGAAATGGGCTTCTATGCCAAAAATGAAAAGCCGCTGCCAATCAAGTCGATTCGCGTGGCGGCCGATGTGCCGGCTGCGGAGCGCTCCAATCTCGAGGTCATCCGCACCGACACCCCCACCTTCGCCGCGTTGGTCGAATCGCGGCGCAATCGGCCCGAGGATTTTTTCAAGACTCAGGCAGGGCGCATCGATTTGTGCAATGTGCCGATTGCGGTGCGAGAGTCCCAGAAGGGCAAGTAGCCTCGAGGGAACGAGAAGGCCCAGTTCCCTCGAGGCTACTTGCCCTTCCTGACAAATGCTTGCACCGATCAACATCACGATGTCGATGTTAGCGGCGGACGTTGGAGACCTGATTTCCCGCCCGACGAGTGCGAATGAGCCGCACGACCGAGGATGGCGATTCGCAACTCGTCCTCCTGCACCGTAAGGATGGCGGTCCAGTGCGAAAGGACTAGGGGATAGGAAGCTTCGGGGCAACTGTTCTTCTACGTTGCCCCGAAGCTTCCTATCCCCCAGGCCATTCCAAACCCGCTCAAATTCACGGTGCCGCGGCACTAGCTGTTGCGCGACGCGGCCTCGATGCCGATGCGCAGCGTGGTGGTCGCGATGCGCACTTCGATGAGGAACACCGTCAATGCGCTCGCCAGCGCCAGCATCGACAGAATGAACATAATCGCAATGAACGCTGCTAGGTCCCAGTGCGCAAACGCGTTGACGAACAGCATCACCACCACCAAGGCGATGAACAGCGCCGACAGCGTGATGAGCGTAATCGCCGCATAGATGTAGCGCGCGCGCCGCGCCAAGACGTCCAGGGCCGCGTGTAAATCCCGGCCGGCCGGCATGTAGTCCGGCCGGCACAACTCCGACTCCATGGCTCGGGCTCGATCTACGATGCGGGCAAGACGGCTGGTCAATACATTGAGCGTCACGCCGATCGCCGAGATCAAGAAGATCGGCGTCAGCGCCACCTGAATGAGGTGCGCGATGTCGGCTGATTGAACTGAAAGTGCACTCAAACCGAATATTCCGATCATACCGGCGCTTCGACCGGCACCCGCAGGGTCAGCGCACCGGCATCGCGAAATTGCAGTGTGAGAGTGAAAACCGTACCGGCAACCAGCGGCCGCGTGAGCCCAATCAACATCACGTGCAGGCTGCCCGGCTCAATCTTGACGGTAGTTCCCGGTGGACACTCCACATACGTGACAGCCCGCATTTGCATCGCGCCTTTCACGTTGCGACTCTCATGAATTTCCACCTTGCCTGCGATGGAACTGCTGAGATCCAGCAAGCGGTCTGCCTGCTTGCCTGAATTCGTGATCGACAAATACACCACGCCCACCGAAGCCGTCGGTGGCGTCGGCCGCGACCAGACTTGAGTGACCTGTAGATTTCCGACTCGCGAGTCGGGTAGCGCGACGGCTTTTGCCGGGGATGGCACTACGAGCCAGAGGAACAGCAGCGCCGCGCTGTATTTGCAGTCGATCTTGTAGCCCACGTGCGCAAGTATACCGATCCAAAGCGCCTAGTGCCGCCCCGCGACAGCAGTTCTAATATCCGTTGCGATACAGAACGATCACCGCAGCGGAGGCGACCAAACAGTAGATGCCGAATAAATACCAACGGCCGCTCTCGAGCCACCGACTCAGCCATTTCAACGCGAGAAGGCCCGCGAAAAATGCGATCACTGCGCCGAACATCGTCAGAAGCGCAACCGAGCCTAGATCAGCCGCGCCATTCTCATGAGCGGACCGCATGAGCCGCAACACTTCCCGGCCTACCACGGCCGGCGTAATGACTACCGCCAGCGCGAAGCTGAAAGCTTCTGCTCGCTCCTTGGTAATGCCTAACAGCATTCCGGTGGAGATAGTGGCGCCGGAACGCGACAACCCTCTGAACGGCAGGCACAGGCCCTGAACCATTCCTATGAGACCGGCTTGCTGCAGGGTCAATTCATTGGTTGCTGGCGGACTTCGCGCGGACTTTCGTTTCTCATAGAGGCCCGCGACTAAAATTATGACACCCGCCGCTGCCAGCGCCGGCGCGATGAATTCGAGATGACTGAACAGATCCTCGATCTCAGAATGTGGAACATTGCGCAACAAAGTCATTTCGATGAATTTGATGATGACTTCGCCGATCGCGGCAGTGAGTGCAGTCGCAATGATCACCCGTATGGCAAACGCCTTAAAAGCCGGACCGCTTCTGAAATAGGTATTCAGCCACTGGCGCCAAAAGTAGACGATGACCGCAAACATGGTGCCGGTATGCAGCATGACCAGCAGCAGTGTCATCGGCGGCGAGGAGGGATCGAGGCCTAGAAGTTTCTCAGCGACGACGACATGGGCGGAACTGGATACCGGCAGCAGCTCGGCCAATCCCTGAACGATCGCAAGAATAATGACGTTCAAAAGTGACATCGAGCTATCCCATGTTGCCCGTAAAATGAAAAACGCCCCGGCCGCCGTGAAGCGGTCGGGGCGTTATACCAATAAAATTACTTGGTTGTCGCAGGAGCAGGAGTGGCTTTCTTGGCCTTCTTGCTGGTGTGCTTAGCGGTCTTGGTCTTGGTCTTCGTCGCGGGCGCGGGTGTGGCCGTGGCGGTATCGGCAGCCATCGGCGCGGCGGACTTCGGCATGTCAGCGGCCATCGAGGCGGCGGCGAAGCCAAAAGTCAATAATGCAGTGGTAATCAGGGTCGCGGACTTCTTCATGAGATCTCCAAACGGGTGGTAAAGGCTTGAGCGCTGCGAGAATACGATGGATTGGCGCAATTCAGCCGAGATGAAGATCATTTCACGTTGAATCCACGCGCCTTCAAGGCACGGGACGATTCTTGGTACGCACATGCCAGGCGAGGTAGGCGACGACCGCCACGTTGGCCAGCAGTATCAAGATCTTGCCGATGGTCGGTCTTAAGAAGATCTCCCAGGCTTCCAAGGGGATCAGCGAGGCCGTAATGATGGTGGTCAACCACTCGGCCCAGCGTTTCTGCATCCACAGGCCTATGCCCTCGACGGCAAAAACCGCCGCATAGGCGAGCGTCACTATTCGCAGTGCATGGATTCGCGACACGCTCAATCCGCTGAACCACTCCAAAAGCTGCGTGACGATGCGGTGCTCCAATCCATAGGGCTGCGCTTGCGCCCAAGACAGCAGCTTGGCCGCGAGCGAGGCGTCCCGCAGCCGCAATTCGCCGTAGGCCACGGCGAGCAGCAGCAACACCTTCACGAGCTTGTAAAGGGCGATGGTGCGCAGTACCCCAAAGCGCGGCTTCGGCGCTGGCTCAGCCGGGGTTGTCACGTGGCTTAGGCCTGACCCGCTGGAGGCTGGAACTCCAGAGTGGCATCCAGAAGCGCCGGTATGTCAAATACCGCCCGCTCATTATCGATAACCAAGGGAGCAACGCCCGCCGCCGCCACCAACGCCGCAGGAACTTGAATGCGATCACGCTCCCGGGTCACGGTCCACGTTTCCAACCGTTTGTCCTGGAACGCCAGGTTGAGCGCACCCCAGCGCAACAGGGCCGCGCGCGCCAGCGGTGTATCGCCGCCCCAGTGGCGCTGCGCCAGCGTCATGGCCGAACTGGCCGCGATCTCGCCGTGCGGAAGGGTCATCAGATCCTGAATGTACTTCACCATTTCGTCCGGCGGAACATGCAGGGTCAAATAGGGCGCCATCTCGGTCATTGCAGCATTTTAAGTCGGATTCTCCAGACTGAACATGGCATTCTCGTCATCATAGGCGAAGGCCTCTGCATACCGGCCCCAACTCACCACCGCGCGCAGGCTTTGTTCCGCGGCCTCCTCGGCCATGAAGTCCTCCAATTCGTCGATAAAGCGGCTCTTTCGAGCGGAATGAGAGGCCCTTTCATCCAATACTCGCCGGATATGGGCGGCCAGCGGCACGTAACTCAGCAAATGGCGGGTAAAAATGCGCTTGCGCTCATCGAGCGCCGCGTGGGCGAACGCCAATCCATCCTCGGTCAGTTTCAAGTCGCCGCCCTCCAGTTCCGCGAAACGCAGCATTTGCAGGGTTTCGGCGACGGGGAACAACTCATCGATCTCCATGGTCAGGTCAGAGGCAATTTCCGGAAGGTCAGCCTTGCCGTTGAAGGGCGCCGCAGCGACGGCTTCCATCAAGCCCGCTAGCACGTTGGAGGACACGTGCGGCAAGACGCTGCCGATCCCTAAGCCTGGAAAGTTCTCCTTGCGGCCGGGCGCACCGCCCGCAGGCCGCGCCGTCATTTCGACATAGATGCGCTCCACCAGCTCGCGAAAACTCGGATCGAGGCGGTTTCGCGGCTGCGGCAGGGTTACCTTGATTTCGCTCAAAATGCGGCCGGGATTGCTGCCGAACACCAATACCCGGTCGCACATCAACACCGCTTCCTCAATGTTGTGCGTGACCAAGATGACGCCCTTGATGGGCATGCGCCCTTCGGCCCACAAGTCCAGAAAGTCGGTTCGAAGCGTCTCGGCCGTCAGCACGTCCAAAGCGGAAAAAGGCTCATCCATCAGCAAAATATTCGGATGCACCACCAGCGCCCTGGCAAAGCCCACGCGCTGGCGCATGCCGCCGGATAGCTCGCGAGGATATGCCGACTCGAAACCGTCCAAGCCGATGAGGTCGATCGCGGCCAAAGATCGCTTGCGGATTTCAGGGCGGGACATCCGCTGTGCCTCCAATCCCAGCGCGACATTTTCAAAAACCGTCAGCCAAGGAAACAAGGCGAAACTTTGGAATACCATGGCAATACCCTGCGCGGGACCCGAGATGGGCTTGTCCAAGTAGCGCAGATTCCCCGCACTCGGTTCGGACAGTCCCGCGATCAGACGCAGCAAGGTTGATTTGCCCGAACCGGATCGGCCCAGCAGTCCGACGATCTGCCCCTCACGCAGCTCGAGATTCATTCCCTCCAAAACCAGCAGCTCCGCGCCGTCGGGCTTCGGAAACGCCTTGCGAACGTCTGTGCACTGCAGCAACGGAGAGGTGGTGTTCATGTCATAAACCTCGGAGCCTTAGCTCCTAAGTAAGTCGATACTTGCGCTCGGCATAGTAGTAAAGAGGACGCCAGAAGAGCCGATTGATGACCACGACGAATAGGCTCATGGTGCCGATCCCCAACACGATGCGGTGAAAATCCCCGGCGGTAGTCGCCTCGGCGATGTAGCTGCCCAAGCCTCGCGCCTGGATCTGAGTATCTCCCCAGGTGGCCAGCTCGGCGACGATGGCTGCGTTCCAAGATCCGCCCGAAGCGGTGATGGCGCCCGTCACATAGAACGGCAGAATCGCCGGCAATGCAACCTTGCGCCACCACAGCCAACCGGTGATGCGGAAATTTTCCGCAACGTAGCGCATCTCCGCAGGAATCGAAGAGGCACCGGCGATGACGTTGAATAGAATGTACCACTGCGTTCCCAAAATCATCAGCGGACTCAAATAAATGTCCGGATTCAGTTTCCATCGTACGATTCCGTACACCGCGATCGGGAACAGCAGATTCGCTGGAAATGCGGCCATGAACTGCGCGATGGGCTGAACGATTTGCGCAGCGCGCGGCCGCATTCCCACCCACACGCCGATGGGCACCCACACCAAGCTGGCGAGCGTGATCAAGACGAACACGCGCAGCATGGTGAGCGCCGCGAGGCCGCACACCTGCAGCGCCTCTTTCAGCGGCGTGTTTTGAATCAGCACGACCACGATGTGCCACAGGCCCGCCACGACGGCGACCACGATCAGCATGACCCACAGCAGATCGAAGGATCGCTTCGGCCTTTCATACGGCCTCAGCACATCATCGCGGCGCTTCACCGCGCGGCTGGTAAACATGACGGCGGTGTGAAACGCAACCGTCGCCGCCTGTATGAGCCGCGAACGGCGCATCATGGTCAGTGCCCAGGAATCCGGCACGCGCGCTCCGGGCTCTTGCTCGACTCGGAAGCGGTCCACCCACGCCACCAGCGGTCGAAACAGCAGCTGGTCATACAAAAGAATGACGATCAACATGGTCGCAATGGCCCACCCGATGGCGGTGAGATTCTTTTGTTCGATGGCAAGCGCGATGTAGGAGCCGACGCCCGGCAGCGCCACGGTGGTATGGCCGACGCTGATCGATTCAGAGGCCACCACGAAGAACCAGCCCCCAGACATGGACATCATCATGTTCCAGATGAGCGCCGGCATTGCGAAGGGAACCTCGAGCTGCCAGAAGCGCATCCAAGGGGATAGACGGAACGATTCGGCAGCCTCGCTGAGTTCGATCGGAATGGTACGCAGCGACTGGTAGAAGCTGAAGGCCATGTTCCAGGCCTGACTGGTGAATATGGCAAAGATCGCGGCGAATTCCGCGCCCAGAACCCGTCCCGGGGCAAGCGACATGAAGAACACGACCGTAATGGAAATGAAACCCAAGATCGGGACCGACTGCAGGATGTCCAGAATGGGCACCAGCAGCTTGCCGGCACGCTCACTTTTTGCCGCCCAAGTCGCATACGTCAGCGTGAACACCAGAGACAGCGCCAGGGCCGCAAACATGCGGAATGTCGTGCGTGCCGCGTATTCCGGCAAATGTGTGGGGTCCAGCGAGATCGGCGTCATCTCGAGCGCCGTCAGCGGCGCAAACAGGCCCCGCGAGGTCTCGCCCAGGAAAACCACCAGCCCGATCACGACGATGAATGCCAGTACGTCCCAGCGAGTGGCGATACCGCGCAAAAACACGTAGGGCTCGAAGCGTTTCATCAGCGCATTCTCTCAGGACAGACAACGAAGTAGCTAGTAGGGTATGCGGAGGAGAGTTCAAAGCATGGCAAAGAGTTTCGCGGCGGATTCGCCGGCAATCGTCCCGGTGATGCAAACACGCTTCAATTTGCTGGGCGCCTTGAGCTTCTCGCACTTTCTCAACGACATGATGCAGTCGTTGATCGTCTCGATATATCCCCTGCTCAAGGGCGAATTCCACTTGAGTTTCGTGCAGATCGGCACCATCACGCTGACCTATCAGGCCTGCGCTTCCCTATTGCAGCCGCTCATCGGCGTCTACACCGACAAGCATCCTAAGCCGTATTCCTTAAGCGTCGGCATGTGCTTCACACTGATCGGCATAGTGACCTTGGCCTTTGCGCCCAACTACGGCAGCGTACTCGCCGCGGCGGCCTTGATCGGTGCGGGGTCCGCCATTTTTCATCCCGAGTCCTCGCGCATCGCCCGCCTGGCCTCGGGCGGCCGTCACGGTCTGGCGCAATCCATTTTCCAGGTGGGCGGAAACGCAGGCAGTGCCATGGGGCCATTGCTCGCCGCATGGATCATCCTTCCGCAAGGCCAGAGCAGTCTCGCCTGGTTCGCGATCGCCGCGCTGATTGCGATTGCGGTCTTGGCGCGCGTCGGCGCCTGGTACAAGCGCCGGCATATCGATCGGCCGAAGGCACAGCATGCGGCCGGCCCCAGCCCGGTTTCCGCCGCGCGCGTACGCTCATCGATCGTCGTGCTGGTCCTGTTGATTTTCTCCAAGTATTTTTATGTGGCCAGCATCACGAGCTACTTCAGTTTCTATTTGATCGAGAGATTTCACGTATCGGTGCGCTCCGCTCAACTGCACCTGTTCGTATTCCTGCTCGCGATGGCGCTCGGCACCTTGTTCGGAGGACCCTTGGGCGATCGCATCGGCCGCAAGCGCGTCATTTGGGTGTCGATTTTAGGGATAGCGCCCTTCACCATGATGCTGCCCTATGTCGATTTGATGTGGGTGGGCATCTTGACCTTCATCATCGGTCTGATACTTTCCTCGGCATTCTCAGCCATTGTGGTATTTGCACAGGAGCTGATGCCCGGCAATGTGGGCGCCGTATCGGGATTGTTTTTCGGATTCGCCTTCGGCATCGGCGGCATCGGGGCCGCGGTGTTGGGCGGCCTCGCTGACAGCCATGGGGTCGAATTCGTCTATCGAATTTGTGCTTACCTGCCGCTGCTGGGATTGGTGGCCGCCTTTCTGCCCAATATCGAACACAGAAAAAATTGACGCAGCAACTCATACTCGGTCTTAGCCAGTACGGCTTGGCGATCGTAGCCTTCAATGTTCTGCTCAATCAAATGGGCCTTCCGGTGCCGGTTGTGCCTACGCTCGTGCTCGCCGGCGCGATCACCGCGAGCGGACAGCAGCCTTTGGGGCCGGTCTTTTTGGCCGCAGTCGGAGCATGCCTGCTGGCCGATTCAGGCTGGTATTGGATCGGACAGAAATATGGCATCCGCGTATTGAAGACGCTGTGCCGAATTTCCCTGGAGCCCGATTCCTGCGTCAGCGAAACGCAGAGTCAATTCGACCGCTGGGGCGTCAATTCGTTGGTCATCGCCAAGTTCGTGCCGGGTTGGGCAACCATCGCGCCGCCACTGGCCGGGGCCATGCGCATCGGCTGGCCGCGATTCATTGCCTTGAGCACCTTGGCTGCGATGTTGTGGGTGGGCGCGGGACTGCTCGCCGGCACGCTGTTCAAGACCCAAATCGCACTGCTGTTGATTCATCTTGATCGGATCGGCAGCATGGCCTTTTTGGGCGCGCTGTTTCTGCTGTCCGCCTATGTCGTCTTCAAATGGTGGGAGCGCAGCCGCTTCTACAAAATGCTGCGCATGGCCCGAATCAGCGTGGCAGAACTTCACGCCCTGATCCAAGGCGGCGAGGCGCCGCTGATTATCGATGTGCGCTCGCCCACCGCCAGAGCGCTCGAGCCGCATTGGATTCCTGGCGCATTGCACATTTCCTTGCCGGATGTCGACGTGCACCTCAAGGACCTGCCTCGTGACCGCGACATCATTCTTTATTGCACCTGTCCCAGCGAAGCCTCAGCCGCGCGAGTCGCCAAGATTCTGATGAATCACGGCTTCAAGCGAGTTCGGCCCCTGCACGGGGGACTGGACGCCTGGGTGGCTGCGGGGCACAGCGTTTCCAAGGCTCCATAACGCCGCGAGGCGGCCATGGGGTGGCCCGCGATGCGACCTAGGTCCCGCCGACGGTTGCGGCGACATTGCATAATCTGGACATGCGATGCCCCAGCCTACGGACTTTTTGCAAGGCGACCCGTGCCTCGCTGCCCGCGTTGCTGATCTTTTGTGCGGTATCTCACACTGCGCGCAGCGATTGGACCGTGGCCACGGCTGCCGCCCTAAGCCACGATGACAATGTGAGTAACGCCGGGAACTACGACGACAAGGTTTCGGACTTCAGCGAATCGGCAACGGTTTCCCTGCTGCAGGTGATCCCCATCGGCGAAAGCTACAGTCTGGCGGCGGGCGGCGAATTGTCGGGGCAGATCTACGACACGCTGACCGGATTGCGAAATGGGTCCATCGATGGACTGCTGTCGCTCAGAAAGAAATGGGGCTTGGGTGCCTTCGCGACGTGGGCCCGGGCGGGCATATCGTTGGGCCGCTCCGACTACCAGGATGGCTATCGGGACGCCACGCTCTACGCCGCGTCGCTGGAATTGGGAAAGCGCATCGATGAACGGTGGAATCTTTCGGCAAAATACGCTTACGAGCGCCGTGCCGCGACTCCCGGCGCTGCCGAATATTTGGGCGTATCGAGCGACGCCTTCAGCCAAACGGGGCGAAGTTTCGCGGCGAATGCTGAATATACCCTGAGCGAGCGGTTCTCCATCAACTTAGGATCGCTGCTGCGCCACGGCGACGTCGTCTCCACGACTCAAACGGCAGCCGCAGGATATTATCTTTTATTCAATTCCAAAGCGGTTGCGCCTGATCCGACCTTTGGTCCGGATGCCTACGCGTATAGGCTCAACGGGACGACTTACGGTGTGAGACTGGGAGCGGAATATTCGCTGACTACGCACAGTCTGATCGGCTGGGGATTTCAACGCTTGGAGACGCACGCTCAAGGCGGCAACAACTACAGTGCTTCGCTGCCGGAACTGACCTGGAACTATCGGTTTTAAATGCTAAAGAGCTTCATTGGAATCCTCGGACTGATGGTGGTTGGCGCGGCCCTCGCACCGGCCGCCGAAATGCATGCCGTTGTACGGGATCACAAGGGCAAAGTGGTCGCTGACGCGGTGATCTTGGCGGTGCCGGTCGACCCGCGCAACGCCCTGCACGCCCGCCCCCCGAAGGACGCGGTGGATCAGGTCGACAAGCAATTTGTGCCCTATGTGAAAGCGATATTCGTGGGTTCGACCGTCCAATTTCCGAACAGCGACCATATCCGGCACCAGGTCTACTCTTTTTCTCCCGCCAAGAAATTCGAGTTGCCTTTGTATGCCGGCACGGATGCGCCGCCCATCGTCTTCGACAAACCCGGCGTCGTGGTCTTAGGATGCAACATCCATGACTGGATGATC
>Ga0209624_10001737_pt1 | contig 16730 bp, 12 predicted proteins | sample JacPinW_OM2H0_O1_FD_188565 | JGI IMG/M metagenome (GOLD analysis project Ga0209624, IMG submission 188565) | Forest soil microbial communities from Algoma, Ontario, Canada - Jack Pine, Ontario site 1_JW_OM2H0_O1 (SPAdes) (version 2) | ecosystem: Environmental > Terrestrial > Soil > Boreal...
ACGGACAAGCGTGGGTATATTCCGGTGAATTCAAAACTGGAAACCAATGTGGCGGGGATTTACGCGTTGGGAGACATCAACGGCGGTCCGGCGTTCACGCACATTTCGTACGACGACTTTCGGATTTTGCGCACGAATTTAATTGAGAAGGGAAATGCGTCAACCGATGGCCGGCCAGTGCCGTACGTGCTTTACACGGATCCGCAACTGGGCCGCGTCGGCCTGACCGAAGAGCAAGCTCGCGCGCGAAATAAAAAAGTGCGCGTGGCCAGAATGCCGATGAGCTCGGTGGCTCGCGCGCGGGAAACAGATGAAACTCGCGGATTTATGAAAGTCGTCGTAGATGCCGAGAGCGAACAAATTCTGGGCGCGGCTGTGCTGGGAGTGGAAGGCGGAGAAATTATGTCGATGATCGAACTGGCGATGATGGGTAAATTGACTTGTGGGGTTTTGCACAACGCTGTAATTGCCCATCCTACGTTCGCGGAATCGCTGAACAACCTGTTTTTACATTTTGATTCGTAGGGGCACAAGCGGGCGGCGGCGATCGGCAAGTTTATTGTTTCTGGTTTTTCGGATTTGCTTTTCTTACGGAAGACGATGGCCCGGTGCCTTGCTCGAGCGAGCCGCTGAAGTAACTGCCTGGATCCACTTCGATCCAAAATAACTGGTCGCCACTTGCCTCGTACGCGACGACGTTCAGCGTAATATCGCTCGCGAAGCCGCTATTCGACAGGGTGAACGGATTCATTGTGTAGCGTCCCGGATTTATCAGGTCGGGCATAGCCGCTGCGGTGAACGCAACATTCGTGTACGTCGTTTGATTACCGGTGAGCGCGCCGAACGGATCGCTGAGATCGCCTTGTCCCAGGAAAGCGCCACCCGGCTCTGTGACCAAACCGGTGCCGACGAAATCGAATTCGAAGAAGCCGTCGTGATTCGTTACGCCCTGGCCTCCGAAAGTGTAGAAGCCTGCGAAATCACTTGAAGATATTATCGGGTTTTGTGGAACCAGCGAGCCAGTGCCGACCAGGTTCGTGTCCATCTCAGCGATCAGAGCGCCTCCGCCATCTGTGGCAGGACCATTGGGATCAAGAATGTTGAGAGTTGGATCGACTGCATATATACCGAACTTGGCGATGTCGCCGAATCCGGGGTCGAAAGTCATGGAGCCGTAGCCGTTGTTAGCGAGAGCGTACGTACCGCTGATGGGTTGAGCCGACAACTGCTTTCCTGCGCCCAACAATTCGTTTAAATCTGCGACACCGCTGAAAGTTCCGGCGAGAGGAGTAAACTCGCCGACCGCGGCGTAACTGTCGAAGGCGTTCTGCACGGAGAACACGGAATTCCCGATGGAGCCGAGCGAGAAGGCCGGGACGGCGCCTTGACCGTAGGCCGAACCGACTGCCGTGTCGTGCGAGAGGGAATCCACATCGATAATTCGAATCACTTGGGGGCCCACTACGTAATAGTTGAGGGTAGCCGAGAGACCAGTGGGGCTCTTGAATGTGCCGCGGCCGAAAGAATCGGGTGTGGACAATGAAGCGGACAAAGGATTGTTTTGAGAAACCGTTCCGGGCAAATTGCTGCCCGAGACGCTGCCAAAGTTGGTGTCCAAGATTCCGGCGAGCGTCCCGTCCGTCACGGTAAAAACTCCACCAAAAGCGGCGGGGAGAAATCCTTGCTCAGTCTCGCCTACACCCGAGAAGACAAATGAAAACGAGCCAGAAGGCGTGGATGTGGAGGTCTGGAGGTCCAGGCTTCCGCTGGACGTGGCGGTCCCGTCGAATTGAGTAACCACCGCATGTTTTGGATTTGGAAAAGAGACAGCAAAAGTTTCAGTGCCGGCGTTGCCGAGATGTGAATTGTTGGTGATAACAGTTAGCGTACCGACGCCGTTTGCTGCTAAGGATAGTGAGCCGCCGGAGATCGAATCGCCTCCCGGCTGAGGCGAGGTGATGGCGACGCCATCGTTGTAATCCTGCTCGCCGCTCACTACTGCGAAGGAACCGTCCGCGGATGCAACTTGTGCAATGGCGACCACTCCTGCTATCGAGTAAACGGGGAAGTTCGGCGAAACATTTTCTTCGCCGCTCGCATAAAACACGAAATTCTGAGTAAGTACGCCCGTGATTGCGACGGTGACAGAATCGCTGCGGGATGGATCGGCAACCGAGGTGGCAATAATTGTGACTGAGCCGCCGGAAGGTGCAGCCGGAGGGGCGGTGTACGCGCTGGGCAGGCCGTTCCCCGTTTGCGTGGGGTTAAAGGTTCCGCACGATCCGGCAGGCATGCAACTCCAATTTACTCCGCCAGCGGTAGAGCCGTGAGTGACTGTGGCGATGACGATGTTTGTAGTGCCTGCGGCCAAAGTTGTGGGGGCGGCGGTAATAGCGACTCTGAGTCCAGAGCCGGAGCCGCACCCGGCGATGCCCAAGGCACAGGATGTGACGACAAAAGTCCAGAGGGTGAACCTATTCATCATGAATCTTCCCGGCCTTTGTTTCGGAGATCGACTGCCATCTGGTAGATGTTTTTCTTGAGATCGAAGTAACAAAGGCAGGCTGCGCATAGGTACACGCGTCTCTCCGACGACTTTGCCTTCGCAATGGCCAAGAAGGACTCGCGCGTAGATTGAACGACCCGGGCGGAATATAGCACGAACAGCAGGACGCGCTGCCCGGGCAAGTGAACGCAATGTTTCTAATCTTCTAACGGGTGGTTATGGACGATCCTCGGATTTTAGCTGGGCGGCTTGCGGGGACGCGTTCGCGACAAGGTGAAATTGAACCTGGACGGTGTTGCCAACTTTATTGAACGGCACGTTGTGGGTCATTCCGAAATCGCGGCGGTTGAAGGAAAAATCTCCATCGATCGCCTGATGACCCTTTTCCTGGGGGTGTACGACTATAGCAACGGACACAAGCTGGGTGATCCCGCGCATGGTGAGATTTGCGTCCATCAGGAATTTGGAAGGATCGGGGCCGCCGTCAGGAGTGATGGTTTTTGACACGAAATGAATCTGGGGGAATTCCTTCACGTCGAAAAAGTTCTTGCCCTTCACTTCTTTGTCCCTTATTCCGTTTCCGGTGGCGACACTGTCTGATTCGATTTGCATATCGAGGGAAGCATCGTCAAATTTATCCGTGGGCATTTTAAAATCGACGTCCCAGGAGTGAAATACGCCGATGACCTTGGCGAAAGTGGCGGTGGCGTGGAACTCAACTTTGCTGTCTGCCTTCACCACGGCGCGGGACAGTTCCTGCGATGACTGAGCGTGCAAGAAGGCAGCCGCGAAAAACAGAAGGATGCACAATGCTAGCATTCGCATCAAGAGGTTTCCTCGAAACAGAAACTTCACGTCGAACTTCGCCGCTGGCCCCATGAAGTGCTTGCGGGTGGGAGGTCGGTCAAGATCCCAAGAATCGATTGTGGCACAACTGGAACGGCCAGTCGTGCCACAATTTGTTTTGCTGGGCTAATGCTTTTGGTTCTTTCGTTGCGCCTTCTTCAAGTCTGCAACCGGCAGGGTGTTCGATTGGACAGAGCCGCCGAATTCCATGCCGTCGTCTGTTTCAACCCAGAACGCTTGTCCCGCGTTCGCCTGGTAGAGGGTAGCGGTGAGGTCAACCGTGGCGAAGTCAGGCGGATTGTTGCTGGCGGCAACTGAAAGGGTGGCGACGGAGCGTCCCGGGTTGCGTTGCGTAAAAGTTCCGCTGAAGGTAGCGTTGGCGGATTCCACGGCGACACCGGTAAGCGCGCCAAATGGATCGCTAAGAACCCCGGTCCCGGCAAACGCGCCCGACGACAAGGTTCCTTCGCCGACAAAATCAAACTCGTCGTTGCCGACTCCATCGGTGTCAGTGTAGCCCTGCGCACCGAAAGCGTAAGGGCCCGAGAGATGGCCCAAAGTGGTGTCGGACTGAGGAATCAGAGCTCCGGTGCCAACGAGGCTCGAGTCCATTTCGGCGATGAGAGCGCCTCCTTCTCCTGCAGCGTTCGTTGTGTTATTGGGGTCGAGGATGTTGAGGGTGGGGTCCACCATATAGACGCCCAACATTGAGATCGAGCCGAGTGGGTCCGTGAACGAGAAAGATCCATAGCCGTTCATGGCCATGGTGTAAGTGCCGTCAATGGCTTCGGCGCGTACCGGAGAGTTTCCGTTCAACACAGACTCATTCTCATCGCCGATGCCGCTGAAATTAACACCGTCGGTTGTAAAGTCGCCGGCAGCCGAGTATAGGCTCGGGCCACCGCCGACGAAAAACGCGGAACGGCCGATTGACTCGCCGTCAAAATTCCCAGCGGCGGCGCCCTGACCATAGGCCGAGCCCACGGCTGTGTCGGTGCTGTCCACGTTGATAATCCGCAAGGCTTCAGGACCAACTACGTAGAAGTTAATTGCAGTGGCGATGCCGGTGCTTCCGGTGATCGAGCCGCGGCCTAAAGAATCAGTCACGCCCAGCGCCGCTCCAGTAGGAATAGGCGTGTCCGGCGTAACCATTCCGCCATCGTTGACATCAATGGTTCCGGTCAGGTTGCTGGAAGCATCCAGGGTGAACACGCCACCGTCAACAACTGGAAGGCCACTAGAATCGACTCCCGACGCAACAAACGAAAACGACGAGCTCACCGGGGAAGTTGTGGATGTTTGCAAGTCAAAGCTTCCGCTTGACGTTGCACTGCCATCGAACTGAGTAATCAGCGCGTGGTTGGTGTTCGCGTAGGCTAGCGCAAAGGTCTCCGTACCGGAAACTCCCACGTTCGGATTGTTAGTGATGAGCGTCAGGATTGCCTGTCCGTTGGGAGCGATGGTCAACGATCCTCCGGAGATGAAGTCACCGACTGGCTGCGGAGAGGTGATTGCAAAACCATCGTTGTAATCCTGTTCGCCGCCGAGAATGGTGTTGTTGCCATCCGTGGAAATCGCCACTACACCGGCGACGGAGTAGAAAACTTCGCTGTCGGCATTATTTTCCTCTCCCGTCGCATAGAAGACAAAATTGTTGGAAGCTACGCTGGATGCGGTTATAGCGATGGTGGCGCTAGCAGTGACGTTTGGGTTGGCTACCGAGGTCGCCATGATTGTGATTTGCCCGCCGGCCGGGATGGCTGGTGGCGCGGTAAATACGCTGGTACTTCCGCTAGGGGTTGAGTCAGGATCAAAATTCACTGTGAGCGCGCCGCAGGCGGTAACCGGAACACACGTCCAACGGACGCCACTGGCGGTAGGATCATGGCTGACGGTAGCGGCGACGTTGCCGCTCGCACCGACGGCCAAACTTGTCGGAGCGGTTGTAATCGCGACTCCGATTGTTTGGCCTCCGCCGCAGGCCGCTAAGCCCAACGCACAAACCGCGACAACAAGAATCCCGAGAGACGAGCGCTTCATAGGCGGCCTCCCTCGACATCGGATGATGAACCAGCTTCGGGTGGAACTCGAGCGATGGCGAAGCCGTGTGCGTTACGGATCTGGTAGGTGCGGCCATTCGCCAGCACAAGACGGGTGATAAGAACCTGTTTTCCTCTCACTGTTTTGATCTCGCCGGTCACCTGAATTCGCGCTCCGGGCGTAAAAGACAGGGCGTCCTTGCCTCTCATGGCAAAGGACCCCAGGCTCGCGTCCACTGTCCCCGAACTAGTTTCTAAAATGAGATGCGAACCTCCGAGCATGTTCATGTCGTGCGTGGGTGATTTCACGACACTGCTCACCATGGCTGTGAAGGTTACTTCCTTGGCGAGGTCGTACCAGGGGTGCACAGCGGTTCTAGATGCTTCGCTTGTCTGGGCTTGAAGCGGCAATGCGAAAAGACACAAGGCAAGAAGCCCAAAGAGTCCAAAAGCTGCGAACCTCCACATCATAGTGCCCTCCACAGGATAGTGTTGGTGCTGAACGGAACCTCACGGGCGCAAACCAAGACTCCACTCGCCATCCATACGCAAGAATTCAACAAGTGCTTACAAGCCAAAACTAGGGCCGGAATATAACACGAACAGCGGGAAATATTGCCAGAGAGTAATTGTCGAAAACAGGCACGAATCCCGACAAGCCCCGACAGGCCGAAGAGCAAAGCCGAATTTCTGGAAGACGTTGCACTGGAGAAAAACGGTGACCGTAAGCGGGCGGACGGGGATTACGCCAACAATGGAGCCGGAGTGCAGGTTTCCGACTATCGCATTCAATAAGAGGGTGGCACGCCAGGCCGCGCTAGGGCTGGGTTACTTGCGGTAGATGACGCCGTTTTTCATCACGAAGGAAACTTTTTGAAGGACGGAAATATCCTGTAGCGGGTCGCCGGGAACGGCGATGATGTCGGCATCATAACCGGGCTTCAGCGCGCCTATCTGATTTTGCCAGCCTAGCAACTTTGCGCCGTTCAGCGTGCCAGCCTGCAGCGCGGCCAGCGGCGTCATGCCGAATTTCACCATCAGGACAAATTCGCGAGCTTGGGTACCGTGCGGAAACGGGCCGACGTCGGAGCCCATGGCGAAAGGCACGCCCGCAGCAATCTGTTTCTTGAATTCCTGCGCGTGCAGATCGAGCATCTGAGCGTCGCGGGCGCCCTGCGCGGGTGTGTTGGGGTGCGCGGCGAAATATTCGAAGATGGTGAAAGTGGGCACGGCGAAGATTTGCTTTTCGCGCATCAAGCGCATGGTTTCGTCGCTTAGTTGCAGAGCGTGATCGATAGAAACTACTCCGGCTTGCGCTGCATATAGAGTGCCGGGCTCACCCATGGCGTGGACGGCGACGCGATGTCCCGTACGCGCGGCTTCGCGGACCGCGGCGGTGAGCTCTTCTTCGGTGTACTGGTAAGGAGTGGAAAAATGGCCATCGACGATCTTGTCGGGGCCAGTCTCATAAATTTTGATGAAGTCGGCGCCTTCTTTTAGTTGGCCGCGGATTGCGGTGACGAGCTCTTCGGCATTGTTCGCGTAGGTGGCGTTTGACAGAACGTGCTGCGCAGGGTTGTAACCGATGGCGTCTTCGTGGCCTCCGAGAACATCGATAGCATTGCCGCTTATGCGCAAGCGTGGGCCGGGAACTGAACCGTCATTGATTGCGTTGCGGACGGCAGTGTCGGCGGAGCCTGCGCCTTCAGTGCCCATGTCGCGCTCGGCGGTGAACCCCGCGAAAAGATCGTCGCGTGCGGCGAGTGTGGCGAGAATGGTGCGCTGCGGGACGGATTCCTGGACGGTCTGCAAATCTTCGGCGCCGGGATGCAGGAAAAGGTGGACGTGCGCGTCGATGAGGCCGGGCAGCAAAGTGGCGTCGCCGAGATCGACGAGCGGCGATTCGTGAGGGTGCGTCACATGAGAGCCGACTTCCACGATGAGTTCGCCCTGAACCAAAATTTCGCCGGGAGAGATGGTGCGGCCGGTTTCGACGTCGAGGAGGTGCGCGGCGTGAAGAACGATGGAGCGCGGCGGGAAAGCGGGCTGCGCTACGTTTGATTGCGCTCGAAGTCGGGGAGCAAAAGCCGCGGCAACGCAAAAAGCGAATGTTGCGAGTGCTGCGATAACGCGACGAGTGATCATGTTTTCGCGCGCGATAATAACACGCGAAGCAGAATCAGCGGAAGCGTGGCGCTAATGACCGGAGTGGGTCGCGGGCCCAGGCACGACGATGAAGTATGCGTCGGGCTGGCCGGCGCGAATCAGGTGCGGCATGTTCGCTGCGGGCGGCGGTGAGCCGAGATCTTTGTCGGTGGCGTAGGGAGCGTAAAACATCAGGTGCGGAGGAATGTGTACGAGTACATTTTTTTCAGGAATGTACAAGGAGCCCGCATCGGACATCATGTAAACGATCCCGGGCTTTCGCGGCGCCAGAAATTTTCCGGATTTGTAACCTGCCTCGATTTGCGATTGGATTTGTTCCTCGGTTTCGCCTTTGGCGCGATGCTCCTCAACGAAAATCCGCGTCGGGAAAGTTGTGGCCGTGCCTTCGGCGTCGAAGCAGGTCGGCTCCAGATTCAGTGGAGTTTGTCGGTCCACGAAGCAAGAAAACCCGTTCTCGCCGTCGCGGACTTTGACGTAGCCAGTGCGGTCAAGGACGTACACTGTTGCCTTGCCGGAAACTTCTGGCGGTGCGGCGCTTTCCGCGAGCTTGATACGATCTTCGCGCGGCAAGGAAAAATCATAGGCAGGCTTGGGTTTGTCCTGGGCGAATGCAGCGAAATTGAGCACGAGAGAAATGCCCGCGAAAAGAAGGATGCGCACGAATGCCTCCAGAACTGCGCCGCCCCAGACTAAAATCCTGTATTGTCCGCAATAGACGCGGAAATCTTCATTCCGTTAGCACAAATAAATTTCTTCGCTAAGGTATAAATTTCCAGGTTTCAAATCGCGTGTGAGATGGCTTTCGGGCGCGCGGCTAAACTAAAAAAGGGCGCCCCGGTGTTTTGCACCAGAGCGCCCTTTGTAATGCTACCGGCTGTTTCAGCGAAACGCGTTAGCGTTTGCTACGCGATTCGCCACTTGGCCTCGAGCCGCCGGACTGCCGGGCCGCGTGTTGTTGCGGTGCGGACGGGTGGCTGGCTCGTGGCGCAGCAGCAGGCGCGCTACGTTGTGCATGGCTTTGCGAACGCGCTGCTGTGTTGGTGCGTGGCGCCGACTGTGACGCACGCGCATTATTTTGAACGCGCGCCGCATTACGGTTACGTGACGCCGACGCGCTGTGTGACGCCGACGCGTTGTGTGACACGCTCGCGTTGCGCTGCACACGGTTCTGGTAGTTGGTGTGCGGGGTAGTGCGCGATGCGGCCGCATTATTCTGTGAACGCGTTACGGAGTTGGACCGCACGGATTGATTCGAGCGTGTGCCGCTCATCGCTGAACCTGAACGTCCAGCGGTATTGCGGCGCTCGAAGCTGTTCGAGCTGGATCCATTCGTTGCGCTTCTTGTTGAACTTCTTGCGGTATTGCGGGATGTAGTTCCGGTGGTACTGCGAGTTGTGCTGCGCCCGCTTTCGCTGCGCGACGCAACATTCCGCGAGCCGTTGAACTCACCCGGTCTTGCCGTTGCAGCCACCGCTGGACGACCGTGGTTCACCGATGCGAATTGATTGCGATCTTGCCCCGCCGCGCGCTCGTGTTGCATTTGCGCGGACGTTGCGTTCACGTGCCGGTCGCGATTCGCGGCCATCTCAGCAGCACTCGGACGCGCATTGATTCCGCCGCGGCCGCCGTTAAAGCTCACGCGATTGGTCTCGCGATTGTTGATCACCGTTTTGTTGTACACGTTGTGAATGTTAGTCACGTTGACGTTGTTCACCGAGCGGTTGTAGAAGAAATGACCGCCGTGCCAGTATCCGCCTTCGTAACCGAAGCCGCCGTATCCGAAGCCGTAGTTAATTCCGCCGTAGAAGCCGACATGCGGTCCCCAGAAACCTGCGTGCCAGAAATAGCCTCCGCCGCCCCAGCCCCAATAACCGGGAGTCCACAAAAATCCAACCTGTGGAGGCAGAACCCAAGTGCCCGGTACCCAGTAGTAGCCGTCAACATCGCCGTAAGCCCAGTAGCCGGGCGTCCATATGTAACCGTCACCAGGGCAGATGGGTTGAGTGTAAACCGGCAGCACTGGCGGCGCGATACTGATTGCGACGCCCACGCCGAAGCCGGCTGCAGAAGTTGTGGTTGGTAGGGAAAACATTCCAAGTGCGAGCAGTAGCAAGCCAACTAACGTTATTTTTTTCATCGCCGTTCTCCTTCTTATAAATCCCTCACGCAGAAACTGCGAATCATCCAGCGCCTTACGCGATCCCCAGTTTCTTGGCGCTACTGTGTTAAACACGCAAGGCAAACGAAAGTCGCGCGAACGGCTTTGCGGAGGTTCTACAGGTTTTAATGTAGCGCCTGCCTGCCGGCAGGCCGCGGCTTTTTGCCCGAAGGGCGCGTTTTAAATCGATCGGAGCGGATTGTTGTTTCAGGTTGACATCTTACCCGGAGAAGCGCAGTATTCGGGTTACATGTCTACCCAAGAAAGCAGAGAACGATTGGAATTGTTGCAGGGCACGCTGGACCTGTTGATCTTGCGCACGCTTATCTTCGGATCGCAGCACGGACAAGGGATTGCGCGCGCTATCCAGCAGACCTCGGATGAAGAGCTGCTGGTGGAACACGGAGCGCTTTATCCCGCGCTGCAACGGCTGGAAGAGCGCGGCTGGATTTCGGCGAAGTGGGGAACTTCCGCCAATAACCGCAAGGCGCGATTTTATTCACTGACATCGGCGGGTCGCAAGCAACTGGTGAAGGAAACCACCAAGTGGAACAGATTGGCAGCAGCGATCGGGCGCGTTCTGGAGTCTGAGGAGGGCTAGCGATATGTTCCAACGCAAGCGGAAAGCGAGCGACTTCGGCGCTGAAATCGAAGCCCACATACAGCTGGAGACGGAACGCTTGCAGGAACAAGGGCTCAGCTACGAAGATGCCCGAACCGCGGCACACCGAACTTTTGGCAATGTGACACGGGCACAGGAACACTTCCACGAATCCGGCCATCACCTGTGGTGGGACAACTTCTGGCAAGACATTCGCTACGCCACGCGCATGCTGCGGAAGGCTCCCGGCTTTACCGCCATCGCTGTCTTGACGATTGCATTAGGCATCGGCGCAACCACTGCAATTTTTAGCGTAGTGGATGCAACGCTGTTGCACCCTTTGCCGTATTCGCATCCGGAGCAGCTCGTAACAATTCAGGATGATCTTCCCGGTGTGGGCGCGCGAGACGTTGGAATCTCCGTGCCCGAATGGCACGATTTTCAGCGCTCCGGCATTTTCCAATATGTATCGGCATTAGGCGGCGGGGACGTGAATCTCACAGGCGCGTCGGAGCCAGCGCGAATCCGCCTTCTTACCATACCGCCGAATTATTTTGCATTGCTAGGCGTGATGCCGCAGTTGGGCCGCTCGTTCGATCCCGAGGATCAGACGCCCGGGTTCAATCTGGAAGTTCTGATCAGCGACGGATTATGGAAGCGAGCCTTCGGAGGCGATCCGCACATTTTGGGCAAAAGTGTGCGGCTGGACAACGATTTGTACAACGTGGTTGGCGTCATGCCGCCCGGGTTTCGCGACCCGGGAGCAACAGCAGCGGAAAGTAACACCGACGTTTGGGCTGCTGCAGGTTTCGCGGGGCCGCCTGCTCCACCTCCTCAACGCGATTTGCGGATTCTTCCAGGAGCGATCGCGCGAATTAAGTCCGGACTGACGATTGCGGCTGCGCAAAGCAAGTTAGACGCGTTGGTAGCTTCTTTGCAGAAAGAATATCCCACGGATTATCCGCTGCAGAGCGCTTGGACGGTGCGGTTGGTTCCGCTTGTGGAGACGGTGGTCGGCAACGTTCGGCAGTCTTTGATCTTGCTGCTCGGCGCGGTGGGATTGGTGCTGCTGATCGGCTGTGTGAACGTCGCGAATTTGCTGCTGGCTCGCGCAAGCGCCAGAGGACGCGAAATGGCTGTTCGCCAAGCGCTGGGAGCTGCACGCTCGCGCCTGATACGACAGTTGCTCACCGAAAGCGTGCTTCTTTCATTCCTCGGCGGAATAGTTGGCCTGGCAATTCTTTTTTGCGCCAAGGGCTTTCTGCTGCAAATGATGCCCGAGAACTTGCCGCGGCTCAACGAAGTATCGATTAACTGGACCGTTCTACTTTTCGCTCTTGCCGCTTCTCTCGTCGCCGGAATGATTTTCGGCTTGGCTCCGGCGCTGCATGTGGGCCGAGTGGATTTAATTCCCATGCTCAAGCAGGAAGCGCGCGGCTCAACAGGTTCCGGAGACCAGGTGCGCACGCGTCGCGTGTTGATGGTCACGCAATTTGCTCTCGCCCTGGTGCTGATGATTGCTGCCGGCCTTCTGCTGCGCAGCTTTTGGGATTTGTTGAATGTGCGCCCGGGATTCAATCCGCAAAGCGTAATGGCAGTGCGCACGTGGTTGCCCGTGCCCAACGATCCGGACACTGACATTTACAAAACGTCTGCGCAAGAGGCGCCGTTCGTTCGCGAAATACTTCGTCGAGCCGGCGCGATGCCCGGCGTTGAAGAAGTCGCCGTTGGCAACATGGCCTCCGTTCCGTTGGGCCATGACCGTAACGATCTAAACCCGTACGCGTTGATTCTGGAAGGCCGCGAAAATCAAAGCGACCAGCCTCCTTTGGTGAACGCCACACACGTGACGCCGTCTTATTTCCACTTGGTCGGCATGACGCTGCAACGTGGCCGTTTCTTGAGCGAGTCGGACAACGAAAATGCTCCGGCTGTCGCGGTGATCAATGAAGCGTTCGCGCGCACCTATTGGCCGAACGACGGCGCTGTCGGCAAGCATCTCAAACTAAATGATGCCCGCGGATCCACCCCGAACCCATTCTGGACCACAGTGGTTGGCGTGATCGGGGACGCTCGAACAGAATCACTCGCTGAATCGAGCGTTCCACAGGTCTATGTGAGTCTGTATCAATACCGGCCTAAAGATCTGGCGATATTTTTGCGCGGGCGTCTGGACTCGGCCGCGACTCCCGTAAAGCTGCGCGAGCAGGTCCAGTTGATCAATCCGGAGCTTCCCGTTTTTGGCGCACAGATGCTCAACGACCTGGTGGCCACGTCTCTCTCCGAGCGGCGATTTTCGTTGGAAATGGTTGGGTTGTTCGCTCTCACGGCATTGCTTCTCGCCGGACTTGGAATTTACGGAGTGATTTCCTACATCGTCAGCGAGCGCACGCACGAGATCGGAATTCGCCTCGCGCTCGGCGCGCAAAGCGGCAATATCCTGCGTATGGTCTTGCGTCAAGGATTAACGCTCGCCGTCGCCGGCGCTGCGGTAGGGCTTGCTTGCGCGCTGGTCGTTTCGCACTTGATGGCGGGGCTGCTTTACGGCGTGCGGCCGACCGACCCCCTCACATTTGCGGGCGTCGCCCTTCTTCTCATTGGTGTCGCGCTGCTTGCTTGTTACATCCCGGCGCGGCGCGCGATACACGTCGATCCGCTCGTCGCGCTGCGGCACGAGTGACTGCGCGGGCGAATCTGATTGAACTCAACAATCATGTTGTGAGGGTTAGCGCTCGTTCCAAAAAAAACGCAGAGGGGAGGTGAATCCGTGAAGACGAAAGATCTTTCGCCGGCCATGAAACTCAATCTCTGGAAATCCAAAAGATGGACTGTTTGCGCCATCGCCCTAGTCTCCTTTGCCGTTGGATCACTCATTACTGCCCGCCTGGTGCACATTGGCCAGGTGAGGGCCGATAGCAATCGAGTGTTTGAACTTCGCGTTTATCATGCTGTGCCAGGCAAACTACCGGCGCTGGAGTCGCGGTTTCGCGACACCACTTCAAAGCTGCTCGCCAAACACGATCTGACGGTTGTGGGTTACTGGGTACCCGAGGGCGCTCCCACTTGGGACAATACATTCATCTTCATGGTGGCTCATTCCAGCCGGGAGGAAGCGAAAAAGAACTGGGATGCGTTCCGGGCAGACCCGGAATTTCAAGAGGTGCTCAAAGCCGAGGAGGCCGACAAAACGGTGGAAAAAATAGACGTGACGTACATCCGTCCGACGGATTTTTCGCCGATGAAATAGCGCCGGATGTGACACCTGGCGCGGCGGAATGCCGAAAAGCATTGGCGCTGGCGGCTTCTGACAGGGTAGTGCTCGCCATAAGCCGACAACGCGTTGAAGTTTGACGAGGATTGCTCGATCACAAGATTAACGCCAGGAGACCTTATGAAGGAACGTTCTTACGTCCACTTGTGTTCTTGGTTAGCCGCCGTCACTCTGCTGATTTTTTCTGTATTAACTGGATGCCCGCGGCTCGCCGCGCAGGCTCAGAGTCCACAGCCGGCGCAATCCCGGGCCGACGAGACGCTGCGCATGTGGAACGAGATCGGAAACAAACTCGTCGCCATGGCGCAAGATTTTCCCGAAGACAAATACGACTTTAAGGTGCAAACGGACGAGCGCACTTTTGCGCAGAATCTCCTCCACGCAGCCGCACTGGATTTCGTCCTGATACGGAGGATTTCCGGATCCAACCTCGGGCCTGACTTCGGCGAGGGAGACAATCCTTCGCGTGATGCTTTTAAGACCAAGGCCGACGTCGTCAAGTTCGTGCAGGAGGCCGTCGCCGACGGAGCAAAAGTCATTCAGCAGCAGGGCGACGCAGGACTGGATAATACGGTGAAATTTTTCGGCAACCGGCTGGCTCACAACTCCTACATCTGGAGCTTCGCCATCGAGCACAGCGCGGAACATTACGGGCAACTGGTCGTTTATTACCGCGCTAACAATCTCATCCCGCCGGATTCGCGACGGAATCAGACGCAACAGCCGCCGAAGCCTGCGCCAACTATAGCTTCAACCGTGGACCGCGAGATCACCGCCGTCGAAAAGCAAATTGTGGAAGTGGCCGAAGCCATGCCGGAAGATAAATTCAACTTCTCTCCTGAGAGCTTGAACATTCCAGGAAGCGATTACAAAGGTGTGCGCACATTTGCAGTGCAAGTCAAACATATCGCCGCTTCCAACTATTTCATTTGGTCGCCGATTACCGGCGACAAGCTGCCGGAAGGCCTCAAGGACGGAAACGGCCCGGAAAATTTGAAGACCAAAGCTGACGTCATTAAGTTTCTGAAGGATTCTTTTGCGGTGGGTCACAAGGCTGCGGCTACATTGACTGCCGAGAACATGTTGCAGCCTGTGGGGCACAACAATTCGCCACGTCTGCATCTAGCTGAATTTGGCGTGGCGCACGCCTACAATCATTATGGGCAGATGGCGGAGTATTTGCGGATGAATGGAATCGTGCCGCCCGCCAGCCGAACGCCGTCAGACTGAATTGCGAAGGCATTCGAGCGTTTGAAGCGGAGATTGTCGCCACGATTGGCTCGGGCGAATACATGCCGCGCTAAAGACCGCGGCGCTACATTTAAATCTTAACAGCGTCGCATGGGTTAGTTTCAAATGTAACTCGAGGTCTTTAGCGTGGCAGCAGTTAGTCGCTGTGGCACCCTCGTCCTTCCCTGTAATTTCTTTGGCAACAAATTTCTATTGTTGGGTTCTTATGACTTAGATATGTTGGAATTAGGGGGAGGAAGGGCTGTATGTCTTTGTGGAAGCTAGCGGCGTTGCTTGTCTTTGGCGTTGCCACTGTGGGAGCCGCGCAGGCCGCTGCGAGGCCATGTGAGAATCTGGCCTCCCTGAAGCTGTCGGACACCACGATTACGGCGGCACAATCGATACCCGCCGGGAATTACACCGCACCGAATGGCGAAGTCTTCAAGAATATGCCGGCATTTTGTCGTGTGGCAGCCACGTTGACGCCGACTAGTGATTCGGAAATTGGAATCGAGGTTTGGATGCCGGCCTCGGGCTGGAACGGGAAATTCGAAGGTGTGGGGAATGGCGGCTTTGCTGGAGCGATCGCTTACAGCGCGATGGCGCCTGGAGTCTTGCTTGGATACGCGACGGCCAGCACCGACACGGGTCACGTTGCGACTTCCACCACGGATGGATCGTTTGCGCTCGGGCATCCGGAAAAGATCATCGATTTCGGATATCGCGCCGTCCATCTGATGACTGCCATCGGCAAACAGATTACGTCCGCGTTCTACGGCGAAGATCCGAAGCATTCATATTTTACAGGCTGCTCGACCGGTGGCCGGCAGGCGCTGATGGAAGCGCAGCGTTTTTCAGATGATTACGACGGTATCGTTGCGGGAGATCCTGTTGCGTTCTACACGCACCACCACGTGGGAGGGAATTTGTGGGTGGTGTGGCAGATGTTCAACAACCCCGCGAGTACGGTTTTCACCACTCAGGATACGCTCCTCGGCAACGCGGTGAATGCCGCGTGCGACGCGCTTGATGGCGTAGTGGATGGAGTTCTGAACGATCCGCGGCGCTGCCACTTTAATCCCAAAGCGCTGCTGTGCACGGGATCGCAAACACCTCCGAGCTGCCTTACGAGCGAGCAGGTTGCAGCGGTGAAAAATATCTGGACGGGGCCGGGCCAGTTGGTGCACCAAAACGGGTATTACCCGCCGTTTGAACGCGGGGGCGAAGCGTTTGGCTGGCCTGCGAGTATCTCTCCGCAACCGCCGCCTGCGATACAAACGGATAATCACGCGGCGATTGGAATTTCTTTTTTCGAGAATTTCGTCTTCGACAATCCGAGCTGGGACTTTCGAACTTTCAACTGGAATTCCGATCCGGCTTATGTGGACAGCAAAGTAGTGGTTCCCGGTCAGACTCTGGCGTCGGTTCTGAACTCGATCAACCCCGATCTCGCAAAGTTTCAGGCGCACGGCGGCAAGCTGATCCAATATCACGGTTTCAGCGATCCTGAGGTGCCTCCGCTGACGAGCATCAACTACTTTACGAGCGTTGTGAATTTTCCGGAGTCGTCTGGAGCGAACTCGCAGTCGGAGGCGCCGGAGCAGACGCAGGAATATTATCGGCTCTTCATGGTGCCTGGGATGGACCACTGCAGCGGCGGGCCCGGCGCGAATGTGTTCGACATGCTCACTCCGCTCGCGCGGTGGGTGGAGCAAGACGTGGCGCCGGAGAGCGTAATCGCGACGCACTATGTGAACAACATGCCGGCTCGAGGCGTGGCGTTTACACGGCCCTTGTGCCCTTACCCGCAGGAAGCGATGTACACGGGAACCGGCGACACAAATGACGCAGCGAATTTTGTCTGCAAGCTACCTTAGACCGTCTGCAAGCTGGCCTAGCCTCTGCAAGTAAAA
>Ga0209624_10001738_pt1 | contig 16728 bp, 10 predicted proteins | sample JacPinW_OM2H0_O1_FD_188565 | JGI IMG/M metagenome (GOLD analysis project Ga0209624, IMG submission 188565) | Forest soil microbial communities from Algoma, Ontario, Canada - Jack Pine, Ontario site 1_JW_OM2H0_O1 (SPAdes) (version 2) | ecosystem: Environmental > Terrestrial > Soil > Boreal...
CTCCGCATCCACGACGCCGGCGCCACCATCATGCCCGCCATGCCCGCCTTCTACTACGCCCCCAAATCCATCGACGACATCGTCACCCAATTCGCCTACCGCGTTCTAGCCCAGCTCGGCTTGCCCCAGGAAAAGCAATACCGCTGGCGCGGTGGACCACCCGAAAAGAACAGATGACACTAACGGACGCGGACCGAAGAGGCAGCCTGATTAGGGGAGCAATTGCGGTTCTAGCGCCTGCTATATTGATAATTCCGGTGCTTCAGTTACTCACGGTGTGCCCACCAAAATACGGGAAACCAGCCGCAGATCTTTTTCTGGCCGTCTCTTTTGCCTCAGAAGTCTTTGGCATTATTGCGACTTTGCGTTCCGCGACGGGCAAGCGGGACTTACTTGGAGTGTTAGCTCTTCTCTGCCTCGCCGTTGGGTTTGTTACGCTCGTATTCATTGTCTGGTTAGCGTTTCAGCGAGCATGAGGAAGCCCGACGAGATGATTAGTCTTTAATATTGCTTTACCGAAATTCAATTCCCGGCTGGCGGCGCGTATCGACGGAAAAAACTGTCCTGCTTCCACTGCGGCCGCTGCGGATCGTTGGCCACCGCGATCATCAACCCGCGCATAATTTCCTCATATCCCGCTGCCGCCGAAAGATCGACCGGCTGGTTCAAATCGTCAGACGGCGCATGATAACGGTTCGTCAGCCAATCCTTGAATTTCTGCTGCTCCGGCGAACCCGTATCGAAGCCCACCTTCATTGCCAGCGCCGGCACTCCCGCGCGAATAAAACTGTACTGATCGCTGCGTACAAACCCGTTGCGCAGTGGTTCAGGATCGGGCTGAACGCGAATTCCGCGAGCCTGCGCCACCTGTGTCACCAATTCGCCCAAGTCCGATTCCTGCAGCCCATACACGGTCAGCACTTTTAGCGGATAGATCGGCAAAAACATATCAATGTTAATGTCCGCAACCATCGAGTTCGCCGACACTGTAGGATTCATCGCAAAATATCTCGACCCCAGCAATCCCTTTTCTTCTCCGGTGACGAAAACAAAAAGCAGCGACCGGCGCAGTTTCTCTGGCGATTTCTTCAGCGAAGCCGCCACATCCAGAAGCACCGCGTCGCCTGACGCATTGTCCATCGCGCCGTTGTAAATACTGTCGCCGTTGATGGGCGCTCCGATCCCCAGATGATCGATGTGCGCCGAAAGCACCACGAATTCATCCTTCAACGCAGGATCGCTGCCCGGCAATTTTGCAATCACGTTGGCCGATTCGATTGGCTTCGTGTCGATCGCAGCTTTGGCTTGAATTGAACCCGCCAGCGGAAATCGCGGAAGCGTCTTACGGTCTTTGGCTAGCGCTGCGATTTCCGCAAACGTATGTCCCGAGCTGGCAAAAAACTTCTCCGCGCTCGCCGGATTCACCGTAAGCGACAGCTTCAACCCTTCCGTGTCGTTGAATTTTGAATCCGCCAGCACCATGTTGGGATGCGTGCGGTTCGCCGTAATGCGCGACCACGGAATATCCATCGAAGCCGGATTCGGAATGCTGATCATGCCGGCGACTCCCGCCGCCCGGTAAACTTTCCATCGCTCCGCGATCGATTGGTAATGCGCCGACAACGCCGCCGGCGTCTCCGCCGTTGACCCCGCGATGTACACCACCACTTTGCCCTTCAGATCGAGTCCGGCTAGATCGTCGTAATTCTGCTCCGGAATTTTCAACCCGTATCCGACAAAAACCATCGGCGCGTTCACTTCCAGCCCCGGCACACCTCTCGTGCCCATCAATACGTCATCGCCCAACGCCAACGTCTCCGCCTTGCCGTCGCGTACAAGTGCCGCGCTCGAATCTTTCTCCACGATCTGCCGCGATTCGAATTTCACCGGCTGATAAAATCCATCGCTCCCGGCCGGCTCCAGCCCGTTTTTCTTCAACTGCTCCACCACGTAAGCTTCCGCCCGACGCAGCCCGTCGCTGCCGGTGTCGCGCCCTTCCATGTTGTCGTCAGCCAGCACCTTGATGTAATCCCACCACGTTTTCCCGTCGAAATGGTTTTGCGCGCCCTGCTGCGCCATCGCGCCAGACGCCAACATCAAAATCGCCACTGCGATCCACGTCACTCTCTTAGTCATCTGAAAAATCCTCCGCGGCTTCTCTGTATCCTTGTCGCCTAAGTCCAAATCACCGACCGATCGATGCTCTTCACGCTCGTCCGGCCGGTCAGCATCATCGCCATCAGAAATTCGCGTTGCAGGATGCTGATCACTTTGCTTACTCCCACTTCGCCAGCTGCGCCCAATCCATAGAGATACGGCCGCCCAATAAACACCGCATTAGCTCCCAACGCCAGCGCCTTCAGCACGTCCGTCCCGCGTCGAATTCCGCCATCCACAAACACCAGCAACCGCCCCGCCACTTTATCCGCCACCTGCGGCAGCGCGTCAATCGTCGCCGGCAGCGTATCCAGGTTCCTTCCGCCGTGATTGGAAACTATAATTCCATCCACTCCGCACAGCGCCGCGCGATCCGCATCATCCGGGTTCAACACGCCCTTCAGTATCAAAGGTATTCTTGAAAACGAGCGCAGCCACTCCACGTCTTTCCAACTCATGGCCGCGTCGAACACATTCTTAAAAATGTCCGGCGAGCCGGCGGGAATACCACTCACGCTCCCAACACCCGCGATGCCTTTTAGGTGCGGCATCGGAGACAGTTTCACGTCCGCCCGGCTCTCTCGATTGCGCGCGCCCGCGATCGGAGTATCCACCGTGAGGCAAAGCGCACGATATCCGCCAGCCTCCGCTCGTTGCACCAGCTCGCGAGTGAACCCGCGATCCGTCTGCACGTAAAGTTGAAACCACAGCGGACTCTTTGCCACCGCCGCCACATCTTCCAGGCTCGTGCTCGAAAAAGAACTCAGCACCATCGCCGTGCCTGTCGCGCCTGCAGCCCGAGCCGTCGCTAACTCGCCCTCCGCATGCATCAGCTTCTGCGACGACGCAGGCGCCAGCAGTATCGGAAACGCATGCTCCTGCCCCAGCAACGTTACCCGCGTATCCACTTTGGAAACATCCACCAGCACGCGAGGCCGCAGCCGTATCCGCTGGTAGGCTTCGATGTTCCAACGCACAGTAATCTCGTCGCCCGCGCCGGCAGTCACATACTCCCAACTCGTCGCCGGCATCTTCGCCTTCGCCAAAAACTCAAAGTCGGCAAGGCAAATCGGCTCAGCTCCAGCCCCGCACTCGCGCGCGACAGGCTCTCGATCCTTCAGCCCGCCCGTAACAGCCTGCGCCTTCGGTTTGGATTCTTCCGCCATTTCCGTTGCGCAGCAGGATACCCGCTCCACCGCCGTCGCACCAGAAGATACAAAAGCCGCAATCCAAACGAGCGAATGCCACTTATTTGTGGGTGGTAGCATGACTCGTGGGCTACCTACCTCACCATGAGGCGCGAAGTTGTGGCTAAGGAAAATGTGGCTAGGAATTACAGTCTGGCAGGTTCCACGACGCCGAAAATAATCTTCGAGCTCGACGCATCAAACAAAAAATAATCGCCGGGACGGCTTTCAGCTAGGTTCTCGAGCCGCTTCTTGGCATTTTCAAGATCTTGCACCGTCTCCACCCACATCGGACCACCGGGAAGTCTCCTGAAGATATCGTACGTCACCTTCATGGCTCTCCTCCAAAATGTCCAATTTCATGCCCTGCGGATAACTCGGCTATCCGCCAATTGACCACGAGAGAGCAATCGAATTGCCAGAGCGCTTTTGCGCAGTCGCCTGCAGATGCCAGTAAATAAATCAGTTACAGCTCCCGACTTAGGCACGCTCCGGTACGGAAGCTTTACCGCGTAAATTTTCGCAGTTTCGCGCAGATATTTCGGGATCGCGTGTTTCCGGCGTGCCAACGTCAAAGCGCGGACCTTCACTGCATAGTCATCCCTGCTGCGCTCGGTGCGTGCCCATCGTTTCACTCCAGAAGCGTTACCGGCCGGCGCGAGGCACAGGCCATTAGCTCTCCATTGTCGAACCTGTGCTCAATTGAACAGTGCCCGGTCGACCTTTGGTAATACGTTAACCGCAGGGGTCGTTATGAACATTCACGCGGTGCGCATGGTTTTTATTTCGGGGTCGAGTCCGTTGGTTGGATTCTAAGATGGCCGATCCGAGTGCGTTACTGGGCAGGTCAGGAAACTTTCCGGCGACCGGAAAAGCGTCGTGGCTTCGTCACGGTTTACTATCCGTTTCTTTCATACTTTTTTATCTCGTCTTGAACCGCCCTGAAGTCCTCCTTTTATCAAAGTTAGGATTCACCACCTGGTATCCCGCAACGGGTCTGATGTTCGCTCTAATGCTCGGAGTCAGCCCCTGGTACGCGTTCCTCGTATTCTTCACAAATTCTCTAGCTAGCATGACGATTTACCAACAGCCCTTGATTTCATGGGGCAATCTCGCAGGGACCGTCGGTGAGACTGGCGTATATGCTGTCGCCGCAATTCTTCTCAGGGGACGCCTGCAAATTAATCTGGGATTGAATCGCCGTGTGGACGTCGTCCGTTATACCGCCGTCGTGTTACTGGCGGCGATAGGATCTACGATTTTCGGCGTTACCTCCCTGCTCTTAGATCACACGATCACCCGGTCTGATTACTGGAGCGCAGCGTCCGGTTGGTTTATAGGTGACATGGTCGCGCTGTTGGCTTTGGCTCCGTTCCTGCTAATTCACGTGCTTCCTTGGGTTCGGAAAAATCTCGCGCCACAATCTACATCCCTCACCACCGCCCATGCTGCTCAGGTGAACGTGTTCCATTTGGCCGAGGGTTTTGCGCAGGTCGCTGGAATAGTTGCCTTTCTTTGGATCATGTTTGGCCGGACTTTCGCTCCTCTTCAATTGTTCTACCTGTCGTTCGTTCCCATCATTTGGGTGGCCATGCGAAATGGGATCAGGCGTGCAGTCGTTGCCATTCTGATGCTTGATTTCGGCATCGTAGCCGCATTGCATTTTTTCCCCGCCCTACCCAACGTGTTGGCAAAGGCCGGATTGCTGATGCTGGTGGTTTCTGCCACCGGGTTGATCGTTGGCTCCGCGGTCAGCGAAAGACAGTTTATCGGCAGAGAATTGCAGCAGAGAACCATCTATCTAAATTCCTTAATCGAAAATAGCCCCTTCGGAATCGCCGTGCTGGACCATGCCGGCAAAGTAGACCTCTGCAATCTTGCTTTCCGGCGACTATTTGGCTATGAACGAAGTCTGGTAATTGGCAAAAAACTCGATTCGTTGATTTCCTGCAATCAGCCAGACGATCTTCTAGAACTTTCACCTCGCGTTTACGCCGGGCAATCCGTCGAAGGAAGCACCCGCCGCGCGCGAAATGACGGAACCCTGGTAGATGTCGAAGTGCACGCGGTTCCTCTGATAATTGACGGTTCGGTGCGCGGCGCATACGCGCTCTATAACGACATATCCGACGCGATCAAAGCCGCACACGAAAAAGAAGAACAAGCGAATATCCTAAAACGCTCTCTAACCGAATTGCAGTCGCGCACGAGCGAAATGACCTTGCTCATAGAACTGAGCGACATGCTCCAATGTTGCGCCAGTCTCGAAGAGGCCTATTCCGTGATTACTCAATTCGGCAAGAAATTGTTTTCTCCAGAGAGTTCTGGATCTCTATCGGTATTCAAGTCTTCGCGCAACCTCCTCGAGTCTGCGGGTGCCTGGGGCGTCGCCCCAAGCCCCTTAGCGACATTCCCGCCCGATGCTTGCTGGGCCTTGCGCCGGGGAAAACCACATTGGAGCACGGGGTCTTCGGCTGAACTCGCATGCGACCACCTGAAGAATTATCTCGGCGCTAACGACGGCCTGTGTGTTCCGATGGTAGCCCAAGGCGAAACCATTGGTGTTTTACAATTACAGATTGCCACCACCTCGGAATCGAAATCATCAAATGAAAACAGCCAGGTAGTTCTGCAACGGATTGCCAGTTCCGCGGCCGGACAAATTGCTCTATCAATCGCCAGTTTGAGACTGCGTGAAGCTCTCAAAGACCAGTCGATTCGAGATCCTTTAACCGGCCTTTACAATCGGCGCTTCATGCAAGAGTCTCTCGAACGTGAATTGCTGCGAGCGCGCCGCACAAATCGTCCCTTTACCGTGATGTTTATAGATATCGATCACTTTAAACGCTTCAACGACTCCTACGGACACGACGCGGGAGACTTGGTCTTGCAAGTTTTCGCCAAAGCGCTCACGAACTTTTTCCGTGGAGGCGACATAATTTGCCGCTATGGCGGCGAGGAATTTGCCCTGGTATTGCCCGACTCTTCATTAAAAGACGCAGAAAGGCGCGGCAACGACTTGCGCGCAGAGATCAAAAAGCTATCTATCACCCACCGAAACACGGTTCTAGATCCAATAACGTTTTCAGTGGGTCTCGCTGCCTTCCCCGAACACGGTACCACTGCGGAGGAATTATTCCGCGTAGCAGATAAATGTCTCTACGACTCAAAAACCCAAGGCCGCGACCGCATCACCGTCCCCGTGTAAATTCTTCTCGCCCGCGCACTTTCTTCGCACACCTAAGCCCGTCGAGTCACGTGGAATCTATTCCTTAATCGGTGTGATACGCTCTGCGATGCTGTCATGTACATTGGCGAAAGCATCGAATCAAAAAGTCCTTTACAAGTTTTGGTCCTATTTTTGTTTTTCGGGATTACGATTTGTCTGAGTGCGCCGCGCTCATTGATTTCTCAACAAAAAACAAAGCCTTACCTCCGGGAAGTCCGTATCGACAAACTTTCCGCGTTCATTCTGTCGTTCGATATCGCGAACGGCTCGGATTTGGCTGTCGCGGCCTTGGCTGACCGAAGGATCCGGGTTTGGAAACTAAGCTCCGGAGAAGTCATACACGAATTTTCCTTCCCGTCGCCTGAGACTGACGAACACCTCAAGGTCGCGGGAGAGGTCGAATCCATTTCTGTTCGGTTCTCGCCTGACGGAAAACGCTTGGCCATAAGTTTTCTTAGTCGAATCTATTTCTACGACGTTGATACCTGGGCCGAAAAGACGAGTTTGGGTGTGCCCGGCGAGGATCAGCACCGTCCCGACCTCAAGATCACGCCTGAAACTCAGCAATTGCAAAGACGTTCCACGGAGCAAGCCCAAGCGGACAAAAACAAGCCGGTTCTGAGTTTGAACGAATCCATGAGGGCATGGGCGCACGCTGCGGAAAGAGGAGACGGACGCACGAGAATAACGGATTTTGCATTCACAAAGGATGGTTCGTCCATCATCGCAGCGTACTGCCGCTGGAAGTGTTATGCGACTACAGGGCTTCGCTGGGAAGCGTTTCCCTCAGGAAGCGACCCCGTGCGACTTTGGGATATTGCCTCGGCACGCCTAGTTTGGGAACACGTTTACGACGAGAAGAGCGTGACCAAACGAATTGCCCCTTCGCTTGATGTCACCAAATTCGCGGTTGTGCAGGCGCATCCAGGGCATTGCGCCGTTGGAATGCACAACCTCAGCGACGGAACGTCGTTGTGGTCACATCCACTTGGTCCGTGTCCGGACGCGCTTCCGATCTCTTTTTACGAAGACGGCCGGTCCTTCATTACAAACCGGGTCGAAGAAAGCAACCGCGAAAACAAACTTTGGCGGAACCTCGGGACGTATGAAACAAGCTCCGGCAAAATGATCGGCGATTTCCCAAAACGCGACACCGTTCGCGATTTTGACATAACTTCCGATGGCCGGTGGCTCGCCTCTAGAACCTGGAGTGGGTTGCGCTTTCAGATTTGGGATTTGTCGTCGAAAAAAGCAATCATGATGGAAACTCCCCAAGAGTGGAAGTGGCGAGGACCTTTGATGAACCGAATACATTTCAGCCCCGATGGCCGCTGGCTCGTCGTCGGCAGCAATCAAACCGGTGACCTAGTGGCTTATCAGTTTGGTTTCGTCGAAACAACTAAATGACCCAAAATTCTGCCCGATTGAAAAACTGTCGCTTCGACTCGATCGAGCCTCATACAGCCCCCCAAAGGACTAAGATACACAGCAGTACCAACCCGTCCACAGGCTTCCCGTCCTTGAAACTCGCCAAGCGAAGTGCTAGCGTGAATTGTGATCATTTTTGACAAAGTTAGAGACGGGCAGTCGAAGGCAAACCAAGGTTTGTGTGGGTGTCGCGGAAGCGACGGCGCAGGCCGCCGTTGCCCCGCGATTCCTACCTCGCTCTGGGCTGACAAATACTCCCGATCAATCGATCTCAAAACTGTCGAATTAAATCGCCAAATTGCGGAATTAAAACCACATGTAAGTTACAGAAAACAAACATCGGCGATCTGGTCAAATCGCCAAAAAATGCGAAAATGCCCTTCACCGATTTCCGGTCATTCCAGGGGCGGTTTTTACAAGTGGTCTAGACCACTTCTACCCGGTTCTGACCAAAATGTAGAATGCGACGTAACTTCCAGAAAACAAACAACAGAAAAATCTCTACCCGGGGCCACAACACACCTTAGCGATTTCGTAATTTGGCGGATATTGCGATGACAAAAAACCGCGTCCGCATCGTCCTGGAGATGATCAAATTTGAGCACTCCGTCTTCGCCCTGCCCTTCGCACTGGTGGGCGCGCTGCTCGCCGCGCGGGCCGGAGGCGGCCTTCCCACCTGGCGGCAACTTCTCTGGATTATAGTCGCCATGGTGGGCGCGCGTTCCGCCGCCATGACCATGAACCGCATCGCCGACCTGCGCTTCGACGCGCGCAACCCGCGCACCGCAAACCGCGCTCTGCCGAAAGGCGAACTTTCCGTCGCCTTCGCCTGGATCTTTACTTTGATTGCGTCCGCGCTTTTGGTCATCGCCGCGTGGCAACTCAATCCGCTCGCCTTAAAACTTTCTCCTCTCGCGCTCGCCATACTTTTCGCATATTCCTACACCAAACGCTTCACCTCCTGGTCGCATATCGTTCTCGGCTTCTGCCTCGGAATTTCGCCTGCAGCGGCCTGGATTGCGATTCGCGGCTCGCTTGACTGGCGCATGCTGATCCTCTGCGCCGCGGTCACCCTGTGGGTCGGCGGCTTCGACGTCCTCTACGCTTGCCAGGACGTGGAATTCGACAAGACGGCCGGCCTCTACTCCATTCCCAAAAAATTCGGCATCGCGCGCGCGCTTCTAATCGCGCGCGCCATGCACATCGTGATGGTCGCGTTGCTCGCTTGGCTCGCCTTCAGCTTCCAACTCGGCTGGCCCGCCTGGGCCGGTATCGCAGTGGTCGCAACCCTGCTGGCCTACGAGCATTCCCTGGTAAAGCCCAACGACCTGAGCAAAATGAATGCTGCGTTTTTCACCGTGAATGGCTATATTAGTTTGTTGTTCTTATTATTCTGGGGCGCCGCGGCGGTGCACCCGTGAGCGACTCTTTCGGCGGGAATCGGTCGGGTTTTCGTGGGCGTACAACACTTGTCGGAAGAGCCGGAGCTTTTGTAACAGCCGCCTTTTTACCCCGTGCTAGCGAGGGGCAGGCAGGCGGTCGGGTTTAGAGGAATGAACTAGCGATAAAATGGCGACAGGATTACAACTCAACGCACCGACGGTCCCCACATTCCAGGACCCGCGCCTCGATCCCATCGCGAAAAAGGTGCTCGCCGGCGAACGACTCACCGCCGACGACGGCCTCGCTCTGTATCAATCGCACGATTTGCTCGGCGTTGGCTGGCTCGCAAATTACGTCCGCGAAAAACGCCACGGCAACGTCACTTATTTCAACGTCAATCGCCACATCAATCCCACCAATGTCTGCGTGGCCCATTGCAAGCTCTGCGCTTTCGGGCGCTCGCCCGACGCCCCCGGCTCTTACACCTTCGCGCTCGACGAAATTTGGCAGCGCGCCGCCCAAGGCGTCTCCGAAGGCGCCACGGAATTCCACATCGTCGGCGGCCTGCATCCCGATTTGCCCTTCGAATATTATTTGGAATTAATTCGCGGATTGAAGCAGCGCTTCCCGCAAGTTCACCTGAAGGCTTTCACGATGGTGGAAGTGGGCTATTACGCGCGCATCTCGAAAAAATCCATTCGCGACACTCTGCTGGCCATGAAAGAGGCGGGAGTCGATTCGCTGCCCGGCGGCGGCGCTGAAATTTTCCATCCGCGCGTGCGAAAAATTATTTGCGACCACAAAGTGAGCGGACAGATGTGGCTGCAAATCGCGCGCACCGCCCACGAAATCGGTTTGCGCTCGAACGCCACCATGCTGTACGGCCACATCGAAACGAACGAAGAGCGCGTGGACCACTTGATACAGCTTCGCGATACCCAGGACAAAACGCACGGCTTCGTGGCTTTCATCCCACTCGCGTTTCATCCCGCGAATACCGGGCTCTCGCACATCCCCAATCCAACCGGGTTCGATGATCTGAAAGCCATCGCCTGCTCGCGTCTGCTGCTCGATAACTTCGATCACATCAAAGCCTACTGGATCATGCTCACGCCGCGCATCGCGCAAGTCGCCCTGCGTTTTGGCGCGAATGATCTCGACGGTACGGTGGTGGAAGAAAAAATCTATCACGACGCCGGCGCCACCACTCCCGAACATATGTCTCGCGCCGCGCTGGAGCGCTTGATTCGCGCCGCGGGCCGCGTCCCGGTGGAGCGCGACACGCTTTACAATCCTGTGGACCGCTCAAAAATGCCTATCCCGCCCGCGCGCACTTCATCCAACAGCATCGACGGATTCATCCCCGAAACTTCTCTCACCTTAAACATCTAGCAGCCGAGATTTCCCAAGGTTGGCCGGTTCGCAGGTTTGTGCAGTTTGGAAAATAAAAAATGTCTCAGCAACGCGATCAGCGAAGTTTCGCTGGTTTTCAAATCCACGAATGCGCCGCGCTCTCCGCAGCTACGATTGATCCGCGTGGACTATTCGTTGTGGGCGCGTACGCTTGCCGCAACGATTGATGTGCGTGAACCGTTCTGTGCGGACGCGGGGAGAAAACACGCGGGGCAACTACGCGTGCGGGTGAGCTTTGTCATACACGGCCATAAGCTGCTCGATGCTTGCTTGCGTGTATCGCTGCGTTGAGGTTAGAGAAACGTGGCCCAGCAGTTCTTGTATGGCGCGCAGGTCCGCGCCATCCGCGAGCAGATGCGTGGCGAAAGCGTGGCGCAACGAATGCGGGTGCAGGTTCCAGTTCACGTTGGCCAGCCGCGCGTAGCTCTTCACAATCTGACGAATGGATTTGGCGGTCAACCGGCCGCCGCGATGGTTCAGGAACACGGACTCGGGACTGGGCTTGGTCCGCGGCTGCGTCAGCAGCTTGCTGCGCAGCGGCCAGTAGGCTTCGAGCGCCTGCTGCGCCTTCGCGCCGTAGGGCACCACGCGTTCCTTGCGGCCTTTGCCGAGAACGCGAAGCATCTGCCCCGGGCGGTCCAGGTTGCCAATCGTGAGGCCGACGAGTTCGCTCACGCGTAAGCCCGAAGCGTACAGCAACTCAAGAATTGCGCGATCGCGGCACGGAATGAGTTTCGCGTCCGCCTCAGTTTGATGCTTTTGGCGGCCTGGAGCTTTTTTGCCGGATGTGCCGCCGGGCAGCGAGTCGAGAAAACCGTTCAGCTCTTCCGCGGTCAAAACGCGCGGCACGCGCTTGGGAATTTTAGGAGTGCTTACCAGGGCCGCTGGATTTGTTTTGGTAATTTTCTCGCGTATGCAAAATTTAAAAAACGTGCGCAGAGCGGCGAGCTTCCTGGCTACGGAAGCTTTCTGCAGTTTGCGGTCGTAAAGCCAACTTACGAATTCGCGTATGACGCGATGGTCCAATTCGCCGAGCGGCATGGTCGCTTCACCCGGCGGAGTGAGGAATTGATGGAGTAACTCGAGGTCGTTGCGATAGCTTCTGATCGTTTCCGGCGAAGCATTTCGCTCGTAGAGCAAATATTTTACGAAGCGTTCGATGTGCTGTTTCATTAGGCTACTTGGCCCACTGCAAGATTATAACCCGGCACCGAGGCGCAAGTTGCTTGCTGTTCGCTCAAGTCATATACGATACATAAAACTAAGTACTTAACAAATGGGAGACCCGGGCAGTCTGCGGCCCACTCAATCTGTTGGCGACAGTTAGAAACTAGCAGCTATGCCCGCAACACGTCGCGCGGGCTAACCGAACCGCAGCGTTAGCTAGCAATCGCCACGTGGGCGGACCCGGTGCCAGCCGGACGGAGGGTGAGCCAGTCGGTTCGCACGCGGTCCCATTCTTGAATCAAGAATCCGTAGGATTCGAGGAACTTGCGGATTTCCGGGCGCTGCCATCCCGCAATTTTTTCCAGAATCGGCACCAGGACGACAATCGCGTTATTGCCCAGCACTGTTCGCCTGGCGATATGCGCTACATGCTTGGTTTCCGAAACGGCGATGGTGAAGCCGTCGCGGGCGTTGACGTGGAGCATGACGTGGATATCGGAATTTCCGTCGCCGGCGTAAATGACGTGGTCCGGGCCGATCTTGAGATCTGCCTGGAGCTGATCCAGCACGGCGACCTTCCCGTAGCCTGCGCGAGCGCGGAGGATCGAATCGATTTCACCGGACGTGTTGTATCGGAATTCGGTTCCGTAAATGCGATTCGCAGGAATAATTCCTTCCAAGGCGGACTTGATCACCTCGACGGGCGCGGCAGAAACGATTGAGAAATCGACATGAAATCCATCGATGCCATGATCGAGAATCTCGTCCAAGAGCGCAATATTGTCTTTCAGACGAATCCGTTTCCCCACTTCGTAGAGATGCTCTTTGCGAACTCGCGATTTGAATTCAGGATCGTGCAGCAGCAGATAGGCAAGTTCCGCACCTTGTTGGACGAGGTTCAGTTTAGCCATGCCGGCGGCCTTGCGCTCGAACTCTTCGGTGGGAATGCCGACGATTTCGCTGAGGACGTAGCCGGAGTCATTGAACGTCAGCGTCTGGTCAAAATCGCTGACAAATAAATAGTGCTTCATGGTTTTCTCACTCATGGGTAAAAACTCCTTAATTAAGAACGGTTAGGATTGCGAAATGCGGCCTGGGAATTCTTATGTAAATTGGATGCGGCAGAAGGGAAGAACGACCCAAAGGGACGCTGTGCCATTGTCTGTACGGCTTCCATATATCAGTTTCACTCTTACTACCGCATTACAGTTACTTTATTTTTTGAATAGGACGCATAAACGAGCGGCCGGGTAAAAGTGTGCCTGCGATGCATGCAGCCCAAGGTGAATCGCGGGTGATGCTCAGGATTTGACGGGAGCGAGATGATTTTCGGTGCGGGGCTCTTGCGGGTGCACGAACGGAGCCGCAGGAGTGGGAGCACCCACTGGAGGACCTGAGGATTCAGACGGAGCCTCGATTTCCCAGTCGCATCCCTCTTTCACGCAGGAGCGGAAAATGCCGGCCTTGGTCCGCTTCTCGACGATAAAAGGCGCGCCGCATTTCGGGCATGGCTCGTTGAGCGGCTCGTGCGGCGAAGTGTAATCGCAATCGGGATAGCGGCTGCAGCCGTAAAATATTCTGCCGCGTCCGCGTCCTTTGGCTGTGCCGCGACGAACGAATTCGCCTTCGCCGCACTTCGGGCACTTTATGCCTAGCGTGATCGGGCGCGTGTACTTGCACTTCGGATAATTTTCGCAACCGATGAAATCGCCGAAGCGGCCCTGGCGCTGCAGAAGCTGGCCTTCGTCGAGAGGACATTTTTCATCGAGGCGGACATCCGGCTGGCGCGCGGTACGCGTGCCGCTGACCAAGCGACGCGTGGTTTTGCAGTCCGGATAACCGGTGCACGCGAGGAAAACGCCAAAACGGCCGCGCTTGATCGCCATTTCCTTGCCGCAGTTATCGCAATATTCGATTTTCACTTCGCCATCGTCGGCGGGAAGTTCAGGCGAAAGGTCCTTAATGAAATCGCAATCGGGATAGCGGTCGCAGCCCAGGAAAAAACCGTGGCGGCTGATGCGTTCCAGCAATTCACCCTGTCCGCATTTTTCGCATTTCTGCCCGGTGGGAATGCCGGCTTTGTAAGACAGCATTTCGTCCGAGGCTCGATCCAGGTCCAACAGGAAAGGATCCCAGAATTCCTTCACCGCCTGGCGCCAGGGCAATTTGCCCTCTTCGATTTCGTCGAGCTCTTCTTCCAGGCGAGCGGTGAAGCCCACATCGAAAATATCCTCGAAGCTTCTTACCAGCAGCACGCTTACGCGCTCACCGAGCATGGTGGGCGTGAAGCGGCCCTGGTCTTTTGTGACGTACTCGCGCTCGACGATGGTGGAAATGATCGCGGCGTAAGTAGACGGGCGGCCAATGCCTTTTTCTTCGAGCTCTTTCACCAGCGTTGCTTCGGTATAGCGTGGCGGAGGCTCAGTGAAATGCTGCTCGGGACGAATGGTTTCCAGGCGCAGCTGATCGCCTTCGCGAACGGGCGGCAGGCGATTGCCGGCTGCGTCGCCTTCGTCATCCTTTTCTTCCTCTTCCTTCACGGATTGGTAAGCCGCGAGGTAACCATCAAATTTCTGGACCGAGCCGGTGGCGCGGAAAGTGTAATCGTTGGCGTCCACGTCGATGGTGGTCTGGTCGAACACGGCCGGGACCATTTGCGAAGCGACGAAGCGCTGCCAGATCATTTGATACAGCTTGAACATAGACTCGTCGAGATAGGGCTTCACGCTCTCCGGCGTGCGCGCCACATCCGTGGGACGAATCGCTTCGTGAGCTTCCTGCGCGTCCTTCTTCGATTTGAAGAAGTTCGGCTTTTCGGGAAGATATTTTTCGCCGTAGCTCGAACCGATGTGCTCGCGGACCTGCGCCAGTGCGTCGTTCGAAACTTTGACGGAATCCGTACGCATATAGGTGATCAGCGCGACGGAACCTTCGGAGCCAAGTTCCACGCCCTCATATAATTTTTGGGCGAGCATCATGGTGCGCTTGGCGGTAAAACGCAGGCGATTGTAGCCCGCTTGCTGTAATTTGGAAGTTGTGAAAGGCGGCGGAGCGAATCGGCGCTTTTCTTTTTGCGCCACGCTGGAAACTTGCCAGATGGCATTCTGCACCGCGGCCAGGATGCGCTGTGCTTCCGCCTCGTCCGGCACTTCGATGTCTTCGCCTTTGTACTTAATCAGCTTGGCTTCAAAGGACGGCGGTTCGCCCGCGCCGAGAAGGGCGTGGATAGTCCAATACTCTTTGGGGACGAACGCGCGAATTTCCTGTTCGCGCTCAACGATCAATCGTAGCGCGACGGTTTGCACGCGGCCGGCGGAAAGACCGCGGCGCACTTTGTTCCACAGCAGCGGAGAAACTTTGTAGCCCACGATGCGATCGAGAACGCGGCGGGCTTGCTGAGCATCCACCAAATTTGTATTCACGTGCGACGGCGTTTCGAAGGCGGCTTTAATGGCTTTCTGCGTGATTTCGTTGAACATCACGCGATAAATCGGCGGGACTTCTAATTTTCCTTTTGCGAGTTTCGGTTCCTTCTTGGGAGCCTCTTTCGGTTCGTCGCCGTTTTTTGATTCATCCTCGCCCTCTTCTTTCAGGTTCGAATACTCGCGAGGATTGCTAAGGATTTCTTCCAGGTGCGCGCAGATCGCTTCGCCTTCACGATCCGGGTCACCCGCCAGATAGATGGCGTCAGCACCACGGGCAGCTTTGCGGAGATCATTGATAACTTTTATTTTCCCGGGAATGACCTGATATGTGGGCTCGAAGATGTTGGCAGCGGTAACCGTCACCGGCTTGGGAGCTTTTTTCTCCGGAGCAGCATTAGCGCCTTTAGCTTTCTTGCTTTTGCGCTTTTTCTTTTTGCCTTTCCCGTTTTCTTCGCCGGGCAGAAGAATGCCGATAGTCTTCCGGGGCAAGTCCATCACGTGGCCGTAGGAGGCCTTGACCGTGTAGTTGCGGCCCAGGTACTTATTAATTGTCTTCGCCTTAGCGGGCGATTCAACGATAACGAGCGATCGTGCCATTTTCTATTTTGTTCCCAGTGAAATCGTGTTCCTCGTGAAACAGTCTAGCGGCGGGCACCGTGAGGCACTCGCGTGCTAACTCCCGTACTACACATCCTAGCCTGCTATCCCCTGGAAGGTTACAACAGGACTTTCAAGAATTGCTTACCAGGTAACTGACGTACCACGCCTTTGAGCTCCAGGTCAAATAGGGCGGCCAGCACTTCCGAGGAAGTTAGGCCGGAAAGTTCGACCATATCATCAATATGGCGCGATTCGTCCTCAGTTAGAAGATCGTAGAGCGTGCGCTCAGCCGGAGCCAGGCTTTCGTGCAAGAGCTTGGCCCGCTCTTCAGAGTTTACCGCCTCGACGGGCAAAAGTTGAGAGCGGACGGGAGTGGGCAACTCCTCAATCACATCTTCCCACGAGGTAACCAGCTTCGCTCCCTGCTTTATAAGCTGATTCGGGCCGAAGCTGGAGGGTTGTGTGGCATTGCCGGGCACGCCGTACACCTCGCGGCCAAATTCCATAGCCAGACGGGCGGTGATTAGCGAGCCAGAGTACTGCGCGCCTTCAATCACCAGAACGCCCAAAGCCATTCCGGCAATGATCCGGTTCCGAATTGGGAAGTTCTGGGGGGCCGGGAACGTCCCCATCGGGAACTCTGTGATGATTGCGCCGCGTTGCGTCATCTCCTCGAAAATCTTCTTATTCTCCTTGGGATAAACCACATCGATCCCGCAGCCGAGTACCCCGATGCTTG
>Ga0209624_10001739_pt1 | contig 16720 bp, 12 predicted proteins | sample JacPinW_OM2H0_O1_FD_188565 | JGI IMG/M metagenome (GOLD analysis project Ga0209624, IMG submission 188565) | Forest soil microbial communities from Algoma, Ontario, Canada - Jack Pine, Ontario site 1_JW_OM2H0_O1 (SPAdes) (version 2) | ecosystem: Environmental > Terrestrial > Soil > Boreal...
GTGGCGTCGGCGTGGCGGTAAACGACGGAGTGATGGGAGATTTTGTATTGGCGGGCGATTTTTTGGGGGCTGAGCCAGCGGAGGTAGTCATCGTCGATGAATTCGCGGTCGGGGTGATGGCAGACCGAGCATTTGCGGGAGTGTCGGGCGAGGGAAGCGCGGTGGCGACGTTTTTCCCTGGATGAAACTTCTGGATTCCCGATTTGGGATTCTTCTCCCTTCGTAACCTCAGGGTGATTCTTCGCGGACTCCGAATCAGGTGAATCGATTGATTCTGCTTGTACTTGCGTCTTGCTACTGCCTCCTGGACTGCTGGTGGCCTGGGCCATATGTCTTCCTCGTGGGGCGGTCATAACGCCCAAACGCATGATAACATAGTAGTAAACATAAGTCAAGAGTAATAAGTACACGCTGTTAATAGAGAAACGCGTTCCGAAATGGTAATATTCCCGAACCGGGACTGATTAGACTGCTTTGCGAGGTAGCTTGATGGCGAAACTAAAAAAGCCGATAGAGTTTGAAACCACGTTTGGGACCTATGTTGTCGATGAATTAATCGGCCAGGGTGGTGCGGGGCGCGTCTACGGTGGAATCGGACTTGAGAGGAATCCGATAGCTCTCAAGGTCCTAGCCGAGGACCAAACATCGTCGGACAAGAGAAAGCGGTTTAAGAACGAGACGGCGTTCTTAATTCGGAACAAGCATTCAAACATAGTTACGGTTACGGATCACGGTATTGCGCGCGGGGGTGAAGTTAACGGGCTGTTCTACGTGATGCGCCGGTACGACGGTAGCCTGAGAGATTTAATGCGAGCCGGCGTCGAGCCTGATCGCGTCTTGCCGCTTTTCTCTCAAATTTTGGATGGCGTCGAAGCTGCGCACCTTCAGGGAGTCGTTCACCGCGACTTGAAACCCGAGAACATCCTCTACAGTAGAGGCACAAATTCGCTCGCGATAGCGGACTTCGGAATCGCGAGTTTCACTGAGGATACGCTTGTAACGTTGGTCGAGACCGGACCTGCGCAGCGTCTCGCCAATTTTCAGTATGCCGCACCTGAACAGCGCACTTCGGGAAAAGTAATTCAAGCAACTGCCGACATATACGCACTCGGGCTGATAGTGAACGAGATGGTTACAGGTACCGTGCCCCACGGCACGGATTATCGAACGATAGAGCAAGTTTCGAAAAATCTTGGTTTTCTCGACCCAATAGTCGCGAAAATGCTTCGACAGGCGCCAGAGGAAAGGCCAACGTCGATCTTGAGCCTTAAAGAATTAATTCAAAGACACAAGGCGGAGGCTGTCGCCCTACAACGACTAAGTAATATAGAAGGCACCGTCATTAAGCAGACCGAGATCGATGAACCGCTGGCGGAGGAGCCACCGCGACTTGCTGCCTTTGACTGGAATCAGGGAAAGCTCACACTCACGCTAGATCGTCCTATTAATGAGGCATGGCATCGGGCTTTGCTGGAGATGGGAGCCTACAGTTTGGTAATGGGTAAGCCGCCCGGTGCCTTTACATTTAACGGGAATCGAGCGTTCATCGACGCCCAAGAGTACGAATTGCAATCGATAATTGATAACTTTAAGACTTGGCTTCCCCAAGCCACGCGTCGGCTGAAACAAACATTGCAAGAAAACGCACGGCGACAAGAGGCACATAGGTTAGAAAAATTAAGAAGCGAGCGCCAAGCGGAGGAGCAACGGCTGCGTGTGCTGAAAAGTATCAAAATCTAGTGCAGTCTAGATATCGGCTTGACATAGAAGGCGCGAAAAGGCTAGTTTGCGACGATTAGCGCTTACTAAATAATAAAGCAGAGACAGAATTCCATCGGACCCCGAGATACGTTCTTGCTCTGTGTAGTCGTTTCAGTTATGGGAGGAGATCAGTTGTACAGATTGTTACAGGATTTGCTGTGGCCCAGGACCGCGAGAATGGCCCTGCAAAGCATCCTAGTCATCCTTCTTTTGCCCTCAACAACCCTTGCAAGAAAATATTACCTTACCATTACAAGCAACCCGCCCGGCGCAACCGTCGAAATCAACGGCGTAGCGGTCGGGAAAACACCGTACCAAACGGAAATACCCGGGACGTATCTTAAGGGCTCCCGCATCGTATACAGTAAGTTCCTCCGGGTCCAACTTCACCTTCGTTTAACCCTGGACGGATACCTACCCAAGGAAGTCGATCTGTCAAACGGCCCCATGCGCCTTATTAATCTCAACGGCGTGTACTTGGGCGATTATTGGTTGCTAAAGACCGACACTTTTGCGTTCGTCCTCGACAAAGCAGCAACAACCTTTGCAGGCGGCGCTCCAAATCTAACTCACATTACACAGTCAGTTCCTGTTAGCTCCCATCAAGAAATGCCGACCGAAGATATCGTCAGCCTGGCGAGTCCAGCGGTCTTATATCTGCAGGGCTCGGACTCATCTGGTTCGGGATTCTTGATTACCGATAACGGTGTGGCAGTCACAAACGCTCACGTCGCAAGAGGTGAGAACGAACTTGTTGCCACTATGTCAAACGGCCAGAATTTCCAGGCGAAAGTAGTTTATATCGATCCATCGCTTGATATCGCGTTACTTAAACTAGATGGAACGCGATTTCCGTTTTTGTCGTTGGCTGAAACCTCTACAGTTCGACCAGGCAGCACTGTAATAGCGATTGGCACACCTAGCAGGGGTTTTCAGAATTCGGTCACAAAGGGCATTGTAGGACATGGGGTTGATGCCGCGCGAATCGGGAACGTGGGTTCAAACGGATGCGGCTATCAATCCCGGTAATAGCGGAGGACCGTTACTTAACAGTTCAGGGGAAGTGATCGGAATTACTACCCAAAAACAATTCATGTCGGGAGATGGGCGTCCGCTGCAGGGTATAGGATTTGCGCTGAGTTCGAGTGATCTTATTCAGCTTCTTAAGCGTTTTTTCCCACCTGATTCTGGCGCATCAAGAACAAGAACAGAGTACGCAAGCACCGGGAAGGTCTCGATCAGCGCCGATGCGGACGGAGCTGAAATCTTCCTAGACGGCAAATTTGTTGGAAATACGCCCGGCGTGTTTAGCTTGCCGGCAGGTCCTCATAAAGTAGAGGTAAAGGGTCAAAATGGACAAGCTTGGCAGCGCGATTTAAACGTCCTCGATCACAGCGATGTCCGGCTTGCGGCGATATTGCAAGTGAAAGCTGAACAGCAACCACCCGCAGCCGTTCCACCTGTTACTCTCGCTTCGACAGACAACCCTTCTCATCCCGGAATGGGATCCATTTCGCTTACGTCCGATCCCAATGGTGCAGAAGTGTATGCCGACGACTCATTCGTCGGAAAAACTCCGACGACACTTCAGTTAAAGACTGGTGCGCACTATATTCGTCTCTTCAAAAAGGACTATAAGAACTGGTCTCAAGCATTTAAGGTGTTCGATGGCTCCACAGACGAAGTTAAGATCACCCTCGAGAAGGCACAGTAGTCAGTAAAAAGTTCACATACGCAGGTCCTTCCAAACCACGGCTCTTCGTGCTAGCGAAATTGTGGCGCGCTATGACGACCGAGCACAAAAGGCGGACAAGTTCGGGAGGTTCCCTTCGCCACGGATCTCAGGGCAGGCGGGATGACAAGGTTAGCCGTTGAGCTTCGACTGAGCGTCTCTCAAGATTTCCTTCGTTACACGACGCTGCGCACGGGTATCCGAGCGTCTTTCTGCAAGAGGAGTCCGGATCTTACCGATTTTTTTCACGGCGTGAGAATCGTCGCGCATTTTGCGGGCCTTATCGCGGGAGACTGAGGTTTTAGCTGGCGCTTGTTTGGATTTCTTGCCGCTGGATTTCATGGATTCCTCTGGTGGGATCATAGCACACCGCCTTCGCCGAACAGCGTGGCTACGGCGGGCTGGCCTGCGCTACGGGAACAACGGTACAAGCAAAAGCGCCGGCAAGATGCCCTTCGACTTCGCTCAGGACAAGCCGGCGGTACGAGAAACAGCAGGTCCCTCGGATATTTTCCGGCCACTCCGTGGCCTCTTCCCCAGGCTCGACTAGCCGTCGACCTGGGCGGCCCCGATATCCCGCGCCCCTGAAAACCAGGGGCAATCAAAGACGCGCGGGACTCCGCTCGGGATGACAACGTTGAAAAAAATACGGAAGTAAGACAAGGATAAAAACGTCCACGGAGCAAGGGCAAGATGCCCTTCGACTTCGCTCAGGACAGGGGGGCGCTACGAAAGCAGCGTCATTTTGTGGGATCTTGGCTATTGGTTGAGGAAAACATCTTGAACGGAGCGTAGAGAACGAGCAAACTGTGGGCATGGCGAAGAAGAACGGTCAAGCGGTGCGGCGGGCGGCGAAAGAAGTGGCCGAGATCATGGCTGCGTCACTGGCGCAATTTTCGAAGGCCGAGCAGGACCGGCGGCTGAAGGCGATCCACAAAGTGGCGCTTAGCGCCGGGGCGCGGAAGCGTGGAAAATCTTCAAAGCGTTTGCGAACGCGGGCGTCCCGTCCTTCACGCCGGCTTCGTGCAGCATCCTAACGAACGCGTGTAAATCTCCCGATTGAATTGCCCGCAGTGCGTCGTTTTCCAATTTGCGTTTTTTCTTTTGTTCCGCTGTGTTGACGGGGCGGCGCTTTGTTCCGCGGCTTTTCTCTTCCTGCATCACATCGAGAACATCTTTATCTTCAGTGTCAGTTATCACGGTGGTGAACTTTATCCGTAATTGTGTGAGTGGGGAAGGGAAATGATTACGTCCCGAGAGACGGAGGGGGGCAAAGAGCCGGCAAGATGCCCTTCGACTACGCTCAGGACGAGCCGGCGTTACAAAGGAAAGCCTCATCCCGGCTTTGCCGGGGTGAGCTACATTTGGTCAACACAAAAGCCTGCCCGCCGGGGCGGGCTTGCGCGGGTAAACCTGCGCAAAAGGTAAGAAGATCAATGCAGCCTGCTTATGGCGGGGCTGGAATCCCCGCCCCACAAGGATTAAGGAACGGCAGGGTTCACGGAACACGGCTCGCGGGTCGCTGGCCGCGCTGTGTCGCGTTCTCGCCGCTCCGTCGCGAGGCGCCCTCCATTAAGATAGGCGGGCCCGGAAGCGGACAAAGTGCTAACGTGTCACCGACTCAGCAAACCTCAGCGAGCAAAAGGACGGACGCGATGGCGGGGAAGGCGTTGGACGGGCAGGTGGCGCTGGTTACTGGAGGGGCGAAGCGGATTGGGCGGAGCATTGCGCTGCGGCTGGCGTCGGAGGGCGCGGACGTGGTGGTGAACTACATGGAGTCGAAGGCGGAGGCCGAACAACTCGCGAAGGAAATCTGTTCTAGCGGGCGGCGGGCGATTGCGGTGGAAGGGGACGTCAGCCAGCGCGCCGACGTTCAAAAATTATTTCTTGCGGTGGAAAGCGAATTCGGGCGGCTGGACATTCTGGTGAACAACGCGGGCATTTTTTTCCCTGCGAAATTTGAAGACCTGACCGAAGAGCAATGGGACCGCATCATGAACGCCAACCTGAAGTCGCAATTCCTGTGCGCGCAGACGGCGGCGCCGATCATGAAACGCCAGGGACGCGGGCGCATCATCAATTTGTCGTCGCTGGGCGGGCTGCTGGCCTGGCCGCTTTACACGCACTACTGCGTGTCGAAGGCGGGGACGATCATGTTGACGCGCTGCCTGGCGCGCGCGCTGGCTCCGGAAATTTTGGTGAACAGTGTGGCGCCCGGAACGATCCAGTTTCCCGGCGAGCCGCCGGATGAAGAATATGTTCGGCGCGTCCCGCTGCATCGCACTGGAACGGGCGACGACATTGCCGACGCCGTCGCGTACCTGGCCACCGCGGAATTTGTCACCGGGCAGACCATTGTGGTGGATGGCGGAAGATCGCTGGTGTGACAACGTGGACGCGAGTGACGCTGTTAAATGTAGCTCACCTCTTTAGAGGTGAGGCTTTCGCCGCGCGTAGCGCCGGCGCCTCGCCGGCTCTTTTGCTCTGTGCCGTTGCTTTCGTAGCGCCGGCGCGCCCGTCGTGGCAGGGCTTTAGCCATACACGAAGTTCAGTAAAGGACAAACGCCGGCGGGACGCCAGCGGTACGCGAACAGGAAAGGAGGGCTCATGTTGTTCATGGTGATTGAACGATTTAAGGAGCGCGACGCAGCGCCGGTTTACGAGCGTTTGCAGAACAAAGGACGCATGATGCCGGAAGGGCTGAAGTACGTGGATAGCTGGATCGAGCGGAACTTCGACCGCTGCTTTCAGCTGATGGAGTGCGAGCGTCCGGAATTATTTCAGCAATGGATCGCGCAATGGAAAGACCTGATGGATTTTGAGATCGTGCCAGTGGTCACGTCGAAAGAGGCCGCGGCCGCCTTCGCGGCGAAAAAAGATTGATGAACGATGACATTTACGGAAAAAGATGCCGGGCTGAAGCGCGGCGCTACGAAGGCAACAGCCGGAGGAATCGACGGCAGGATGCCGGCGGCACACAGAGCAACGGCGCAAAACAAAAGAGCCGGCGAGACGCCGGCGGTACGAAAGCAATGAAAAGAACAAAAGAGGAAAAGCCTTACCTCTAAAGAGGTGAGCTACATTAAATGCACGGGAGCCACATTGGGTGCGGCATCGGCGCACGGCAAAGGCGCCGGCGAGACGCCGGCGGTACGAAAGGCGAAAGCCTCAGGTCTGAAGACCTGAGCTACATTAAATGCAGGAGAGCTACATTGGATGCGAGAGCGGGACGCGCTACGAGGTGACGGGGTTGGGCTTTTCGGTGTTGATGCCGAGGTCGGCGATGGCTTTCTCTACGACTTTTTCTTCGATTTTTCCGTCGAGGTAAAGTTCATTGAGTGTGGCGAGCGTGATGAAACGCGCGTCCACTTCGAAGAAATCGCGCAACGACGCGCGTCCTTCGCTGCGGCCGAAGCCGTCGGTACCCAGCGACGCGATGCGGCGCGGAATCCAGGAGCTGATCATGTGCGGCAAAGTTTTCAGGTAGTCGGTGGCCGCGACAATCACTCCGGGCGAATCTCTCAGCGCCTCGGTGATGTACGGGACGTGCGGCGCTTCGGCGGGATGCAGACGGTTCCAGCGGTCGGTCTCGATGCCGTCGGTGTAGAGCGCCTTGTAGCTGGTGACGCTCCAAACGTCAGCAGCCACGCCGTATTTCTGTTCGAGGATTTCCTGAGCGCGAAGAGCTTCGTTGAGGATAGCGCCGCTGCCGAAAAGTTGAGCGCGCAGCTTTGATTTTTTGTTCGCTGAAGCGCGGAATTTGTACATGCCCTTGAGAATGCCTTCGGTGACATTGCCGGGCATTTCGGGCATGGCGTACGGCTCGTTCATCACGGTGATGTAGTAAAAAATACTTTCGCCGTCCTGATACATGCGGCGGATGCCGTCCTGGATGATCACGGCAAGCTCGAAGGCATATGCCGGATCGTAAGCGCGCAGGTTTGGAACGGTAAGCGCGAGGACGTGGCTGTTGCCGTCCTGGTGCTGGAGTCCTTCACCGGCCAGCGTGGTGCGGCCGGACGTGCCGCCTAACATGAAGCCACGTACGCGCATGTCTGCTGCGGCCCAAATAAAATCCGCGATGCGTTGAAAGCCGAACATCGAATAAAAAATAAAAAACGGGATGGTGTTGATGCCGTGCGTGGCGTAGGCGGTGCCTGCCGCGATGAACGAAGCCATCGAGCCCGCCTCCGTGATTCCTTCTTCCAGGATTTGGCCGTCTTTCGCTTCTTTGTAATAGAGCAGGGTGTTCACGTCCACCGGCTCGTAGCGCTGGCCCACGCTGGAATAAATTCCCACGGTGCGGAAAAGAGATTCCATGCCGAAGGTGCGGGCTTCGTCCGGCACGATGGGGACGATTAACTTGCCGAGCTCGGGGTCGCGGAGCAATTTCCGCAAGATGGCGACGAATGCCATGGTGGTGGAAATTTCTCGTCCGTCGCTGCCGGCGGAAAATTCCTTGAACGACTCTTCAAGGTTCGCGGCGACCGGTTTCGCGCGTACTTTACGCTGGGGCACATAGCCGCCAAGCTCTTCACGGCGCGCACGGAGATAACGGATTTCTTCGCTGTCATCCGCGGGACGATAAAAGGGGACCTCGGTGCATTGCTGGTCGGTTACCGGAATGTCAAAGCGCGTACGGAATTCGCGGAGTTCGTCTTCGTTGAGCTTCTTTTGTTGGTGCGTTACGTTCTTGCCTTCGCCAGCCTCGCCAAGTCCATAACCTTTGATCGTACGCGCCAGAATTACAGTGGGCGCGCCGCGATTTTCAACCGCAGCTTTGTAGGCGGCATAAACTTTTCGGGGGTCGTGACCGCCGAGGCGGAGGCGGCGGAGTTGCTCGTCCGAAAGCGGCTCGACGAGTTTCAGCAGTTGCGGGCTTGAACCGAAGAAATGTTCGCGCACGTACGCGCCGGAAGAAACGACCAGCTTTTGATATTCACCGTCAACCATTTCTCCCATGCGTTTGACGAGCAGGCCTTCGGTGTCGCGCTCGAGAATGGAATCCCACTCGGTGCCCCATAAAACTTTGATCACGTTCCAGCCGGCGCCGCGAAATTCCGCTTCCAGCTCCTGAATGATTTGGCCGTTGCCGCGCACCGGGCCATCCAGGCGCTGCAAATTGCAATTCACTACAAAAATCAAGTTATCGAGTTTTTCCCGCGCGGCCAAGCCAATTGCACCGAGAGATTCCGGTTCATCGGTTTCGCCGTCGCCGAGAAACGCCCAGACTTTTGAATCTGTGACCGGCTTAAGTCCGCGATGTTCCAGGTACCGGTTGTAACGCGCCTGGTAGATGGCCATCAGCGGGCTGAGCCCCATCGAGACGGTGGGGAATTCCCAAAAATCCGGCATCAGCCAGGGATGTGGATAAGACGAAAGGCCACCACCGGGTTTTAATTCGCGGCGAAAGTTTTCGAGTTTTTCTTTGGAGAGGCGCCCTTCCAAAAACGCGCGCGAATAAATTCCCGGGGCGGCGTGGCCTTGAATGTAAATGATGTCGCCTTCGAATTCCGGCGTGCGTGCGCGGAAGAAATGGTTGAAACCGACTTCGTACAGCGTGGCAGCCGAAGCATAGGTGGAAATATGGCCGCCGATATTGTGCTCTTCGCGATTCGCGCGCACCACCATGGCGATTGCGTTCCAGCGCACCAAACTTTTTATGCGCCGCTCGAGTTGTTGGTCGCCCGGGAAATCCGGTTGCACGCTGTGAGGAATCGTGTTGACATAAGGCGTCTTCGCGGTGAAGGGAATCTCGATGCCGACCAGCTTGGCGTGCGCTTCCAGCCGCTCCAGAATGTACGACGCCACTTCCGGACCGCTCGATTGCAGGACTGCATCCAGCGATTCGAGCCACTCCTGAATTTCGGAGCTGTCTAAGCCTTGTATGGGAGTGCTAAGTTCGTTGTCCATTGCCTTTCGATTGCCCTCTTCGATGGCAAAGTGCCAAGTCGCCCAAGAAACTTCCGGGTCCGATTATTTTTCAGCTTCTAGAATACACCCATACCATCCCTGTGTGCATTCGAAGCAGACATCTTTTCTTTCCGGGAAATTTCCAGGAAGCTATCTAGCGCGCCGCGGGCCGGAGATTTTTCAGGCTGTCGGGAAGGGAATTCAAGATGGCTGCCTCGATCGCTTCGCGATTCCGCTGATACTTGATGCCGAGAAAAATAATCAGCAGGCCCAGCACGCTCAGCGCAAACGGAAACATCATAGAGTCCTTGAATACTTCATAAGAAAGATGCCCGAGATACACGAAAACACCCAAGCCCCCAAAAACCAAGAAGGCGCGCCTATCCAGAAAGATGGCGGCCAGCATCAGTCCCACATTGATCAGGCAGTAGAGGAATTTGTTAAGTTCACTATTGCTTTGCATCAGCGAAAGGCCTCCCCAGAAAGCCATCAAGCCGAACAGATAGCCCCAGAAGGCGTAATCCTCGCGCGTTCGACGGTCCACCACGTAGGAAACTAGCAAGATAAAAGCGCCAAAGATGAGAGAGACCCAGAGCCGCTCGTTCCAGGTGAATTCGTTTCTTCGCAACACTAGCGGCGTAAGATCCATGGACATGTACCAAAGCGAAAACGCGATTGGAAACGTGAGAAATGGAAAACGGATGAACTTCAGAGCGATCAATCCCGCGAGGATCGTTCCAACCTCCATCAGAACCCAGCTTCCTTTGATCCATATATGGTAATCGCGGAAAGTTCCCGGGTCGGATTGCGGCCAGATTCCGGTAAGCTGTTCGAGGCCGTAAATTGCCAGCGGCACCATCCACACTGCCAACGTGAAAAGAAGTCCGCCAGGAATTTTAAGATTCTGGGAGAACCAGAGATAGTATCCGGCCAACAGGAATGCAAGCGCGTAGCCCGTTGCAATCAGGAAAATCCCTCCGCCGCCGAATTTCTGCCAGCCCAGGGTCATGAACCAACCCATCGCGGACATCACGACCAGCGCGCCGAGATAGTAGGCGACATTTGCCACGCCGAAGTTAGAGCGGTTGGAATAACGCGCTTCGAGCCGCGTCCATAAGAGGCTCGCTTGGTCCGCAGAAATTAATTTTTCCGAAGCGGCCCAATCCAGATCTTCCTTTGAGATATGCATCTCACCTCCGTTCAGTCCGCTTTTGGCGACTTCAGTGTTCCGGATCGTAGATTCTCGATGAACTCGAGGTCGGCGGGAAGGAAATTCAGTTCCGGCAGAGTGGAAGGTGCGCGCCATTCCATGGTTTCGAAAGCTTGATTTCGTACATCGGTGGGTTTCACAGTTGCTGCGAGGAAAATCAACTCGATGGGTTCGCTCAACTCGGCATATTGATGGCGCGTACGAAATATTTCTTTTCCGATTGTGGCTTGTGCTCCGAGTTCTTCATGCAGCTCGCGCTCAAGAGCCTGCGCAGGGGTTTCGCCGGGCTTCAGTTTGCCGCCTGGGAATTCCCACATTAATCCAAAGGTGTCGGCGCGCCGCCGCTGGCAGACCAACACTTTGCCGTCTGCTTCAATCAGCGCCGCCACTACCGTGATCATTCGGAACCTTTCGCGCCGGCTGCCCGCATGATCCGCAGGAGTTCTGCCGCGCCTTTCGTCAATGGCGGCCCCGGCGTATTCAACAATTCGTCACGGACCACGAAAACGCGCCCGTTCCTCACCGCTGGGACATTTTGCCACGCTGGATTTCGCAACGCGCTTGCAGGCTTCGCTTTATTTCCGGTGGCAGCCCACGCGAGCACAATAATATCGGGGATCGCGGCGGCGACTTCCTCGTCTGTAACGCGCTGGCCGGGCGTCACGACCATCTTGCCGCCGGCAATCGCAACTAACTCGGCGACCCAGGGAGGGGAACTGATGCGCGGTTTCGGCCAAGCCTCGCAATAAACTCGCGGACGTTTGCCGCCGCTCTTTGCCCGCGCAGCTTTAGCCACGGCTGCTTTAGTCACAGCCTCGAACGCTTGCTCCATCTTGCGAATTAATTTCTCGGCGTTGGCGGCGCGATTAACCATCCTGCCCAGGATTCGAATGTCGCGCTGGATGTCCGCGAGAGATCGCGGATTGATGGCGACGAAAGTTACCGGCTGCGCGAGAAGTTTCGCTACAGTGTCCGGCGCAAATGGCACCGAGCCGATTAACATAGTCGGCTTCAGCCGCATCACTTCTTCGATGTCCATCTTCCAGCAATCGCCCACTTGCGGACGCCGCCCCACATCCGCAACGTCTTTGCACCATTTGCTGACGCCGACGAGTTCACGACCCGCGCCCAGTGCCAGCAAAATGGATGTGACGCTAGGCGCCAGCGAAACAATCCGATCTCGCGCGGCCAGTCTCGTAGTTCCCATTGTCGAAGAAATTCTACTTGCTCCGCCCTCAATCCACTAGAGATACAGAAACAAGCGCAAGGGTTTGCGCTGACGGGGTTCCTTGTATAGAGTTCTGGTCACATGAGTCCCGCGCGCTTGCTGACGATAACATCGATCCTTTGCGCCATAAGTATGGCGGGTGCCTTTCGGGCATGCGGCCAGAGTGCAAAACAGAGGCGCGAAGCCGATTACCAGTCAGCTCTCCAATCATATTCTGAAGTCCTCGGGCCCGGAACGACTCGGAAAAATGTGGAAGATTATCTTCGAGCTAAGGGAGTTCCATTTTTTCAAGAGGGTGGGTCAGTCTCGACCGATGACGGGGCATTCGCCGATCTAGCTAAAATCGGAAAAGAGAAACATCCTTGGTATTGCAGCGAACACGCCGTCTATCTTGCCTTTCACTACACCGCCGTTCCATCTCCGGGTCATTCCCGTGCTTCTGAAACGGATACTCTTAAAAGCATCACCATTTATCATCAGTTGGGATCCTGCCTTTAACTCCCCCTCCTTTGCGAAACACTCGTCACGAGCAATACCGATCGAGCCCCTCGGCGAAAGACGCAACATAGTGATATTCTGTTTAGCGGTCACGGTGGCTGCTTGAGTTGCGCCCGCCTGTCCCGATTCGACAAAGATTCCTGGGATTTTGAAGGTGCTAACCGCATTTCTGCGTCTTTGCGTCTCGCCGCTTCCGTTTAGCGTGAGAGCATTGAAAATGTTTAGTTGTGAAGCAGAGGGAGATATGTACAGTTTTCGCCGTGGGAAAAAGTTGAGCGTTGCAATAGGAGCTGGGGCGCTGTGCGGAATGCTCCTTGCCGCGAGCGCTGCCACAGCTTTTCTCTGCGCCCCAACGCGCGCGCAACAGAGTGAATCAGCAACGCCGCCAGTTGTGGTGCAGCCGGGAGCGCCGGGCAAGCCGAGCAAAACGCTGTCATCTTCGACGAAGGCCACGCTGCCTCCGTTGTCGCAAGCGGATGTGGAGTTCATGCAGGGCATGATCATGCATCACGCGCAGGCGGTGGAGATGACGGCGCTGATTCCATCGCACACAGAAAACAAAGATGTGCGGTCGCTGGGTGCGCGGATCAGCAGCTCACAGTCGGACGAGATAAAGTTTATGCGGCGCTGGTTGGCGTCTCGCGGAGAAGCGACTTCGATGGCGATGCCGGAAATGCCGGGCATGGATAAGTCTGGCGAACCGATGGCTCTGATGCCCGGCATGCTCACGCCGGAGCAGATGGAAGCGCTGCGCAACGCGAAAGGCGCTCCGTTCGACAAATTATTTTTGACCGGTATGATTCAGCACCACAATGGCGCGCTGATCATGGTGAAAGATTTGTTCGATACCGCAGGCGCGGGACAGGACGCCGAACTTTTCAACTTCGCGACCGATGTGGACAGCGGGCAACGCGCGGAGATCAGGATTATGCAGTCGATGTTGGAAAAGAAATCGCTAAAGGAGAAATGATGAACCGAGGGCAGCGTGTTGCTTTTCGTATCGCGGGAGTGGCCGCGATTGTTTTGTGTTTTGGTGTGAGCGCGATGCACGCGCAGACGGATACGCAAGCGCCGGCGACCTCAGCGCCTGCGCCGGAAGCTTCCAAGGCGCCTGCCATGGATGAGAATCCGTTCGCAGCGACGCCGGCTCCACCGCTGCCGCCGGGGATGAGCGGCTCGGACGCAAATGATCCGCGCTTCAAGCTGACTCCGGGAATGTATGACGCCGGTGAAACGTCGATGGGTATGAAGCACCTGCTGCTGCTCAAGAAGCCTGACGCTTTCCAGCTCGGCACCGCTGACCCCGATGATCCGAAGGTGCAAAAGATGATAGGCCAACTCGGAATCGGCGTCGGTATGAAGATGCCGAAGGATCTGCAGCTCGTGATCGCGCAGCTCGCTTTTGCGAACTCGGACTTGGCGTTCCAAGGCAACCACCTTTTCCAAGGGAATTTTTATGGTGTGAATATTTATGACATCTCCAATCCGACTCAAGCCGCGTTGTTAACTTCCTTGGTTTGCCCGGGCGGGCAAGGCGATGTGTCGGTTTACAAAAACCTGCTGTTCATGTCGGTGGAGATGCCCAACGGCCGTCTGGATTGCGGTGCGCAGGGATTTCCCCCCGAACCACCGTCGGCACCTTCGGCAGATGCAGGAAAAATGAGACGCCACATACCGGTGGCGCAAAAAGACCGCTTCCGCGGCGTGAGAATCTTCGACATTTCGGACATCAAGAACCCCAAGCAAGTGGCAGCGGTGCAGACGTGCCGCGGATCGCATACGCACACGCTGGTGGTGGATCCGAACGATAAGGAAAACGTTTATATCTACGTCTCCGGCACATCGTTTGTGCGTCAATCCGAGGAACTGGCGGGTTGCTCGGGCGAAAAGCCGGACAAGGATCCCAATACGGCGCTGTTTCGCATCGACGTGATCAAGGTCCCGGTGGCGGCTCCGCAGGATGCCAAGGTGGTGTCCAGCCCGCGCGTATTTATGGATCCGCGAACGGGCGCGATGAACGGCCTGAGCAGCGGCGGCAGCCATGGCAAGGACAACGAGGAGAAGAAGCCGCAGGATACCGACCAGTGCCATGACATCACGGTGTACTCGGCGATTGGACTCGCGGCGGGCGCTTGCTCGGGCAATGGCATTCTGCTCGACATCAAGGACCCGGTACATCCGAAGCGCGTAGATGCGGTGAACGATCCGAATTACTCATACTGGCATTCGGCTTCGTTCTCGAACGATGGCAAGAAAGTGGTGTTTACAGACGAATGGGGCGGCGGCTTGGGCGCGCGGTGCCGTCCGAACGATCCGAACAAGTGGGGCGCGGATGCGATCTTCCATCTGAAGGACGACAAGTTGACCTTCGCAAGTTATTACAAGCTCCCCGCAGCGCAAGGCGACACGGAAAATTGCGTGGCGCACAACGGCTCACTAGTTCCGGTTCCCGGCCGCGATATCGAAGTGCAGGCCTGGTATCAGGGCGGCGTCTCGGTGATGGACTTCACCGACGCTGCTCATCCGTTTGAAATTGCGTATTTCGATCGCGGGGCGATCGACCCGAAGATGCTGATCCTGGGGGGCGAGTGGTCTGCATATTGGTACAACGGCAATATCTATGGTTCGGAAATCGCACGAGGTCTGGATATTTTTGAACTGACGCCGAGCAAGTTCCTTACGCAGAACGAAATCGACGCAGCGAAGACGGTTCACGTGGCCGCGCTGAACGTGCAGAACCAGCAAAAGCTCGAATGGCCTGCGCAGTTGGTGGTGGCGAAAGCGTACTTGGATCAACTGGAACGTTCGCAGGCTTTGCCGGCCGATCGGATCGCAGCTTTGCGAACGGCGATCGACGGCGCAGAGGCTAACAAAGGCAAAATGGCGAAGTTGAAAACCATGGCGCCGTCCGTGGAAGAAAACGCCGGCGCGGCGAAAAGTCCCGCTGACGCGGCACGGTTGCATGCGCTGGCGGAGATTCTGAAGCATCCGTCAGAGAAAAGCTGAAGGCCCGGCATCGAAAAGCTGAATGATTGGGCAGCGGAGATTTGCGTCAGGTGACAGCGAGTCGGCTACTTGCTCGCATCGCTTTGGCCCGCGGCGACTAGCTGGCGGACTTGGTCGAGCCAGTTCAGCGCGACGGTGGGCTGGGACGTAGAAGCCGCCCTGCCGCCTGCAAATTGGAACATCACGAAATGTTGACCGTCGGGCATCACGTCGTAAGACATGAATGGAGCGCGTGGTTCGAAGCGGTCGGTGAAGAGTTCTTGCGGATTCCCGGGCTGGAAAGAATTCTTGTCGACGGAGTATGGCACCGACATTAAGGTGCTGCCGTTCGCTGAGATGTAAAAGAGTTCGTGCCCCGTTTTGGACCAGTGCGCTTCCATCCCGCCGTTCGTGGAGATTTGCCATTTGCCGACCGCGCCGGAGAAAGGCACCACGTAAACCTGCGCAAGACCGGATTCCCAGGACATGTACGACAACCAGCGTCCGTCGGGTGAAAACTGCGGATGCCGCGCTTTCCCATTACTCTCTTGCTGGAAAAATCGTCGAGGTTCCTGAGGCTTTCCGTTTTCGTCGATGCTGAGAGTCCACAATTCGCAGCACGACCCATCCTTTTCCGAGAGCTGATAGAACGCGAGAACTTTTCCGTCCGGTGACCAGGAACCGGGATATGCATTCAGAATGTGATCCGGCGTAAGCGCGGCCTCTTGTCCGGTTCCGTCAGAGCGTTTTCTAAAGATGCCTTGTCCCGAGCCTTTGTTTGTAGAACGCGGGTGAGCGTAAGTGATCCACTGGCCATCCGGAGACCAGACGGGATAGCTCGCGCCGGCAGAGCCGGGAGTCACCGGCGAAGTTGTGCCGCGCACGAGATCGTGGACCCATATGCCGTCGATCTTCTGAAACGCCACGCGCTTTCCGTCGGGGGAAATCTGTGGCGAGGAGGCGTCCGGCTGATCGTTCATTAGCGTAGAAGAGTTTCCCTTGCGATCCAGCAGCGCGATATTGAGATTCTGGTTTACCTTGCCGCCGGACAAATAAACCGCCGTGCCGTTCTGCGAGACGCTCAGCTGCACCGCGCCATTGGAGAGATCGGCGTCCACTCCCTGCAAAACCGGAATCGCCGTGCCGGTTATTTTTAATGCTTGTGCGTCAAATGGAGCAACGAAAACGGTGCCTTGCGAGACATATGCCAAATAGCCTCCCACAAGGTAGCGCCCGTAGTACGCATTCTCGACCAAGACCTTGCCCACGCCTTTATCGAGCGACGCCGCTTCAACTTTGGCGTGCTCAAAAAAATTATTGTCCGCGGATGCCGTAAACAGCAGCGCTTTCCCGCCCGGCAGAAATTGAGGCCAGCGGTGCGTGATCTCAGAAC
>Ga0209624_10001740_pt1 | contig 16720 bp, 15 predicted proteins | sample JacPinW_OM2H0_O1_FD_188565 | JGI IMG/M metagenome (GOLD analysis project Ga0209624, IMG submission 188565) | Forest soil microbial communities from Algoma, Ontario, Canada - Jack Pine, Ontario site 1_JW_OM2H0_O1 (SPAdes) (version 2) | ecosystem: Environmental > Terrestrial > Soil > Boreal...
AATTATGAAGATAGATTACTTGCGCTTTTAAAAATCCTAAAAAATCAAGCTTATTATTATTACGTATATTTATAAGGTTATAATAATACAGCCGTTCCATATACAAAAATTGAAAAATTACTTTACCGTTTAATTTTTTTTTCATAAATTAAATTTTACTAAAATATAAAAACATAAAAAATATATTCCTAAAATTATAACAAATGCCGGAAAATGTAAATTAAAAAAATTATAATTATAATCAAATCAAAAATAAAATAAAAATAAACAAAACATTTTATATTAAAAAATAAACATAAATTTATAATTAATATAAAATTTTATATTAATTATAAATTTATGTTTATTTTTTAACTGGATGAGATTTAACCATATTCTACCAAATTAAACGAACAGTCTTATACTTCTAAATTACCATCGCCATGAAAATAAGTTAAACGCATCATAATTATTTTTTTTTAGACATTCACTTTCATAAAAGCTTCATGTTCCGTCATATCTAAAAATATATGTATTATCACAATATACTTTTAATAATCAAGCATCAACCTACATATTGCTGGATAAGTTATAGTTCAGGTTTTCTAAATATACTAACTTATCTCTTAGTACATCTAAAATTTTATAAATAATTCAAATTCCTAAAAGTCCTATTGTGACTACTTTTTCCAGCTTAAATCAGTTAAGCCAAAAATAATATCCTCTATGGGCATTTGACTTACCATATACAACCCTTCAAAAGCCCAATAAAAGATAGCGCTCCACCTGACAGTTTAATAGCTAAAATAATGTTAAATTTTACTATCCTATAAATTAACGGATGCGCTGTAGAAAATCATTTTATATAATCCATAACCCTAGCTCATTTATGCTTAATAACTAAAAATTTATATTCTAATACAAAACGACATAATCACTTTCAAAATAATAACGAAAGCTTAATTTTACCTACTAACATAATTTTTTTATATTATCATTAAATCTATAATTAAATTGAGCATTGCAATTACCAAATTTTTAGCAAAATTTTTTATTAAAATTCTCAGAAATTTTATCGTTTTTTTTTTTATTTGTTTAATTGTCATAAAATTTATAATTTCTTTTTTTTGCATAAGTATTAAATTAAACATAAAATTTATAATTTCTTTAATAAAATCAAACATTAAACTTATAATTTCTTTAATAAAATTAAACATTAAACTTATAATTTCTTTAATTATTATTTTAAAATTTAGCGGGTTTTTAATAATTTTAAACATTAAAATAATAATTACAATAATTATAACCATAATTAATTTTTTAATAATAATAAACATCATAATAAACATCATAATAAACATAATAATAAACATCATAATAAACATAATAATAAACATAATAATACTCATCATAATATTTTTACACTTTACATTAAATTTTTAAAACTGACACAATCTACAAAATTAAGATTTATTTTTCTTCTACACCTATTTCATCAATAGGAATATCATTATTACCTTTAAACTCTATATTATAAATATATAAACATTTTATCATAATATTATTTTTTACTTCAACTTCTCAACATGCTCCTGCAATCATCAGGTATATAATGTATGATATATATCTAACCGGAACAACCTACCTGAAATTATTTACTTATTTAAATTTTTTTTCATAAAAACACTCCACGCCCCGTGAAGGAATCGAACCCTCGTTTTATGGTTAACAGCCATATGTTCTCCCACTAAACTAACGGAGCATGTCTGTCGGTGGGAAGAATCGAACTTCCGTCTTTTGATTTTCAGTCAAATGATCTGCCACTGAACTACACCTATAAATTAACTAACAAAAAAATACTATATTATTTATACTTACTACTTACCAACCTATTAAAGCATTTTTTATATCTTTTGTAGTTTCCGCAGTTGCGCTAGTAACCTTTTCTATTTCTCCAATAGAATTATTTAAATCACTTAACAAAATTTCCCCTGGTGCTTGATTATATGCAATACATTTATTAACTCTATTATTTGGGGATCCATTTTTGTTTCATAAGCTGTAAAAGCTATTTCCATCTGATTATTAGCTAGTTCTAATTTAGGTTTAACTTGATTAAACGCTTCCTGATTTACTCCAGCAACTTGACAAAGCTTTTCATAAAGTATTTGACTTATTATTTATTTCTGCTGCAATTGGATTAATAACTGAAGGATTTAAATATGTATAAACCGCAGAAGCTGGATCTTTTAAAATTTTACCTGCCAATTCTAACTTTTCTAATAAGCTTTTTTTTTGCTCATTTAAACTAACTATTTCATCTTCTTTTTTATGAATCAATTTATTTAATTCTTTATTTTTCTCTTTTTCATTTAAATAACCATCTCTATATGAATTTACTTGCGTTCATAAATCACCTAATTTTTCGATTTGATATTTCTTGAGAATCAATGAAATTAAAAATCAAATTCGAGTTTGTATAAAAAGCTTTCCCAGCTTTTGTATAATTTATAACAAGCCCATAACCAAATATGCTTAAACTTTGTTTAAATATAAACATAAAAGCTTTATATAATATAGGATGATTTTTTTAAAATAAATTATAAAATCTCATAAATATAAAATATAAACTTTTAAAATTAATACTATTTTGTAAAAATTATTTTTTAAACCAAAAAAATAGATATCATACGTATTACATTTATAATATTTTAAAATATTATAAATAAAAATTTTTTCCTGATCTAATAATTGAATAATTACTCTTTTTTAATTTTTTTTTTACTTAAATAAAATTCATTTTTTGATAAAAATTTATTAAACATAATATATATGAATTTAATAAATCAAATAAATATTATAAAATTTTATACCAACCTATTATATCAGATAACATCTAACTTATCATAAAAGCCCACACACTGTATATTCACGTTGGTTACAAATTCAAATCTCCAACGAAAAAAATATAACAAATACTACATCTTTTGATTTATAGTCCTCTTTATGGGATGTACCATATCTATACTTTTTAAGTATAAACTACACCTAGGTTTTCATCAAGGAATTTTTATAATAAAAATTCCTTAAGATATGATCTCACACAATTTTTTTTCATTCAATTTCATGTCACTTAAAATGAAAGTATATTCTACCTTTAGCATCATAATTGACTTCCTCTAATTTTGCCTTTTTTACTACTTTTTTTTTATTTTTCCATTTTCTTCAGAGTATCTGGGAGAAATCAATAAATTTTTATTAAAAACCCCCAAATCCTTTTGTTAAAATTTTTCTTTTTTTTTACAAAACTCATTTTTATAATATAACTTCTATACTATTTTTCATCTAAAACATACACATATCTAAATTCTCTAAACCCATCCCAATAAATTTATTTTTATACATATTTTTTAAATACCTCTACCAATCTCACATAATACCTTTCACTTTGAATTTATCCTTAACCTATTTAATAAATTATTATAACTAATATTCTCATATTCACTTTCTTTTATTGAAAACCACCTATACATCATCCTTTTAAAACTTTATAATACTTCTTATCTTTAATTATTCTGGATAATTTACCAAACTTGTTTTCACATTTTTTAATGCATCTGCTGTTCCTTAAAGATATAAACAATCCTTAACTTTTTTACCATGCGTAATCCGCCATAAATTTTATTTAATAACTGTTCTTGGGAGATTTTTTTCATGTCATTATGCATAGCACTCATATGTTAAAATTAAAATCCTGCGGAATCTACATCTTTAAAAATTTTTTATTCAAAGTTTAAACTATCATATCCTTTTTTTATATGCATTCAAATCTCTAATCAAAAACTTTTCATGTTATAATATATATTTTTTGTTTTTTTTCATATAAATATATAAATGTTATTTTTTTTACAATGCAAATTAATTAATAAAATTAATTCTTTTACTACTCATCAAAATTTTTTTACTTCAACTAGAAATAACGCGAAAATTCAATATTTCGCCTCATAAATAACTTCTAGTAAATTACATTCTTCTTTTAAAATTTATGGGAGGGGGAAGATTCGAACTTCCTCTACAGGATTATGGGACCTGCTAACTCCTAAGTTTCCCTAAGGATTGATCTCACACAATTTTTTTTCATTCAATTTCATGTCACTTAAAATGAAAGTATATTCTACCTTTAGCATCATAATTGACTTCCTCTAATTTTGCCTTTTTTACTACTTTTTTTTTATTTTTCCATTTTCTTCAGAGTATCTGGGGGAAATCAATAAATTTTTATTAAAAACCCCCAAATCCTTTTGTTAAAATTTTTCTTTTTTTTTACAAAACTCATTTTTATAAATATAGCAAAAAAATAACCTCTAAAACTATTTCATTTAACAAAAAAGTCTAAATTCTTTAATACAAAATAATTACCCAAAAAATATAAAAAACATACTTATAAAAATTTTTTTTTTAAATATTCTAATGTTTTATTTATAATTTCCATAAACAAACAGAAGACTTTATTCAAAAATCTTTTTACACTACTAAAAATTCTAATTAAGAAACCCCTAATTAATTCTAAGAACTCTAACATTTAAATCAAGTTACTTAATATTTTAAATTAAGTAACTTAATTTAAAATATATTTAAAAAGTTTAATCCACAGATGCCTATTTAAATTTTAAGAAAAAAATCAAAGATAATCCTGCCGCAATAATATTTTAAACTATCTACACATCTAGAATCAAAATTCTCTACGCATAGTTCTATTTATTTTGGGGCAGCTTTTTTACAATGCGATTATTATTCTTTTACTAAATAAATACATTCATGCTTCTTGAAGCAAAACTACATGTATTTTGTCCAAGCCACTTGCATATAATCCATAAATATATATTTACGAAAAATAAGCTAATAAGATTGGCCTTCAAAGAGCTATAAATATAACTATATTTATAAAAATTCAAAGTTTATCTCTTCATATTGTTTTAAGTAAAGATTTTATTATCGCTAGAATAGCAGCACTCTCCGAACTTATAATTTTTAAATAGATATTAACTTTAACTAAAATTTTTTTATATAAATTTTTAATTACGGGAGTCTCATAAAAAAAAAAAATTAGACCTGTAATCCACTTAATAAAAATTAAAACTATAAATTTAAAGTTTAAATAATTAAAATAAATTAAAACTTTTAATTTATTTTTAATTATACGCAACAGCTTAAAAACTCAATTAAAAATAAATTTAAGTTTATTATATCTGTAAATTCATAAACTTTTCTTAAAAAATAAAAAGTAAATAACAAATTTTAATTTATATCTAAATTTAAAAAATTTTTTAATACGCCGCATATAAACTTGTAAATAAAATAATATTTTTTGTAAAATAAATTTTACAAATCTATAAACTTTGGTTGTAATAAATTTTTTTATTATAAATCATAAATTAAATTTATTATAAATATAATAATATATAAAATTTAAAATAGGATTAAATATTTTATAAATACTAACAAGAAAAGAAAAAAAAAATTTAAATAAAATAAAATTTATATTTATTATCCTTATTAAATTTATTATATTTAAATAACAATAATAAATATAAAAACAAAATAATAAAAATAACCAATAAATTGGAGTTATAAACAACACTCAACGAAAAAAAATAAAAAAAAAATTATTTTTTTTTTTTTTCAACGTTATATAAAATTTCACTACACTATAAAAAAAATTATATCAAATATTATCATAAAACTTTAGATATACTATAAAATTTTTATCTACTTCAAAAAGCCCATTTGCATGGTTAAAAATTATTTTTCAAAAAGGCATACTTATAGTTATTAAATTTTGTCAAAAAAATAATACATATAAAAAAAATAAAATAATTTGACTAAAAATATCTTTAAAATAAAAAATAAAATTTAAATTATTAATTATTAAAGTAACAAAATCTAAATAATTAAAAAATAAAAAAATAAAAAATAAATATATATTATATAACATAGAATCTTTTAAAATATATTTCTTTAATATTTTTGCGTATAACTTTATACGCGTTATATAATTTAATTCATTTTAAATACCTTTTCTTAAAGCTTTTTTTTAATATTATTTTGTAAAAAATAAACAATTTAATTAATTTTAAATATTTTTTTTTTATCTTTAAATTATAAAAATAAAATGTTTTTATTCGTCGTAATTTAATCATTTTAAATACCTTTTTTTTTGAATTAAATAAATTGCCATAAACAAACATTTTAGTAATTCAAAAAAAATTTTTATAACTTTTAAAATTTTTATAACTTATATCTAAATTAAAAGAATAAATAATATTTCTACCTTCAACTTTTCCTAAAGTTAATTTAAATAAATTAAAATAAGATTCTAACAAATTTTTTAAAAAAAAAACCTCATTATTACTAATAAAATCTAAACTAAAATTACCTTTAATTTTTAATTTTAAAATATTAGTAAACCATCAAACAATTTGAAAAAATTTTTCTTTTATTACTAAATTACCAAAAAAATTATTATAAAATAATATGCAATCTGAACTATCATCATTTCCTGGAATTGCAATTTTAGTACCTGAAGCTTTAAAGTTTGTATCGAAAATCCCTATACATGCAATTTTTGCTTTATTACATTCAGATAATGCGCTTTTACTAAAAAAAGCACTCGATATAAAAACGCCACGCGGCCAACTTAATTTATAAGTTAAGTTTTTTTTTAATAAATAACTTAACCCAACATTTATATAATTAGTAATCATTCCATTTATTCACATACCTCCAACAGCAATTTCACCACAATATATTCCTATTAATTCCAAAAATCTAGAAAAATTTTTATCCTGGTTAACAAATCAAAAAGGTCCTTGGTTTTTTATAATATTCTTAACTAACTTTATCGAAAGGCTTAACAAATATAAAGTTAACTTTATATTTATAATCCATAAATTTTGCCGCTTTCCATAAATCATTCACGCAACAAATAAAGGCACGTTTTTCATTTTATGCCCAATATGCACATTATAATATAATAATTGGGAAATTGTTAACTTATTCATTATTATTTAATTTTCAATAATTTTTTCAATTTAAATATTTGCAAGATATATATCAATGCATTTATCTTTGAATCTTTATAAAATTCATCTTCAAATTTAAAAAATTCATTTTCAAATTGAGAAAAATCATAGAAAAACTTAAATAAATCATTTATAATTTTCTCAAAATCCAAATTATTTTTCTCAATTTTCAAATTATTTTTATAAAAATAATTTTCAATTTGAGAAAAATCAAATTTAAAATAACCATATTTCTTTTTATAAAAATAATTTGAAAATTGATAAAAATCAAATTTTAAACTAGAAAAATGATTTGTAATTTGATAAAAATAATTTTTAATGTTATTTATATATTGATTTGAAATATTATAAGGATAATTTAAATTAATATAATTTTCTAAATTATAATAATCTAATTTAAATTTATAAAACTCCTTTCTAAGTTTATAAAAATAATTTGGATTTTTCAAAGTATCCAATGTTAATGCATTTAATCTAAATAAATCTCTAATTTCTATATAAAAAAAATAAATAAATTTCTATTTTGAAAATAGAAATTTATTTATTTTTTTTATATAGAAATTAGAGATTTATTTTGCATAACCACCATAACCTATAGCTCTATACATATCTAATTTAAATGGATGCATTATATCATTTCTTTTTATATTTCTTTTTAAAAAAAAAAAAAAAAAAGTATAAAAAAAATATACAAATTTGGGTGGATAACAATAAACAACTTTTCTAATTAAACGTCTTCAAAAATCTAAAATTAAAAAACCTTTACAAATACTTTTAATACCTACAATTTGCATTACAGATATTGTATACTTTAAATCAGAAATAATTAAATTATTAACTTTAACAGCTCCTTTTTTTATAAAATTAATAGCATCAAACATATTTAAAATCAACCCAACTCTATATATATACATACCAAACGCCCTTCTAATAAAAAAAGAAAATTTTCATCAAAAGAATCTATTTTTTTTTTTGCTCTAATTGCCATTTTTTTAAAATCCTTATGCGTAATATTTACATAATATAATAAAATTAATCTTAAACTTTGAATTTGCTTATATATTTTTTTTTTAAAAGGCATAAATTTTTCTGGCTTTAATCAATAAATATATGTTACCTTTTTTTTATTTATACTTTCTATAAATTTAACAAAATTATTAAAAAAATAATATATTATTTTTTTGATAAAAAAGCTACGCCTTGGCCAAAAAGCTAGTAATAAAAATTTTTTTCTTTTAAATTTTTTTAGATTAATTTTTCTATTCCTTAGCAAATTTGATTTTAAATACCCTCAAATATCAAGATTAAATTGTTTATATAATAAAAATTTATGTTTTGCTTTTATCATTTTTTATAATAATTAAATTTTATATTATTAACTACATCTAAATAAAATCTAAATTTTCAAAAATTTTTTACCTTATAATGCCCCAAAATTTTTAAATTTTCAGTTTTATAAATAATTTTAAAATAATTTTTAAATAATCAATAACTTATACCAAAACTAATCAATATATATAAAAATATATATTTTAGATATAAATATATTGAATAAAAAAATTTTCCAAAATAAATCAATCTATTATTACGACAACGCCATAAACAAAAAGGCCCTCAACTTGTAACATCAAAAATATAACGTCATCGAGCTCTATATCGTCTTTTTATTTTTTTTCTTCGTCTTACTTGAGTTCCTGCTTTCTTTCTATCACCACCTGTATCACCTCAATATGCTCCTGAAAAAATATCAAAAAGATTATCTATAAGCCAAAAACGGCCCCAATAACTATAAAAATAAAACTCTAATTCATGTCTTAAAATTATACAAAATCTAGGATAACAAAACATAAGTTTATAACATAAATATCCTGGACATCATAAAAGTCAAAATACAAAAAAAGAACTTCCAAAAGAATAAGACTCAATTAAAAAAATTTTTTCCTCCTCTATAGATTTATTTTTACTATCTTCTTCTTTATCATAAATTTCTTTCGTATTTACAATTTGAAAACTAAAAAGATCCTTATGTAAACATCATCAAGGCAATGCATTATAAAATAACATTTCATCTAACTTATAAAAATAACTTTTTATTTTTATAGCTGCTTCTGCATTTTTAATTAAAGGTCTATTATAAATTTGAGGCACTATACGAAAAACTCCTTCATTTAAAAATGCATTTTCTAAATATTTATTTCTTTTAATTCCATAAAGCATAAATCCATATAAAAATAAATATTTATTTAAATATAAATTATAATAATCATCATAATTTGGATCAAAATAAAATAAACTAAAATTAAATTTCGGATCAAGAATAGTTTCTTTATTATGTTGTTTCAATTTTTGTGCGAAACCTTCAATTCAGTACCCACGCCAAACATGTCTATAAGGATTCTCTGCAATTTGCTCAAAATATGTTTTTATGTTTAAAATTCCTGTATCACGCGCATGATTTAACATTTCTAAATGTTTTACAAAATCTTCATCATTTTCAAATTTTTTCCTAAAATATTTACCCATATCTAAATTTTTATTTCCAAAATATCCTGTCACAAATTCATTTATATTCGCGAACATTCAAACAACTTCGTCATTACTGGATTTTCTAAATCTACGCCAGCAATACTCCGGATTTAAATGCGTATTTTTTCTATTTAAAAATACATGCATTTTGGGAAAAAAATAACCATTAATGCTACATATTACCGCTATAAATAAAATATATTCAACAGCAATAATATAACTATTTTGTCAATAATATTGTCCATAAATCAAATTTCTCTTATTCAATGAATCTAATTTATAATCATTTTTTGAAAAAAGATCATTTATAATAAAAAAAAAAGATGCCATAAAATATGAATCAAACCCATTAAACCCCCAAATTCAAAGTTTTTTCCTTTTATTCGTTATTCATCTTTTTCTTATTGCAGTAATATGTTTTCTAATTTTTTTTGAAACTTCACCTAACATAATTCGCGCATCCACATCTGTACGATTAAAATAATAAATTCTAAACTGATCATAATTTATGCTAATACTATCTATACTTTGATCAATTCATTCACATAAGAATAAATATAAACCAAAAAAAAATTTAAAAAATTCATTTAATTCTATATCAAAATAATTTGCTTGATATGCACTTTTTTTTAAAAAATTATATTTAAAATATAATGATAATAAATAATTAGAAACTTCTAAAATTACTATATATAATAAATCATAACAATTATTATTAACATAAATATTTTTTATAAAATAATAAATATCCATATATAAATTATAATTAAACAAATTAATAGTTACTATATAAATGTATCAATTTAAACTTTGACAAAAAACACTCCCTAATAATAAGTTTAAAAATGTACTTTTACCTTTAAGTCAATTAATTAAATTTTTTCCTAAAACTTGAATTTCATATACAATATTTAATATGTTCATAAATATTTTATAAAAATAAAATATACTAAATTCATATAAAAAATATATTTGTTTTACTATGCTCGGTTTAACATAATATATAAATAATATATAAATTTTATTACAAATTAAATATAATATATTCATAAAATTTGATATAATAAAATCAATAATTTTAAACATTCATAAAAATAAAACATTTTTTAGCAAAAAATAATACCACAAATATGGCAAAAATAATAACTTTAAACAAATAACCGTTAATAAATATCACCAACAACATAAAATTCTTTTTTTAAGATAAATATAACTATAGGGAACTCCAATTCGTAAAAAATAATATCATACGTAATAATATGCCTTTAAAAAAAGACCCGTATGGTATCATATTGTTTTATAATGAAATCAATGTTTTTTAAATCAATTTATATATAAAATACAATCATTATATATAATGATATAATATATTAGACGATCTTCTACTAAAGCTATACTTTTAGCGATTCCCGTTCCTATTCCAAACTGATCCTCATTTATTCACCACAAATCATAAGATTCTAATAATAACTCAATTGGCAATGGATTCAAATCCGGCCATTGCTGCCCATATATATTTATATATTCTATATTTTCAACAGCGTGCACATGTGGAACACCACCAAACATATTAGATATTGGGAATTCATCTACTGAATTAAATCCTATATAAAAAAAAGGGTTTTTTTGTTCATAAAATTTAAACATAAATTCTAGGCTATAATTTCATGTTAATAATAAGACTTCTAAATCTATATAATATAAAATAATAAGAATAAAAATTATTCCTTTCAAATAATTTAAAGTAAACAAAATTTTTGGTAAAATTTTTATAGTTCCTATAATAATATTTAATACTATAGTATTAAATATTATTATAGGAACTATAAAAATTTTATTTAATGCAACATTTTTAAAACATAAATTAAACCAAAAATTCCAATTTATAACATTAACATTTTTACCTAAGAGATTTATTAACAATAAAAAACTTTTATTAACAATACTAATAAAAATTCTTAACAATTCTTTTCACATTACATATTCATATTTTAAAAACCATTTATAAAAAAAAAATTTTATTCTATATTCTAATTTAACAAAATAAATAGAAGGACTTATAAATCTAAGTAATAAAATTAATATACTAAAAATTTTATATATTATATATAGAATTTTATAATTTATAATACGAAATAAAAAATTTAAACTTAAAGAAGACTTTCCAATTTTTTGTAAAAACGGTGATTCATAAAAATAAACAAAAAATTTATAATACTTCGACGAAGGTTCTTTTTCACTATAAGGTGCCATTCCTTTTAATTCATGCTCATTTCAAAAATTTCAATTAAAATTTTTATAAATTCAAGTAAAAAAATATTGATGATAAATAAATATAAAAAAATTACTTCTTATTCATAAAAAAAAAACTCAATACTTCTTTACTAAAAACTCAAATATCCCTAATTTTAAAAAAATACCAAAATATTGTTTTAAATAACTAAATTTAAAAATTAAAAAAAATAAAGAAATTTGCCTTATAATTTTTAAAAAAAAATAATAATAAATTTTAAATAAAAGCACGTTTATATAAAAAAAAAACAATCTTACATAACACAAAACTCTTATATAAATATAAATATATTCAAAATTCGTTAAATCAAATTCTTTTTTAAAAATTTCTAATTCTTCTTCAAACTCAGATAGCTCTTCAAAATATTCCTCCTCAGAAAACTCAATGTTTTCTACAAAAACAGATTCTGAATCTAAATCTGTCTCCGTATACTCATTACTTAAATATCGCCCATTTAAAATATCAATTACATAATAATAAAAGTTTACAAAAATTGAGCTAAATACTTTTAAACTAAAATATATATAATCAAAAATTAAACATAAATTTCTAAATAATACAATAATTAAAAATATGTTATTATTATTTTTAAGTTTTTGAGGGAATATAAAAAAAAGAACAAAAATAAAAAATATTATATATAATATACAAATAAAAAAAATTAATTTACTCATAATTAATTTTTTTTATTTGTATATATGATTTCTACTAAATTTTTTTCTTTTTTATCAGTTTCATCTAATAATAGCAAAATAACACAAACCATTGCTATTAATAAAATAAAACCTAATAATATAAATATATAAAAAAAATAACTGAATAGAAGGGTACCTATTACGATAATATTATCAAAATTAAATAATTTTATTAAAAAATAAAATACTTCATATTTAAAATTATATATATATATATTTACTTGTAAGAGTCCAAAAAATATAAACATTAATACTTCAAAAAAAAAAAATATACTTAGAAATATAAGTATATTTAAATAATTGTAATAATTTACATACAAATGAATTATACGTAGATTTAACATCATTATAATAAAAATGAATAAATAAAAATTGCACCTATATATATTATTAAATACAATAATCCTAAAAATTCTACTCCTATACGCATGAATATAAGCGAGCTTATTAAAAAATTAAGAATTAGATATAATAATGACTCTATAGGATTATTTACAATAATAATCATAATACTAATAATAATCATAATACATAATAATATTAAATTAAAATTATCAATACAATTATAGATTTTAAAAATAAATTTATTTTTTAAAATCTATAATTGTATTATTACATGATTGTGCACTTCCAATTACAACTTTAATTGAAGATTTTAAAGCAACTTTAGGAAACTTTAAAAAAGCTAATTTTAAAAGATCTGAAAAATGAAAAAAATATCCTCCATAATAATTTTCTTTCCGCAGTAGCTTAATAACGCACCTATTGACGGAAATTTAACTATAAATTTATAACTATTATTTCTAAAAATATATATTATTACATTTACCTTATAAAAATTTGGCAATTCTACAGTATATTCATTAAAATCTTTAGCAAATTTGATAGCATTTACACCTATATTACCTAAAACCGTCCCTAAAGGAGGTCCTGATTCTGCACTATTCGCTCTTATTCCAATTTTAATAACATGCTTTATATTATCATCCATAAGTTATATTTCTGTTATTACGCCAGCTCCTACTGTTAAATTACCTTCTCTCATAACAAACGTAATCCTATATTAATAGGAGCTTTTTCTACTAAATTAACTTCAACAACTAAAGAATCACCTGGCATTACAACTGAAACATCTTCGGGTAATATAATTGTTCCTGTTATATTCGCAGTTCTAAAGAAAAACTGCGGCTTATAATTTGTTACAAACGATTTATGCCGCCCACCTTCTTTTTTTGTTAAAACATATATTTTTGCATTAAAACATATATATGTTTTAATTAAATTGGGTGTTGCTAAAACAAATCCGCGACGAGCATCCTCTCTCTTTACAGATTTAACTAAAATTCCTACATTATCTCCAACTTCAGCAAAATCTAATGCTTTTCTAAACATTTCTAACCCCATACAAATAGTATTTATTATATTGCGACCGCCTACTAACTCTAAATTATCTCCAATATTTAATATTCCACTTTCAATTTTTCCTGTTAGTACTGTGCCTCTCCCTACAGCCATAAAAATACCTTCTATAGACATTAAAAAAGGAGCCTCTTTTGATCTTATAGGTTGTTTAATATAAACATCTACCTTATCCATTAAGGCTTTAACTGATAAGGTACCTAATTCAGAAGAATCATCTTCATATAATGCATCCCTTGCAGAACCTTTTATTACAGGTAAATCTGTAGGATACCCATAACTTTCTAATAATTCTCTAACTTCAATTTCTACCAAATCTTTCATTTCATACTCTAACATGGCATCCAATTTATTAATGTAAACAACAATATATGGAATTCCTACTTCCTTTGATAAAATTATATGTTCTCTTGTTTGAACTTGAACCCCATCATTAACAGCTACTACTAATATAGCGCCTTCCATCTGAACAGCTCCTGTTAACATATTTTTAATATATTGTTGATGTCCTGGACAATCTATATGAGTATAATGTCTCTTTTCTGTTTCATATTCTATATGTGCAGCATTTATCGTAATTCCACGAACTTGCTCTTCAACATGATTATCTATTTCATTATAAGCTTTAAATACTGTATTACCTATCCCACTTAAGCACTTAGTTATCGCTGCAGTTAATGTTGTTTTTCCATGATCAACATGCCCTATTGTACCAATATTACAATGATCTTTTGTTCTTATAAATTTAAATTCTAAATTTTTTTTTTTTATAATTAATTAAGTATAAAATAATAATAATTATTATTATTTTATACTTAATTAATTATTATTTTATATATTTTATAAATAACCTATTTTCAATACAAGCATCATACAACTCTTTTTTTTTTTGCCATAAGCCACCCGCATCATAAAAAGATTCTATTAAATGCTCGACTAATTTTTTTTTATTTACTCTTCTTTTTTCTTTACAAAATTTAATAAGAAGTAACTTTCCTAAAGTAATTTGTTTTTTTACAAATAAAGGAAAAGCCAATGTTCTCTTAGCCCCTCCAACCCATAAACTTAAAGGGAAAATTATCGGACTTATATTTAACATTCCTATTAAAAATATAATACCAGGATCTAAATTTTCTTTTATTTTTATTTGATATTTTCACTGATTATTAAATTTCAGTGATCTTAAATTTAATCCTTTTTTTAACAAACTTTTTCAAACATTATGATGATAAAAAAAATACAAATACATATAATAATCATCATTATTATTATAAATAAACTTTTTAGAATTTTTCATAAATTAGTTATTAAATTTTTTTGTACCAAATTTGGACCGTCTTTTTACTCTACCAAAATCTTCTATTTCTATGAAATCACATTGCCCTCGAACTAGATGATAATTTATTCCTGGCGAATCTTTAGGGCCATGTCCCCTTAATAAAACAATAGAATGTTTTTGCAAATAGTGCGATCCTATTCCTGGAATCTTTGCAAATAATCTTTTATTATTAATCAATAATCTAACTTTAGCTATAGTCCTTTTTGCTGAGTTAGGCTTTCGTGGCGGCATTGTTGTTATTTTATATATAACTGCTTTTCTATGAGGGCCCCCACATAAATTTAATTCTTTTATATTATTTTTTCTTACTACGCGACCTTTTCTCGTTAATTGTTGCAATGTAGCCATTTTAAGCTTTTAAAAAAAATATAGCATTTAATGACATGCCTTCCTTTAATTTAAAATATATAATAACTAAAGCCAATCCTAATACGCTTTCGGATGAAGCAAGAGTTAAAAAAACAATAGCAATTATTTGCCCTAAAAGATCATCTAAAAAAATAGAAAAAACAATAAATTTATATTTATTGCTAATAACATTAATTCTATACTAATTAATGTTAAAATAAAATATCTTTTTATTAATATTGTCCCAAAAAATCCTATTAAAAATAATATAAAAGTAAATATTAAATATATATACATAAAAAAATTTTACATTACTTTTTTTTAAAATATAAACCATGATATACTAATTTATCAATAAATACCCCTGCAGGAAACATTAATAAAAATATTATAAAATAGAAAATTACATATCATTGACTACTTCTAAATATGGACTTAAAACGGGAAGTCCGCCAATTCATCCTAACTGAAAACAAATTATTACTAATAATCAAAAACTAATAGCATGTCACGGTCTAAACATCCCACTTCTAATAATTAATCCCTTTAATATGTATGGTAACATAAATAAAATAAAAATGGAAAAAATCATAAATAAAAACCCTAACAACTTATTTGTTATTGATCTTAAAACTGCATAAAAAATAATAAATATCATTCAGGAACTATATGCGGCGGAGTTACTAAAAAGTTAGCTTTTTCATAATTTATAGGATGACCTAATAATCTGGAATAGCAAACACAATATAACAAAAAATAATTAACATTATAATTAAACTTAAACTATCTTTTAAAAGATAGTAAGGCGAAAAAGGAATTCAATCTACTCAGAATTTAATCCAAGTGGATTATTAGATCCAAACTCATGTAATAAAAATAAATGTATTATTGAAACAATTAAAATTAAAAACGGAAAAGCAAAATGTAAACTATAAAACCTATGCAATGTAGCATCATGAATTGAATATCCACCTCATAATAAAAAAATAAGATCTGCACCTATTTCAGGATAACTGCTAACAAACTTGTTAGCAGTTAT
>Ga0209624_10001741_pt1 | contig 16713 bp, 17 predicted proteins | sample JacPinW_OM2H0_O1_FD_188565 | JGI IMG/M metagenome (GOLD analysis project Ga0209624, IMG submission 188565) | Forest soil microbial communities from Algoma, Ontario, Canada - Jack Pine, Ontario site 1_JW_OM2H0_O1 (SPAdes) (version 2) | ecosystem: Environmental > Terrestrial > Soil > Boreal...
CTATCCATGCCTGGTGATTGCCGGGGCTTGTCTCAAGGGTCAGGAATGCGGCCTCCCCTACTCTGCTCATTCCCGTCGCGTCGTTCGGTTTCTGGATTGAGTGGAGAATACTCAGCAACTGACTCCCAACGGCAAGAAATATTACCGTTATGGATGGCGGCTGTTGCGTTTATCCAGGCTTGCCGGGATGAGAGTCGACCACATCTCGCAGGACGTGGCCGAGTCAATTGTCTTTGTACGACTGCTGCTTAACAGGAAGAAGAAAGATAGGGAAGGGAGGTATGAAGAAACGAAGGAGACGGTGACCTGCACCGGCCATTACACGAACCAGGCTCTGCGCACCTTGAAGCGAATGCAGAACAAGGCCGTCGAATGGAAGCTGCTGCGAGATATTCCGAAGTTTAGGCTATCGAAGGCTCCAGGGCGGGATCGCATGATAGATGAGCGGGCAGAGGATGATCTCGAGCAGGCTTATCTGGAACCGGTAGGACATGGCAGGATCAAGCGGCTCAGGCAGCAGGCATGGCTGGTCGTGGTCATTCTGCTGGACAGCGGCATGCGACCGGACGAGGTGTTTCCCATGCGGATCGAAAATATCTACTGGGATCAGAACCGCATCTGGGTTCCGGAGGGCAAGACAGATAATGCCACCCGCTTCGTACCGATGAGCGACCGCATGAAGATCATGTTGGGAGACTGGTGCGGATCAAGAAGAGAGGGTTGGGTCTTTCCGTCTTCTCGTTCGAAGTCCGGTCATCTCACAACGATCGCCAAGGGCTTTCAGGCCGCCCGAGGGAGGGCGGGGCTGGATAAGAAGGTGGTCCCGTATTCAGCAAGGCACACCTACGGCACCTACACCATGGAAAAGAGCGGCAATGCCTTTGCGGTAAGCAAGTCCATGGGGCACGCCGACCTGAAGTCGATGGAGCCGTATCAGCACCAGGAACTGGAACCACTGCGGATTGCGATCAATCAACGCAACCGGCGAAAAAAGTTTGGTCAAGTTTTTGGTCAAGTTTTGGAAAACGCATCGTAGGGGGGCAAACGGCTGGTACTTGTAAGTGCTTGAGAGATTGGGAGAAAAGTGGTGGACGCGGTAGGGATCGAACCTACGACCAGTCGATTAAGAGTCGAATGCTCTACCAACTGAGCTACGCGTCCAAGTGTTTCTCCTCAAATCAGGAGCAAGCGATCGAAAGCCTGGACACGCCCTGAAACCGGCCTGACGGCAATCAATTGACTAGTTAAAGATATCACAGCTTGCCGAGGCAATTGCTCAGCAAGCCGTAATATCTAGCCTACAAAGGCTACGTTTGCCCGCAACGGAATGATGCCTCGCTCGAAGCCCATGTCGAGGAGTTTTTTGATGGCTTCTCGACCATCGTCCCCGTAGTTGAGCGTGCGCTCGTTGACGTACATTCCAACAAAGCGGTTGGCGAGCGTTGGGTCAAGGTCACGGGCAAACTGCATGGCATACGCAAGCGCTTCCTCGCGATTGTCGAGCGCGTGTTGAATGCTGTCGCGAAGAGCGTTGGTCGTGGTCAACAGCGTCTCTGCCCCTAGTGAGCGGCGGATCGCATTGCCGCCGAGGGGTAACGGAAGACCAGTCTGCTCGCGCCACCACTGGCCGAGGTCGAGCAGCTTGACTAACCCGTCGTTGGCATAGGTGAGCTGCCCTTCGTGGATGATCAAACCTGCGTCGAATTCGCCTGAGATAACAGCGGGAATGATTTTATCGAACGGTACGACCGCAGTCTCAATATCAGGAGCGAACAGCTTCAGAGTGAGGTAAGCCGTCGTCAATGTGCCGGGTATCGCGATGCGCGTCTTCTTGACCTCGTCCAGCTTAAGTTTGCGGCTGGAGACAATCATCGGACCATAGCCTTCGCCGACGCTTCCGCCGCAGGCCATCAGGGTGTACTTCTCCTGAAGGTAGGGGTACGCGTGAAAGGAGATCGCGGTGACATCGTAGAACGCCTCATTGATGGCACGGTGGTTGAGTGTCTCAATGTCCGTGAGGGTGTGGGTGAACTTGAAGCCTGGAACCCGGACTTTATTGGTAGCAAGACCGTAGAACATGAAGGCGTCATCGGAGTCCGGGCTATGGGCAATGCTTATCTCTTGAATGGCGGTACTGGTAGCGGTCATGATTCGGCATTCCTTGGGGAGTTAAAGTGATGAGATGCGCGACCGAGCGTTGTGGTTCGACGCGGAAAAGAAATAAACTGAGGGCCTCAGCGCTTTATGGTTCAGGAACGCTGCCACCGTTGCAGCGCGCTGAAGATGCCTGCGGCAGCGGTGATTTTGATGACCTCGCCCAGCAAAAAAGGAGCTACGGCGAGCGTCCAGGTTGCGGAGCCGCTGAGGTGCAGCAGATGTCCAAGCCACGCTGCACCGAGGACGAAGATCGGAAGGCTGGCGATAGTGCTCGCGACAAGCGCTGAGCGGAAGCGCGACGTCACACGCTGCATCGCACGAACGACCCAGCCCGCGACCGCTGCGGCCAACGGATAGGAAAAGAGGTACCCGGCGTTTGGACCAAGCAGATGCGCGACGCCCCCGACGCTGTGTGGCGTAAAGACAGGCAAACCCATCGCGCCCTCCGCGAGATAGAGGACCATCGCGGAGAACCCGGCGACTGGCCCGAGCACCATCCCGACCAGAATGACGGCGAAGTTTTGCAGCGTGATCGGCACAGGAGTGAAGGGGAGCGGGATCGACAGGTGCGCACACGCGGCCACGAAGATGCTTGCTCCAATCACGATCATCGCCTTCCCGGTCAAAGTCTCATGGACTGATAACGGCGGATGCGTGAGAGTGGACTGGGAGGGAACAGTAGATTGCATGGTGCGGATCCTTTCGTGCTCGTAGCGCTTTGGTGAAGTGGGGAGTTGACCTCGATCCGGCATTCTCATATGGGTCGGTCAGGCCGCCCCTGCGCTAAAAGAAGAATACCAAGGTGCAAAGGCTTCGTGCAGCTTAATCGGCTTTCTCTACGGTCAGGCAAAAGATTTCGTGTCAATACCGCCACATTGTTGGATCAATCAGCCTCGCTCCATGACTTGTCCGCCTGTCACAATCGGCCTATCTACCAGTTGCGTCAGGTACGAACTTGGTACGCTCCTGCAACGAGCCGGTTTTCCACTTGACGGCGCACAGCGCGGAATTTGTACTGAGAAGTACTTTGAACTCATTGACGACAGTACGCAAAAGCGGAAGGCAGCCTGGAACCCTCGCGCGTATTTTCGAACGAATCCAACTCAGCTGGCGCAAGGTCGCAACAGGTGCTGCTGCGGTCCTCGCTCTGGCGATGGGCTACCACGTTATCTTCGGGCAGAATGGGCTGACGGCCTACGAACAGAAACGGCAGGACGCGCAAGCCCTGGATAAGCAGTTGCATAGCCTACAGCGGGAAAACGATTTATTGAAGGGTCACGTAGACAGACTGCAGAGCGATCCCAACGCGATTGAACATCAGGCTCGCGAGGAGCTTCACTACACTCGCCCCGGCGAGGTGATCTACACGCTGCCTGCAGCTCCTCTCACGCAGAGTTCGCCGAGCCAAGCCAAACTCACCGGCCAGTAGGTGCTCCCTTCGCCCATGGTGCACGAACTCTCTCCCATCCGCAGCATGATTGCACCAAACACTATGAGCCTACCGACGCGCCCTGTGCTTTCTGCTGATCATCGGATCCATTACGGCTCCGGCCAATATCAATTTGGCGATCTATGGCTGCCGGCAAACCCAACGGAGCAGCGCCTTCCTCTGGTGATCTTTGTCCACGGAGGCTGGTGGCAGTCAGCCTATGGCTTAGATTATGCGGGGCCTCTCTGCGCGGCGCTCAAAGCGATTGGCATTGCGGTCTGGTCGATCGAGTATCGGCGCGTAGGATCGACCGGCGGCGGCTGGCCAATGACATTTCAGGATGTGGCGGCTGGCTTCGACTATGTGGCGACATTGGCAAAGACCTACCCGCTCAACCTGGACCGGGTGATTGCGATGGGCCACTCATCAGGCGCGCAACTGGCGTTCTGGCTGGCGGGGCGGCACCATATTCCAGCGACAAGCCGGATCTACGAGCCGCAGCCAAAAGTAGCGCTGCACGGTCTGATCGCCCTCGCGGGGGCAGTCGATCTGCAGCTCCTCTGTGACCTCTCCGGCTACTTCACCTTTGCCCACGATAAGGACGAGGTTTACAGCCTCATGGGAGGCCCCCCGACGCAGTTTGAGGTGAGATACCGCGCCGGAAATCCCGGAGCCCTGTTGCCGCTGAATGTACCGCAGATCCTGATTCAGAGCGCGGACGACGGACAGATTCCTCCACAACTGCCAGTCCGTTGGGCGGAGATGGCAAGACGCCAGGGTGATGATGTGACGGTGACAATCGTACCGGGAGTCGACCACTTTGATGTCGTTGACCCGCAGAGCAAGGCATGGTCCACGGTGCGCGCTGCCGTTCTGAAGCTGCTGCATGTGTCAGCGCAGTAGCGGCGTCGCCACGATTAAGGATAGGCTGCTCAGTGACAAGGAGCAGTGAATGAACTTCGATATGGAAAAGGCCAGGGGACGCGCAACATACAACCTGCTGATAGGGTTGGTTGCACCCAGGCCGATCGCGCTGGTTACCAGCATGAATGAAGACGGAAGACTGAACGCCGCGCCCTTCAGCTCCTACAACTACCTCTGCACGGACCCGCCGATTATCGGAATGGGAGTGACCGATCGGCCGACCGGAGGCTTCGTGCCCAAAGACACCGCCAGAAATATCCGTCGCACCGGTGAATTTGTGGTCAATGTCGTGACGGAGGACATCGCGAAACAGATGAACATCTGTGCCACGGACTTTCCCGCGGAGGTCGACGAACTCGAAATGGCGGGCCTGGCCACCACACCTTCGCAAATCGTGAAGGTGCCGCGTATCGAACAGGCGCACGCGGCCCTGGAATGCAGGGAATACACCACGATGGAGATCGGCAGGTCGCGAATTATTCTTGGAAGGGTCGTCGCGATCTACATTGAAGACAAGTTTATCGATCCAGCCGGCCCCTATGTACGGGCCGAAGAGTTGCACGCGATCGGCAGAATGAACGGCCTCGGATCCTACGTCAAGACCCGCGATTCTTTTCTCACCATGCCTCGCATCTCCTACGAAGATTGGCAGAAGGGCAAGCGGTAGCCGCTCAGGAGAGGTAGTCCCTCAGCCACGGATCGGTGGAGTGGACAAGCTCGTGCGTCGTGCCGTCGAAGACAACCTTGCCTTCGTTGAGCACAAGAAACTTCGTGCTGTCGTCGATGCCGTCATTGGGAATCGGTTCCACCTTGCCGGTCTTGCTGTTGAACCGGTTTCGCGCCAGAAGGAAGGCATCCTGCAGGCGATGCGTGATCATCAGTGCAGTGGTGTGGGAGACATCGCGCTGCTTGATAACGAGGTCGACGATTGTGGTCGATGTAATCGGGTCGAGACCTCCGGTAGGGGAGTCGTAGAGGATCAGATCCGGACTGGAGATAATGGCGCGGGCGATCGAGACGCGGCGACGCATACCGCCGGAGAGTTCAGGCGGAAACTTCGCGATGGTCTGCTCTAATTCGACAAACTGTAGTGCCTCAATAACCCGTTTGTGGGCCTCTTCTTCCGAGACTCGGTCTTCATGCAGGCGATAAGCGACGTTGTCCTCGACCGAGAGCGAGTCGAACAATGCCGACTCCTGAAACACCATTCCGATGCGACCCCGAAGCTTGAATAAGTCGACTTCCTTCATGGTGGTTATATCCTCGCCGAAGACCCGGATGTCCCCAGAATCCGGTCGAATCAGCCCATCGACAAGCTTCATCAAAACTGATTTTCCACCGCCGGCCGGTCCGAGAATGATTCTGGTTTCACCGCGAAACACGGTGAACGAGATGTTCTGCAAAACCGGCTTGAGGTCAAACTTTATGGAGACATCGTCGAAGGCCACAACGGCTTCCGTCGAGCTGGCTTCAGCGGAGCCGGCACCTGCACGGCTCGGCGAAACGCTGCGGTTGGCGAGGTCTCCGGACATGGTCTGGGTCACCTGCCGAAGATGCCGATCATCGCTCGGCTGACGATGAAGTCGACGACGATGATGAAGACGGAGGAGACAACAACGGCCTGGGTAGTCGATTTGCCCACGCCCTGAGTGCCGCCCTTGGTGTTCATGCCAAAGTAGCAGCCGACGGTCGCGATGATGAATCCGGAAAACAGCGGCTTTGTAAGGCCTTGTACGACGTCGGCATACGCCAGCGCCCGGTATGAGTTGTGGAAATAGGAGGAGGCGTTGAGGCCGAGGAGCGCCACGGCCACCAGCGCTCCGCCCGCTATACCGACCGCATCCGACACGATGGTGAGAAAAAACAGCATAAAGACGGTTGCATAAAGCCGCGGCGTGACAAGCTTCCGCACCGGATCTGTGCCTAGAGCCCGCATCGCGTCGATCTGCTCGGTCACCTTCATCGAGCCCAGCTCGGAGGCCATCCCCGATGCATTTCGGCCGGAGACCATCAGGCCTGTAAGCACCGGCCCAAGCTCTCTCACCATCGAAAGCGCGACCAGGTTGCCCGTCAGGCTGACCGACCCGAACTCCTTCAGCGACGTCGCCGACTGCAGTGCAAGGACGCAACCGGTGAAGAACCCGGTCAGCACCACAATAGGCATCGATCCGACGCCGATCGAGTCCATCTGAGTGTAAATATCCGCCCAGTATCGGGGACGTGAGAATAGGTTGACGACGGCGCGCCACGACAGGATCGAGTAGTCCTGTATGGCGGCAATCCTCTGCTTGGCGAAGATCTCTGGAGAGACAAATGGCATTGTTATCTGGCTCAGATTATCAGATGCAAAGCTTTTGCTGACGATTGCACGAAATGGAAGAGATTGCGGTGGACTAAGATGCGTCCGCAGATGCGCCTACACGCTGCGGAATGAGAAGATAGAGGAAGATGATGGCTGACATGATGGCGGCGGTACTTTATGGCAGGGAAGACCTCAGGTTGGAGCGCGTGGCGATCCCGCAGCCCGGCCCGGGCGAGTTGCTGGTGCGCGTGGGGGCCGCGCTCACCTGCGGAACAGACCTGAAGGTCTATCGCCGCGGCTACCACGCCATGATGCTGAAGCCGCCAATCCCCTTCGGACACGAACTCGCCGGTGTGGTCACGGAGATTGGGACTGGAGTAGCGTCTTTTCATGTTGGAGACCGGGTGGTTGCGCTCAACTCCGCTCCGTGCGATGCCTGCTTCTTCTGTCTGCACGGACAACAGAACCTCTGCGAAGACCTCCTCTTCAACAACGGAGCTTACGCCGAATTCATCAAAATCCCCTCAAGAATCGTCGAGAAGAACACTCTTCTCATCCCCGACGGCGTTCCTTATGAGCACGCTGCCCTCACCGAACCCCTGGCCTGTGTCGTCCGTGGCCTGGAGGAGAGCGGAGCCACGGCCGGCGACACGATGGTCGTCATCGGCGCTGGTCCGATCGGCCTGATGTTCATGCACGCCTCTGAACTGGCCGGCGTCAACGTGATCGCCGTCGTCAAACGGGAGGACCAGATCGCCACTGCAAAGCTTTTTGGCGCGAGCCGGGTCGTCCACCTCGCGGCCGTGGACGATGTCGTAGCCGCCACCCGCGCCCTCACCCCGCAAGGCCGTGGCGCCGACGTGATCATCGAAGCTGTGGCAACCCCCGCCACGTGGGAGTGGGCCGTCGATATGGTGCGCAAGGGCGGCGTGGTCAACTTCTTTGGTGGGCCGCCCAGCGGAACCAGAGTACAGCTTGACACCAACCGTCTTCACTACGGCGACATCACGCTCAAAGCCAGCTTCCACCACACTCCCAGAACCTGCAGAACCGCTTTCGCGCTGGTCACCAGCGGACGCTTCAAATGCGCGGAATACATCACCGGCCGTGTCGCGCTTGATTCCGTCCCGGCTGTCTTTGCAAGGATGATGAACCGGAACGGCGGCGCGCAGGGCGTACGGGACATCAAAACGGCCGTCTTTCCCGACGGGGTGCCGCAGTGAGCGAAACGACGGTCACCCAACACGCCCTTTTAGGAGCGCCGCCAGAGTACCTTACACCGCTCGAGCGCCCTACCCTTGCCGAAGCGCAGGCCTGGTGCCACCAGCTTGCGACCTCGCACTATGAGAACTTCCACGTCGCAACCTTTTTCTTGCCACGGAAAGTCCGACCTCACTTCGAGAGTATCTACGCCTACTGCAGAGTCGCTGACGATCTGGGCGATGAAGTTGCCGACCCAGCCATTGCCTTGCGTCTGCTCGATGCCTGGGGATCGATGCTGGATGAGTGTTACGACACCCCCGAGCGGTCTACGCATCCAGTCTTCGTCGCCCTCCACGAGACCATTCGTGAGTGTGGCGTCCCTCGTCAGCTCTTCGCCGATCTCCTGCACGCCTTCCGCATGGACCAGGTGAAGCCCACCTACGACACATGGGACGAGCTTCTGGTGTACTCACACTACTCGGCCAATCCTGTTGGGCGTCTCGTTCTCTGGGTATGCGGATACAAGGAAGAGTCGCTTGCTCTCCTATCCGACAAGGTCTGTACTGCTTTGCAGTTGGCAAACTTCTGGCAGGATGTGGTTGAAGACGCAGAGCGCGGCCGCCGCTACATCCCTGCCGAAGACATGTTGCGGTTCGGCGTCGAGGAAGGCCAGCTCGCAGGCCGAGTCTTCACGTCGGAATTTCGCGACATGATTGAAAGCCTGGTAGTGCGTACCCGCAAGATGCTCCACGAAGGCGGCGCCATCAGCTCGCACGTCAACAAGGAGCTGGCCGTAACCCTTGACCTCTTCCGCAAAGGTGGCGACGCTATCCTCGACGGCATCACCGCGGAGGGCTTCGATGTTCTGCGAGGCAGGCCTGTAGTTACCAGGGTGAAGAAGGTCTTGCTTCTCACCGGCGCGTTGCTAGCAAAATTCCGAGCGGGGCTATCACGGTGACGATCGCTGAAGCCTACGCTGCCTGCCGTACCATCGCTCAGCGAGAGGCAAAGAACTTCTACTACGCCTTCCGCGTGCTGCCCGAGCACAAACGAAACGCCATGTGCGCCGTCTACGCCTTCATGCGTCGTGCCGACGACATCGCCGACGACGAAGCCATGCCGATCGCTGAGCGCAGGGAGGTGATGGCGCAGTGGGTGGAAAGCTGGCGCACCGCACGACGAAGCGGCATCTCCGACGATCCCGTCTTCCTCGCACTCAACGACACGCAGAGACGCTTTGCCATTCCCGACGCCTTGCTCGAAGAGCTGGTGCAGGGAACCACGATGGACCTCGAACCTCGCTGCGAGACGGAGATGGTGCTCCAGACGTTCGCTACCTTCGACGAACTCTATCGCTACTGCTACCTCGTAGCCTCGGTGGTCGGTCTCGTCTGCATCAAAATCTTCGGTTACACCGATATCCGAGCGGAGAAGCTGGCCGAAGAGACTGGCGTTGCCTTCCAACTGACCAACATCCTGCGCGACGTCAAAGAGGACGCTGAGCGCGGCCGCATCTATCTGCCCTTGGATCTGCTGCACGAGTTCGGCGTCAGCGTTGATCGCGTCAAAGAGCTGGCGAATGGCGCTGCCATGGCCTCGAACGACCGCGCTATGCTCCATGTTCTCGGCGCGGGCGCGGAGGAATACTACGCCTCCGCCGACCGCCTGCTTCCGCTGATCGACCGCGACAGCCGTGCCGCGCTGTGGGTGCTGGTCACCATCTATCACGGGCTCCTTCACAAGATAGCCAAAGTTGACAGCGATGTATTCACCCGGCGAATCGGCGTTTCGACTCCGGCCAAGCTGACGATTCTTGCGCGAGGCGCGGCTATGGCAGCGCGCAACCGGATGACATCGTGAGCGGCACGGAACACTGCGACGCGATCGTAGTGGGGGCCGGTGTCGCCGGGTTGGCAGCAGCGGTTTCTCTGGCGCGGGCAGGGAAGAGCGTGACCCTGCTCGAGCGTAAACCTTACGTCGGCGGCAGAGCCTGCTCCTACGAGCATCCCGCTCTTCAAGAGGTGGTGGACTCGCAGCATGTCCTCCTCGGCTGTTGCACCAACCTCATCGAGCTCTGCGAACAAGCCGGCGCAGCAGACAAAATCCGCTGGTACGACGAACAGACCTTTCTCGAACCGAACGGCAACGCCAGCACAATTGCTGTCAGCGGACTGCCAGCGCCGCTCCACTTCGCTCCCAGCTTTCTGACGATTCCGATGCTGGGTGTGAAGGACAAACTTAGCATTGCGCGTGGTCTCATGGAGTTCTTTCGTGGCTACCCCGCGGAGGACAACGAGAGTGTCGAGCAGTGGCTCAAACGCACGCGCCAGACGGAGATTTCGATCAAACACTTCTGGAAACCGATCGTCATGGCCACGTTGAACGACGACTCCACACAGTGCTCCACCCGCTATGCCGGCAAGGTCTTCCACGAACTCTTTATCAAGTCCTCCATCGGTGGACGCCTCGGCATCCCCACGGTTCCGCTGAGCGAGTTCTACGAAGCGGCTGCGCAGTTGCTGGTGTCCCTGGGTGGAACGGTGCAGCTCCGGGCGAGCGTGGAGGCGATCATCCAGCAGCCCGACGGGCGTTGGCGAACCAGCACCCCCACCACTGTCTACACAGCGGACGCCGTCATCCTCGCGCTTCCCTATGAGCAGGCGCAAAAGCTAGTACCTGCCATCCACTTGAATCAGGAAGACGCCGAACGAAACACTAACTCGAAAGCCAATCTTGAATCGAAGCTGGCTCGATTCGAGCACTCTCCCTTCACTTCGATCCTTCTCTGGTACGACCGGCAGATAACGGATCTCGATCACGCGTGGCTGCTGGATACGACCATCGAATGGTTCTTTCACAAATCTAAGATTCGAAGGTACGCGCCGGAAATAGGCAGCTATGTCGAACTGGTGATTGCAGGTTCAAAGGCGCAACTCGGTATGCCTCGCGAGGACATCCTGTCCTCCGCTCTGAGAGAGCTGGAGATGTTCTTTCCCGGAGTAAAGCGAGCCAGGCTCTTGAAGAGCGGTGTCCTGAAGGAGGCCCGAGCCACCTTCTCTATTACCCCGGGTCTCGACCGATTTCGCCCCCGCCAGACAACCGACTGGCCCGGCCTTTACCTTGCCGGCGACTGGACCGCAACCGAGTGGCCTTCCACGATGGAGGGCGCTGTCCGGAGCGGCAGACTGGCGGCTGGGGCCGTGGTGGGGGACGACAGGCGATTCCTTGCACTGGAGACTCCGGCTAGCGGACTGATGCGCTGGTTGAGCCGGGATTAATGGTCGACTGGGGTACCCCCCCGGGTACCCCTTCCTAACGTACTTGGAATGAGGCACTTGCGATTTAAGCTGTCTGCAAAATATTCATTACAAATGGGTTACTGGTAAAATATAGATTATAAACGGGATATCTCACTCAACTCATGGGACAGCTGGATGTTGTTGTCTGGATTTGGGTTCCGGCGATTTGGGGACTGACAGGATTTTCGGTCCGAGATCGAAGGTGAGGGAAGAACAAGCAACAGCAGACACAACCGCGGATCCCTACGGGATGACAAACAAGAGAACAGACAACGGGGCGAGAGCAAAATACAGGGGTTCTTCCCCATTCGACTCTGCTGAGGGTCAGAATGGCGACGCAAAACGAACAAAGCTTAGCGTGAGAGCAGGGCTACCCCGGCGCAGACGAGGGCGGCCGCTATCCAGCGGCGGCGGTCTACGTTTTCGCGGAGAAAGATCCTGGCGGCGGCGGCGTTGCCAATGAAGGTAAGCGAGGCGCTGGCGGGAGCGGCAAGCGAAACATCCACGTTGCTAAGCGTGAAGAGAAGCGCGAAGAAACTGAGCGCCATGGAAAGAACGCCGCAGAGGAACATTCGGCTGCCGGTGACCGCCTTGATGGCGCCGAGAAGCCCCGAATGGGCGCGAATCTCATCCAGGTCTCCGATGCGCCGCATGGCACCCGCAGTGAGCACGTCTCCGGCGATGGCAGTAGCGGCAACGGTGAGGATGGTCGCCCAGGTCTCGACCGGGCCGACGGTGGTCATAGCGTTTTGCCCACAGGATAGGGGTGCTCGGTAAGCGAGGGGCCGTTGGCAACGAAGCCCACAGCGCCGACGATGAGCAGTATGCCAAGCCACCGGTAGATCGAAATATCCTCGTGCAGCCAGAACTTCGAAAGCAGAGCCACAATGACGTAGCTGAGCGAGGTGGAAGGCAGCACGAAGGTGAGGTCGGCCCAGCTGAGCGCGGTGAGGTAACTGGCGAAGAAGCCGATCAGCAGAAGGATGCCGACGATGACCCACGGGTTCTTGAGTGCAACCAGCAGCAGTCCGAGATTGTGGAACGAGACGGGGCCAACCTGCTTCATGCCGTGAGACAGCAGCGTGTCTCCGAATGACGCGGAAAGGATAACGGCAAGCAGGATAAGGTAACGCTGCGGGGAGAGAGTATGTTTCATATCGGCGACTAAGATTGGATGCGAAACGATTGCTTCTTACTCAAAAAGAAAGCGGTCAGCATGTTCCATGCTGACCGCTTCGGTTTGAAGTTTTCTTACGCGTTCATGCTGACGGATTCCTGCGCCTTGACAGCGCTGGCTTCCTTGGCGGCACGCGCGGCCTTGTTGCGCTGGGAGCGGAGCTTCATGAAGGATTTGGACTCCGCGTAGAGGCGCGGTACGTCGCGATTCACGATAGCCTGCCAGACGACGCGGAAGGCTGCCTTGGGACGGAAGTAGTATTCGTCGTAGAACTTGTGCACCATCTCCATGACGTACTCTACGGGCAGGCCGGGGTACTCGATGTGCGCCATCTGGTGGCCGCCTTCGTCGGACATGGCTTCGTTGGTGATGAAGCCGTTGACCTTGGCGAAGTCGAAGAACTCGGTGCCGGGGAAGGCGTGGGCGATGGAGACCTGAATGGTCTCGCAGTCGAGCTGCTTGGCGAAGTCGATGGTATTGCGGATCGACTCTTTGGTTTCGCCGGGAAGGCCGAGGATGAAGTCACCGTGGATGACGAGGCCGAGCTTGTGGCAGTCGCGGGTGAAGTCGCGGGCGCGTTCGATGGTGGCGCCCTTCTTGATGTTCTTGAGGATCTGTGGGTCGCCAGACTCGTACCCGACGATAAGCAGCCTGCAGCCTGCGTCCTTCATGGCCTTCAGGGTGTCGTAGTCGGTGGTGACGCGCGAGGTGCAAGACCAGGTGAGGCCGAGGGGCTTGAGCTTCTCGCAGAGTTCGATGGTGCGTGCCTTCTGGATATTGAAGGTGTCGTCGTCGAAGAAGAACTCCTTGACGTGGGGGAAGAGTTCCTTCGCCTGCTTCATCTCGGCGGCGACGTCGTCGGTGGAGCGCTTACGCCAGGCGTGGCCGGATAGCGTCTGGGGCCAGAGGCAGAAGGTGCATTGGGCCGGACAGCCGCGGGTGGAATACAGCGAGACGAACGGATGCAGAAGGAAGGGAACACTGTATTTGGTGACGTCGAGATCGCGGTGGTAGATCTCGGTGGCCCAGGGCATCTCGTCGAGCTGTTCGGGGCTGACCTGCGGACGGTCGTCATTGTGCAGGATCGTACCGGTCGCCCGGTCTTTGTAGCTGACGCCGAGGATCTCATTGAGCGGCTTGCCGTTGGCGTATTCGACGACCGAGAAGTCGAACTCGCGGCGGCAGATGAAGTCGATGGCGGGGCACTCGTTGAGGGCTTTTTCCGGCGAGGTGGTGACTGGCGGCCCTACGAACGCTATCTTGATGCTCGGATAAGTCTGTTTGATGACCTCTGCCATCTTCTGGTCGCCGTCCCAGCCCATGGTGCTGGTGAAGAGCACGAGGAACTCGTAGTCCTTGAGAATCTCGACGACTTCCTGCCACTTGATGTGGTGAGGCGGAGCGTCAAGGAGACGGGAGCCCTCAAGCATGCCTGCCGGATAGGTGAGCCACACGGGATACCAGTACGACTCGATCTCACGGGTAGCGGGCCAACGGGAGCTGGCACCACCGTCAAATTTCTCAAAGGATGGCGGATTCAAAAACAGTGTTTTAAGCGGCATAATAATAACTCCATTTTACCATTTCGGTACTGGGTTAAGCGGTTTTTCTGAGGTCGCGTCCATGGTTCAGTCTGACCAGGCCTTGTGGAACCATCGTCATACAGCCAACGGTCGAGCGACTTTCTTTCCGTCATGGTTTCTGTCATGGCTTTGATACGCTCAACGAATCTGTTGACGTGGCTGACGTTCGTGCGGCTAGTCGGAGCCACGCGTCGAGTCCGCCAGTCTGACGCAGCAGGTTGATCTGCGCCTGCCGCATCTGGAAGTTTGCGTCGAGGACCGATAAAAATTTATCCCGCTCAGCGATCCGCGAGGTCTGTTCGTCCTTCGGAGACATCTGCGTTCCAGACGAGTTGCCAGTACCCGCTTTCAATTGGATGAGCAAAATGTCCAATTGTTGCTGGGCTAATTGCTGGTCGAGACCGGCCACCTCGGCCCGCACGGCGAGCTCTGCCATGCTGTGCTGGACTCGCAGGCGGCTCTCGAAGAACTGGTCCCGCGTGATATCGGCTTCGTGTTCGAAGTGCGCCGCGTCCGCAGCCGATTCGCGTGCCTTGGCGCGGTGGCCGGTATCGAAGAGAGGGATCGAAATCTGCACGCCGACGGCGGCGTTGTTCTGTTGGAAGTGCAGGTAGTAGTTCTGGTAGTTGTTGAACTCCGCGAAGCGTTGATACTGCCCGGCAAAGGTGATCTGCGGCCTGAAGATATAGCGTGCGTCGCCGAACGCCAACTCGCGCTTTGAACGCGCAGCAGCATAGGCTGACTCGACCGCAGGACTGCTGTGCTGGGGCAGATTGGGGGGACCGGGCTGCGGCGGGGCGAGGGCTGGGATACTGTTGCTGAAGATGCTGAGGCCTTGCGCGGGCAGTCCGATCAACTGTGCGAGATGGTTCTGGTCGAAGGTGGTCTCATTGTCGGCTCGAAGCCTGGCCAGTCGAATCTGCGCGTCGGTGAGACGGGCGGTGGTCAGATTGATGGTGGTGTCCTGTCCGGCGTCGAGACGCTCCTGCACGATACGGATGAGGCGCGCACTGAAGCCTGCTTCGTCGTTGAGTGCGGCCTGGCGCTGGATGTCGCGGTCGAGCGCGACGAAGGTAAGGGCGGTGTCTTCGGCGACTGCCTGGCGAGCGTCAATGAGGGTGAGATTCGCGGCATCCAATGCGGCGCGTGCCGACCGAATGTAGTCCCGCTGCGAGAAGCTGAAGACGAGAGATTGCGAGGTGATGCTGAAGATTGACGGGTTGCCAAGCGGAAAGCCGTAGGACGGCGGACCGAGGCCGGAGCTGCCGACGACGGTTGGAACGTAGACGTCACGCACCTCCTGGAGTGCAGCCAGCGACTTGTCGACATCTGCTTGCGCCATCCGAACTTTCGGGTTGTTTTTGAGTGCAAGATCGACCGCCGTGCTCAGGGAGATCTGCGCAACGGCAGGCGTCATCGCCCAGACGAACACAGAACACGCAAGTAGCAGGCGGAGAAGACGAGTCATACGTCCTGAGAGGTTCCTTGGAGATCGGCTACTCCTCATGGTATCGCTTTTTCCCCTGCGATCCCTGCACCGCTTTCTGGGCAGGTGCGTAGTTTGGTGCGAGGGCAAGCGCAGCGGCATATTCGCGATGTGCCCCGGCAGAGTCGCCGCGCTCTGCGAGAAGATCGCCGAGCTGGAGATGCACCTTGAAGGCGGGAGCACCATCGGATTTTGCCGGTGACGAGAGATATTCGCGGAGAAGGCTCTCAGCGAGTTGAGGGGAGAGATGCGCGGATGACAGAATGCTGGCCGCATCGACCAGAGCGGCATCCCTCCGAGAATCGGCATCGATGCCAGCCTGCAACGCGGCAAGCACTTTGTCGGGCTGGTTCTGACGCCAATAGAAGTGCCCGAGGTCGATATAGGCCTCCGGTGTCCTGCCCGCAGCGACGGCGCTCTTGAACTCAGCCTCCGCGGCTGGCATATCCTTCTCTTTTTCGGCGATAAGGCCCGACAGCCGGTGAGATTGCGACGGAAAATGTGGCAGCATTGTCGCGGCGAGGGTCTGCGCTTTGTCCAGGCCACCGCCGATGATGGAAGGAGCGGCGACGTAGTACTCGCCAAGATCGTTCATGGCATAGGCGTTGGCCGCGTCCAGTTCAACTGCACGGACAAAGGCTCGATGGACCTTCTTCGCAATCCCGAATGCGAGGAAGGGGTTTGCGTGAGAAGCCTTCATGCCATATGCGCGACCGAGCCACATCTGCGTGTTGCTGTCGTTGGGCGCGTTCGAGGCAGCCAACTCACACTCATGGATGGCGTCGTCGGCCATCTCCTGTGCGTAAAACACCCTGCAGAGAAGCTGGTGGGCGAGGGCATCGGATGGTTGCGCCGCGAGAGTTCTCTGGAGAAGCGTGCTGGCTTCCTCCATCCGGCCTTGCAGCAAAAGCGCATTTGCCTGGCGATTATCAGCATCGATAATCCGGTCATCAGCAAGGAGCGGGCGAGCGCTGGAGAAAAGGACAAAAAAGACGCTTAGACAGGCACCTGTGAGACGCGTCGTCATGGTCATGGCTATTCGACTATTTTGACGGCGAGGCCGTTCGAGAGCTCACGGTTACTAGTGGCGCTCAAAGCGACCGTATCTTTCTCAGTGAGGCCGCTTGTGATCTCGGCCCGAGTCAGGTTCACG
>Ga0209624_10001742_pt1 | contig 16697 bp, 12 predicted proteins | sample JacPinW_OM2H0_O1_FD_188565 | JGI IMG/M metagenome (GOLD analysis project Ga0209624, IMG submission 188565) | Forest soil microbial communities from Algoma, Ontario, Canada - Jack Pine, Ontario site 1_JW_OM2H0_O1 (SPAdes) (version 2) | ecosystem: Environmental > Terrestrial > Soil > Boreal...
AGGCAAAACCGATGCGCGGCTCCCACACCGTGGCATATTCGTTGCCCAGTCCCGCTTGATTGAGGGTTCCAGTGATGCCGCTTAGACCGAACTTGTTGACGCACTTCGGATAGACGTAGGGCTGCCCGGTTGTGATTGCGAGTTCAGGATTGGTGTTGCCAGTGTGGCAAAGCGTGTCGTAGGGTGCGCCGATAAATTCGTTTCGCACGCCGAGGTTGAGAGTGAGTGTCTTGCTGACTCGATAATCATCCTGCGCGAACCAGGCATAGCCAGGAATGCGGTAGTCGTGGTTTCCGAGGCCGCCGCCGCCCTCACCCAGAAGCGGGGAACCCGCCAGAAAAGCCTGGAAGTCCGTGGCGAATCCAGTGGCGCCCGCGACGAAGAATATCAATCCATTGTCCGCGATAGGCAAGTTGCGGCGCATGGCGACGCGGTCAATCTCGCCGCCAACGCGCAGTTGATGCGGACCGTGGGTCCAACTCAGCGTGTCGACCCAGGTGTAGTTATCCGACAGCGCTGACTGCAGCTGGGTGGGGTACGCGCCGAAGCCGAAGGTGCCGAACTGAAGCCGGTACATATTGGGGTCTCCGGCCTGGCCATTTACGCCGGTGGCTGTGGGCAAGTTGATCCCGATCTGCGCTCCGGTGACGGGCGCTTGGTTGTTCAACTTGTCGCTGATGATGTTAACCCCAAAGCGAAACTCATTGATCAGACTATTGTTGAACACGTGGGTTTCGGTGACGCTGCCGAAACGGCTGTGCAGAGGAACATCCAGGGGGAAATTTAGATTGTTTGTACCCGGCAGCCCTCCGGTCTGGATGCCGAATGAATCGGCGCCGAAAGGCTCGAACGTATCGGAATTGGACCAGAAGAAGCGCTCTGACAAACGATCCTTGCCACCACGAAACTCGCGATCCCAGTTCGCCGTGAACTGGTTGTCGGTGAACTTGCCGGGATTAGTAACCACGAAAGGAACCTGTGTGAGGCATGGTGTCGAGGCTGGCACATTGGTAGGAAGCGGGTAGAGGTATCCTCCCGCTCCCGCGCCAAACTGATTGCTCTTAAAGCTCAGAAGATTGAATGCCACGGGATCAACGCTCGCGACTCCGCAGTCCGTTGCCATCAGGCTTGCCGATTGCCGATCCTGAACAGGAACGTAGTAAATGCTGGGACTGTTGATGAACGTCCCCGGCGAGTCGCCGCTGCGCTGGCGCGTACCCTGAAGATTGAAATAGAAGTACCCGAGTTTGGCCCCCGGACTGACCGGCCCTCCGATATCGCCGCCGAAAATGTTCTGCTTGACGACTACCTTGCCCAGGAAGTAATCGTTCGCGTCCAAAGCCGTGTTGCGGAAGTACTCCCAAAGATCGCCGTGGAAACTCGATGTCCCGCTCTTGAGAGTGGCGTTAATGTTGCCGCCGCCGTTGCGGCCCTGGGTCGCGTCATAGAGGCTTGTGCTGACTTTGAATTCCTGGATCGCGTCCGGACTGGGCAAGGGCGTGTAGGTCAATTCGCCGAAGGCATAGTCCGCCACTGTGATGCCGTCAATCAGATAGTTGTTGTTATCCTCCCTTCCGCCATTGACATGGATGAAGACACTGCCGCGGCCGAGTTGCGCGGCGCCGTTCAAATCGGACGAAGCACCCGACGAAAGCGTCAATAACTGCTGAAAGTTTCGCGTAGCCAGAGGAAGATCTGTAATCGTCTGCGCCCCCAGCGATTGCCCGGTGGTCGCATCCGTGGTATTGACTTGCTCCACCTGAGACTGCACTTCCACAACTTCTTTCACCGTACTCACTTTCATGGCTGCGGTCATGCGCGTCGTTTCCGTGATGCGCACCACTACGCCGGGAAACTTCGTGTCCGGGAAACCCGCGGCGTTCACTTCCACCGTGTAGGTGCCAACGGGCAACAAGGTGGCCGTGAACAACCCGGATGCGTCGCTCGTCACCACGCGCAGAACTTCACCTGTAGCTTCGCTCTTGACGCTCACCTTGGCGTTGGCGATTACGGCTCCCGATGCATCTTGAACCGTGCCGCCGATAGCGCCAGTGGCTCCGCCTTGCGCGAACATCATTCCAGTAAAAACCGCCAGGAAAAGACTCGATGCCATCATCTTCCGAAGTGAACTCATCTTGTCCTCCAATACTCGACTGTCCGCCGCTTCCCTCACCTCAAGCCGGTGATTGATGGGCGCGACCAAAGGGTGAGCCAATCCGCCGATATATCACGATTCTTCGTTCATGTTCAAGAAGTATGCAAGCGGATCGGAGACCCGAATTCGTCCGAGAGAAATTCCTGATAGGACGGCATGTGCCCGCACTTCCAGCGAACGACGTGGTCCGCGCCGCAGATGGAACTACTCGATGGAGATTTTCCCCAAGATCTAATCTTCTACTGCTTGTGTTGTCATATCCGAAGGCTCACCGCCTGCCACGGCCTGAGCCACAATCAGCCTCCGCGCTTCCACGCGAATCTTCGGCAGATGCAGCGCGAACCAGCACGCGCCCGCCACCGATGCCACACCGCCGATCGCAACCGTGAGCGGAGCCCCTAAACGCTCGGCCAGCGCCCCGCCAAACAACGCTCCAATCGGAGCCATCCCCATAAACATCATGGAATACACCGCCATCACGCGACCGCGCAGCGCGTCCGGCACCATCACCTGAATCAGAGTGTTCGAACATGCCATCTGCAGCATCATCGTGTAGCCCACCGGCAGCAGCAGGATCACAGAAACCCAGAACGTACGTGACAGTGCAAAAACCACCAGGCTGGCTCCAAACCCGGCACAGCACCATGCCACCCAGCGTCCCAAACCCTTTACGCCCTCGCGGAAGGCCAGGGTCAGCGCGCCCAGCAGCGCTCCCACGCCGGTAGCGCCCATCAGGATGCCCAACCCTCGCGCCCCACCGTGCAGAATCTGGTCAGCAAAGATCGGCATCAGCACCACGTAGGGCATTCCCACCAGACTCACCAGCCCCAGCAGCAGCAGCAAGGCGCGGATCGGAGCGGTCCGGTTGACGAAGCGGAATCCTTCCATCATGTGCTCCAGCGGCGAAGCCATAGCTACGCGCACCGGGCTCTGCACCCGCATCATCAGCAATCCGATGATCACCGCGATGTAGCTCACCGCGTTGGCAAAGAAGCACCAGCCTTCGCCAATCTTCGCCACCAGAATCCCCGCGATTGCTGGACCGATCACGCGCGCGCCATTGAACATGGAAGAATTCAGCGCGATCGCATTCATCAGATCTTCCTTGCCCACCATGTCCACCAGAAACGATTGCCGTCCGGGAATGTCGAAGGCATTCACCACCCCCAGCAAACTAGCCAGCACAAACACGTGCCAGACTTGAACCTTATGCGACAGAGTCAGCGCCGCCAGGACGAATGCCAGCAGCATCGCCGCCACTTGCGTCGCGATAACGATGTGGCGGCGGTTCACGCGATCGGCAGTGATCCCCCCCAACGGCGCAAATAGAAACACCGGCACCTGGCTGGCGAATCCCACTGATCCGAGCAGCAGAGCCGAACCAGTCAGCCGGTAAACCAGCCACGACTGCGCGACGCTCTGCATCCACGTCCCGACCAGGGAGATCAGTTGTCCGCTAAAGAAAAGTTGGAAGTTGCGGTGCCGCAGCGCCCTGCCCGCCACCTGCCAGCGCGATCCACTTCCCGAAGCCGCTTCCGCCCCCTTCACCACCGCATTTTCCTGGATTGGGACTCTTGACTCAGGCACATTCGCCTCTTTCGATGACACTCCTGGACCCCCGGGATCACTCTAACGACAAATATAACGTGCATCTTACGAACAAAGCTCCCGCACAAATGTTCTCTACCATTAAGTTTTCCACAGATCAGGGCAATCCTCCACCCCCGGCTAACTTTTGACTTCCCAGACCGCCCGGACTGCGCTACAGTGGCACTTGCTCTCTCCCCGGCGATCCCCTCAAGAAAGGGACACGACCATGACTACTCCTCCGGTTGGTGTTGAACGCCGCATTGGACAGCGCTTCGCTTTTAACCTTCCGGTATTCGTGCGTGACGTTTCCACCGCGGTGGAAGGACCCGGTTTCACCCAGGACCTGAGTTCGCGTGGAGTTTTTTTGTTTACCGACGTGGCGCTCCGCGAAGGCGGTGAAATCGAATTGACGCTAAAGATGCCCTCCGAGATCACGCTGGGCGAAAACATGCGCGTCCGCTGCCGTGGCCGTGTTCTGCGAATCGTCAGGCCGGCGGATACCACATGGAAACCCGCAGCCTCGACTGACAGCGGCACCCAATCGGCCGAGAGCAAGGCCGCGGAAACCAAAATCGGCGTGGCCGTATGCTTGAAAGGCTATGAATATCTTCCCGAAGTGGAGGACAGTTCCGCCGACTTCCGCCGCATTTCAGCCTTGCACAGCCCCAGTGAGACCGAGCGACCCGCTACGCCGGCGCCCGCCAGTCCGCGCGCTGCGGCCGACTAGGCTCACTATTCATCCTTGAGAACCGCCGTTTACGCTGCTCGGGAACCGACTCAGATGAGGGCGGTGCAAAGCATCGCTTGGGCGATTCGGGTAGAGGGCAAATCCCAGTCTGAGCCTCGCCGCGAACTTTAGTTCGTCCAATGTTTTTTCAGTCCTTTTCAATCTCCGAGCCTTGGCTTAGAATGTTTTCCACTAGTGCGGCTTCGCAGGGGAGTATTCCAGCTGTGCACCTCTCGCTGACGTTTTACAAGATTGCCCCGTGGATCGCTCCTCCTCCGTCTCCGCGCGAATTGTGTATACATCTGCGATCAGGCGGTTACCAAGGTCACTTGGCGAACAGTACTTTCTCTTTCTAACATGCAAACACCGAGAGAAATCAGCGAGAACCGCGCCATGCATGGGATCGCCGTCGCCCTCCTGTCCGAGGACCGGGAACATTTATCGGAGTTGCAGACCCGCCTGGAGTCTACCCGCCTGGCCCGGGTCGTATTCAGTAATGTCGGCTTTCCCACCGGAGCCACAGACTCCATCCTTCGCCAGATTCAGGACTTGCGCGCCGAAGTCGTAGTGGTTGATATCGCGGACGATAATCCTCAGCGCGCCATCAAAGCCATTGAACTGCTTCAAGCCAATACCCTGCAGCTCGCTATTTTTGCCAACGGCAACATGCAGCAGCCCACCACGATTGTGGCCAGCATGCGCGCCGGAGCCGGGGAATATCTGGATCATAACGCCGGCTCTGAGGCTCTGCTCGAAGCTCTGACCCGTTTCAGTTCCAACCGCACTCGCACTCGCGGAGGCGCAGGCAAGGCTCGCATCTTCACTTTTCTCAGCGCCAAGGGAGGCGCGGGCGCCACTACGGCCGCGGTCAACACCGCCGTCGCGCTGCAGCAATCCCACGGCAGCGTCGTTCTGGTCGACTTTGCGCCCGTCGGCCACGCCCAACTTCATCTCAACCTGCGCCCCAGTTTTGGAGTACCCGACGCCCTCGAGAATCTGCACCGCCTCGACGCTTCCCTGCTCGAAGGCCTCATGACCCCTGCGCAAGACGGCTTGCATCTTCTGGCCGGCCCGCAGCAGCCCTATCCCTCGATCCCCACACCGGCCGAATTAGCCCGCCTGTTCGACCTGCTCGTGAACCACTATCGCTACGTCGTCGTCGATGCTTCCAGCCGCCTTGATTCCACCACCCGTCTGCTTTCGGACCTCTCGAACGCGGTGCTCATGGTCGCGCAGACCGACGTAGTCACACTGTGGAGCGCCAGCCGCATCCACGCCTTCCTCGAAGAAGGCGCAGGGCGCAATCGGCTGCGCATGGTTCTGAATCGATACAAAAAGATTCCCGGCTTCACCGACGAAGACATCGAGCGTGCCACGCGCTGCAAGGTGCTGTGGAAAATTCCCAACGCGTTTCACTCCATCTCGCCCGCCATCGATCACGGTACGCCTGTGATTTTGCAGGAAGGTCTGGAAGTGAGCCGCTCGTTCCGCGCGCTGGCCGCGGCCTTAGCCGAGGCTTCTTCCACTCCCGAAGGCGGACTCGATCTCGTCTACGGCCAGGAAAAGCCCGACGCCAAAAAGAAGGCTCCCGGGCGTCTCATCGTCACCCCCGCCCGCGCCGGCCAGTAGCCACTAACTCTTCGGAAACATCTTGAACACAACCTCGCTGGCATGCGTCGTCATTTTCTTCGCCGCATCGGTGGTATTCTCGGTGAGAGTTCCCTTCAACATGTAGTAGGCCTCGTCTCCAGGATTTTTCCCCTCGCCCCGCTCCACCGTACCTTTGAACTCAAACCATACTCCGCGCACCGTTTCTGTGGTGAAGCTCACCTTGTTGCCGTCCAGCTTGCCACTGCGCAAGTACTGATCGAGAAACGCTACCTTCTCACTTTCCCCATCCCCATATCGCGAGACGAATCCCGTCACCCTGCCCTGGTCTTCCACGGAGATCTGCACAAACTCTCCATCCTTCAAAAAGCTGTACATCCCGGAATACTCACGGCCGGCCGGAGCGTTACGCGCCGCTGCAGGTGGCTCCCCAGCTTTTGGCGCCGCGGCTTTCGAATCCTGCGTGGACTCTTGCGCGCCGGCGAACGAAGCGAACGTGACCGCGCCACAAATTACAGCCCATAAGAAAATGGCGGACGATCTCTTCATACGCGATCTTTTCATACGCGATTTCTTTATAAAGGATCTCTTCATAAAATCTCTCTGCCGGCCTTCATCCTACTACCTTCCGGCACCCATTCCTTTCCACATGTCCTCGTGGCTACCCTGAAACACGGTTTTCCATCTAACATAGAGCGATGCGCGAAGCCCCGGGATCCCTTCAGATGGCAGAGGCTGAACCACCAGCCCCGGATTTGCTCCTCGTCGTCGTGCCCGAACCCGGCTGGCGCGTCTTCCTCCAGAATCTTCGCGACCTATTCTTGCAGCCTGAACTCGACTCGCTACATCTCGAATCCGCCCCCGCTGCTTTCTGGCCAGACGTCTTCGTCGACCGGAAGGTGCCCTGGGGCCGTTTCGTGCAGTCCGGCGCCTATCACGCGCTTGCGCTAGCCGTGATCTTGGCGGGATCGCGCTTCCTGGCCCTGCAGCCTCACTCCATAGAGCGACCGGCGTTTACGCATGCCGACGTCGTCTACTACACGCCCTCAGAGTACCTGCCTCCGCTCGATACACGCCGCTCGACCTCCGCCCGCGCCCGCCCGGCCGATCCCGAATACTGGCCGCAGTCCATCATTTCCGTTCCTCCGGAGGCCGACAACCGCTCGCAAACCGTCGTCACGCCCCCCAACATCAAGTTGCAACACGACGTAGCCTTGCCCAACGTCGTTTCCTTGTTTGAAAAAATGCCTGGTAACCCGCGGATGCCGATCGGTCCAGCTCCCGTCGTTCCCGTGTCTGAAATTTCACGCCTCGCGCCGCAGATGGAACGCTCGGTCATCGCGCCGCCGCCCGATCTCCTGGCCGCGTCGCCAAAATCGCTGGCCGCTCCCCAGCCGGCTGTGGTCGCTCCGCCGCCCGACGTTGAGGCCCGCGCCACCCGCCGCCTCGGCGATCTCAACATCGGACGCAGCTCCGTCATCGCACCCGCTCCACAGCTTTCCCTGGATGAACAGTATGCCGAGCAGCACGCTGCGTCGGGTAGAAGTTCGACGGCTTTAAGATCGCCGCAGGGGCAGTCGCAAGTGATCGCCCCGCCACCGTCACTAGCCGCATCAGGACGCTCCCACTCCGGTGGAGGCATGATCGCGCTCAACCTCCGTCCCACAGTAGGCGCGCCCCCCGATCCGCCTGCAGGAAATCGCCGCGGCAACTTCGCTGCCACGCCCGAAGGACATCGAGGAGCCTCAGGAGCGCCCGGCGCAAAAGCTGGAAACGGCAAAGCAAATGGAAGTGGAGCCAGCAAAAGCGGCGGCAACGTGCCGTCCGGCCTCTACGTCGGCAAATCCTCGAATACTAATTCGCCCGTTGCAGGCGATCCCACCCCAAACAGCGCGGGGATGAACTCCGTAAATCCGAATCTGATTGCCGGCATGCGCCCGCCACGCCTGCCTGCGCGCACCTCTCAGCCGGCGAGTGACAGCAAACTCTCCGACGAGGAGCGCGCCGTCTTCGGCGACCGCAAGTTCTATTCACTCAGCCTCAACATGCCCAACCTGAACTCCGCCGGAGGCAGTTGGATCATCCGCTTCGCCGCGCTAAAACCGGATGCAGGCTCCGGTAGTCCTGCTTCTATCGCTGCCGCCTCCTCCGCCGCGCCAGCCGATTCCGCTTCGGACAATCTGTCCGCGCCGGTCGCGACTCGTAAGGTCGATCCCGCGTATCCATTAGAACTGATGCGGCAGAACGTAGGCGGCACTGTGATCCTTTATGGCGTCATCCACACCGACGGCACAGTGAGCAACATCCGCGTCCTCCGCAGCGTCGACGACCAACTAGACCAATTCGCCAGAAAGGCAATCGCCAAGTGGCAGTTCCAGCCCGCCACGAAGAACGGCGCTCCCGTGGATGTGGAAGCAACTTTCTGGATTCCATTCCATCCAACTCGCGTGGGATCTAACTTCTAAGCTGCTCTTAATGGTCTGATGAAGTCAGCCGCGAAAGCCTGCCGAAAGGGGGCAAGCCGTCGCAGGTGTGACCCTTGTAATCTTGTGCAGCATAATTCACTCCCATAAGCTCACCGACAGTCCCAAACACAGCGGAGTGCCCGTCTCGCTCACCCAGGCTCCGGGGAATCCTGACAGTTCTCTGTGCCCGCTCTCTACTGAGGGAGTTCTCTGTGCTTGGAACCGGAAGTTTTACCAAGGAGGCATACTCGATGACTTTCCGACCACGTGCACTCTCTGTCTGCTTCGCAATGCTGGCTCTCGCGCTCGTGCTCACCGGCTACATCCGCGCCTACGGCGCTTCACACGCCAAGGGAGCAAAAGCTTCCGATCCCCATCTCACTGGTCCTCGCGACATGAATTACGACCATTTGATCATCGCTGGCGATCGCATCGGCCCAGTGAAGATGGGTGGCCTGGTCAGCGATGCAATTCAGCATCTCGGGGAGCCACAGAACGTAACCCGCAGCACATTTCGAGGCCCGGGATATTCCTCCGATGAAGTCTATTACTTCTACAAGGACGAATGCATTTCCTTCACTTGGCAGGACTCCGGTATCGATCCCCAAATCGAAAAGGGTCTTCGTGGAATCAACGTAACCTGCGGCAAATGGTCTACCCCAGATGGACTGCATGTCGGCTCATCCATGAGAGATGTCTCCGAGCACATCGGCCAATACTGCCCTTCTAACCGCCCAGATGGCTCACTGGTCATCTCTACCAAAACCGGCATCTGGTTTGAAGCAAAGGATCGCAACAGTCCGGTCACGATTATTCGCGTTATGCCAGTCATGGATAACTGGGGCGGGATGTGCAAGGACTGAGATCCGATTTCTGGACATAACTTGCCGCCACAATCGCAGTTTTACCAATTGCAGTTCAACCTACCAGGAGGAATATGATCATGAAGTTCAGCAGGTTATTGAACAGCAGCAGGGTGGTAACGATCCTGTCTCTCGCCGTCCTCGGCTTTGCATTGATCACGTCTATCTCTATTGCGAGCCACCATCGCAATATGGCAGCCGCATCTTCACAGGCTCGTAGTTCTTCACAAAGCGAGAGCGGCGTCCGGGCAACTCTGGTGAATTACACGTATGAGACCGCATCTCCAGAAACGATCATTTGGGCCGATGGCCACTCTGACCAATGCCTCGCTAACTACAATCAGTGCATGAAAGGCTGCGATGGCGCAACATCGTGCTCAAAGCAATGTAAAGTCAACTACGATAACTGCATGAAACAGTAACAGCCACGGGCTCATGAGAAGAATTGGAACCTCATACCCCACACTTCGAGGTTTCGAAGCGTAGACACGATGCCCCTGACAACAAGGGGGCTGCGGACGTCACCGCACGAGTCGTAGCACAAAGAAATTCACAAGGGCAGTGTGACATCTAACCTTGTCCACAGCCCACCACTTGCGCGATCATGGTGGAGGCCTTGAGAGTCGGCCACACCGAAAACCGGAGCACGCAAGTCCTTTGTTTCACGGATTTTGATATCTAAGTTCTTTGACATCTAGATTTTGCAGGCCAAAACATGCTTAACCCCATGATTCTAAAGATTGAGGGGGGAGGGGAGAGGGGTACCCATTTTCCGCTCGTAAGGGATAAGTCGGGGCAGCGCCCGAAACTTCTTTTGAACTTTATTCTGCTCTGACCTGCCAGCGCTAGATGGTTCGCCTTTTCTGGGTACCAGGTACTGGGTACTCGGGACTATCGCGCCGCGCCCTTCTTCTTCTCCAGCGCGGCGTAGATTGCGGGATCGGTGCAAACTTCGTAATAAGAGTGTTCAGTCCAGCCCTGGACCGAGAAGTCTTCTACTTTGATCCGCGGCACGCGGCTCGTGCGCACCACGATCTTACGGAAAATGTCGCGATCGACCGGGACGGTTCCGCTCGAGAGCTTGTATTCTCCTTTATCCGATGCCATCGAGGCTGGTAGCTTCACTGTCAGCGGCACCAGGGAAATCTCCTGCTCCAGCTTGCGGAACGCGGCTTCATTCATGCGAATGCCGCCCAGGTTATAGCTGACGATGGAGTCTTCCGGGTTCTCCGCCTCGTCTTTGCTTTTAGTTATCTCGGCACCCGCAGTCTGAAAGACATAGACGTGGAACGGCCCGGCCTGCGATTCCATGACCTTGCGAGCACGCTTGTTGCAGGAAGAAAGCCGGTCGCTCTGGTTCAGCGCTTCGGAGATCATGATCTGATGTTCGCCATCCATCAGATACAGCGGCGCCGACTCCTGCAGCGTGATGCCCACGCCTAACTCGAGGCCCGGCATGCCCGAGCGCTGCATCAGTGCGTTGTAGCCGCGCACGATCTCAATGATCTCGCGGGCCAGAACGCACGCCCGGCTCACCGCGAGTCCAGGTTCGCCGGTGCGCTCGAGAATAGCCAGAATGATGGCATCACCTTCGAGAAAAACTTTCTGCGCTCCATACTTACTAAGGAGCTTGTTCACCGGATCGTAGAAGTTCAAGCTGAAATAAGACGCTGGATTGAGCCCTTTTTCCATGAGTGTGCGCGTGAGCCGTGTAGAGTCGCGCACATCAGCCTTGAGCACCACGTGCCGCAGCACGCGATCTTCCTCGGTTTGCTGTTGCTCGTCAGGAAGAAGGAATTCGTAAAGTGTCCCGTTCATCCGGGAAAGCTCGCGCAGCTTCTCGGTGCCGACCAGATTGATCGAGTCGAGCGCCGCATTCAGCACTTCCAGCCGACGCAGGTCGCGGTGATAGTGCGAGAAATCTCGCAGAAAGCGCGCCGCCACCTTGGCCCGCTCCGCGCCGCGGCATCCCGCAACCTTGCCGACCGCCGCATACAAACTGGCGGGCGAAAGCTTGCCGTGCTCCTGAATCATGCGCTCCACGCGGTCGCACTCGGGACGCGAGATCAGAGCATTCTTCAGTTGTTGCGGATTGATTCGTGGCGCGTACTCCGTAAGCAGCGGCACAGTGTGGTAGGAGGCGATCACATGCTCCATCACCTGCTCATCTTCGAGCAATCGCACCCACTGAGCCAGCCGCTCCTGCTTGGCGATGCCCTCCGCGGTGGAATCGTCGGGTGTGCCCGTGCCGACGAGAGCGCGGGTGTTCTCCGGAGCGCACAGCCAGGAATCGATCGTCTCGCTGCTGGTGTCTTCTCCGTAGAGCGAACGCACGAAACCCCATACCACGTCCTGCAAACGTCCATAGCGGTCGGGATCGCGATCCCAGTTTCCCAGCATGACATAGTGCTCGGCGCACAGGTAATCGTCGCGGCCATCCTCGGAAAACGCCAGGCGGTTCACGAACAAACCATAGCTGGCAAGGCTCGAGCCGCCGGGTTCTGCCGTCTTCGACTCGCCAGAGTCTGCTTCTCCAAAGAGGGACCGCCGCGTGCGTGCCAGCGTCTCTTTCTCGATCTCGCGCAGCGTCTCGAACAGATCCTGCCCGGCCTTGCGCAGAATGATTTTCTTCCGTACCTGGAAGGCAGCCACGCGCTCGCGATACTCCACTCCTTTGCCCTGCCGCATGCCTTCGTAATTCTTGAGCAGAACACGGCAGCGCTCCAGCACCTGCGCGAACTGCAGGTTCATCTCCGTGCGTAGGAACTTCGTAATGGCCAGCCGGGCCAGCAGATCGACTGAAATCTTTTCTTCTCTCTTAGCCCGATTCAGAGCCGCCAGGTGTAGTTCGGCCAGCAGCGGTTTCCAGTCAGATTTTTCGCCTGGGGTGCGGGCGGGGCTGCCGGCGGCGCTTCTCATCCACGATGGCCCCTGGGTGCGCTGCGTCATCTCAGCGGCCAGCAGCCCTTCCAACTCCCCATGGCGCACGATCAATCGCATGATCTGCGCCCGCGCCGCCTCTACGAAGCGCGCGCTGAGGGCGACGTCGTGCCGCAGGTTGTCGACTCCGACTGCAAGCCCTTCCAGGACGATCGCTGGCGCAGCCGCAATCATCTCCGGCAGTTCCAGTTTCTCCGGTTCCTTGCCCAGGCGGAAGATGGGTAATCGCGGCATTCGTAATGGCTCTAAATTCTTGGAAGTTACTGATTACACATGTACATATCGAGGCTAGCACGGGAGGCGCAGCGGCTAAAGTTACCTAGGTTATGTGGTTTACGTGAGGGTCCTGGCTTCGCTTGAAAAAAGGACTCCTCAGGATCAGCGCGGCGCCTTCAAAGATGTAAAATCGATGCCGTCGCGGCAGCCTTGCCCAACGACCTAACTCAAAACAATTCAGGAGAACTATATGGTCGGCTTCTCCGTCAACGGCAAGCGCGTCGATCTCGACGTTGATCCATCCACGCCCCTGCTCTGGGTCATCCGCGAACACCTAAGTCTCACCGGAACCAAGTACGGATGCGGCATGGCGCAGTGCGGTGCCTGTACGGTGCACATCAACGGAGAGGCGGTGCGTTCCTGTGTGGCTCCAGTGTCGCGAGCGACAGGAAAAGCGGTGACGACAATCGAAGGACTCTCGCCCGACCTAAGCAATCCCTTGCAGCGAGCCTGGCTGGAAGAGGACGTTCCGCAATGCGGCTACTGCCAATCGGGACAACTGATGAGCGCGGCGGTGCTGCTACGCGAGAAACCGCGACCCACTGATGACGACATCGACGAGGCCATGACTGGCAACGTCTGCCGTTGCGGCACATATCTGCGCATTCGAAGAGCGATTCACCGCGCGGCCGAGATGGTAGCGAAGGAAGGTGCCCGATGAGCAGTTTAAATGCAGGCACAGTGCGGGAACGCCGTGGGATTCAACGTCGCGATTTCTTAAAGGTTTCTGTGGCGGCAAGCGGCGGCCTAGTGATCGGCTTTCAGTTCCCCGGGATCAGCAGGATGGCATCGGCGCAGGCCTCCGTAAGTGCCTTCATGCCAAACGCCTTTGTGCGTATTGGGACCGACGAAAGAATCACGGTCATTGTGAATCATTCCGAGATGGGGCAAGGAGTCTACACCTCGCTACCCATGCTGCTGGCCGAGGAACTCGACGCTGATTGGACGAAGGTGGGCTATGAGTCCGCTCCCGTCGACCCTAAGTACAACCACCCAGCGTTCGGCATGCAGGTTACCGGAGGAAGCTCCAGCGTGTGGTCGGGACTGGAGCAATTCCGGCAAGCTGGCGCAGCGGCGCGCGCCATGCTGGTAGCCGCGGCAGCGCAGCAGTGGAACGTGGACGCAGCGAGTTGCCGGACCGAATCTGGCGCAGTGTTTAGCGGATCCAATCGCAAGCTGACTTACGGACAACTGGTTGGCGCCGCAGCCAAGTTGACTCCACCCGAACACGTCTCACTGAAAGATCCGAAGACGTTCAAGCTGATTGGCAAACCGATCAAGCGCCTCGATACCCCCGTAAAGTTGAACGGCGAAGCGGTTTTCGGAATCGATGTCAAATTGCCAGGGATGCTGACAGCGGTGATTGCCCGCCCTTCCATCTTTGGGGCGAAGGTGAAGAGCTTTGACGATTCCCGGGCGCGTTCCATGCCCGGAGTACGCAAGATCGTCGCTGTACCCGCGGGCGTGGCGGTGATCGCGGACACTTTCTGGCAGGCCAAGATGGCGCGCGAAGCTCTCCAGGTGAATTGGGACGAAGGCAGCATGCGGAACTTCAGCACGAGCCAGATGATGCAGGAGTTCCGCGAACGCGCGAAAACGCCGGGCACCAGCGTCCGCAAAGAGGGCGATGCCGCGGGCGCTCTGGTGAATGCCGCTAAGAAGATCGAGGCGGTTTATGAGGTTCCTTACCTCTCGCACCTGATGATGGAGCCGCTCAACTGCACGGTGGATTTGCGGTCGGACTCTTGCGAGGTCTGGACTGGATCGCAATTCCAGACCGTGGATCGCGCAAACGCAGCCAAGGTCGCAGGATTGCCGAACGAGAAAGTCCAACTCCATACAACTTTCCTGGGCGGAGGCTTTGGAAGGCGGGCGAATCCGCAATCAGATTTTGTGGTGGAAGCGGTCCACGTCGCCAAAGCGGCTGGGACCCCGGTGAAAGTGATCTGGACGCGCGAAGACGATATGCGGGGCGGCTGGTACCGTCCGGCCTTTCTGCATGCCATTGAGGGTGGCGTTGATGCGAGCGGCAATGCGGTCAGTTGGAGATCGCGGCTGGTGGGTCAGTCGATCATGGCCGGGACGCCGTTCGCGGCGATGCTACTGAAGGGGAAAGACTACGACCCAGCCTCAGTCGAGGGGGTTGACGATCTTCCCTACGCGATCCCAAACCTGACAGTTGAATCGCACCAGGCGGAGATCAATGTTCCCGTCCAGTGGCTGCGTTCGGTGGGGCATTCTCATACGGCATTCGCGGTTGAATGTTTCATGGATGAACTGGCTTTCCTGGCGCAGAAAGATCCTTACCAGTTCAGGCGCCAGCTCCTGCTGAAACAGCCTCGACATCTTGGTGTGCTGGATCTCGCAGCACAAAAAGCAGGATGGGACAAACCTCTACCGAAGGGGATGGGGCGCGGGATCGCAGTGCACTTTGCCTTCGGCAGCTATTCCGCGCATGTGGCCGAGGTTTCAGTTACTGATGGGAAAGTTCAGGTTCACCGCATGGTGTGTGCCATTGACTGCGGACAGTATGTGAACCCCGGCATCATCGCGGCGCAAACCGAAGGAGGCGCGATCTTCGGCGCGTCGGCGGCGCTCTTCCAGGAACTTACGTTCGAGAGTGGACGCTTGCAGCAGACTAACTTTAATACCTTTCCTGTGTTGCGCATAAATGAATGTCCAGAAATAGAAACCCACATCGTGGAAAGTAACGAAAAGGCCGGTGGAATTGGAGAGCCGGGCGTCCCGTGCGCGGCGCCGGCCATTGCAAATGCTGTTTTCGCCGTGACCGGGAAACGAATCCGCCGGTTACCCATCCGTCTGACGGAGGCTGTATGAAGCGCGCGTTTGCCTTAACTGGATTGTTCCTGCCTATCCTTAGTGTCGCGGGCATTACCGGCGCGATGTGGATCTCGGAGTCAGTAGCTGCGGCAAAACCGTCTGTGCCGGTCAAAGCTGCCTCTGGCGGCGGCGACGGGGCATTGTTCACTGCATTGGTCCCAGTGCTGCGCCACCCGCGCTGCATGAATTGTCATTCGCAAGGAGACTATCCGCGGCAGGGGGATGACGGGCATCCGCACGCCATGAACGTGAAGCGCGGCCCAGACGGTCATGGGGTCACTGCGGAAAAATGCAGCACCTGTCATCAGGACCATAATCTGGCGGGCGCGCATCTGCCGCCGGGCGCGCCCAACTGGGGTTTGCCGCCTGCGAGCACGCCGATGATTTGGCAAGGCCTAACGGACGCGCAAATTTGCGAATCCATCAAGGATCGAAAGCAAAACAGAAACCGCAACCTCGATCAACTCGTCGAGCACCTTACAGAAGACAAGCTGGTGATGTGGGCCTGGAATCCCGGCGAAGGTCGAACTCCCGTCCCCATGCCGCGCGATGAGTTTTCCGCAAAAGTGAAACAATGGCAGGCGGCAGGGGCGCCGTGCCCGGCGAGGTGATCTTCTCTCGGTACTCGGTACTCGGTACTAGCTACTGGCTTTTGATCCGCGCTGCCTCGAACTCGTCGCCCTTCTGCCATCCGATAAGCTTGGTGAAGCTTGCCGCTTCCCAGCCCAGCGCGAAGCCGAAGCGCGCCATCGCGCCATCGCCAACGAAATCCATCTCAGGGTGGTATTCGTCACTCGGCTGGTGATAATGCTTCTCCGTGTACTCTTTGTCCTGCGCCAGTCCCCAGGCCTCGTCGTGACCTTTGAACTTCATGCCTTGATTGATCGAGAAGGCCGGAATGCCGACACGGGCTAAGCTGAAGTGATCGGAGCGGTAGAAGTGTCCCGCCTCGGGGCGCGCGTCGGGACGGATCGCCAGGCGGAACTCCTTGGCCATCGCCTGCACCCACGGATAAAATGTCGTGCGCTCGGCGCCCGAGACTTCTACTTCTTGAGGCGCTCCCAGCGGCTGCACGTCGTCGTAGTTCAAATCCAGCGCAGTCTTCCCCGCCGGAACCGGCGGATGCTTGCCCAGATACTCCGAACCCAGCAGTCCCTGCTCTTCCGCCGTTACTGCGGCGAAAATTATGGACCGTCCCGGCCGGTCTTTGGCGACGCTGAAGGCGCGAGCCA
>Ga0209624_10001743_pt1 | contig 16691 bp, 12 predicted proteins | sample JacPinW_OM2H0_O1_FD_188565 | JGI IMG/M metagenome (GOLD analysis project Ga0209624, IMG submission 188565) | Forest soil microbial communities from Algoma, Ontario, Canada - Jack Pine, Ontario site 1_JW_OM2H0_O1 (SPAdes) (version 2) | ecosystem: Environmental > Terrestrial > Soil > Boreal...
TTCGCAAGCGGGTGTGATGATCCGGGAAACGCTGAGCGCGGGTGCGACCGACGTCTCTGCGTTCTACGGGTACAACACGGCGACGTGGATGCAGGACCGCCCGACGACCGGTGCAGCAGTTGTGAACGTGAATAACGGCACGTATGGTTTTGCGCCGCCCGAGTGGCTGGAACTAGTCCGGTCCGGCAACGCCTTCACGGCCTACGTTTCACCGGACGGTTTCAACTGGACGCAGATCGGGAGCGCGACGGTGACCATGGCCCAGACTGTGTATGTAGGACTGGCGGTGAGCGGAAATAATTACCTCACCACGGCAACCTTCGATAACGTTTCGGTCAATTCCAGTGCAAACCCAGCGCCCGTGATAAGTGGGTTGTCCGCGACGACCGCCTCGGTTGGAAGTCAGGTGGAGATCATCGGCAATAACTTTGGAGCCGCTCAGGACGAAAGTGTAGTTCTGTTGAATGGTGCTTCGATAACCGTTAATTTGTGGAGCAACACTTCGATTGTAGCGACGGTCCCAGTGGGTGCGACATCGGGTCTGCTGGTGGTATCGGTAGCTCCTAGCATGAATGACAGTAACCCAGTGACTTTTTCGGTGACTTCACAACCGTTGCCACAGCCATGGTTGGACCAGGATGTGGGGGTGGTTGGAACGCTGATCGGCAGCGCAAGTTACTCCAGCGGAATCTTCACCGTAGCAGGTGGAGGATACGGTATCGGGGGCACTGCGGATTCGATGCATTTTGTCTATCAAACCCTTGCGGGAGATGGGTCGATTATTGCGCGGATAACGAGTCTGCCGGCCGCGCCATATCCCAATGCATCGCAGGGTGGAGTGATGATCCGGGAAACACCGAGCGCGGGTGCGACCGAGGTTTCTGTCTTCTACGGATACAATGGTGCGACGTGGCTGCAAGACCGTCCGACCACCGGTGCGTCGGCAGCGAATGTGAATAATGGCACGTACGGTTTTGCGCCGCCCGAGTGGCTGGAACTGGTTCGGTCCGGAAACACCTTTACCGGCTTTGTCTCATCCGACGGTACCAGTTGGACGCAACTCGGAAGCATAACGGTAACCATGGCCCAGACTGCATACATAGGTCTGGCGGTGAGTGGAAGTGATTCCGTGGCGGCCGCTCCCTTCGACAATGTGTCAGTGAACGTTGGCACGACTCCGTTCGTTTCAAGTGTGTCACCGATCGTTGGGACCCTTGGAGCCTCGGTGACCATTACCGGATCGAACTTCGGAGCTACCCAAGGCACAAGCATTGTGAGTTTCAACGGCGCATCGGCCGCATCCGTCACGAGTTGGAGTAGTTCACAAATTATCGCAGTAGTACCCAGTTCAGCACCGAACGGAACAGGGCCGGTCACGGTCACCGCGAATTCGGTATCGAGCCCGGTGACTGCAGGCTCATTGTTTACGATAATTAACCCCGTGATCACTGCCTTGGAACCGCCGAGCGGTCCGGTCGGGGGCACTTTGTTAATCAATGGCTCTGGCTTCGGCGCGAGCCAGAACGGCGCGGTTTTCATCAACGGCGTCAGCGCCCCCATTGCCGGCACATGCCTGCAGAACCCTTGGTATACTTGCTGGAATGATACTCAGATCCAGGTCATCGTTCCGAACACGACGACGGGTATGATCACGGTCAGCAATGACGGCATCGTCAGTAATTTGGTACCTTTTACGGTAACGAATCCACCAGTGATCACCAGCCTGTCGCCCAGCACCGGCGAGCCCACGACGGTGATTACCATCGGCGGAAGCGCTTTCGGCGCGACGCAATCCAACAGCACGGCAGCCGTCGGTGGCATCAACGCCGCAGTCAGCAGTTGGAGCGACGGCCAGATTGTCGCGTCCGTCCCCGATATCGCTATGAACGGCCCGGTGACGGTTACCGTTGCCGGAATCACGGCGCAAGGTCCGCTGTTCATTTTCAATACCATGAATCAGTTGACCGCTTCAAACGGCGCAGTAACGACCTACGACTCGGGCGATTATGGAAATGGATGGCGCTTATATAGCTCAGCTGGACCGGGTTGCGCAACTTGCTCGGTGCGGGGCAACATTCTTAACTCTTACGACACGAACGGCAACCTGCTGTCCACCACTGACGCCAACTCCAACGCCATTACCTACACTTACGATGGCAACAACAACATGGCGTCGCAGACAGCACAGCTCGACGGCTTACCTGTAACCACCAGCTACACCTACAACAATTTCGCCGAGGTGCTCAGCATGACCGATCCGCTGGGCAACACAACGACCAACTCATATGATGCCAAGGGCAATCTGCTGACGGTCGTCTCGCCAGCGCCCAACGGTCAAACTCCGCCGAGCGTCACGCAATTCACGTACAACACGCTGGGCGAATTGACCCAGATTCTCGATCCGCTGAACCACCCGACCGCGATTTCCTACTATTCGACTGGGCTGATTCAATCGATCACGGATGCCCAGAACCATGTCACCACTTACGCCTATGATTCGCGTGGCAATCGCACGAGCGTAATCGACCCAATCAACAGCAGCGCGCATCCAACCACGTTCGGCTACGATGCCATGAACCGGCTGACTGGGATCACCTATCCTGATGGCACCTCGGCCAGCTTCCAATACGACACGCGCGGCCGGCGCACTTCGGCCACCGACCAGAACAGCAAGACCACCACCTATGCCTATGATGACGCCGATCGTCTGATCTCGGTCACCGACGCGGCCACGAACCTTACCCAGTACGGATACGACACCGAGGGCAACCTGACCAGCATCACGGACGGGGACAACCACACCACCTATTTCACGTACGACACACTGGGACGGGTGACGCAAACGACCTTCCCGTCGACGCTCGTCGAAACCTACGGCTACGATCAGCTCTATAACCTGACCTCGAAGACCGACCGCAAGAACCAAACCATTCAGTACGTCTACGATTCGCTCTACCGGATGACGAGCAAGACCTATCCGGATGAAACCAGCGCGAACTATGTCTACGATCTGGTGGGCAAGATCCAGCAGGTGACCGATCCGACGGGAACGTACGGCTTTGCCTACGACAACATGGGACGCTTGACCGGGACGACCACTCAGTACACGTTCCTATCGGGGCACAATTTTCAGAACAGCTACGGCTACGACGCGGCGTCGAACCGCACCTCGCTGACCGCGCCCGATGGGAGCACGAACTCTTACAATTACGACACGCTGAACCGGTTGACGGCGCTGACCAATTCGCTGACCGGCCAGTTCGGCTTCGGCTACGATGCGCTGAGCCGGAGGACGCAATTGACGCGGCCGAACGGAATCAACACGAATTACAGCTACGATTCCGTGTCGCACCTGCTGAGCGTGCTGCACCAGGCAGGATCGACCACGCTCGACGGAGCGAGCTACGGCTACGACTACGCTGGGAACCGGACGAGCAAGACGAACTATCTCAACGGGATCACGTCGAATTATGGCTACGACGCGATTTATGAGCTGCAGCAGGTAACCCAGGGAGGGAGTACCACGGAGAGCTATTCTTACGATGCGGTGGGGAATAGAATGTCATCATCCGGAGTGCCGACTTACAACTACAACCCGTCGAACGAGCTGACGTCGAATTCGTCGGGAAGTTACACGTACGACGCAAACGGCAATACCCTCTCCGATCCCTCCGGCAAAACCTATACCTGGGACTTTGAAGATCGCCTCACGTCGGTGACCGTGCCCAGCGTCGGCACCACAACCTACCGCTACGATCCCTTTGGCAGACGCATCCAGAAATCCTCACCAACGTGGACGGGCAGCTTTGTCTATGATGGCCACAATCTGATCGAGACCGTAAACTCCAGCGGTGCGATACTTGCCCGCTACACGCAAACACGGATCATGGATGAGCCGCTGGCCGAGCTTCGCTCGGGCGGGAGCAGTTATTACGAAGCGGACGATCTAGGGTCAATCACATCGCTGAGCAGTTCGGCTGGCGCTCTCGCCAACACCTATACGTACGATTCCTTCGGCAATCTCACGAACTTTACAGGAGCGCTCAGCAACCCATTCCAGTACACTGCGCGCGAGTTCGACCAGGAATCCGGTCTCGACTACTACCGGGCCAGATACTACGATCCAACCACTGGGCGTTTCCTTTCCGAAGATCCTCTCCGGTTCAAGACAAACGTCAACTTCTATCCTTACGCACTAAGTAACCCAATCCGCTTCAATGATCCGACGGGGCTTAGCGCTGCGGATGTTGGGCGAATGGGCGGTGCTTGCCAGAAGTGTACGGATCAGCTCACCAAGAGCGGCGAACGGCTTGAGGGGAGTGGATGGTGGAACGGAGAGCTGAACAATGCGGCCGCCGCGATTGGATGGGGCAATCACTATTCGGGATGTGATCGGCAGGCAAACCTAACGGCAAGTTGCCTCAACTTCCCATCAACTCCGTACGATGACCACTGGAATTTTACCGTGGAAAGTACGCACTGGGGACTCCATCGCGTCGTTGTAGGCACTTCTTCCAATCCATCGGACCCAGCGGTCATCTGTGACTCCTGGGCGAACACGAGCAGCACGGTTCCGAAGCGCTAGCGGAGATAGGCAGGGATCGAGTATGCAAAAAAGCATCAGACTGGCGGTCACGATATTTTTTGGGCTCTTTGCTCTTCCCGCGCTGATATTCGGTTTCTACCTTGTCGCCTGCTCAGTCCGCATCCACACGACTGAGGTCTACTACGTCGAGTATCCGTATCTTGCCGCAGGTTCAGGCTTAGTGATGCTTGGGGCTGGCATTTTCTGCTGCGCTTTGTATGGTGCATCGCGCAGGGGTTTTTACAGACTCCTTCTCCCTGTTGGAGCTGTACTTGGGTTGGCGACGATGGTGTATATCCCGGATGGGATACCGCATGTGCACCGGAGCATGATTCAAGACTCTAACTACTTGTCGAGCGTCCATTCATTCCTTGGTGTTTGGCATGACGCCAATCACAGATTCCCAAAGAACGAGGCCGAGTTCTTGGATGCCCTGAAGAGAGGCCCCGAAACGTGGCAGAATCGTGTGAAATCGCCGCCCACGGAGAGCTTCTACTCTCAGAGAGGAAATCGTCTCGCCTACCAGATCGTTGTCGTAAACGACGCATCTGGGCCACGTTTGGATAATGTGTCAGACCGTCCGGGCGTAATCTACTACGCGGTTTCGAGTGATCAGCAACAGTACTGGGTCACGATGACGGGGCTGCTCAAAGACACATCCTCTACCGCAACCCTAAAGAGATTGATCGATCGACCGAACGAAAAGTTGCTGGTCGTGTCGCCATCGAGCTATGAGTACCCAAGTGCCGGGCACTGAGATTTAGGTCGCGAAGCATTCGGACAACTTGCGCGTGAGTTTCTGATCGGCTGAGGGCCCAGGATGGTACTCTCGCTCTCTCGCGTTTCCGAGGAGGTGGACTGGTGAATATCGCCGACAGTGTAATAAGCCAAGATGGGGCGTTGAAGGCGACGCTGGCAGCGTTCGATTCCCGGAGCGGCAAAGGCCGGTTGAAGATCGAGGAGCTGAAGGCTGAGCGGGGGCGATTCTACGTGACGGTGACCTACGGCGAAGCCGGACAGACGAGGATCGATTACAAAACCTACGACCTGAAGAAAGCCTCGGAATATCCCTTCACAACCAACCGGGGTGATGCCATCAAAGAGATCACAATCGTCCGGGTCCCGGCTGATTGACCAATGGCGAAACTTAAGAAGGGGAAGGTCTATCACGTTCTATGTCGTCCGTTTGATCGTCCCGGTGCGTGGCGCAGGCTGATCTATCGGGGATACAACCGCACAACCGGCAGCCATAAGTTCGAGCCAGGGGGAATTACAGTGAGTCCAAAGAAGCTGCGCCAGCGCGTCCACCAGACCGCTGATCTGCTGGCCTCTCCCCCGCCGATTCCTTCCTAATGCGTGCCTGATTCCGGCACCGTTCTGGCCCGGAGAGAGTTTTTCTTTTAGCTGCGATCTGAGGGGGCACGAGCCGCACCTGGAAGGGTGCGGCTCGTGCTGTTAGGGGTTAGGACGCCCAGACGAGGGCGTACTGCGTGAGCAGACGTTCCATCTTGGCGATGAGGGTATCCCGGCGAGGACCGGGGTTAAGCCGGTCGGCACGGTAGCCCAGCAGGTCGAGTTGGCGGCGGATGCCGTAAAGCCGTTCTTGCTTGGTCATCGGGTTGATGCCTCCTTTCGGGTTGAAATGGTCTTTCTACCCATGAATCCCGTAGTCAGGAAACTGAGAATGTTTAGCGATCCGTGCCGTGGTGGTGACTGGCAGGGGTGTTCTGGAGGCTTGCGGGGTCCGGTTTGGGCGGGTTGCTGTGCGGTGCCGGGGAGGGTCAAAACCTGCGCCGCCTACGGCGTCGGGTGGAGGGGGTGACACGTCACCAATCGAAGATGCTTCCTGCAAGGAAACGGCTGCACAGAATTTGGTATTACGATCTCGATTTCTTCGCAGGGCGCCAGTACCAGTCTGCGGTCTTTGATCGCCCAAAGACTGCTGGCCGCGCTCGACGCCGAAGGTGATCCAAGAACAGGAAAAGTAAAAGAAGTATCGGTGCACCAATATGGTGTATGATGATGCAATGGCAGTGACCAAACGAGCCTCTGGACGAGACGTGCGTCGAAGCGTGACGCTGCCTCCCGACGTTGCCCGGAAGGTGGGGGCGATCGCGAAGCAACGGCGTCTCAGCGATAACCGTGTTCTGGTGGAACTGATCGAGCAAGGCATCGAGACTCGCCAGCGGAAGGAACGGGAATTTTTCGATCTGGCCGAACGGTTCCGCGCCGCCAGTGACCCTGAGCAGGTCAAGCACTTGGGGGACGAGTTGGGCCGCTTCGTCTTTGGGGAATAATGCCGCAGATCGAAACGTGGTCCCGCCTCCCCGCCGCTGTTCGCGCTCATCTCGTGGAGCGGATGCACGACCGCAAAGTCAGCCTCGAAGACCTCAATCAACTTCGCTTGTGGATGGAAGGGAAGCCGCAGGTGCCGGAGGGGGCATGGTACAAGGACTTCGGTTCGTTCAAGCTGTGCGGAGAAGGCCGCTATCCGAAAACATTCTTGCTGGCGGGGCAGGCGGCCACGGGGCAGAAGCTTTAGTAAAGCACAGCCGCTTATTACCAATTTACCAATCCTGCCGCGCACTGGACCCACGGGCCCCGGTCCGGATGCGCTGCGCGGCAGATCGCAACTCAATGCTACCCCCTGAAGTACCTGTGGATGCGTCCCCGAAGGCACTTCTGCGCGCCTGCCTTGTTAACTACAATCAGCGCTGATGCCAGCCGCAGCTAAAATAACAATCCTCGCTTCGCGGAGCACTGAGGAGATTTTTTTCGTAGCCGCCGGCGTTGCTGTTGCTGTGCTCGAAACGCACCGGGGCCCACACGAGGCTCAAGGCAAAAAACCGCATCAGGGGATTTTTTCTAAAAATCGCAGACTTCGCCTCGGCCCAACATGGGTTAAGTGGTCGGGAACGCATCAGGATAGAAAGTGCTCGCGGTCGAAAACCGTGTCGGGGTCAGCATTAGACGCAAACGGCAACACGCTGACCGATGCCAGCGGCAAGAACTACACCTGGGATTTCGAGAATCGGCTGGTGTCGGCCGTAGTGCCGGGCACAGGTACGGTGGCCTTCAAGTACGATCCCTTCGGACGGAGAATCCAGAAATCTTCGCCCCTCGGCACCACCAACTACCTGTATGACGGTTTAGGCGGGGAAGACATTCTCGACGAATTAAATACTAGTGGCAGTATTGTCACTGGATATACAACTGGTATCCTGGTTGATGAACCGTTAGCAGTGTGGCGCAGTTCTACGGAACTTTACTACGATGCGGACGGGCTCGGCTCAATATCCTCATTGAGTAAACTCCTCCACGAGTTTGATTGATACTTATGGTTACGATTCCTTTGGGAATGTCATTGCCTCTTCGGGTACTTTTAGCAATCGATACCTCTTTACGGGACGCGAATTCGATTCCGAGACTGGCAACTATTACTATCGATCCAGATACTACGACCAAGTCGCCGGGCGATTCATTTCTGAAGACCCTGTTCATTTTGCGGCAGGAGTAAATTTCTATTCATATGTGCAAAATAGGCCAACTATCGCAAAAGACCCCTTGGGACTCCGAACACAATTGTGCTGTCGCCCTGGCATAAATAAATTTAAGAGATTTCTCGGTGAACACCATTGCTTCGTTGTGGTGTCTAACCCTGATGTGCATGGACATGTTTCGACTTCTTATTCCTATCTTAATGGGCCACTATCGAGTGTCGATGGGCCGAACGGGGATATTGGTTCGTATAATGATGGAAGCGCTTCTTGCACCGACGTCTCGTGTCCATGCGGAGCGGAGCAGAGAATTGCGAACACCTATAACAACTCTGACCTTGTCTCGGCAACGATGGGAAACTTCTTTGGTCCTAATAGCAATTCGTGGGCCAGAAATCTCTTACAGTCGGCGGGATGCTCGGCGCCATCAACACCTCCGGCGAGAGCTTACGGCTACGGATACCGACCATGAACGGTAAGAACGCGTTGACGGTTCGCAGATTTCCCCTGTTTATTGCCGCATTTTTCGTTGGCGCAATCCTTCACGGAGGTGTATCGGCATTTGTGTCTGAGGGCCGCTGGAAGTTTTTCCACCAGATGCCACTCTATTGGGCTGTTGATGTCCTCTCCCCAATTTTCGGCGACGGTTTCGTGTACTCTCACAAGGTATTTACGTGCATTCTTGGTGCTGTCTTCCACGGACTGCTTTTCGGTCTGGTCGGTCTTCTTGTGGTAGTTGGTTTCCAAAATATTTTACCCGGTCGACGTAGATTGTTGTTTTATGCGCTGGCGGGTTTGACGCTAGTTGATCTCGTGCTGTTAGTGTTAATTTTACCAATGCCCCCTGAATGAACTTCGCGGGGGAGCAACTGCCCTTCATGACGTGAGACTGTATTTTTTACGACCGACGCCCGAGTTCTGTGATTTTCAAAACGACAACATGGGACGCTTGACCGGGACGACCACTCAGTATTCGTTCCTGCCGGGGCACAATTTCCAGAACAGCTACGGCTACGACGCGGCCTCGAACCGCACGGCGCTGACTGCCCCGGACGGGAGCACGAACTCCTACAATTACGACACGCTGAACCGGTTGACGGCGCTGACCAATTCGCTGACCGGCCAGTTCGGCTTCGGTTACGATGCGCTGAGCCGGAGGACGCAGTTGACGCGGCCGAACGGAATCAACACGAATTGCAGCTACGATTCGGTGTCGCACCTGCTGAGCGTTCTGCACCAGGCAGGATCGACCACGCTCGATGGAGCGAGCTACGGCTACGACTACGCTGGGAACCGGACGAGCAAGACGAACTATCTCAACGGGATCACGTCGAATTATGGCTACGACGCGATTTATGAGCTACAGCAGGTAACCCAAGGTGGGAGTACCACGGAGAGCTATTCTTACGATGCGGTGGGGAATAGAATGTCATCATCCGGAATGCCGACCTACAGCTACAACCCGTCGAACGAGCTGACCTCGAATTCTTCGGGCAGTTACACGTACGACGCAAACGGCAATATCCTCACCGAAGCCAGCGGCAAGAGCTACACTTGGGACTTCGAGAATCGACTGGTGCAGGCTGTCGTCCCCGGAACTGGGACAGTGGCCTTCAAGTACGACCCCTTCGACAGAAGAATCTATAAGTCCTCGCCGAATTTCACCGGGGTCTTTCTCTATGACGGCCCCAATCTGATCGAGACCGTGAATTCCAGCGGCACCGTGGTGGCAAGCTACACGCAGACAGAGAAGATCGATGAGCAGCTAGCCGAGCTTCGCTCGGGTTCTGTCGGCGAGCATCGGCCGGAAGTGATTCAGGTAATGCTGGCTGCAAAGCCACCCGTTGCCTCTAAAGGACCCGCCATGACTGGTGTGAGAACGAGCGAGGGATGAAGATCGCACACGGCGCGAGTACCCGGTTCGCGAGTCAGATCCTCGCAAATAAGTACCATAATGCGCAGACCGCTGGTTCTCGAGTCCACGGTGAGCAGCTTCCGGGAGTGTAGGCGATGTTTTCCCGACAGGGATTCGACTGCGGCAGCGAGTCAAGTCCAAAACGCCTTTGCTCATGCAGGTAAGGCTGGGCCTTCGATTATTATGCACTTGACACACAAATAGGGTTGCGCTATTATTTGGTTCGTGGCGCTGGTTGTTGACGCTAACCGAATGCGGGTAGAACCATTCGAATAGTTGGAACAGCCAGCACCCACTTTTTTGAGGGCAAGCCATGAACCTGATAGACGTAACCAAAGCCTTTGCGACCGAAGATCAATGCCTAGATTTCCTCGAAGGGATGCGCTGGCCGGACGGCGTGCGCTGTCCCGTTTGTGGCAATGACAAGATTTCCCGCGTCACTCGCGAGGCCAAGAGCAAGAATAAGCGCAACCGGATTTACACCTGCCTAGAGAAGTCTTGCAAGTCTCAGTTCTCCGCGACCGCTGGCACCGTGTTCCATAACTCGCACCTGCCCCTAACAAAATGGCTCATGGCAATCGCTATCGTGATGGACGCGAAAAAGGGAATGAGCGCGTTGCAGCTTCAGGAGCATTTGGGGATCGGCTCCTATCGCACGGCGTGGTACATGGTGCATCGGATTCGTAAGGCGATGGTAGAGCTTTTCCCTACTAAGCTTTCAGGTATCGTGGAAGTGGACGAAACCTACATCGGCGGAAAATCAAAGCGTCGCGGTCATGCTGCACGCAAGTGTGAACCACTCCCGAAAAAAGATATGGTAATTGGCCTTCGCGAGCGCGGCGGTCGCGTGCGTTTCTTCCACGTTCCGAACCTGAAAGCGGACACGATCAAAAAGATTTTAGATCGCCACATCGCAGTGGACACAAAGCGCATTATCACTGGTTCTGCGATGGTCTATCCCTTCGCAATGGACAAAAATTTTCAGAAGAAACATGACACCGTGAATCACAGCCGGGAATGGGTGAAGCCGGGAGATATAGAGGTTCACACGAACACGGTAGAGTCGGCGTTCTCGCTGCTCAAGCGCGGCATCATAGGCTCATTCCATCGCGTGAGTATAAAGCATCTGTACAGGTATCTTGCGGAGTTTCAGAACAGGTTCAACATGCGGAACGGTGGAAACCGCTTCGGGCAGACCGTGCGCCGAATGCTCACTACGGAGCAGATGGAGTACAAGCAGCTTATCGCTGATCCGGTTGAGGCTTAGACGGTATTATGGTCGCGGCCTTTTTCTTCTCGCCGGTCTTGAGGCTCTCGCGCTTCTCCGGCTTCTGCTCTAGCATCCTGCGAACGACCGATTCGAATTGTTGTTTGTCGACCTTCATTTTCATATCATAGCGCTAAACTGCACCACTTTTTGAATGTCAAGGTCAGACGACATTCGTGTTGGCTGTGCGCAGTTGTGTGCCCGGTTTCGGGTTCAGGCATTCGCAAGGCGTCACTCAGGCCCGTCTGATCGAACCCGTTGCTCGTCTAGAGTCGAATCGATGTTCACCTGCGTCACAGCAAGTTCGGCCATAGGTTGCCCTCGGGATGGGGTGTCATTGGGTGCTGTCTCCGGCCTTGGATCGGGAACGGATAGATCGTGCAGCAGAAACGTTCAATCACTCTGTTCATTCCTTGTGGCGAACCCCTGCGGAGGTGCCTGACGAGGGGCGGAAATGTCCTGAGCCGCTTCGCGCAAACTTGGGACACGAATTGCGATAACGTCAAAAGAAGAACGGATTCGGAGCGGCCCGCGCGGCAATTTAAGCGAACTGCTGCTCTCCGAGATTCGGAGAATCATGATTCGTCAATCTTGTCTATCCTTAATTGTTGCCTTTCTACCTTTATGCCGCGCCGCGCCTCCGCAATCTGTCAAGAAACATTGAAAGAATTACACTGCAGGTTTAGATAAAGGAGAGGGGCTGCGATTGCAGCCCCCCTGTCCCGGGTTATTGGACGAGACGTCCCACAAACCCGAACAGACCGTCGCTCGAAGATCCGTCCAGTTTACTTGGGCAATTGGAGTTACCCTTCACCGGCAGACCGTACGGGCATTCCTGGAAGAAGCCAACCCAAGGCGTGCCGTCAGGTGCGATCGTCATCCCGTAGTAGTCGACATGACCACCGCCAGAAGGTCCATCAAACTCTAGCTCGGCGTCGGAGCCAATTGGGAAGGGTTTTCCACGGATGGGCACCGCTGTCGGTGTCATGCCGTACCATGTCGGTTGTTTGGGATCGTTCAGCGTGGCACTCCAAAAAAGTGGTTCTTTATCCAGCGCGTTGAAGCTCTCGGTGACGTACGTGTTCCATCTCTCATTCGCGAACGCCGGGCAGCCCAATGACGGCTGTTCGTACTCATAGACTGAGGGTGGAGTTCCCGCCTTGCCGGTTACGCAAGTGGGTGGAAAGGGTACGCCTGGCGAGTTCGTGCTGCCGTAGTAGGTGACAGCAACCTGGCCTGTTTTTCCGACCACAACCTCCGGTTCAGCAGTCTCATTTACGCCCGGCGCGGCGATCATTAATGGCGTGCTCCAGGTCGTCGCGTTGTCGCGGGAGATTGTTAAATAGGGCAGCCGGTCGGAATCATCAGCCCAAGCGACATATAGATTCCCCGCCTTGTCCATGCCAAGACCCACGTTACCCCAACCGATGATTGTCGTATTGCTCACTTGGGACAGCTCCCAGGTCGCACCTTCGTCGTGACTAATGGCTACGTAGGGATGCTCGCAAGGAGCGAACGGCACATACACCGTGCCGTCTTTGCCAACCACTCCGTTGAGACCGTATGCACCGACAGGCAAGTGTCCCGGGAATTTGCAACCAGGAGGATATGCGAGGCGAACTTTCGGACTCCACGTTATGCCGCCATCCAAGGACTTGCTGATGTGAGCTCCGCAGAAATGTCCCGTGCCACAAGTGCCTCCGCCCGCCACCACGAGATAAACGACGTTGGGGTAGCCATCCATTAACTTCTTCATGGGGGCTGGGGGGGGCCCGGTGAAGATTTGCGGGTGGTCAAATTCCATCGGTATCGGAGCAGCCGTACTCCAGCTCTTGCCGTCGTCATCGCTGATGGTCAGGACATACGCGTTGAAATTGCTCCAGAAAATCCTCCCGGTATCCCGGTCAACCCACATATTGCTGTCGATAGCCTCGGTGCGTGTCGGAGTGTTTGTTGGATTAACGAAATCCCAATCACCACCTTCGTTCGTTGAGCGAAGGAGTCCGATTGGTAGGCCGGTATCCTCGCTTCCCAGAGCGGGCTGGAACAGGACGGTTCCTTGGTTGGTAATGGCAATGCTTATTTCTGACGTGCGGCGGTGTGTCTTTGTAGTACACGGGACCGGAGCGGTCTCGTTCTTCGGGGGTTGTACTACAACCCCGCCTGCGTGGTGGGCAATAGCCGGCCGGTCTTGTGCACATCCGGGCCTTGAGTCGGCTGCGAAAGCAGTCGCGACCGGCAATGTAGCAATGGTGATCACCGCCACTGCCATGACAAGGGTCAAAGATAACCAGCGAGGCCTTTGTCCAATTGGTGCGGGTTCGATCCGTTCATCCTTTTCTCCAAATACTCTGAGCATCGTGGCTTCTCCTTAAAGAATTCCTCTCAGAATTCATCAACAGCTGCCGGCTGCGGCTACGCGACCGCGTGGGTTTCAATCAAAAAGTTTCCGCGTCTCGTCGCCGTCGGCTAAAAAACGCTGCCGCAACACCGACCCGGCAAACAAGGGGTAACTCACCGTGAGTCACCCCATCGCGGAACCAAACGATAATGCCGAAATGACAGATAATGGCGGACTACACTCGACTCTCCTTGAAGAGATTGGACAAAAATACCTCGCTAACCCGAAGCTCTTTATCCGGAGAAACCTTGGTCGAAACGTACAACTGGTTACACTTCGTTTCATGAGCGCGGATCCTTTCAATCCGCGGCCGAGGGCTCTCCGGCGGTTTCGGCCCAAATGTGAACGCCGTGCGTCTCCTTCAGCAGCAGACTACCTACGACAAAGGTGAAGCCCGCCACAATCATCGGATAATAGAGGCCGGCGTAAATGTTGCCGGTGCCCGCGACGGATGACAGCCCGATCAAGGGCAACAATCCCCCAAATACGCCGTTGCCTATGTGATAGGGCAGAGAGAGCGAGGTGTAGCGAATCTTCGCCGGGAAAGCCTCAATCAGGTAAGCGGCGATGGGGCCGTAAATCAGGCATACGAAGAGTACCTGCACGAAGATCATGAGCGTCAACATGGTGGTGTCGGGATTCGGAGCTTCTTTGGCGGGCACGAGCGCACCGGTTGGGTCCGTGGTCAAGGGCGTGAGTGAAATTGCGCCGGTCACTTTGTTGCGAGCGGACTTTACCGTGACAACATTATTTCCGGCAGCGCGCTGCATTTCTTTGTAGATTGGGATGTAGAAAATGACGGCGAGCAAGCAACCGAGCATCATTAGCTTCTTGCGGCCGATGTGGTCGGAAAGCCATCCCACCAGGGTGAAGAAGGGCATGCCAACGAGAAGAGCTACCGCGACCACTTCGTTGGCGGTCTTCACATTCACCTTCAGAATGGTTTGCATATAGAACAACGCATAGAACTGGCCGGTATACCAGACCACGCCCTGCCCGGCCGTCGCCCCGAAAAGTGAAATCAGAACGAGTTTCAGATTCGCCCATTTGGTGAATGCGTCCTTGAGCGGTCGCGTGGAAGTCATGCCCGTCGCTTTGAGCTGCGCGAAAATCGGCGACTCCTTCATCTTCAGCCGAATGTAGAGCGAGATCATCACCAGAATGATGGAAACCAGGAAGGGGATACGCCAGCCATAGTTGGCGAAGTCTTCCTTCGACATGGAGTTTTGCGTGACCAGAATCACGATGAGCGAAACGAAGAGACCGAGCGTGGCAGTGATCTGGATAAAACTCGTGTAGAAGCCGCGCTGGCTGTCGGGAACATGTTCACCCACATAGACTGCGGCGCCGCCGTACTCGCCGCCGAGCGCCAACCCTTGTAGAATGCGGATCAATAGCAGCACGATCGGCGCGAACCAGCCTGCGGTCTTGAAGGATGGCAAGAGACCGATGGCGAAGGTCGAAAACCCCATGATCGATAGCGTCACCAAAAAGGCGTATTTGCGTCCGACTAAATCGCCGATGCGGCCGAAGAACAATGCGCCAAAAGGCCGCACCAGGAAGCCGACTGCGAAGGTTGCGAGATAAGCGATATAAGCGAAAGTGTCGTTACCGGGAGGATAAAACTTGGGGCCGAGAATGGCCGCGAGACTGCCGAAAATGTAGAAGTCATACCACTCGATCATGGTGCCAACAGAGGAAGCCATGATCACTCGCCAGATACTGTACTCAGCCTTGCTCGTTCCCGCTACTCGCACGGCATTCGCCATATCTTCCTCCATTTGCCCGCAGTATGCACTAACGCTGTGACGAGAGCCGCATTCGTCAAAATCGTATTTTCTGAAATTTCACTGCTGCATCTTTTGCAAAGCCGTACTCACGGTTAATTCCGATCCGGGCAACACGGTGAGATCTCGCTTCCACTCGGCAGAGCCTGGCATCGAGAAGACGACGACATGCGCCCCGGTACTAACGCCGATTTCGGATGGCGTGCTGCCCTCGTACCTGCCGTCGACGGTGATTTCCGCGCCGCTGGGCCTCGAACTGAAATTGCACCGTACTTTCTCCGGAAGGGCTGCCTGCGCCGAGACGCCGGGCGTGAGGGCCGGAGAACTCTGCTGTGGTGCAGTTGCGACCGGAACTGGTTGAGTCGCAACTGCGGCTGTAGTCGCGGTCGCGGGCGCAGCGAGCTTTCCGTCTGTATCTACCAGCGTGTAAGACTGCTTTCGTCCCCTGCCCTTGTCATCGACGTAGTACACGGTGATGCCCTTCTTCTCCCTTCCGGCATCGAAATGTTCGCCCTTGGGCAACGATGTGCACCGGGAATATCTTGACTCAATGGTGCCTCTGATTCGGAACGGAGGTGCGTTGCCTTCCTGCACCAGCAAGGTGCTCACCAGCGGCGCGGTTCTAGCGGAACGGCAATACGCATCGAAAGTGAGTTGGTCACAATTCGCGGGAACACCATCGTTCTCAATGCTCGCCGCTCGAGTTTCAGAATCCAGAACCTCAATCCGTATCGTGTTTTTCACCGAAGCGGCGCTTGCGAACATGGTCACCAAGAGGACCCCGGGCAGCAGCGCCGCCATTCTACAAATACTCATCAAACCAGCTCCTCCAAAAACTGCGGAACGCTTGTCGCAAACATGGCTTCCACAACAATCGTGAAAGCCGGTCTCGTGGATTCGGTACATCGTGCTTCGATGGTTGTTCCGCACCATCGCTTTCCCCATTGAACGAGGTTGGAGGACGGGCTCACCCGCTCGGCCGTAGCCCGAGCGGCCTGTCCCCATTTCTCTGCTAGCCAGTGCCCTCAATCGGCACCAGCCATTTTTAGTCATCCGGCCAAGCCCCAGCGGGCCACGTTCTGGCCCGCTGGGTAGAAAAACCATCTTAGAAAGTAAAGATCGGCCCGAACTCCGTCCGGTGATCTTGCCATTCGTTGGATGGCACGCCGGCAATTGTGTACAAGAGCGAGTGGTCTTCAGCACGGGTGGCGTAGATCGACTGCTCGAAGCCGAACGTGG
>Ga0209624_10001744_pt1 | contig 16690 bp, 14 predicted proteins | sample JacPinW_OM2H0_O1_FD_188565 | JGI IMG/M metagenome (GOLD analysis project Ga0209624, IMG submission 188565) | Forest soil microbial communities from Algoma, Ontario, Canada - Jack Pine, Ontario site 1_JW_OM2H0_O1 (SPAdes) (version 2) | ecosystem: Environmental > Terrestrial > Soil > Boreal...
GGAGGTCGTCGTTGGCGCACTCCTCTGTGAACCCGTCGATCCGAAGTCCACGACAGGCGTCATCTTCTTCAACGATGTCGGCTACCTTGGGATGTGCGGGCATGGAACCATCGGCCTCGTAACCACGCTCGCCCACCTGGGCCGAATCGGTCCGGGGCAGCATCAGATTGAGACGCCTGTAGGGACCGTCTCCGCACACCTCCATGAAGATGGCCGGGTCTCCGTCTCGAACGTTTCAAGCTATCGTCTTCGAGCATCCGTTTCGGTCGACGTCCCGGGTTACGGACGCTTTACAGGAGACATCGCCTGGGGTGGGAACTGGTTCTTCCTGATCGAAGATCATCCCTTCGATCTCTCACTCGCCAACCGCGCAGAGCTCATAGCCGCTTCAACCGCGATTCGTTCCGCACTGGCCGACTCCGGCATCACCGGGGAAGGCAGCGCTCTAATCGATCACATCGAATTCTTCGCCGCCCCGCAATCGCCACGCAGTTCGTCACGAAACTTCGTACTTTGCCCTGGCGCGTCTTTCGACCGTTCCCCCTGCGGCACCGGTACAAGCGCCAAGATGGCCTGCCTCTACGCCGACGGAAAGCTTGCTCCGGAAGAAATCTGGATACAGGAGGGAATTCTGGGCACGTGCTTCGAAGGCCAGCTTTCCAGCGCCCCCAACGGCCACATTAACCCGGTAATCACAGGTCGCGCATGGATAACGGCAGAAACTAAACTGCTCTTCCAGAACACCGACCCTTTCTCACATGGTATCGAGTTCTAAATGAGAGACTATGACGTTCTTATCGTCGGTGCAGGGATCGTAGGCTGCGCCTGTGCGCGAGAGTGCGCCCAGGAGGGTTTGCGGGTTGGCGTCATCGAGGGCAACGTTCCGGGCGGAGGCGCGACTGCCGCAGGCATGGGACACGTCGTCGTCATGGATGATTCACCTGCTCAGCTTCATTTGACCCGCTATGCCCGCGCGTTGTGGCAGCAGTTCGCTCCAAAGCTGCCCAGCTCCGTGGAATACGAAGCCCGCGGAACTCTCTGGATCGCGGCTGACGAAGAGGAGATGACCGAGGTACACAAGAAACGGTCGACCTACGCCGAAGCAGGAATACGCGCGGAAGTTCTGAACGAAGCCGAGCTCGCAGCGGAAGAACCTGAACTCAGAACAGGATTGGCCGGTGGCCTTCTTGTGCCCGATGACGGAGTAATCTATCCCCCCGCTGCAGCCGATTGGCTTCTCCGGGAGGCCCGCGCGCTTGGCGCAACAATAGATCAGGGCTCAACGGCCATCTCCGTAAGCGAAGGCCGCGTGCAACTGGCAGACGGAACAACGCTCCTCAGCGAGCGCATTGTGCTCGCGACAGGCACAGATTGCGCTCTCTTACCCACTTTGCCGATCCGGAAACGCAAAGGCCACCTGCTCATCACCGACCGCTACCCCGGCTTCCTCCACCACCAGTTGGTAGAGCTCGGATACCTCAAGAGCGCTCACTCCGTGGAGTCGGACTCCGTCGCATTCAATATCCAGCCACGCCGCACGGGGCAGCTCCTGATTGGATCATCACGCCAGTACGGCGACGAGAGCTCCAAATCCGACGCCGCAATTCTCACTCGAATGCTCGAACGTGCCCACGCCTATATGCCGGCGCTCGCACGTCTCTCTGGACTACGTGTCTGGACCGGTTTCCGTGCTGCGACGCCTGACAAATTACCATTGATCGGCCCTGCCGAAGGTCTTAGCAACAACCGCACCCTTTGGCTTGCGGTTGGCTTCGAGGGCCTCGGCATCACCAACGCGCCCGCAGCCGCTCGACTGCTGGTAGACCAAGTGCTCGGCCGCGCTTCGGAGATCAACCCCGCTCCCTACCTGCCGCAGCGCATGATCACACAGGCGGCCATACATGCCTGAGACCGTAAGAATCTTGCTAAACGGAACCTCAGTCACGATGGAGCCGCAATCGATGGTCTCTGCGGCGCTTCTCAAGGCAGGCGTCCCCTGCCGTCGCTCTGTCACAGGCGAACCACGGACCGCACTCTGCGGCATGGGCATCTGCTTTGAGTGCCGCGCCACAGTGAACGGAATACGGCATCGCCGCACCTGTCAACTCATTTGCCGCGAAGGCATGGTGGTCGAATCGGAACGATGAAACACGCTGATGTCATCGTCGTAGGCGCTGGGCCAACCGGAATCGCCGCTGCTACTCAGGCGGCGCGACACGGCCGAAGCGTGCTGCTGGTCGACGACAACCCGGCAGCCGGCGGGCAGATCTGGCGAGGTGGGCTAGAAGCTCCGAATCAGCGCGCAGACGAGCCGGAGAACGAGATGAAGTCTCGGGCTCTCGCAGAACTGGCCTCCTCGGGAGCAGTCCTTCTCTCCGGTTATCGCGTCTTCGATGCTCCGGCGCCGAAGATTCTTCACGCACTCAACGAAAGCGAGACTGTCGCAGAAGTGGTCGCGCTCCAATATGACCGTCTGATCGTTGCGACCGGTGCACGAGAGCGATTCCTGCCCTTCCCGGGCTGGACTCTTCCAGGGGTCTTCGGGGCAGGAGGGCTGCAGGCTCTGGCCAAGGGTGGATTTTCGGTCCGGGGCAAGCGGGTTGTGGTTGCTGGTTCAGGACCGCTGCTGTTGGCGGTCGCTGCGCATCTCGCCGACTACGGGGCCGAGGTGGTGTGCATTGCGGAGCAGGCTCCGCTCTCGCGGCTTGTCGCGTTCGGCGCTTTCCTTTTGTCTCGGCCGGCAAAGATCAGGCAAGGCATTCGCTACAAGGCGTCGCTTGGCGGTAGTCCGTACCGAACGAGCTGCTGGCCCGTCTCCGCCCAAGGAGATGAGACGACTGGCCTGCTCAGAAGTGTGCGCTTCACCGATGGAGTAAAGTCCTGGGACGAAAGATGCGATCTGCTCGCCTGCGGCTTTCACCTCGTGCCTAACACTGAGCTGGCCGCTCTGCTTGGCTGCTCGTTTCGGGGCGACTACGTTGAGGTCGATGAGCAGCAGCAGACATCGGTGGCGGACGTCTACTGCGCCGGCGAGCCAACGGGAATCGCGGGCCTCGAAGCAGCTCTTCTGCAAGGTGAGGTCGCGGGACTAGCCTGCGCAGGAAGACCAACCGCTTCTTTGCGCGGACGGAGCCTCGCCGCCAGGAGATTCGCCGCGAGGCTCGAGAAGGCTTTTCAAATTCGACCCGAGCTTCGTCTCCTCGCGTCGCCCGAAACCATCGTCTGCCGCTGCGAAGACGTTCCTTTTCAAGCCCTTGTGGGTCGGCGGGGATGGACGGACGCGAAACTGCAAACGCGATGCGGAATGGGACCATGCCAGGGCCGCATCTGCGGGCCCGCGGCCCAGACCCTGTTCGGGTGGACGCCCAAGTCAGTAAGGCCTCCGTTGTCTCCGGTCCCTGTGAGCGCCCTTTGTCTTCACGATTCCAACGATGTAACCGAGGAGAATACATGATCTGGTCCGGCGTAATGCCTGCAATGACGACCCCGTTTGACGACAACCTGGCAGTCGACCACTCTTTTCTTGCGCAGCATGCCGCGTGGCTACTCGGCAATGGATGTACCGGTCTCGTGATGCTCGGCTCACTCGGCGAAGGAGCAACACTCGAGCGCGCAGAGAAGATAGAGATTCTCCGGACCGCGGTGCGCACCGCAGCCGGCAACGCGCCGGTGGTTGCAGCGATCTCTTCTTTGTCGACCGCCAATGCGGTCCGGCTCGCAAAAGAGGCCGAACAGGCAGGCTGTCAGGCACTGATGGTGCTGCCACCTTACGTCTATTCGACCGACTGGCGCGAGATGAAGAACCACGTCTCAGCGATCATTGCGGCGACCCCTCTCTCCTGCATGCTGTACAACAATCCCATCGCGTACAAGACCGACTTTCTGCCGGTCGAGATCGCCGAACTTGCCGCCGAGCACGCCAATCTTCAAGCCGTGAAGGAATCGAGCGCGGATGTCCGCCGCGTCATTGCCATCCGCGAGGTGCTGGGTAATCGTCTCGAGATCTTCGTCGGCGTAGACGATGCGATTGTTGAAGGCATCAACGCCGGAGCCACCGGCTGGATTGCGGGTCTGGTCAACGCATATCCCGCGGAATCAATCGAACTCTTCCGACTCGCCCGGGCCGGCAAACGCGAAGAAGCGTTCGCGCTCTATCGCTGGTTCCTTCCCCTGCTTCGCATGGACACTGTGCCCAAGTTCGTCCAGCTCATCAAATGGGTCCAGGAACAAGCCGGCGTAGGTTCGGCCCGCGTTCGCGCCCCGCGAATGACACTCGCGGGCCAGGAACTCGAAATCGCACAGGCCACCTTCAAAACCGCACAGGCCGACCGGCCCCAGATCAAAGAAAAACCATTTTCCAGCTTCCGAGGGTCCTAGACCCTTATGGAAGCTAGGGATGCGTTGGGTGATCCCCGTAAAATTTCCAGTTCGTTGTAAAGTCCCGAGTCAATTTCTGCCGCTCCAGGTCTGCGCGCAGCATCTCAATCGGCATAGAGTTCTCGTGGAGCACGGCATCGGCAAACTCGCGCTCTGTCATCTTCTTCGATTCCACCAGCTCCTTGTGCATTGCCCGGAACTGTAGAGCGCCAATCAGGTACGCACTCTGATAAAGGGGCCCCACCGAGCCGTCGAACGACCTCCGCACCTCGCCCGCAGCATTGTCCGGCTCAAATCCAACATTGTCGATGAGCGATTGCACACACTGCTGCGTCGTCCATTTGCCGAGGTGAAAGTTCATCGTGAAAATCACACGCGCCGACCTGTGCATGCGCCACACCAGAGCGCCCACCCGCTCCTCCGGAGTCTTGTTGTACCCGATATCCCAAAACAGCATCTCCCACCAGAACGCATTGCCCTCATGCCAGAACGGTGTCGAGAAGGCCCGGCGGTAGGGGTTGTAGCGCGCACCCATATAAAACTGCAGAAAATGCCCCGGAATCATCTCGTGAAACGCCGTGGCGTGCGAGAGTGGCGTGCTGTTGCCGCGCATGCTCATCTCGCGCTGCTCATAGGTCATCGTGTCCGTCGGGTACGAAACGCTCAGTTCAGTCCCGCCGGTAAAGAAGGGATTCACGAGCTGGCGTTGCGGCGTCATCATGATCATGTACCAGGTCTCATCCGCCAGCGGCGGCACCGTCACCAGGTTGTTCTTCTCGACAAAGTTGCTTCCCTCCAGCACCAGCTTGCGGATCACTTCGGGCTGCTCCCCTGGCGCCACGTGCGTCTGTTTCACCTTCTCTATCGCGGCGTGCCAATTGTCGCCGAAACCCATCTCATTCGATGCCTTCAGCATCTCGCGCATGCACCAGTCGTACTCGGTCTGCGCAATCGCAATCAGCTCTTCAGGCGTATACGGAATCATGTCGTCCGCCAATTCATTCATCAGCGCCTCGCGGCCAACCGGGTCGCCGATGATTGTCGTCTTGTCGTCCGGAGCGATGCCGATCAACTTCTCTTTCACAAACGCGTCGTAACTCGCGAGCGCCTTATCTGCGTCCTTGTATGGCTGGTCCACCCACCACGTAAAGATCGGGTCATAACCGTTGTACTGCCCGTACCAATCCTTCAAAGCAGCGCTCAACTGCATCGTCGCATTCGCCGCACGATTGGCAACCACGGGATTGACCTTAGCCTTCTCCGCGCCATCGCTCCCCTGTCCCGCGCCGGATTTTGGATCCAGTTGCTTCCGCAACGCATCCAACTGCTTCACCATCTCTGTCAACGCCGCAGCGTCTTTCTCAGCGTCCGGGCGCTTCATCTCGCGCTTGCGGTCGAGAATGTCCTCGATCGTCTTCGCGAAGGGAAGCAGTGACTGCATCTCCTCCACCTGCTTCTTCTGGATCGCGAGCTGATGCATGTCAGAAGTGATCCGGTTTTTCAGTAGCAGATAGTCGATCTGGTCGTCCTCAGATAACTTCTCGAAGTTCATTGCCGCAAGCATCGCCAGCTCGTCGTTGTAAAACTTCTGAAATCGCTCCATCCGCGACGGGGCGATCGCAACCGGGTATATCCTCGTCAGACTCATGCGATCGGCGGTGAACTGTTCGACCAGCTGCGGCATCTTCCGCTCGCCCACTGCAGGTAGAGTCGCTGCAAAAGAGATTGCACACAGGGCCATCCCAGCCACAGCCACCCATCCAAAGCCCATTGCCCCAGTTCGTCCCTTGCTAGTCCGCATTTCCTCGCTGCTCCCAGATTATTCTGCACAGCAAATGACAACAGGAGACGCGAGGTTCCGCATTCTCTTCCGTTTCATTTCGCTTCGGCTGGAAGCAAGTTTATACAGAAAGCCAGAATGGATGGCACAAATCGGTTTCCATACAATCAGAGAGTCGCCGGAAGGCCTGTCGATAAAATAGGAGAGATCAGCCCAAGCCCCATCGTGTCCGACAACTTCGCTCAGCTCGTCAAGCAACAGGCCGACATCGTTCGCATCATCGGCGACTACGTGAAGCTGCGCAAATCCGGCGCCCAGAACTATACCGGCCTCTGTCCCTTCCACAAGGAAAAGACCGGTTCGTTCTCCGTCAATGCCACCCACGGCTACTTCTACTGCTTCGGCTGCCACGAAAAAGGCGACGTTTTTACCTTCGTCATGAAGCTGGAGAACGTCAGCTTCCCCGAGGCTATTCGGATAGTCGCCACCAAGTGCGGGATTCCGCTGCCGAAGCGCGAGTTCGCCTCGCCGGAAGAGTCCCGCGAAGCCGGCCTCCGCCGCCAGCTCATCGATATCCACGAAGCCGCCACCCAATACTTCGAAGCTGCGCTCAAAGCGCCCGAAGCCGCTCGCGCCCGCGAATACCTCACGAGCCGCGGCGTCACTCCTGAAACCGGCGTCAAATTTCGCATCGGTTACGCCCCCGATGACTTCAACCACATGCGCGAGCAACTCGCACGACACTTCCCAGAAGAAGTCCTCCGCGCCAGTGGCCTCTTCAGCTCCAAAGAGCAATCCGACGGAACCCAGGGCCAGCTCTACGCCCGCTTCCGCAAACGCATCACCTTCCCCATCTGCAACGAGCAGGGCAAGACCATCGCCTTCACCGGCCGAGCCCTCGATGCCCAGGACGAAAAGGGCCGCGACATCGCCAAGTACCTCAACTCCCCCGAAACAGCGCTCTACAGTAAGGGCCAAATCCTCTTCAACCTCGACAAAGCCAAAGCCGACATCCGCGCCCACGGCTTCGCCCTCCTCGTCGAAGGCCAGATGGACTGCATCTCCGTCTACATGGCCGGCATAAAGAATGTCATCGCCACCTCCGGCACCGCCTTCACCGAGATGCAGATCCGGCTGCTCAGCCGCTTCACCAAACGTGTCATCGTAAACTTCGACCCGGACACCGCCGGTATCGCAGCCACAGAAAAATCAATCGCCCTCCTTACCGAAGAGGACTTCGAAGTCAAGATCGTTACCCTCGACGGCGGGCTCGACCCCGATCGCTTCATCCGCGAGCAAGGCGTCCAGTCCTACATGGCTGCCCTACGCAACGCGAAACGCCACTCCGACTACCTGATCGACCACGCCCGCGACCAGTTCCCTGGGCGCACCGCCGACGCAAAGGTCAAGGCCCTCAACTTCCTGCTCCCTCACATACGCCGCATGCCCAACCGCATCCAGCGCGACGAGTTCGCCGCCGACGCTGCTCAGAAATTAGGCATCGACTCCGCCATCCTCCGCCAGGAGCTCAAACAAGCCGCCTCCCAGCGCATCGAAAGCGTTCGCTCCCACAATCACGATCCAGCCAGCGAGACCGAGCGCATCCTCCTGCGCGCCCTCGTTCTCCCCGAAAGCCATCCCGCGCGCACCCTCGCAGCCGAACAACTCTCCCAACATCCGGACTGGTACGAAGGCATGCCCTCCTCGGCTCTACTCGAAGCTCTCTCCCACGCACCCGCCCCGGCCAACCCGCTCGACGCGGCGCCCGATCAGCAAAGTCACGTCCTCCTCGCCCGAGCCCTCGAGCAGACAGACAATGAACCCGGCACCAAGTCACTCACCGAACAGGTCGAAGACGCCCTCCACACCCTCGCCCACCGTCATCTGGAACGCCGCCAGCGCGAACTCCGCTCCCTCATCGCCGAAGCCGACCGCCGCGGCGATCACGAGATGCTCGCAAAGCTCACGGCAGAAAAGATGCAGATCGACCGCAAACTTCGCGAGCACTGATGTTCGAACAAATATCCTGAGAACATGATCAACGTCCGAGGGTCACAACCCAACACATTCTCCCTGCACCCGGAAAGCACCTGACTCATGAGTATGGACGGCACCACAAAACGGCGACTGCTCCTCGGTTTCATCACCAACTGGATCGGCAAGCTCGCCTCAACCCTCATCCAGTTCGTCCAGATCCCTGTCTTTCTCCACTTTTGGATCACGCCCCTCTACGGCGAGTGGATGATCGTCACCTCCATCCCCAACTACCTCAGCTTCACCAACAGCGGTTTCGGCACCGTCGCCGGCAACGAGATGACCATGCTGGTCGCCCGGGACGACCGCTCCAGCGCTCTCCGCGTCTTTCAAAGCTGCTGGTGGTTCATCACGATCATCTGCCTCATCACCATCCTTCTTCTCAGCGGGGCGCTCTACTACCTCCCTGCCGCACGCATCCTCAAGCTCACCCACATCTCCGAATCCGATACAAAGTGGATCATCTTCTATCTCGGTGTCTCCGTTCTCTTCGGCCAGCTCGAGCAGCTTCTCCAGTCCGCCTATCGCAGCATCGGCCGCTACCCCTACGGCTCATTTCTCAAAACCCTCTTCTCTCTCGCAGCCTTCGCCAGCACCATCATCGCTGTCATTCTGGGCTCCGGACCGCGCGTCACGGCGCTGGTCTTCGCCGCCACCAACCTCATCTGCACCGTGATTCTTTGCGTCATGGTGCACCGCGACATTCCCTGGATCAAATTTGGATGGAGCCACGCCAGCTTTGCCGAAATCCGCAAACTGGCCCGTCCCGCGATCGCCTACATGGGCTTCCCCTTGGGCAACGCCCTTAGCCTTCAGGGAAGCCTGCTCGCGGTCGGGTATGCACTCGGCCCCGTCGCCGTCGTCGTCTTCAGCGTCGCCCGCACCGTCTCGCGCATTGCCCTCCAGATGGTCCAGATGGTCAACAACACCTTCGAACCCGAGATGTCCCTCGCGTACGGAGCGGGAAACTACTCCCTAACTCGCACTCTCCTCCGCCGCGCTTGTCAGCTCGCCCTTATCATTGCCATTGCAATCGTCATCGTTGTGATGACTTTGGGTCCATGGTTTCTCACCCACTGGACCTCGGGCCACGTACCCCCCAGCCGCCTCCTGCTTACCATCCTTCTTCTCGCTGTCGTGTTCTACGCACTCTGGTCAACCAGCGCCACCCTGATGACCTCTACCAACCAGCACCAGCGCCTCGCCACCTACTACATCATCGGAACCAGCCTCACCTGCGTCTCCTGCTACTTCTTCGCCCGCGCCTGGGGACTCTACGGAGCCGCCGCCTCACTCCTCATCTCCGAGACGGTCATGAATCTCTATGTCGTGCCTGCCTCTCTCCGCATCGCCCACGACACCCTTCCGGCGTTCCTTTCGTCCATGCTCAACTACCCCCCCTCCCTGCGTCCCGCAGTCCTCCTCGCACGAATTCGCCGCTCCAAACCCGGCTTTGAGAGTTGATAAGTCAAGTCGTTGAACCTCTGGGCGCTAAGGAGTGCTTGGAAAGCAAGGACATGGCTCAGCAGTTCTGATACTTCCAGTTGCGTTGCTTGCCTTCGGCAATCCACTCGATGGCTTGCGTGATGCGTTTATCGCGGGTCTCGGGGCGCTTGGCTTCGGTGATCCAGTCGGCGTACTCGCGCTGGCAGGAGGGGCTGAAGGCGGCGAAGACTTTTGCGGCGGCTTTGTTCCTTTTTAGGGCGGCAGTAAGCTCTGCGGGAATTTGCGGGGCAGGTTTTACGGATTTCGATGTGCGGACGAGGGATTTGGTGCGCTCTCCGGTGGCAATGAGTTCGGCGGCGTGGCGATAGTAGCCGAGCATTTTTTTATCGGGAGGGAGATCCTTGAGGCTGGTGATCTTTCCGAGCGAGCCCATGCCGTCTTCGGAGTGGAGTCCGGCCTCGTTCAGGATGGCGTTCATCTCCGGCCCCCAGAAGCTGACGGAACAGTGTTCCTTGAACGCGGCCATGTGACCGATGACGATTCCGCTTAGGGTGAAGAAGGGCATGCTCCACTTCATTGCTTCTTCAACCTCGGGGCAGGCTTTGTGGACGAGGTTGCGGATGTGCGTGAGGATGGGCTGGGCGAAGGGCTGCGCCTTCGCGATGTAGGCGTCGACTTTGGGGTTGAAGTCTGTGTTTTTCACGACAGCAGTGTATCGCGTGGATTAGACAGTGTCTCCCGGTTTAGGTTTGGGAGTGGAGGGGTAGGGTTTGATGGGGTAGGGTGGACCCTTGGCGAAGACTCTTTGCATCTCGGCGTCGTAGCCGTAGATGTCATCGAAGAAGTCGACCTGATTGTCTTCGTCGACACGTGCGGTGAGGTAGAAGATGACGATCGGGAGTGGGTTTTTGAGGCTGACGGTGCGGTTGTTGGGGCCGTTGTTCATGGCTTCCTGAACTTTGGCGAGGTCCCAGTCTCCGCCCTGGCCCTGGAGTACCCATGCGGCAAGGTCAGCGGGCTTCTGCACGCGTATGCAGCCGTGCGAGAAGTCGCGGCGGGTCTGCTCGAAGAGAGAGACGGCGGGTGTGGAGTGAAGGTAGATGTCGTACTGGTTGGGAAAGATAAATTTGACCAGGCCGAGGGAGTTTTTGGGGCCGGGTTTTTCGCGGACCATAACTCCGCCCTGTGCGACTTGTTTGGCGCTGTAGTCGGCAAGGACGGCGCCCTTGGCGTCGGTGACTTCGAAGTTCTTGCTGGCAAGATAGCCGTGGTTAGAGGCGATGTGGGGGACTAGCTCCTTGCGGGCGATATCGACTGGAACATTCCAATAGGGACGGAAGACCAGGTACTTCATCATGTGGGTGAAGACCGGGGTCTGGTGTTGGCCCATGACCTTCCCGACGACGACACGCATCGTGAAGTCGAGCTTGTGATCGGGGTCGTAGCCACGAAGGACGAACTCCGGCAGGTTCACCATCAGACGCGCGTGCAGGTATGGGTCGGGGAGCCAGCGCCAGCGTTCGAGGGAGTCCTGCAACTGCGCGACTCGATCGGAGATGGGGACGTTGAGGGACTTGATGGTCTGCGGAGTGAGTTTGCCGTCTTCGGTGTAGCCGTGGCGATGCTGGTAGTGCTTTACGGCAGCCGCGATGTCCGCGTTGTAGATGCCTGCGGTGAGAGCGGTGTCGGATGAGGCATCGTCTTCAAGCTGGAGGCGGAGGAGAAGAGCTTCGAGGGCGGGATAGGTTTGGCCGACCGTAATGGGTTTGGTGACGGTGGGGAGAGCGTCGGTGGGGTTGTCAGCTTGTTGTTTGGCAAATTTGAGGTAGTGGGCAAGGGCCTCTTCGGTTTTCCGGTAATCCTCGGAGTCAGGTTCGACGCTGGTGATGAGGGCGGGGACGTCCGTAGAGTCAACTACATTGTCGGAGACGAACTCGGCGAGGTCGTATTTCTTGTCGGAGACGTTGATGTCGAAGTTGAAGTGCTGCGGGTTGACGCGGCCTATGCGAAGGTCGGAGATGTAACGCATCACGTTAACGGTCATGGCGACGTCGAAGAGCGAGATGGCGTCGGCGGACTTGTCGTTGAGGGCCTGGACGCGCGCGGGCCAGCGGGGAGCATCATAGTCTTCAGGGATGAGGCCCTTCGTGGCCGCATCACTGAACTGCTGGATGAAGGCCAGTGCGGTGGGAGTGGGGGCGCCATCACGAGTCCAGGCGACTTCGTAGTTGCGGTCATCGTAGAAGGTCTGGATCCAGGACTCGTAGTCGGAGAAATCTGGCCAGCGGAGGTTTGGGACTTTGGTGGTGTCGACTTTTTCGGGTGGGAGAGCCTTCTTTTGAACGAGCTGCTGGAGGTTCGAGGAATACGCGTCTGTGTTGGGGCGGGATTTGGATTTGCGGTGGCGATGGCATCCCCAGGCGAGGACAAGAGCGGCGAGGACACAGGCGGCAACAGCGTAGCTGAAAAGGGGAGCTTTCTTCATGACGGGCGAATCATCCTTCGTGGTGCGGCTTTCCCAGGGTGGTGACGACCTATTATGCAGGAATTTGGAGTGGATTCGCGGGAAAAGAACTGCAACTACAACAAACCGCAGGTTACTTCCAAAAGCTCAGGACGGGCTCTTCGACCGAGCAATTCGCAAAGTGCACGAACTGCTTTGCTCAGCATGACAGAGTTTCGTTTGGGTAAATAATTCAGTGGGCTATCCGGGGCAGGGTGGTGAGGCAGAGGAGGGCCTGGGTAAGAAGGATGCCTCCGGTGAGGGTGAGGAAGAGCTTGCGCTGGCGGGTTTCGAGGGCATCGGCGAAGACTCCACCAATGAAGGTAAAGAGGAAGGGCAGGGCCCAGAGCCAGGGCTCGGAGATGGTCTGGGTAGTGACCAGCGGCAGGAGGAGCAGAGTCATGATGAGCGGGGCGGTATTGCCAAAGTAGCGGCAGGGACGCACCGCGACGTAGAGAAGAAGGGAGACGAGCGTCGCTACGACGATGGGTGCATTGGCGAGGTTGAGGAAGAAATGGCGCGCTCCGTCGAGCGAGAACCAGAAGCGGGCGCTCCCCCCGGTGAAGACGTAGCTGAAAGGCTCCGGGCGGAAAGCGTAAAAAGCGAAGAGGATGCCGAGGGCGCCTAGAGCGGAGAAAATGAGGATCTGCATGACATAGCTGCGGCGGCGTTCGGCGAGGTAGAGCATCCAGATGGCGGCCATGAGAAAGCCGAGGCTTGCGGCGAGGATATGCGCCGCGGCGGTGAGGCCGAGGGCTACGGTAAGAAGGACGATGCGCGGTCTCCACTTGCGGCGCGGACCCTGCATGGCGTGCGCGACTCCCATTGCCGTGTAGACAAGACCGTAGAGTCCCCACATGGCGAGAACATCGTTGTTTGGAGTGACCGCGGATTGAATGATGGCTGGGCAAAAGCAATAGAGGCCAAGAGCGAAGAAGCCGCCCTCGTTGCCGAAGAGACGGCGGGCAACCCACCAGAGACCCGCTCCGAGCCAGATGGCGAAGAAGACGAACGGCAGGTGAAGGAGGTACTTGACGCTGAAGAGTTCGTGCCGCGCCTCCCACATGGAGCCGTGGAGCGTGCCTTCGGAGTAGAGGCGGTCTTCGGGTCTGCGGAGCTTGTCGACGCTCAGCATGGCGAGCCGCTGGACGGTTAGAGGAAAGCCAGCCAGGCGATAGGCGAAGGTGCCGTCACCCTGGAGGTTGCCACAGGTCGTGAAATAGCCGGCGAGAGGTGAGGGGCGCTCCCACATCTGGCGGCCGCACTCAGCGTAGCGGTAGTCCTGCTGGGAAAGTTGCTGGCGGCTGACAACCCAGAGGCACTCTGCAAAGAAGAAGAGAAGGAGGAGCGCAGCGAGGCGCTGGGGCCGGCCGATCTTAATGCGGGGAAGCTTCATGCGTTCGGTGACTGGCTGCGAATTCTGGAGGAGCGGCGACCCATCTTTCGAGTGTATCGTGAGAGATATGCAGTCGCTTTCGTTTATCCCCGGCCGTGCGTTTCTTTCCTCTGATTCCACCAGGGTTCCCTGGACAGTTGTCTTTGAAGATGAAGGCGTCGCCGGTTATTTTTATGCCTGCGACCGCTCGCAGGAGAAGCATGAGCACGCCATTATGGATGCCATGCTGATCTACAACGTCGCTGCGCTGGCGAAGAGCGACGAGGAGAAACAGCGGCCGGAGCCCCAGCGCATCGCGTCGGTGGAATGGTCACGCGATGGATGGCAGGCGGTGCTGTATCTGGATGGGACGGCGCAGGCGTTGTACGACTTTGAGAGGCGCTGCGGCTATTGCCGTATGGACTTTCCGAATTTTCGCGAGGAACCGGGCGATCGGTGGAAGAAGACGAGCCATGCGTGGTCGGAAGAGGCGTTGCAGCGGTTCGAGTCGTCGCTTTATGCCTGAGTTATGGGACCCGGCGGAAGATGCAGCTCCATGAAGACGTTGGCGCGGGCATATGGTGAAGGCTCGACCCGATCCGGTGGGAGATGACGGAAGCCGAAGGACTCGTAGAGGTGAATTGCGTTGGCTAGCTTGGAGTTGGTGACGAGCTCGAGGGTGTCGGCTCCAAGAGCTTTCGCCTGCGCGATTGTGTACTCGAGGAGCTTGCGGCCGACTCCGCGGCCCTGATAGCTCTCTGAGACGGCCATCTTTGCTACTTCGAAGACGCCGGATTTTATGAAGACGAGAGCGCAGCAACCGATTCTGTCTTCACCGGCTACCGCCATGATGATTTGGCCGCCGGCGCGGAGAATGTTTTCCGGTTGTGCGAGCTGGAGGCTGTCCTGCTCCTCGAGGCGGAAGAACTTCGAGATCCAGGCTTCGTTCAAGTCGCGGAAAGAGTTCGCGTCGCCGTGCTGGAATAACCGGATCGTGATCTCTGGCATCATATGTGCCTCTTGGTCGGGGGCAGAATGCGTGGTGGATGAGTTGTTGCTTAGCCGAGAAAGAGTTGCTCGACTTCAAGCCAGTCGTTGACTCGTTTGAAGCCTTTGACATTCATGTTGTGGGGTGACGTGTAGAGGATGCCTTCCCCTTGGAAGCGGCGGAGCTGGCGGGGGTTGTCGTCGATAAGGTAGTCGGCGCGAAGGATGCTCTTGTCGCCGCAATAGACGATGTGCGAGGCGGGGATAAAGGGGAAGTGCTTTTCGAGCCATCGGTACTTTTGATGGAAGGAGCTGGGAACCTCCATGGCTGCGGTGGCGATGAAGACTTCGTAGTTCATCTGCAGGCGTCGCAGGACGCGTTGCGATTCGGGCATGACAGCGAGGACGTCGAAGAAGTCTTCGGAGCGGAGGGTGGCTTCGAGGACATCGTGGCGGTCCGAGGAGACGACCTCCCAGAGCCATTTGCCGTGGAGGTCTTCGGTGGTGATCTGTTCGTTGAAGTGCTGGTTGTAGCGCTGCAGATGTTCGCCGAGCGCGTCGGCCATCACCTCATCCATATCTACACAGATTCGTTTCACGGATTTCCTGGTTGTGGGCGATTGATTCAGAGCGAGCGGATGATGGAAGCGGCGATGCTTTCGACGGGGACCGTTTTGCGTTGCGGTGAGTCGCGGGCAGGGTCGTAGTAGAGCAGGCGCCCACAGCTTTCGCAGGTCATCATGGTCGAATCGTTGTCGCGATCGCGCAGGTCATTCCACCGTTGCGGGCGAAGCATCATCTGGCAGGCCATGCATTTCTGGTTGAGGGCTTCACCGACTGCGGTTCCCTTGGCTTTGGCGATGCGATCGTACATTGAGAGAGCGGCTTCGTCGATTTCTGCGCGCTCGGCCTTGCGCTTTTCTTCGACGGCGGCGAGAAGTTGCTTGTCCTGCTCGATGGTCTCGGTGGACTGAGCGCGTTCGCGTTCAAGAGTGGCTTTGGCGTTGAGCAGGGCCTCGTCTGCCAGGGATTTTTGAGCGTCGAGGGCTTCGCTGCGCTCCATGCTTTCGAGCTCGGCGTCTTCGAGGCGGCTGATCTCGGATTGCGCGAAAGAGATTTCGTGCTCGAAGGCAGTGACCTGCACGGTGGTGGTGGCAAGGTCGAGCTGCTTGCGGATGCGGGCGATCTTGGCCTGGTGATCCTTGATGTCGGATTCCTGGCGGCGGCGCAGAACTTCTTCCTTGGCGATGAGCTCGAGCACTACGGCGCGCTGGCCATCGACAGCTTTGGCCTTGGCTTCGAGAGCGGCGACTTGTTTAGGCAGCGCGGCGATCTCGTCACGGAGACGCTTGGCTTCGACATCGTGGCCTTGCAGCACAATCAGCTTTTCAAGATCGGGATGCATTGTGATTCTCTCTTTCCACTTCTTCCGAGGAGGATTATTACTCCAGCGCGGTGACGTCCCTCATGAAACACCGTATCCTGTTCTGCATTCCAATTCCGAAGGATGGGAATATGAGCGCAGCCAGGAAAACCGAGCCATCTTCTACTATAGAACTCTATGAGAAGCTCGTCGCCACTACGCCGGAGGTTGAGCGAAAAGGGGACAAAAACCCCTACACCTCGCTGAACGGCAACATGTTTACGCTTCTTCATCAGTCGCAGGTATTGGCGATCAGGCTTCCCGAAGACAAGCGGGAGGCGTTTCTCAAAAAATATCAGACAAAGATCTTCGAAGCGTATGGTTCGCCGATGAAGGAGTATGTCGAGGTGCCTGACTCGTTGCTGAAAAAGACGAAGGAGCTTCAGCCGTACTTCAAGATGAGCTATGAGTACGCGAAGACCTTGAAACCTAAGCCTACTGAGAAAAAGTAACCGGACGCGTGTCATAGCTTGCTGACATTGATGTAGTAGAGGTCGGTGGCTACGTCGAACTGGTCTTTGGTGAGCGGGCTATTCATGGTCTGCCAGTCGGTGGTGGGGTGGATTGTCTCCCAATGATCGCTTGAGCCTACGCGGACGGGCATGGCGAAGTCTTTTTCGTCGGCGACCCAGCGATATTGGACGGTGCCGGGCGCATCGAATTTGAGCTCGAGCGTGGGGATGGCGGTGTGCCAGAGATACTGACGGAAGATGGGCGTAAGGTCCATGCCGGTCTGCTGGTTGAAGTAGCCGATGATGTCCTCGG
>Ga0209624_10001745_pt1 | contig 16675 bp, 9 predicted proteins | sample JacPinW_OM2H0_O1_FD_188565 | JGI IMG/M metagenome (GOLD analysis project Ga0209624, IMG submission 188565) | Forest soil microbial communities from Algoma, Ontario, Canada - Jack Pine, Ontario site 1_JW_OM2H0_O1 (SPAdes) (version 2) | ecosystem: Environmental > Terrestrial > Soil > Boreal...
GGTCGACATCGTGAACAATATGCCGCTGGTGCGAGCGTTTGGCGGCATCCTGCGCGAGCATCGCCGCTTTGACGTGACGGTCAATCACGAGATGGACGCGCGACGGCGCAGCCTGTTTTACCTGGAGAGGCTTCGCATCCTTCATGCCGCGGCGACGATCGTATTGACGCTCGGTCTGCTTGCCTGGGCAATCGTGCTCTGGCAGCAAGGCGCGGCGACGACGGGCGATGTCGTGCTGGTGTGCACGCTTGGGCTGTCCGTGCTGCACGCGACGCGCGATCTTGCGGTGGCGCTCGTCGACATCACGCAGCATGTCGCCCGTCTCGCCGAGGCGGTCGCGACGCTGCTGTTGCCCCATGAGCTGCGCGATCATCCCGAAGCGGAGCCGTTGGTCAGGCGCGGCGCCAGTGTGAAGTTCGAGCACGTCGATTTCCGTTATGCCGGCGGCCAGCACATTTTCGAGGACTTCAGTCTCAGCTTCCGACCGGGCGAGCGAGTCGGTCTCGTCGGCCATTCCGGCGCCGGCAAGTCGACCTTGTTCGCGCTGCTGCAGCGCTTCTACGATCCGCAGTTCGGCAGGATCCTGATCGACGGCCAGGATATCGCGCGCGTCACGCAGGAGAGCCTGCGCGAATCGATCGGCGTCGTGCCGCAAGACATCTCGATGTTTCATCGCTCGGTGATGGACAATATCCGGTATGGCCGGCCGGACGCGTCGGATGACGAAGTAATCGAAGCGGCAGTCTCGGCGCGATGCGACTTCATCGACGATCTGCAGTCCGGCATGCGGACCATCGTCGGCGATCGGGGCGTGAAACTCTCGGGCGGGGAACGCCAGCGCATCGCTATCGCGCGCGCCTTCCTCAAGGACGCGCCGCTGCTGCTGCTCGACGAGGCCACCTCCGCGCTCGACAGCGAATCGGAGGAAGCGATCCGCGAGGCGTTGGGCCGGCTGATGCGCGGGCGTACGGTGATCGCTATCGCGCATCGGCTCTCGACGGTGCGGAATTTCGATCGCATCATCGTGCTGCAAACCGGCCGGATCACGCAGGACGGCCCGCCGGATCACCTCGTCGGCCACGAAGGGCTGTATCGGCAACTCGTGCGGCGCGAAGTGGCCCGACTGACGTAGCGAGCGACGTTTTCCGTAGCAGGCGACGTTTTCGTTTCACGCGCCAAGAAAATCAGCTACGGCAAGCGCTGCCGGCCGCAATATTGCGGGCAGGGCTGGATTCCGCGCGGAATTCCCGATTTATTCGCTGGGGGCAGGGCGTTTAGCTTGCCGGCTGGTCTGCTCTAAACTGCCTCCTCAGTCAGCTGGCGGACGAAACTTTTGTCGGGTTCGTTGTCATGAGCAATTTTCCGGGCGCCGCCTGGCTTGGCGAATATCGCCAGCGCGTGAACGGCGATCCCGAGCTGAATGTCATCGGCGAATGGTTCAATACGACCTTTTCGCTGACGTTCGGCGATCATCGCTATGCCCTGACAATCGACCGGGGCAAGATCGCCGACATTATCGCTTCCCCGCGGCTCGACGTGCGTTGCAGTTTCGGATTTACGGCGCCGGTGGAGGTGTGGGAAAAATTCCTGAGCCCCGATCCGCCGCCGCTCTATCACGACTTCTTTGCCATGCTGATGCGCGTGCCGGAGTTTCGGCTGGAAGGCGACGGGCTTATCGCCATGCAAAACGCGCGCGCGTTGCATCGCCTAATGAACATCATGCGGGAAACGGGGATGCCTCATGACTAAAGCCGCAATTCCTGGCTTCGAGCCGATCACCGGCCGCTATATAGGTCTCGATATTTCAGGCGAGCGTCACCGCATCTTCGTCGAAGAAGCCGGACAAGGCCCGCCGCTTCTCCTGCTGCACACCGCCGGCAACGACAGCCGGCAATTCCGCCACCTGATGAACGACGCGGCGGTCACGGCACGGTTCCGCGTCGTTGCCTTCGATATGCCCTATCACGGCCGCTCGACGCCGCCCGACCGCTGGTGGCTGAAGAAATTCCGCCTTACCACCGAATCCTATCTCGGCATCATTCGCGCGGTGTGGCTGGCGCTCGGACTGGAAAAGCCGACGGTGCTCGGCTGCTCGATGGGCGGCGCCGTCGTGCTCAAGCTCGCGGCGCGCTATCAGGACGAAATTGCCGGCATCGTCGGGCTGGAAAGCTCGGCCTATGCGCCGGGCCGCTACAATGATTTTCTCCATCATCCGGCGATCCACGGCGGCGAGCTGTGCGCGAGCTACACCTATGGCCTCAACTCGCCCTATAGCCCGGAAGTCAACCGCCGCGAGAACTGGTGGTATTACGCCCAGTCCGGCCCCGGCGTTTATCAGGGCGACGTTTATTTCTACAGTGTCGACTGGGACGCGCGTGAGGATATCAAGCAGATCGACACCAAACGCTGCAAAGTCGCGCTGCTGACCGGCGAATACGATTATTCCTGCACGCCGGCCATGAGCGAAGCCGTCGCCCGCGCCATTCCCGGCGCGCATTTCGCCCTGATGAAGGGCATGGCCACTTCCCCATGATCGAGAACTATCCCGGTTTTCGGCCCTATCTGCTGGGCGCGCTCAACCACGTTGCGGCCGCCGCGTAACCGCGCGCGGGCGCTGCGCCGCGCCACAACGATAGTGCGTTGGCTATCCCCCGCGCATGGCCTAACTTGGCGCCGGTGGCATACGCGCCGTTCAGGGCAGCGGGCCGGTGGGGATGGACGCGTTCATGGCGCGCCTGAAGGACAAGGTGGCAATCGTCGCCGGCGCCGGCTCGATTGCCGAGGGCTGGGGTAACGGCAAGGCGACCGCGGTTGTGTTCGCGCGTGAAGGCGCCAAGGTGTTTGCCGTCGACCGCAATCTGGCGGCGGCCGAGGAAACCCGCGATATCATCCGCGCGGAAGGCGGCAAATGCACTGCGCATCGCGCCGACGTGTCGATCGCCGCCGAAGTCGAAGCGATGGTCGCGGCCTGCCTCGCCGCTTATGGCCGCATCGATGTCCTGTTCAATAATGTCGGCATGCAGATCGTCGGCGGCCCGCTCGACGTGGCCGAAGAAGACTGGGACAAGCTGATGACGGTCAACGTCAAGAGCATGTATCTGACCTGCCGCGCGGTGATACCGCACATGCTCAAGCAGGGCGGCGGGTCGATCATCAACAATTCGTCGGCGGCCGGGCTCCGTTTCACCTATGCCAACGTCGCCTATTCGGCCTCGAAAGGCGCAGTGAACCAATTGTCGCAGAATATCGGCGTGCAATACGCCGCCAAAGGCATCCGCTGCAACGCCGTGATGCCCGGCTACATCGCCACCCCGCGCATTACCGACCGGCTCAGGCGCAGCAATCCGGCCGATTACGAAGCAAAGATCGAGGCACGGGCGATGTCGGTGCCGACCGGCACGCTCGGCACCGCTTGGGACGTCGCGTATGGCGTGCTTTATCTCGCCAGCGACGAAGCCCGTTACGTCAACGCGACCGAGCTTGTCATCGACGGCGGGCAAACCGCATCCACCACCGGCAAAGTGTGGGAGGATTGATGGCGCCGGTCGCCGCGTCGTCATCGGTAAGACGAAAGATTTTCAACAAAAGTGAGCATGCGTCATGTGCGAAACCACAGCCAACAAGATTCCCGGCTGGCAAGGCTGGCCCGATCTGCCGGCGCCGAAGATTTCAGGCGTTGCCGGCCAATGGATCGATTTGTCGCATCGGCTGACCGAAGAATTGTCGCGCATCCCCTCGTTTCCGCAGCCGCGTATCCGGCGGATCACGAAAATTCCCGAGCACCGCGCCAATGTGACCGAAGTCCACATGGTGTTGCATCACGGCACCCATCTCGACGCGCCGCGGCATTTTATCGCCGATGGGCCGACCATGGATGAGGTGCCGCTCGACCGGCTTTATGGCGCGGGCGTCGTCTGGCGTTTCGACGTGGCCGATGACGGCGTGATCGACGTCGCCGATCTTGAAAGCGCCAGGCCGCGCATGAAGCCGGGCGACATCGTGCTCATCGACAGCGGTCGAGCCAGGCACGTCAATACCGAGCGTTATATGCGCCACGCGTGTCTCACCGGGGAGGCCGCGGCGTGGCTGGCCCAGCAAGGCGCCAAGATCGTTGGCGTCGATTTTGCGACGCCGGACCTCGCTGCCGGGCGGCGGCCGGCGGATTTCGCCTTTCCGGTGCATTACACGCTGCTCAGCCAGGGCGTGCTGATCGCCGAGCATGTCACCAATCTCGAAGCACTGGCGGGCCATCGCGCCGAGATCATGTTCCTCGGTCTCAATATCGCAGGCTCAGACGGCGCGCCGGCGCGCGCCATCGCCCGCGCTGTCGATTAGGGCACTACCTATGCCGCTCGGAAATGCCGACATAGACATTGCGCCGACCGTTGACGAACAGCGTTTCCATGCGTTTGGTCCAGGCCGACTTGCCGGCGCCGGCGGCGTGGCGATAGGCCGCCGATTGCAGAACGTCGGGGGATTCGAGATCGTAGATCGCCAGATATTTCGGATTGCCCTCGAGGGCCTGAAACCGCCGCGCCGCGACGAATCCGGGGATCGCCATGCGCTCGGCAAGGTGTTCTTCCTCGTACCAGCGGTTAAATTCGCTCTCATGTGAGGGATCGATATCGGTCATGAACAGCAACAGTCCGTTCGCCATGGCTGTGCCCTCTGTGTGTTCGTTGCAGATCGGTGCTGTTATCGCGCGCGGGAACAAGTCGTGACAAGCAAGATCAATTACGAAATCGGCGGTGGCGGGCCGCGCCTCGTCCTGCTGCATCCGGTGGGTCTCGATCTGACCTTCCTGCGCCCGGTCGCGGAAATCCTGCGCAAGGATTTCACGGTTTTGACGCCCGACCAGCGCGGCCACGGCAAAAGCGCAGCCGCGGCGCCCGACGCTTCGCTGGAAACCTATGCCGACGATCTGCATGGTCTCCTCACTGAGCTCAAATTCACTCCCGCCGCGGTCGGCGGCTTTTCCTTCGGCGGCATGGTGACGCAAGCTTTCGCGCTGAAATATCCCGCCGTCACCAGCGCGGTCATCATCTGCGCCTGCGGCAGCCAGCAATCGCCGCAGCGTCGGGCAGCCGCTCGCGCGCGCGCCGATGATACCCGGCGCGGCGGCATCCAGGCGGTGCTCGAAGTGACGCTCGATCGCTGGTTCACCCCGGCATTTCGCGCTGCCGGCAAAGACGCGCCGGCAAAGCAAAGACTCCTGGCTGACGATGTCGAAGGCTGGGCGCGCGCCTGGTACGCGATCGGCGATCTCGATACGCTGCCGCGGCTGCCGTCGATCCGGGCGCCGACGCTTTGTGTCGCCGGCGAATTGGACCAGTCGGTGCCGCCGCCGACCATCAAGGCCATCGCCGACGCCATCCCCGACGCGCGTTACGAGATCATCGCCGGCGCGCCGCACATGCTGTTCATCGAGCAGCCGGAAGCAACGGCGCGATTGATCGGCAACTTTCTCAAGGGCGTGGTGTAGCGGCGCGCCGGTGTGCAGCTTTCAGATCGAGCGATTGACGCCGCCATCGACCACGATCGCCTGGCCGGTCAGATAGCCGGCTTGCGGCGAACACAGATAGGCGCAGAGATCGCCGATTTCCTCCGGCCGTCCTATCCGGCGCACCGGAATGGATTGCGCAAAGCGCTTGAATTGCTCGTCGATCGATATGCCGAGGCCGTTCGCCCGCGCGGCATGAATGGCGACCAGGCGATCGGTCATGATCGGGCCGGGCGCGATATTGTTCACCGTGATGCCGAACGGCGCCAAGTCCGACGCGATGGTCTTGGCCATCACGGTGACGCCGGCGCGGACTGAATCCGACACCACAAGATCGGTCATCGGCTCCTTCACGCCATAGCCCGTGAGGTTGACGATGCGGCCGCGGCCGGAAGCTTTTAGCGCCGGCAAGGCCTCGCGGATCAGCCGAACCGCGCTCATCAATGTTAGCTGATAGGCAGTATCCCAGTCGCTATCGCCGGCCTTGTCGAACGGGCCGGTCGGCGGACCGCCGGCATTGGTGACGAGGATGTCGAGGCCGCCGAGCGCTGTGATCGCTTCGGCCGTGACGCGCTTGATCTCGGCGGGCCGCGATACGTCGGCTACGGCGTAAACGGCGGCGCCGATTTCCGCAGCCGCCGCCTTGATCTCTATTTCATTGCGCGCGCAGATGAACACTAGTGCGCCTTCGCCGGCGAGCGATTTCGCGCAAGCCTTGCCGAGCCCCTTGCTGGCGCCGGCAACAAAGGCTCTGCATCCTTTAAGACCAAGATCCATTGGCGAACCTTCTTTGCCGGGGAAAGCGCATGGGACGGTGCTGCCTTACTTTATCACCGCGCATCGGCTGGTTTTTTGGCGATTTTCGTCCTGAGGAACCAATAACCGCGGCCGCCGATCATGCGGAAGCCATATAGGAATAAATTCTACGGTCGTGCCTTCGTTGAGGGCGCACAGGCGCCGGCGACCCCAGTCAAAAATATTTCATCAAACTCGATTTTTTCCCGGAACCTTCGCCACTTATTGGCGTTTCGCGTCATGGCACAGAAGGTTGAGGCCCGCGCGTGAGGGGGAATCCACGTCGGCTTATCGTGATGGCGCCGCGGGACTTGCGCCCGCCGGGTGCCTTTTGTCGTGTCCGCTTGACCGCGTGCCGCATCCCATACCGCCCGGGCTTCGGAGAGAATTATGCAGTCGACTGAAGAGGTTGTTGGCAAAGACGCCAACGGTTCCGCCGTTCCATCCATTCCCGAAGCAAGCGATAATCAGCTCAACGGCAATGCCGACGCGCACGGCCTGGCCGAGCTCCTGCACGCTTTGCAGGCGATGCGGGTCGGCGACTTTTCGGCCCGCATGGCCGGCGACCGCGTCGGCATCATGGGCAAGATCGCCGATACCTTTAATGAGATCGTCGGCACCAACCAGCGCATGGCTAAGCAGCTCGAACGGGTCGGCCAGGTCGTCGGCCGCGAAGGGCGCACCCGCCAGCGGGTGCGCGTCGGCCTGTCCGACGGCGCCTGGGGCGAGATGGAATCCTCGGTCAACTCGCTGATCGACGATCTCTTGTGGCCGACCACAGAAGTGACCCGCGCCATCGCCGCCGTCGCCCAAGGCGACCTTTTGCGCACCGTCAGCCTCGACGTCGACGGCCGGCCGCTGAAGGGCGAGTTTTTGCGCTCGGCCGAGATCGTCAACACCATGATCAAGCAGCTCAACGTGTTCACCTCCGAGGTGACGCGCGTCGCCCGCGAGGTCGGCACCGAGGGCAAGCTTGGCGGCCAGGCTCAGGTCGGCGGCGTGACCGGCGTGTGGAAAGAGCTCACCGAGAGCGTCAACTCGATGGCGTCGAACCTGACCGCGCAGGTCCGCAACATCGCCGAGGTCACGATCGCGGTGGCCAACGGCGACTTGTCGAAGAAGATCACGGTCGACGTGCGCGGCGAAATCCTGCAGCTCAAGGAAGCCATCAACACGATGGTCGATCAGCTGCGTTCGTTCGCTTCGGAAGTCACTCGCGTCGCCCGCGAGGTCGGCACCGACGGCAAGCTCGGCGGCCAGGCCATCGTGCCCGGCGTCGCCGGCACCTGGAAGGATTTGACCGACTCGGTCAACGCCATGTGCGGCAATCTTACCGACCAGGTGCGCAACATCGCGCATGTGACCACCGCCGTCGCCCGCGGCGACCTTTCGCGCAAGATCACGGTCGACGTGCGCGGCGAAATTCTCGAACTGAAAGACACCATCAATACGATGGTGGACCAGCTCAACTCGTTCGCTTCGGAAGTCACCCGCGTCGCCCGCGAAGTCGGCACCGAAGGCAAGCTCGGCGGCCAGGCGCAGGTGCCGGGCGTCGCCGGCACCTGGAAGGACTTGACCGACAGCGTCAATTTCATGGCCGGCAACCTGACCGCGCAGGTTCGCAACATCGCTGACGTGGCAACGGCCATCGCCGGCGGCGACTTGTCGAAGAAAATCACGGTGAATGTGTCCGGCGAGATTTTGCAGCTGAAGGAAACCATCAACACCATGGTGGACCAGCTCAACGCGTTTGCCGGTGAAGTGACGCGCGTTGCCCGCGAGGTCGGCACCGACGGGAGGCTCGGCGGCCAGGCCAATGTGCTCGGCGTCGCCGGCACCTGGAAGGACTTGACCGACTCGGTCAATTCCATGGCGTCGAACCTGACCGCGCAAGTGCGCAACATCGCCGAAGTGTCCACCGCCATCGCCTCGGGCGACTTGTCGAAGAAGATCACGGTCGACGTGCGCGGCGAAATTCTCGAACTGAAAGACACCATCAATACGATGGTGGACCAGCTCAACGCCTTCGCCGGCGAAGTGACGCGCGTCGCGCGCGAGGTCGGCACCGAAGGCAAGCTCGGCGGTCAGGCGCTGGTGCGCGGCGTGGCCGGCACCTGGAAGGACTTGACCGACTCGGTCAACTCGATGGCGTCGAATTTGACCGGACAGGTCCGCAATATCGCCGAAGTGGCGACCGCCGTCGCCCGCGGTGACTTGTCACGCAAGATCACGGTCGACGTGCGCGGCGAAATTTTGGAGTTGAAAGATACGCTCAACACGATGGTGGACCAGCTCAACGCCTTCGCCGCGGAAGTCACCCGCGTCGCCCGCGAGGTCGGCACCGAAGGCAAGCTCGGCGGTCAGGCCAACGTGCCGGGCGTCGGCGGCACCTGGAAGGACTTGACCGACTCGGTCAACTCGATGGCCTCGAACCTCACCGGCCAGGTCCGCAACATCGCCGAGGTGGCGACCGCCATCGCCGGCGGCGACTTGTCGCGCAAGATTACGGTCGACGTGCGCGGCGAAATCCTGCAGCTGAAAGAAACGCTCAACACCATGGTGGACCAGCTCAACCGCTTCGCCGGCGAGGTGACGCGCGTTGCCCGCGAGGTCGGCACTGAAGGCCGCCTCGGCGGCCAGGCCAACGTTCCCGGCGTGGCCGGCACCTGGAAGGACTTGACCGACTCGGTCAACTCGATGGCCGGCAACTTGACGGCGCAAGTCCGCAACATCGCCGAGGTCACGACCGCCGTCGCCCGCGGCGACCTCGGCCGCAAGATCACGGTCGACGTGAAAGGCGAGATTCTCGAACTGAAAAACACCATCAACACGATGGTGGACCAGCTCAACGCCTTTGCCTCGGAAGTCACCCGCGTCGCCCGCGAAGTCGGCACCGAAGGCAAGCTCGGCGGTCAGGCCGGCGTGCCCGGCGTCGCCGGCACCTGGAAGGACTTGACCGACAACGTCAACTTCATGGCGTCGAACCTGACCGCGCAAGTGCGCAACATCGCCGAGGTGGCGACCGCCATCGCCGGCGGCGACCTTTCGAAGAAGATCACGGTCGACGTGCGCGGCGAAATGCTGCTTCTCAAAGACACGCTCAACACGATGGTGGAGCAGTTGCGCTCGTTCGCCGCCGAAGTCACCCGCGTCGCCCGCGAGGTCGGCACTGACGGCCGCCTCGGCGGTCAGGCCGTGGTGCCCGGGGTCGCCGGAACCTGGAAGGATCTTACCGACAACGTCAACCTTCTTGCCGCGAACCTTACGACACAAGTCCGCAACATCGCCGAGGTAACCACCGCCGTGGCGCGCGGCGACCTTAGCCGCAAAATCACGGTCGACGTGAAGGGCGAAATTCTCGAACTGAAAAACACCATCAATACGATGGTGGACCAGCTCAACGGTTTCGCCTCGGAAGTCACCCGTGTGGCGCGCGAAGTCGGCACCGAGGGCCTGCTCGGCGGCCAGGCGCAGGTGCCCGGCGTCGCCGGCACCTGGAAGGATTTGACCGACACCGTCAACGTCATGGCCGCCAACCTCACCGAACAGGTGCGCGGCATCGTGAAAGTGGTGACCGCGGTCGCCAACGGCGACCTCAAGCAAAACCTCGCGGTGAAATCGAAAGGCGAGGTAGCGGCGCTTGCCGAAACCATCAATAACATGACGGACACGCTCGCGACCTTCGCCGACCAGGTGACGACCGTGGCGCGCGAAGTCGGCGTCGAAGGCCGGCTCGGCGGCCAGGCCAATGTGCCCGGCGCCGCCGGCACCTGGAAGGACCTTACCGGCAACGTCAATCTGCTCGCTGCGAACCTGACCACCCAGGTGCGCGCCATCGCCGAAGTGGCCACCGCGGTGACCAAGGGAGACTTGACGCGATCGATCCAGGTCGAAGCGCGCGGCGAAGTGGCCGAGCTCAAAGACAACATCAACACGATGATCGACAACTTGCGGCTCACCACCGACCGCAATACCGAGCAGGATTGGCTCAAGACCAACCTCGCCAAGTTCACCAACATGCTGCAGGGCCAGCGCGACCTCACCACGGTCGGCCGGCTCCTGCTTTCCGAACTGACGCCGCTCGTCAACGCGCACCAGGGCGTCATCTATCAGATGGAGGGCGAGGAAAAGCAGAACGGCCTCAACCTGCTCGCGGCCTATGCCGACGACGGCACGAATGGCCATCCGCGGTCGCTCGGCTTCGGCGAAGGCCTGATCGGCCAATGCGCGCTGGACAAGCGGCGCATGCTGATTACCGACATGCCGGCGAGCACCGTGCCGATCTCGTCGGCACTGCTCAAGCTGACGCCGCGCAACAATATCGTGCTGCCAGTTCTGTTCGAGAACCAGGTCAAGGCGGTGATCGAGCTCGCCTCGATCCACGAATTCACCACGCTGCAGACCATGTTCCTCGAACAGCTCACCACCTCGATCGGCATCGTGCTCAACTCGATCGAGGCGACGATGCAGACCGAAGGCCTGCTCAAGCAGTCGCAACAGCTCGCCGGTGAATTGCAGGCGCAGCAAAGGGAGTTGCAGCAGACCAACGAGCAGCTCGAACAAAAGGCGCAACAGCTCGCCGAGCGTAACGTCGAAGTGGAGCGCAAGAACCAGGAAATCGAGCAGGCCCGCCGTGCCCTCGAAGAAAAGGCGACCGAGCTCGCGCTCACCTCGAAGTACAAGTCGGAATTTTTGGCCAATATGTCGCACGAGCTGCGCACGCCGCTCAATTCGATCCTCATTCTCGGCCAGCAGCTCACCGACAATCCGGAAGGCAACCTGTCCGGCAAGCAGGTTGAATTCGCCCGGACCATCCATGGTGCGGGCACCGACCTCCTCAACCTCATCAGCGATATTCTCGATTTGTCCAAGATCGAGTCCGGTACCGTTACCGTCGATGCCGAGGAAGTGTACTTCTCGAACCTGCTCGACATGGTGGCGCGGCCATTCCGCCACGAGGCGGAAACGCGTCAGCTCTCGTTCGAAGTTCATGCCGATCCCAATCTCGGCCGCTGCATCACCACTGACACCAAGCGGCTGCAGCAGGTGCTCAAGAACTTGCTGTCGAATGCGTTCAAGTTCACCGCTCAGGGCGGCGTCCGCCTCAATGTCGCGGTGGCGCTCGGCGGCTGGAGCGCCGAGCATCCGGTGCTCAGTCAGGCGCCGGCGGTGGTGTCGTTCGAGGTCACCGATACCGGCATCGGCATCCCGCAGGAAAAGCAGAAGCTCATCTTCGAGGCGTTCCAGCAGGCCGACGCGTCGACCAGCCGCAAATATGGCGGCACCGGCCTTGGGCTGGCGATCAGCCGCGAACTGGCGAGCCTGCTCGGCGGCGAAATCCATCTGCGCTCGTCGCCCAACAGCGGCTCTACCTTTACGCTCTATCTGCCGATCAAATATGTCGGCCCGAGTGCGGCAATCCATGGCCAAGCCGCGAGCGGCGCTGCAACCGCCGTAACCCAAGCCGCGCGCCTGCATATCGTGCCGGAGCGGACCATCGAGCCAATCCCGGACGATCGCATGGACATCCAGGCGGGCGACGCCATCCTCCTCATCGTCGAGGACGATCCACATTACGCCCGCATTCTGGTCGACCTGGCACGCGACAAGGGCTTCAAGGCGCTATTGGCGATGCGCGGCGACGATGCGCTCAATCTCGCTAAGCAGTACCAGCCGACCGCGGTTTCGCTCGACGTGTTCCTGCCCGACATGCTGGGCTGGAACGTGCTGAGCCAGCTCAAGCAAAATCCGCTGACCCGGCATATTCCAGTACAGATCGTCTCGCTCGACGAGGACCGCCAGCACGGCCTTGCTCGCGGCGCCTTCGCCTTCGTCAACAAGCCGACGACCCGGGAGGGCATCGACGACGCGCTCTCGCGCATCAAGGAATTCTCCGAGCCGCGCCGAAAGCGCCTGTTGATTGTTGAAGACAACGCGGTCGAGCAGATGAGCATCCGCGAATTGCTCGGCCATGACGATATTGAGATCGTCAATGCCGGCACCGGCGACGAAGCTCTCACCGCGCTGCAGGAGAATCCCTGCGACTGCGTGGTGCTTGACCTTCGTCTGCCGGACATGTCGGGCTTCGAAGTGCTGGAGCGCATGCGCGCCAACACCGCGCTCGCCGACATTCCAGTCGTGGTCTTCACCGGCCGCGAATTGTCGGCCGAGGAGGACGCGCAGCTTCACACCATGGCGCGCAGCATCGTGGTCAAGGGCGTGGAGTCGCCCGAGCGGCTCCTCAATGAGACAGCGTTGTTCCTGCACCGCGTCATTACCGACCTGCCGCCTGAAAAGCAGCACATGCTGGAACGGCTCAACTCCTCCGACGAGGATTTGGTCGGCCAGACCGTCCTGCTCGTCGACGACGATCCGCGCAACATCTTTGCGCTGTCGAGCGCGCTGGAACGCCGCGGTATGAACGTGCTCACCGCGACGACCGGCGCCGAAGCGATCACGCTCATCGAGGGCACGCCGCATCCGGCGATCGTGCTCATGGACATCATGATGCCGGAAATGGACGGCTATCAGACCATCGAGAAGATTCGCCAAGACCGGGCGTTTCGCCGCCTGCCGATCATCGCCTTGACCGCCAAGGCGATGAAGGGCGATCGCGAGAAATGCCTGCAAGCCGGCGCGTCGGATTATCTCGCCAAGCCGGTTAATACCGAACAGCTCCTGTCCGCGCTGCGGATGTGGCTGCATCGCTAGGCCGCCGCGATGAACGAGGCAACATGGCAGGAGAAAACGTTGAACGAAAAGTCCGTGAGCGAGAAAGTCAACGTGCTGTTGGTCGACGACCAGCCGGATAAGCTGCTTGCTTACGACGTCATCCTCGGCGAACTCGACGAGAACCTGGTTAAGACTTCGTCGGCGCGGGAAGCGCTGCAATTCCTCCTCAAGAACGACGTCGCCGTCGTGCTGGTCGACGTCTGCATGCCGGATCTCGACGGCTTTCAGCTTGCGGCGATGATCCGCGAGCATCCGCGCTTCCGCAAGACTGCGATCATTTTCATCTCGGCCATCCATCTGACCGATGTCGACCGTTTGCGGGGCTACGAGATGGGCGCGGTCGATTATGTGCCGGTCCCGGTCGTTCCTGAAGTGTTACGCGCCAAAGTGCGGGTGTTCGCCGAATTATTTCGCAAGACGCGCGAGCTCGAGCAATTGAACTCGAAGCTCGAGCGGCACGTGGCGGAGCGCACCGCGCAACTGGAAGCTTCGAATAGCCGGCTCACCCAGAGCGAGCAGGGCAGGAGTCTCGCGCTCGTCGCCGGCCAGATGGGCTCGTGGGATTGGGATCTCGCCACAGACGAGTGGCGCTGGGACGAAGGCCAGCACCGCATCTTCGGCGTCGAGCGGGAAAGTTTCAAAATCGGTGCGGAGCATATCCGCGCGCTCATCCATCCCGACGACTGGGTCGCGCTGCAAGCGATTGCGCGCGGCATGGCGGAAGGCACCCGTACGCAGCAGACCGAGTTTCGCGTGCAACGCCCGAACGGCGAGATCCGCTGGTGCATAGGCACAGCAGCGGCCAGCGTCGACGGCGCCGGCAAAGTGGTGCGCATCTCCGGCGTCACCATCGATATCACCGACCGCAAGGAGGCCGACGAGCGCCAGACTCTGCTGGCCCGTGAGGTCGATCATCGTGCCCGCAACGCGCTTGCCGTCATTCAATCAATCATCAGGCTCACCCGCGCCAAAAGCGTTGAGGATTACGTGCAGGCGATCGAGGGTCGCATCAAGGCGCTGGCCCGCGCCCATACGCTGTTGTCCGATTCGCGGTGGAACGGCGCCGACCTCAGCACGCTCGTCAACGAGGAACTGGCGCCGTATCGCGCCGGCGACCGCATCCGGTGCGGCGGCCCGGATATTTCGCTTCAGCCGGCGACTGCGCAGGGTCTTGCGCTGGCGCTGCACGAGCTTGCCACCAACGCTGCCAAGCATGGCGCGCTGTCGGCGCCCGGCGGCAAGGTCAGTCTCGACTGGCAATTGCATGGCGACGCACTTACCCTGAATTGGGTCGAGAATGGCGGCCCGCCGGTCGCTGAGCCGGCCTCGCGCAGCTTCGGGCTGAAAGTAATCGCTGCCAGCGTCCAACAGCAATTGGGCGGCAACGCTTCGTTCGACTGGAATCCGAAGGGCTTGCGTTGCGAGGTTTCGATCCCGCGCAGCGAATTGAACAAATCGCGTGCGTTCAACCCTCCGCGTGAGCGCGGCAACGGCGCGGCGATCGGACTGAACGGCCGAGACAAGCCGCGCGTTCTTCTGGTCGAGGACGAGGCGCTGGTCGCCATGATGATCGGCGACAGCCTGACCGAATTCGGCTTCCAGGTGGTCGGTCCGATCGCCACAGCATCGGAGGCGCTCGCGGCGGCGCGGGAAAAGAACTTCGATGCCGCCGTGCTCGACATCAATCTCGGCGACGGGCTCGTCTACACGGTCGCCGAAATATTGACGGTGCGCGGCGTGCCGTTCGCCTTTGTCACCGGCTACGACGCCGACAGTGTCGATCCCCGTTTCCGCGGCGTCCCGGTGCTGCAAAAACCGATCGAACGCGACATGCTGCAGAAGATTTTTCTGCACGGCGCGGATCAGGCGGTGGCCTCCTGACGTATTACGCCTCCAGAACCGCGCGTACCTTGGCGGCGAGCTGGTCGAGCGTAAACGGCTTTGAGATGAAGTTCACGCCGGAATCGAGCACACCGCCGTGCACCACGGCATTGGCCGTGTAGCCGGTGGTGAACAGTACCTTGAGATCCGGCCGGCGGCGCACCGCTTCCTCGGCGAGTTTTTTGCCGTTGACGTCCGGCATCACCACGTCGGTAAACAGAAGCTTCACGTCCGTCACCCGATCGAGAATAGCCAGAGCATCGGCGGCATTCTCGCTGTCGAACACCGTATAGCCGAGCTCGTGCAGCGCCTCGCTGGTCAGCCGCCGCATCATCGAATCGTCCTCGACCACGAGAATGATTTCGCTGCGCTCGCCGGTGCGCATCGGTTCGGACGCCACCTTATGCCGGGTCTCGTCAGCCTCACCGATCAAACGCGGCAGATAGATTTTCACCGCGGTGCCGTCGCCGGGTTCGCTATAGACCTTCACATGGCCATTCGACTGTTTGACGAAACCGTAAACCTGGCTCAGGCCGAGGCCGGTGCCCTTGCCGGTGGCCTTGGTGGTGAAGAACGGGTCGAAGGCGCGCGCGGCCACCTCGGGAGTCATGCCGGAGCCGGTATCGGTGATCGCGATCATCGCGAATTGTCCGGGCGTAATCTCCGGATTTTGCCGGCAATAGGCGTCGTCGAGATAAATGTTGGCGGTTTCAATCGTCAGCTTGCCGCCGTCCGGCATGGCGTCGCGGGCGTTGATCGCGATATTGAGAATGGCGTTTTCGAGCTGTTGGAGATCGGCGGAGATCGTCCATAAACGGGGTCCGGCGACGGTTTCGATCTGGATGTGTTCGCCCAAGGTCGAGTGCAACAGCTCCGACATGTTGCCGATCATCTTGTTGGCGTCGAGCGGCTGCGGCGACAGCGGCTGCTGGCGGGCAAAGGCGAGCAGACGCTGCGTCAGGGTCGCGGCGCGTTCGGTGGCGACAGCGGCAGCATTGAGGAAGCGCTGAATGGCGAAATCGCCCTTGGCGATGCGGCGCATTACGAGATCGAGCGAGCCCATGATGACGCCCAGCATATTGTTGAAGTCGTGGGCGATGCCGCCGGTGAGCTGACCGAGCGCCTGCATCTTTTGCGACTGGCGGAGCTGACTTTCTGCCGCCTCGCGGCGGCCGATCTGGTCGAGCAGCAGCCGGTTGGCGGCGGCCAGCCGGTCGCGCGCTGTGGTGAGGACAGCGAAGGATTCGCGGGTGAAACGCGCGACGAGGATCCCGACGCCGCAGATGAGCAGGAACGCTACGGCGACGCCGGCCTGCAACAGCATGCCGGAGTGCGCCGCGCTGGCCTGCCGGTCTGCCAGCACGCGGTCCTCCGTGCCCTGCATGGCTTCGATGGCGTGGCGGATCTCCAGCATCAGTTCAAAGCCATTGTCGCTGTTGACAATGGCCAAGGCCTGGTCGCGGCGCCCGCCTTGATAAGCGTCGACGGTCGATTTCAATTCGGCGAGTTTTTCCGCGATGATATGGCGGAGATGATCGAGCGCTTGCAGTTGCTGCGGCTCGTCGCTGGCCAGGTCCTGGAGCCGGTCGAGCATCGGCGGCAGCTGCTCGAGCGCCGTCCGGTAGGGTCCGAGATAAGGATCCTGGCCGGTGAGCAGATAACCGCGCTGGCCGGTTTCGGCGCTCTGCACCAGGCTTAGGACGCGCGTCAACTGCCCGCGCAGTTCGAGCGAGTGCAAGACCCATTGATCGTCGCTTTTGTTGCGCG
>Ga0209624_10001746_pt1 | contig 16654 bp, 11 predicted proteins | sample JacPinW_OM2H0_O1_FD_188565 | JGI IMG/M metagenome (GOLD analysis project Ga0209624, IMG submission 188565) | Forest soil microbial communities from Algoma, Ontario, Canada - Jack Pine, Ontario site 1_JW_OM2H0_O1 (SPAdes) (version 2) | ecosystem: Environmental > Terrestrial > Soil > Boreal...
CCAAGCCCTTCGCCATACCGCGACTCGCCGACGGGCACCCCAATCTCCAGGGCCTTTGGCACAACGAAGTGGGAACCGCCGCACTGCGCCAGGCTGGGCTGGGCGATATTCACAGTCCGGGCACGCCCCTGCCGTTCCCCTACCTTCCTGTCCCGGACAAAATCAGGGAATACCGGCTCGCTCACGATCCGTACCATGATCCGGAGGCGCATTGCCACGTGCCCGGCGTGCCTCGCGAAACCGAGCAGCCCTCGAGCCTATTTCCATTCAAGATTATCCAGGACGAGAAGTACGTCACCATCCTCTATGAATACGTGCACGACGTCCGCATCATCCCGCAGGACGGGAGCGCTCATCCCAAGAACTACTGGGCCTGGGATGGAGATTCGCGCGGCCGTTGGGATGGCGACACGTTCGTCGTGGACGTCGCCAATTTCAACGGCAAGAGCTGGCTCGACATGGACGCAAATTTTGTGGACGAAAACGAGCACGTCGTCGAGCGTTACACCATTCAAGACGCGAATACGATCGCATACTCGGCAACCGTGGACGATCCCACGGTATTCACGCGACCGTGGACAATGCACCTGACACTCAAGCGAAATCCCTTGAATGACCGGATCGTCTACTACGACTGCCACGAGGGAGAACGAGACGTGGATCACTACACTCGTTCGGAAGGCAATGCGGCGAGCAAGCATGAGTAGCAAGATCGCAACCTCGATTTTGAAAGCCGCGGCAGCAGCCGTCCTGTGCGTAGCGGCGACCATTGCGGCTGGCCAGAACGCCAAACCGGGTTTCTCAGTGCCCCGGCTGTCCGATGGCACACCGGATTTCCGCGGAATCTGGCAGGCTCGATCCACGGCGTTCGTCAACCTCGAAGGACACCCCGCGGCCAAAGGAATTGTCGCGGCCAAAACCGCTGTCGTCGATCCGCCGGACGGGAGGATTCCCTACCTACAAGATGCCCTGAAGCAGCGCGACACAAACTTCAAGAATCGCGCCTCCGCAGATCCTTCCTCCAATTGCTTCCAGGCTGGCGTGCCGCGAGCCTCCTATCTTCCGACGCCTTTTCAATTCATTCAGAGCCCGGGGAATCTTGCGATCGTCTACACGGACAATCATGCCTACCGCATCATCGAGCCTTCGTCGACTCCGCATGATGACGGGATTGATTTCTTCATGGGGGATTCCCGCGGCCACTGGGAGAAAGATACCCTCGTTGTAGACGTCACCGACCTCGGCGACCAGACCTGGCTTGATGAGGCCGGAAACTTTCACAGCGACCAGTTGCATGTCGTCGAGCGTTACACCCTGCTCGGCCCCGATACGATGCGCTACGAGGCTCGTTTGGAAGACCCCAAGATCTATTCGAGGCCCTGGACTATTCGACTGATGTTGCACCGTGACAAGAGGTCGGGGGCTGGGATCGTCGAAGATGAATGCTCGGAAGGGGCCGATGGTCGCTGGCATCACCTTTCGCCTTTTGACCCGCACGCGGTCGTCCATCATAACTACGAAGCGGAGCTCGCAGCGGCTGCAAAGAACGGGGATAGCCAGAGCAAACCGTAGCGGCATTTGATTGTGGTAAGATTCACGACGAAGATTGGAAGGCGATGGAGTTCGCCTGAACCGTCCGGCAACGGACTGATGACTCCTGGCCGCCTCCTGGCGCCCAGGAGTTTTTTTTGGGTCCGAGCGGCGCGCAGAACCCGCAGCAAAAGGAGACGCCGTGCGCATTGCACTGCTAATTGTGTTTGGCACCCTGGGCACTCTGGCTCGTTATGCGCTGCAAGGAATCGTTCAGGAACGCACCGGGTCCACCTTCCCGTCCGGGACGCTCGTGGTCAACCTGATAGGCTGTTTCCTGCTCGGCGGCATCGCCGAATACGCGCTGACACACCTGACCATTCCCCCCGAGTGGCGCATCGGCATTACCGTGGGATTCATCGGCTCGTTCACCACTTTTTCCACCTTCGGTTGGGAGACCGCGCGGATGCTCCAGGACGGCCAATGGCGGCGCGCGACGGTTTACGTGGTTGCGAGCGTGGTCGGCGGCCTGTTCGTTATATTCCTCGGGATGAGAATTGCCGATCGCGTGTAAAGAAATGATGGAGGATCCACATGGAACAAGCGGCGAAACACGAACGATTCGAAGGCGAGCGCACCCTGATGCGCATTCACATCGGCGAGTCAGACCGCTGGCATGGTAAGCCGCTGTACGAGGCGATTGTCGAGCTGCTGCGCCGCGACAAGTTCAGCGGTGCGACCGTGCTCCGCGGTGTCGGCGGCTACGGCGGCTCGAGTGTCTATCACACGGACAAAGTCTTGCGCCTGTCGCAGGACCTGCCGATCGTGGTCGAGGTCATCGAATCCAGCGAGCGCATCGAGCAAGTCCTGCCGCGGCTGGACGAAATGATCGGCGGCGGCCTCGTGACCCTTGAAAAAGTCCGCGTGATCCTCTACCGCTCGCACAAGTAGCAGGTTGAATGCCACCTGGGTCGCATGATACAAGCTGACCGGGAGGCGATTCCGTGGACAAACAGAAATTCCTACAATACATCGATCACTTCAACCACAAGCGCTACGAAGAAGTCATGGCTTACTACCACCCGGACGTCCTGATCGAATATCCCACGATGCTCGCAAATCCCAAGGCGCCGCCCGTCACCCGCAGGGGGCGCGACGGATTTCTCGAACAGTATGTGAATCTGCACAAGCATTGTCGCGAAGCCCTGGAAGTCGGCGCCTTCCTGCTCGACGGCAACTTCATGGCCGCCGAGATGTACACCGAGTTTCATTTCTTCAAGGACTGTCCCAATTTCTCCGGCCGCGATATGAAGGCCGGCGACGTCCACATCACCACGAACTGGTGCATCTACACGATCGAGAACGACAAGTTCAAGCACATTCGCGTCGCCCATTTCCGCCTCCACGACGCAAAAACGGCGCGCCTATAGTCGCCTTCGTTCAACGGGCGCAGCCGCCGCAGCCGACATCTCTCTATCAACACACCGTAACTCGGTGGGTCTTCCGAGCCGTTCGGTATAAGGCTGAAACACTCCAATGACGCCGCTCATGTTTGAACGGTCGACCGAAGGGAAGGAACACAATGCCAACATCGCCCGCGCAGCTCGCTCACAGCGCCATGGCCTCACCGGTTTCGCAAAGCCTACCGGGATCAGGCGGCAAGAAAAAACTAATCTATGACCAGGACCACCGCGGACCGCTCTCGACCGATACGGTTGCGACGCTGATGCTCCTGCAGGCTGACAACATCGACCTGCTCGGTGTTTGTACGGTGACCTGCGATATGTGGGCCAAACAGGAAACCGCCTACGCTCTACGCCTGCTCGAATTGATGGGTCGTCCCGAAGTGCCGGTGTTCATGGGTGCCCAGGAACCCTTGATCAATACGAAAGCCGAGGCGCAGATGCGCTACCGGATGTTCGGCGCAAGGACGCTTGGAAACGAGGGGTATTTGGGAAGCTTCGCAAAGGATGCCGGAAACCGTGATGAAGTAGAACCCCTGCCTGCGCCTTACACCCGTTTTGCCCAGATCAAGGCGCAGCCTGAGCCCGCTGCCGATTTCATCATCCGAACGATTCGAGCCAACCCCCACGAGGTGACCATGTACTGCGGCGGCCCGATGACGAACCTGGCGCTCGCAGCCATGCTCGCCCCCGACATTGTGCCCCTCACCAAGGAGGTAATCTTTATGGGGGGAGGCATCCACCACTCCACCAGTTCCGTAAACGTCTACTTCGACGCTGAAGCGGCCAAGATCGGCTTCCGGGCGGGTTGGCCGAAATTCACTCTGGTCACTACCGACCTGGCTGAGCAAGTCCACCTGGCGGATGACGCCAAGGTCGATTACATCGTGAATCACGCGCACGCGCCCATCGCAGATCTGTTCCGCGAGTTCGAACAGAAACCGCAGCGCGCCAACCCTCAAAGGCGTTCGTTCCGCATGCCTGATGAAATGATGGCCGCCCATGCGATCGAGCCCTCGATCTTTACCGGTTCCGACGAAATGTATATCGACATTGTTACGCACAACGACGGCCACTACGGCGACACCTCATTTTGGGACGGTAAGCCGAGCGGCCAAGGCGAAGGCGCCTCAAGCCTGGGTCAGAACAATCCTTCCCTTAAAGCTGGCCGTGTTGAGGTGCTGAATGGGCTCGACAAGAAACGCTTTCGGGAGCTCTTCGTCGATTTGATGACGCGCCCCATCAATCGTTCCCAGGCATAGGACGAATCATCCGGAAATGCGACGACGAGGGAGACCACGATGACCACAACGCGTCGAGAATTTATCAAAACGGTGAGTGCTGCGATTGCCTCGTCACAGATTTCACCGACCGCGATGGGCGCGCCGACTCTGGAGCCGGGCGTTTTTCCAGCGCAGTCCGGCGGGAGGCGAAAGGTAATTTGCGACCAGGACAACTCCGGCCCCTTCGGCACCGACATCCTGGGAACGCTAATGATGCTGCAGGCCGATAACATCGACGTTCTCGGCATGACGCTTGTCACCGGCGACGCGTGGTTGAAACAGGAGATGGCGTTCACGCTTCGCTTGCTCGAACTGATGGGACGCACGGATATCCCGGTGTACTACGGCGCGGAGTTCCCCATGCTGAACACGAAAGAAGAATGGCTGCTTCGTTTGCAGCTTTACGGAGGGCACCGGGCGGACCCTTGGCTGGGTGCTTTCAATCGCAACAACGGCGGGCCCCAGGACGTCCAGCCCCTGCCGCCGCCCTACGATCACTTTGCAGACATTGACGCCCAACACGACCACGCCGTCCGCTTCATTGTCAAAACCGTCCGCGAAAATCCCGGCCAGGTGACCGTCTATGCAGGGGGACCGCTCACGAATGTGGCGCTCGCGATCGCTCTGGCACCCGATATCGTATCGCTGGTGCCTGAAGTGGTCGTCATGGGAACGGGCTTTCACGCGTTTACCAATACCTTCAATATGTTTTTTGACCCCGAGGCTGCACGGAAAGTCCTGCGCGCTCCATGGCCGAAATTGAGCATCGTGCCCGTGGACATCGCCGAGGAGATTCACGAGGGCGACGAGTTTGCACCGGGTCGGAGGATGATCGAAGAAATCGCCACCCGCGCCCAGAGTCCCATTTCCGATCTTTTTCAAAGATACGCGATCGAGCCGCTGCGGCATGATCCCAACCTTAACTTTTTCCGCATGGCCGACGAAATGATTGCCGCCCAGGTGATCGATCCGGCTGTTTTCAGGAAATCCGAGCCTATGTACGTGGACATTTGCACCACGCCTGGCCCTCGCTATGGAGATTCGATGTTCTGGCCCCAAAATGGGCAACAACGTCCGGAAACGGGTGCACCTCCTGTGAGTTCGGCTGATCGCAGGGTCTTTGTTGATCCAAGCCAGTTCTATATGGGACCGCCGCCGTCTGCGGGATTGGTTAACGTCCTGCAAGAAATCGACCACGACCGCTTTAAGAAGCTGTTTGTAGACCTGATGACCAAGCCGATCCGCAAAACCCGGTCGAAGATCTAGCATCATCCCCAATCCTAGATTCCGAAGCGGCTCTCTTGTGATACTGGCCTTGCGGGGGTAGTCGCCCGCCTGGAAGCGAATTCATGGCAGAACCAAGCCGGATCCGACACCGTTAGTTTCTGCTATTGCGCCCGGCTGCCTCAAATGTTACGCTGAGCGAACAAAAGGCGAAATGCACACCTAGGGCGAGAGCCTGCGCATTTTCGTCTGGATTCGCATGGGAGGCGGCATGGCGGCAACCCCGCAGGGCCTGGCTCGAAGAACTCATTCCACCCTCGATGCCTTCCAGGAGGCGCTCGGAGCGCTTGCGGCGCGGTCTGGTGGCGACGAAGTCCTCACCTCGATCAAACACATACCGGCACGCGAAGCCCAGTACCGCCCTGTGCCGACATGGGTGCGACCGGAGCTCGCTGCCGCCTACCGCGCCAAGGGGATCGACCGCCTCTACTCGCACCAAGCGGCGGCGGCGGAGCTTGCCCGCGCCGGGAAGGACTTTGTGGTTGTCACTCCGACCGCCTCCGGCAAGACGCTCTGCTATAACCTCCCGGTCCTCAACGCCGTCCTTGAAGACCCCGACACGCGCGCCCTCTATCTTTTCCCGACCAAGGCGCTCGCCCAGGATCAGCTCACCGAGCTCCACGACCTCGCCACGCGACTTGACGATCGATTTGGCGTCTTCACCTACGATGGCGACACTCCCGGCGACGCCCGCAAAGCAATCCGGGAACGCGGCCATGCGATTCTCACCAACCCGGACATGCTGCACGCCGGCATGCTGCCGCAACACACAAAGTGGACGCGCGTCTTCGAAAATCTGCGCTACGTCGTCCTCGATGAACTGCACACCTATCGAGGCGTCTTTGGTAGCCATCTGGCCAACGTCTTGCGCCGGGTGGCGCGCATCGCGGAATTTTACGGTTCGCGCCCGCAGTTCATCTGCTGCTCGGCCACAATCGCAAACCCGGGTGAGCTGGCCGGACAGTTGATCGAGCGCGAGGTCACCACACTCGAGGAGAACGGTGCGCCGGCCGCCGAAAAACTCTTTGTCTTTTACAACCCTCCGATAGTGAACCGCAACCTCGGAATCCGCCGCAGCTACTTGTCGGAAGCCACTCGCGTCGCCAAGGAACTCCTCGCGCGAAAGCTTCAAACGATTGTCTTCGCCAACAGTCGCCTGCACACCGAAGTGCTGCTCACATATCTGCAGCAGGCCCATCCCGCCCAGCCGGGCGGAGCCGAGCCCATCCGCGGATATCGCGGCGGCTATCTCCCCGGTGAGCGTCGCGAGATCGAGCGTGGCCTGCGCGAAGGCCGGGTTCGCGGCGTGGTGTCCACAAACGCTCTCGAGCTAGGAATCGATATCGGTTCGCTCGACGCCTGCGTCATGGCCGGTTATGCGGGCTCGATCGCCTCTACATGGCAGCGCGCAGGACGCGCCGGCCGCCGCAGCGGCACTTCGTGCGCTGTCCTTGTTGCCTCGTCTGCGCCACTGGATCAATTCATCGTTCAACATCCAGAGTATTTTTTCGGACGTTCGCCCGAGCACGCCTATGTCCAACCGGACAATCTTGAAATTCTCGTCAACCACCTGAAGTGCGCCGCATTCGAGCTGCCCATTGGCCCGGAAGAGCGCTTCGGCAAAATGGAAGTACAGGAACTTTGCGAGCGTCTGGCTGAGGCCGGATTTCTCCATCGCAGCGGCGCCAATTGGCATTGGGTCCAGGAAGCGTACCCGGCAGATACGGTCAGCCTCCGTTCGGTCACGTCCGACAATTTCGTCATTATTCACGCCTCGGTCGAAGACGACGGGAACACCACCGGGGGCAAGAAAGGCGCCCCGGAAGTGATCGGAGAGGTGGACTTCTCCTCCGCGCTCACCACCGTGCATCCCAAGGCGATTTATCTGCACCAGGGCCAGCAGTTCCACGTCGACCGCCTCGACTTCGATCAGCGCAAGGCCTATGTCCGCCGTGTGAATATTGACTATTACACGGACGCCATCCGCTACACGCAGGTCCGCGTCCTCGAGATCGCGGAGGAAGAACGCATCGGGGAAAATTCAAGAGCCCGGGCAGGTGCTCCTGCAATCGCCACTGGCTCTCTGAAGCCGACGCCTGCAGAACTGTCAATCGGACCCCAGACCCGGGATGGTTCTGTCTTTCCGCGCGAAGTCCACTCGCAGGAGGCCAAATGCGATCTCTCGCCACCTGCGCCGATAGCCTCGCGGGCCCATGGCGACGTTCTCGTGCGTTCGCAGGTGATCGGCTTCAAGAAGATTAAATTCTTCACCAACGAAAACATCGGCAACGGCAACCTCGAGCTCCCGGAAAACGAAATGCACACCACCGCGTTCTGGATTACGCTCGGTCGGCGTCTGCTCGCCGGTCTTCCCTTTGCGCTTTCCGATCGACAGAGCGGCATCTTCGGTCTGCTGCACGCGATCGAATCCATGGCCACACTTCTGCTGATGTGCGACCGGCGCGATCTGGGGACGGCAGTCGGCGAGCGCCCGGCAAGTCCTGGCGTTGAAACCGGGTGGCAGGACTTTTCCGGCGCGATGAGCGATCCGGCCGAAATGAAAGAGTACTTCGAGCCGAACCTGTATCTTTACGACGCCTATCCTGGCGGCATCGGATTCAGTGAGCCGCTCTATCGCGTTCACCAGCTTCTGCTCGACCGGACCCGCGAGCTGATCGCGTCATGCGCGTGCGATAGCGGCTGCCCTTCCTGTGTCGGCCCTGCCGGTATGAAAAGCGAGCGCACAAAGGAAGTCGCCCTCGCAATTCTGGAACAGCTGTGCGGCTAGCGGGCGGTAACGACAGGGCCCGTGGGCGCCGCAGGTCGAATTTTGCCTTACGGAGCTCTTCGCTTGAACTGGTCGACCAATAAGCCCGGACGAGTATCCGTGCGAGCCGTATTAACCGCGTCTGATGGAGCGCGCCGATGACCGTTTCTCGCGACCTGAATCGGCTCAAAGCGCTTCAATCACCGGTTGTGCGAAACAGCCTTGCCGTGGCACCCGCTCAAGCCGGGGGCTTCGGTGGCCGCTCGCCGGAGATTCCAGAAGCAGCGGCGCGATTGGCACAAATTCTGGGGGCCACAACCAAAAGCAACCGCTTCGGCGATCACCTCGCGCTGCGGAAGTGGTTTTCAGAGCCGGTGGTCAGTGCACCTGACCTTGGCGTTCCCGATGGCGAGCTCAACGGTGAGGCTCTGCGGTTGATAGCGCCGGGCGCGCCCAAGGAAGTATCGGATCCGCGGCAGTGGTTGTTTCTGGACACCGAGACGACTGGACTGGCTGGTGGCACGGGCACTTACCCTTTCCTAATCGGCATTGCCTGGTGGGACGCGGGCGGTCTGGAAATTGAGCAATTCTTCATGCGTGATTACAGCGAGGAACACTCCGTGCTATTGGGGTTGGCCGATCGCATGGTCGAACGACCCGTGCTGGTCACCTTTAACGGGAAGTCGTTTGACTGGCCGCTGCTGGAAACGCGCTACCGCATGACTCGATCCATGCGCGCTCCTGTTCTGCGCGCCCATCTGGACTTCCTGCATGCGGCTCGGAGTCTTTGGCGGCTACGGATCGGATCGGTGCGCCTGGCAGAACTTGAGCTCCGCGTACTCGGTTGGAACAGAGGCGCGGACATGGTTTCTGCCATGATTCCTCAGATCTATTTTGACTATCTGCACGAAGGACCGCCCGAACCGCTGGTACCGATTTTTCACCATAATCAGATGGACCTCCGCGGACTTGCGGCCCTTTCGACGCGCGTACTGTCGCTGCTGGGAAATCCAGAAGCGCAGGGATATGACGGTCTGGAGCTTTTCGGCGTCTCGCGCATCTGCGAACGTCGGGGCCACGCTCAACGCGCGCGAAAACTGTACGAACAATCCATCGCCCGCGAGCTGCCGAGGGAAACCGATCGCGCGGCGCGCAGTTCACTTGCGCGCCTGGCGAAGCGGGAAGGAGATCTCGAGCTCGCGCGCGGGCTCTGGGAGGGGATACTCGGCAACTCACGCGAGGGACTGGAGGCCTACGAGCAGCTGGCAATCTACTACGAACACTGCGCCCGTGAGCCGAATCGGGCGGCGGCGCTCACCCGAACGGCGCTTCTGGAGCTTCGCAACGCCAGCAGGATCGGCTCGATTTCCTCCACCGGCTATCGCGAGCGGCGCCTTCGCTTCGAGCATCGCCTCGCGCGGCTGGAACGCAAGGCCGGCTGTAGCCTGCTCGACGCTGTGGAACCTGAATCCGTGGCTGGCGGCATTGAATCCAATCCTGATGGGGCAGGGGGTGAATTCCATGGCGGAAATCGATAGCGCGGGAACTCAATCCGCGAGAATCTCGGAAACGGTCAGCAAAACTGTGGTCGGGATCAGCGATCCTTATCTCCGCGAGCAGCTCGAAAAACGGCGTGATAGCCTCAAAACCGCAATTTCGACAATTCCCCTGACGGACGGATCAGGCGCGTCCGCTCCGTTCCACAAGCTGCTGGAAGACGTGGATGCCGCAATACAGAGAATGGATGAAGGAACGTACGGGATATGTGATGCGTGTCACGATTCGGTCGAAAAGGAAAGGCTCATCGCTGATCCCCTGGTGCGGTTGTGTCTGGATCATCTAAGCAGCGAAGAACAGCGCGCCCTGGAACGCGACCTGGAGCTTGCCGCCAGGGTCCAGCGTGGGCTGCTGCCGCAATCCGATGTGAACTACCGCGATTGGCGTATTCACTACTTATACAGGCCGGCAGGAATTGTGAGCGGCGATTACTGCGACTTGATTCCGGGTGCCGGCGAAGAGGGCAAACTGATTTTTCTTCTCGGCGACGTGACTGGCAAGGGAGTAGCAGCCTCGCTTTTGATGACGCATCTGCACGCGATGTTTCGCGCGCTCTCCGGCATAGGGCTGGAGCTCGATCGACTGATGGAAATGGCGAATCGAGTCTTTTGCGAGAGTACCATTGCCGGACAGTATGCCACGCTGGTCTGCGGACGCGCCGGCCACTGTGGCGAAGTCGAGATCGCAAGCGCAGGTCACTTTCCGGCCCTGCTAACTTCGAAGGGCGGCGTGAATCATCTGGAGGCAACGGGGCTGCCGCTGGGGATGTTTGCGACAAGCCGTTACACCGTGAGCCGGGTTCGCCTGGAGCCGCAAGATAGTTTGCTCCTGTACACCGATGGCATATCCGAGGCACGAAACAGTGCTGGCGACGAATACGGCATCGCCGGGATATCCCGCAATATGTCCGGGCGGCACGGCTGGGAACCTAGAGATCTAGTAGCGGCGTGCATGGCGGACGTGGAGAAGCATTCCTCCGGCGTGCGTCCGGTGGACGATCAGACTTTGATGGTCATCCACAGAGGTGCCGCCGCCGGGGCGGCATTCAACGACTGAAAATCTCACAGGGATACTTGGTGCGGCACGTTACGTACCGATGGGGCGCTCGAGCCCGATATGCGTGGATCGGTGCTTGAATATGCGCGTGTGCGGGAGCGCGGCGGAATCGGCCAGCCGCTTGAGTTCCTCGACGGTATAGGCCGAGCGCACGGAATCGCAGTAGAGCCGGTACATTACTCCGGAATAGTATCGGCCATGCCAACGAATGTGCAGAGGACACGTAAAGCGGCCGGGTCGGCGAAGATCGCGAAGCAGAATTGCCCCGCCGGAGCTTGCGAGTCGCGCAATTTCAGATAGCAGCTTTTCTGGCTCGGCGAGATGATGGAGGACCGAGTTGCACAGGACGAGATCGAAACTGCCCCCCGGAAGCGGGAGGTGATTTCCGTCCGCCACCTGGAACTCGACGCGAGAGGCGAGTTCACCCCCGGCGGAAGCCAGATTCGCCTGCGCTTGTCCGATCATTCCCGGCGAGCGGTCCACCCCGACGAATTTCCACTCCGTCAGGCGCCTTGCGAGTTTGATCACAATTTGTCCGGGGCCCGTGCCAATGTCGAGGGCGCGTCCTCGCTCGCGCCCTTTGACGAGCTTCAGAGCGTGTTCGACCAGCGTGTCGTCCACTGCATTGAGATGGGTTTGAGCAGCCGCCGAGGAATAGGCCTCAACCTCGTTTGAATCATCCATCACTTCAGGCTCGGGAACGCGTGGCATGTCAAAAAGCGCCATGGGAGCAGTTCTAGCGCACAGGTTGAACTGCCGTGCCCCGGATTTGGGCGACCGATGGAGCTACCTCGATCGGACCCGGAGCAGGCGGCCAGCCGATCGCGCGGTTGATCGCGTCAAACGTCTGGCGTGTGGCGCCCTCGACGGTGACGCACTGCAGGTCTACGCATCGCAGAAAAACGCCGCCGGTATCGGTCTGAAACTGGAAGAAATTCGGCCGGCGATATAGCTGCGTGCGTGACGAATACTTCATTTCGAGCGCCTCGCTGTATTGACCGAAAAAGCGCGCGGCATCCTCGGTGGTTTCAAGCGCGAGAAGGAACACCAGACGGGTATCCTTGGTTCTTGCGTCTTCAAAAAGCGCGTAGCGGTCGCCATCCCATGAGGGGGCAAGCTGCGCGGCGCGTGCCGGATCGAGAAGCTGTTTCAGAATTTCTTCCAGGCCAAATTCACCCATCACGTTTTCTTCGAGCGGTTTCCAGTCGGCAGGAACCAGCGTTTTCAGTTTTGGCAAGCTCACCTTGGCAGGGCCGACGTTCTTCAGGTAAAAATCCGGGTGGAGGATCTGTTGCGTCGAAACCGGCGGACGCTCGAACAGAAGATGAAGATCCTCCCAGCCCGTATGTGCCTTCAGGAATTGCTGCGAAAAAGAAGTGCCGGCCAGATACGGAAACAGCAGGCTGTCGCGAATAACGATGGGCGCTTTGGCGAGGTTTGAATCCTTGTCCATTTCCTCAATAGCGCCGGGTCGAATCAGCGCCGTCACGTCGCCGATTTCGCGAACGCTCAGGTGCTGATCGCGCAACGAGTAGTCGAGCATGGCGGCCAGCGCCGTGCCTTCGCTGACGGAATCGCGGGCGAGTTCGGCGTCGTCGTTGGGACGCGCGGCCTTGATCCACGGATCCACATCGAAGGACTGATCCTCGAGTGCGTGTGTCAATTCGTGGGACATTACGTCACGCTGCTCATCAGACGGAATCCAATCGGCGATGTAGAACTCCTTCGCCTTTGGGTCGTACAGGCCGGCAACCTGTTCGGTGAGAACATCGAGCATGAACGAATCGAGCGGAAAATTCTTGGGTATCAGGCCAAAGGCCTCCAGAGACTTGGCGTCGGCGTAGCGTTGCGCGTCGTCTTTGTCTTCCTTGTCTGCCTGGATCAAATACGCACGAATTTCCTGCTTCGAGCGGAGGCTTTTCTTCAGCGGCTGCTTGATCGGCAGATGGAGAATCACGCTCATCTGCTGTAGCACCTCATCGGCGGCCTTGAGGAATTCAGGGTTCTGAGCAGACGCGACCTGCGAAGCGCGTGCGGGTGCAGGCGCCGTTGCCTGAACGGCCCACCCGAGTCCGATGATGAGAAGAACTGCCGCAAGCCTCGGTGCGACCACAGAAACAAGCAGACCGAGCGACGCAGCCGTCTGGCGTCTGATTTTTCTCGCCCTCTGCTTCACCGACGGGTCTCGCCTGAAGTCACGGCTCATTAAACCATCATAGGTAGAGGCATGCGTAAGCGCAAGCGAACGAACGCTGCGGCGACCGGCCCGTCACTTAGGTTGACGCCCAAGAGGAACGGAAGTTTCGTCCGCGCCAAGCGAGGGCAGGAGATCGCCTGCAATGCCGTCGATCACAGAGGAACCGAAATTCACGAGGCACGAAGCCACGGTGAAGCAGCGAGCATCGCGTTCCGAGGTCTCACCGTCGCGAGGAGGAGGTGACGGGGCCCGAGAGAACGGACTGGATGGTCTTGCAGAATTCATCAACGGGAAAGGGCTTCGCAAGTACCGGACAGCCGGAATTTCGCAGAACGCGCGCGGTGGTATCGCCGGCGTTGGAGGCGGTGAATACGACCCGCGTAGCAAGTTCGGCGCGATTCTCCTTAATCCACTGATAGAACCCGGCGGACGAGATTTTGCCGGGCAGATTGATGTCAGATACCACGACATCCACTAGATCGCGGCTGAGGGTGCGGATAGCGTCCTCTGCCGTGCGGGCTACTTTCACCGAGGCTCCGCAGGAGACCAAAACCTCCTGTTCCAGAAGTAGAAGGGCTTCCTCCTGGTCAACCAGCAGGATCGTGCCCGGTATCGTGCGTGCCCCTCGGGAAACGGGTTCCTTCGACGCTGAAGGAGACTCCTCTGACAGCGGCAAGGTGATGGTAAACGTAGCGCCGCGCGGCGGAGAGTTCCGGACCTGGATCTCGCCTCCATGTTCCTTCACGATCCCGTAACAGATGCTGAGCCCGAGACCTGTACCCTTGCCAACGGGCTTGGTCGTGTAAAAGGGATCGAAAATCTTGTGCGGGTTGGTGACGCCCGGGCCGCTGTCGGTCACTTCGACGCAAAGGCGCTGGCCCAGTGTCGCCGTGCGAATCCAGATTTCACCGGACCCGCGCGTTTCCTGTATGGCGTCCACCGCATTATTCAGAAGATTCAAGAAAACCTGTTCCAGCTGGTGGAAATCCCCGGCGGTCATGGGAAGTTGGGGATCGAACTCCCGGTGAATTACGATATTGTGAAGCTTCATATCGAATTCGCGAAGAACCAGCGTGTCTTCCAGTATTTGGTTCAGCTGGACCGGCGCGCGATGGGGTTTCTGCTGGCGCGCAAAACTGAGCAGATTCTGGACGATGTGATGTGTCCGCTGCGCTTGCTTATAGAGTTTCTCAAGATAATCGGCGCCCCGCGCGTGAACGAACTCCTCCGATTTCAGGAGCTGGCTGTAGCCGAGTATCGCCGTCAGCGGGTTGTTGAGCTCATGCGCGACCCCGGAGATCAGCTGGCCCACCGCCGCCATCTTCTCGCTCTGCAGGAGCTGCTCCTGGGTGCGCCGCAGCGTGTCGTAAGCTTCGCGCGTCTTTTCGAGCAGTAGAGATTTGTCGATCGTCGTCGCGATCTGGTTGCCGACCGCGGACAACAAGTTCAATTCAGCGGTCGAGAAAGCCCTCATTTCTCGGTTTCCGACGACCAGAACTCCCATCACACGGTCCTTGGCCCACAACACGACGACCTGGGACACCTGGATGTTTTCCTTGCGGTGCAGCTCGTGAATTTCCTCAGGCAATGCGGGAAGTGAGCCCGAAAGCAATGTGGCGCGGGCTTGGCGAATCTGATCCAGCAGGCCCGCGGAAATCTGCATGGGCGTATTCCGGTGAGCTGATTCCGACTGATAGCCTACGGCGGCCGCGCGCGTGAGCACTCGTGAGGGCTGATCGAGAAAAAATACGGCAGCTGCGCTGACCGAGAACAGCTCTGTGACCTTCAGCAGAGCGGCAGTCAGGCCATCCTCGAGTGAAACGGCCTGGCCGAGCAATTCGCCGATGGCATTGAGCGCGAGCAGTGCGCGGTTGCGACGGCGAACGTCAATCTCCGCTTGCTTCTGATCGGTAACATCGAGCAGGAAGCCCTGGTAGGCAACCACGGCGCCGGAATCATCGCGTGTGGCGAAGCTCGACTCATGGGCGCTGCGAATCTCACCGTCGCGCCGGCGAAATTCAAATTCGAAGTCCACAACTTCGCCGTATTCCTGGAGCAGACGCTGCCGGCGTTCGCGGTCGGCCGGGTCTACATAGAGTTGAGCGGGAAGATCCGCCTGAAGCAAGTCGTCGTGGCTTTCATAACCGAGGATGCGCATGAAGGCATCGTTGAAATCGACGAAACGCCCTTCCGGCGTTGAGATGAAGACACCCTCCTGGACCTTCTCGAAAAGCGTGCGGAACTTGTTTTCGGCCTGGCGACGGCTGGTGAAGTCCTTGAGGACGTGAATCGTGCCGAGGCGCCCGCCTTCAGTATCATGGAGCGCGGAATCCGTGGCCAGAAAGTAGCCTCCAAAGGACGGATCAATCGCCTCGGCCTTTCCGGCAGAGCCTTCACAGTACGGACAGCGGACCCAGGGAACGGTGCCCTGGTGAAGCACGTCGCGCACCATGCGCCCGACAAGTGATTCCGGTTCTATTCCCAGACGATCAGCAAGCGGGCGGTTCGCGCGAATGATGCGGCCGTCGAGCGAGTGGACCACGATTAAGTCGTCGATGGAATCAAACGTATCCAGCCACTGCCTGCGGGAGGCTGCGGCGCTCTCGAACAGGGCGACATTTTCAACCGTCAGTCCCAGAAGGTTGGCAACATTGACGAGGTAATGCTCTTCTTCGCTCTCAAACGTGCGCGGAGTGGAAGAACCAATTCCAAGCATCCCGAGCGGTCCCTGTTTTCCGGGAATGCGAACCAGTACGAGCGCGTCGAGCTTCTCTGAATCCATCCATCGCCGAACGGTGACGTCGACGGTGTCGCGATTGGAGGAAAAGGGAGTTTCCCGATGGAGCACCCTCTGCACCCACGGCTCGGCGGCCGAGATTCGCGCGGCATTCTTGCGAAACCTGTCGCTCAACCCAACCGAAGCGCGAACCCCGAGTGCCGACGGATGGCCGGGGTCGTCAAGCAGAAGCACAAGACCGTGACTTGCCGCCAGGCTTTCAACGAGATGACGCAAGACACCCTGGAGAGCGTCGTCGACTTTCAGCGACTGGCTGGCCTCGGCGGTAATCATTGCCAAGCGCCGCAATTTTTCGTTGAGGTCTTCAGTCCGAACGCGGCCGGCCTCCAGAACCAGGACGGCCATGGCGATGCCCATCATGATGCCAAACAGGCCCTCGAAGGAAACACGGTACAACCCCATCGAGTGCGCCGCCCAATCAGCCCGATCCAGCCCGTGCAGTCCCCGCAGCAGGAGGCCGCCCGCGAGCAGCTTCCAACCCGCGCCGCGATGTTTGTCTTGCGATCGCCAAAAAAGCCACCCGGCCGATAGATACAGCGAGCACTCAAACAGCGATTCCGCATCTCGTTGGAGATGGGGCATGTGTGGAACCGAACCGAGCGCGATGAACACGCTCGCGACGATTCCGCCCAGCGGCAAAAGGTACCGGAGTGACTTGCCCATCCCGAGGCACTCCAGAACCGAAGTGAAAAACAGTGCCGAGGCCAACAGGGAAAGCTC
>Ga0209624_10001752_pt1 | contig 16639 bp, 12 predicted proteins | sample JacPinW_OM2H0_O1_FD_188565 | JGI IMG/M metagenome (GOLD analysis project Ga0209624, IMG submission 188565) | Forest soil microbial communities from Algoma, Ontario, Canada - Jack Pine, Ontario site 1_JW_OM2H0_O1 (SPAdes) (version 2) | ecosystem: Environmental > Terrestrial > Soil > Boreal...
GATCTCTGGGGTCGGGGTTTGCCGGCATGAAAAACAGTGCCCGAATTGCGCATGGGATGACGGTAAAGTAGTCGCCGACTGTGATCTATTACCTCTAGAACTGAATACATTTCTACTTCATTTCCGGCACCTTGCCGGCAAAGCCTGCTTTGGCCTCTTCATTGCTGCCTACCCGCTGCTTTCCGCCTTTGATCCACCTTTGAACTGGGGCAAGGCCTGGAGGCTCTATGCGCAAATATGTTGTAAGTATGGGACTTGTTCTTTGCTCGGCGAGTTTTCTGCTCTACCTGGGGAGCCTACTAACCAAGTAGGCATTATTGGCTTCTAGGGCTCATTGAGTCATAGAGTTAGGCTTGATTCGGCTGTTCGATAGGATAATTGGAGCAGTGCTGTAGACCCTTCATAGGCTGTGGACAATCGGGGTCGGCGGTTTCAAGTATCGACAAAACGACGCGACACACTCGTTAGCCAAAATCCAGCTCACCTGGATCCATAAGACCAAGGAGATGAAGTGATGAAGCGACTGATTTGGGTCGTCCCGGCCATTTTACTCTTGTGCTGCAGCGCGAAGGCGCAGGAAACCCCGTGGCTTGAATTGTCTGGCGGGTATTCATACTTCCAGGGGAATGTCGCTGGCTCCCCAACGTTTCATATGAACGGCGGCACGGGCTCAATCCGCGAAAATATGAACAACTGGTTTGGCGGGTCGTTTGACTTCAGCGCCTGGGGCGGAACGCTCAACGGAACCAATATCACCGCGCAGACCTACGAGTTTGGTCCCGTGTTCTCTTACCGGCGTTTTGACCGCATCACGCCCTTTGCGAACCTGGAGTTTGGCGCGGTCCATGGCAGCGAAGGCTACCTCGGTACCACGAATTCTCAATTTCAGTTCGCGCTTAACGGCGGCGGCGGCGCAGACTTCCGGTTCGGCAGCAGGACAGCGGTGCGAGCGCAAGCTGATTATGTTCTGACCCGGTTTTTCGACGTCCATCAAAACAATCTGCAATACTCGGTCGGACTGGTTTTTTACATTGGAAATAAGTAAAACTTACTAACCGCTTATCGGGCGTGCGCCAGCGAACATGGAGCACGCCCATTCTTGCCTCGATTTTCTTCTAAATAACCTGCCATCAAATAGTTACAAGTAGCCAGAACTACAGTAATTACCTGATGGGTCGCCTAAACTACATTTTGGCAAAATGAGCAAAAGTGAATCGGGGAGCTTGCCTCCCGGCGAGCCGAATACGTTTGTAGACCGGCGAAATGGAATGAGTATGCAAATCGCTTTTGAAAGATTGCTTCGATGACTGCAAGGCAAGCATTTTGGTTTGTCGCGGTCATCCAGACTCCAATCGAATTGGCAACCTGCATCGCAGATTGAGGTAATCGAGTGCCCGCGCGTATCTTGATTGTCGATGACCATGAGATTGTTCGCCAGGGAATCAGAAACATTCTGAACAGGCGTCCCGAGTGGGAAGTGTGCGGGGAGGCAGTCAACGGCAAAGAGGGCGTCGAAGCAGTCAAGCGCACCGAACCTGACCTCGTTATTTTGGACATCACCATGCCGGTGATGAATGGCCTAGAGGCCACCGGACATATTTCGAAGTTGGGAGTAAATAGCCGGGTGCTGATTTTCACCATGCATGATTCGGAGAGGCTGATTAGTGACGTGCGGGAGGCAGGCGCCCAAGGGTATGTCTTGAAGTCACACGCTGCTCGAGATCTTATTGTTGCGATTGAAAAGATACTTGGTGGCGGGACTTTCTTCGGTTCGGACCAAAGCTCACAAGATAAAAAAAAACTGGAGCGGGAACCTGGGTCTAACCTTAAATTCTTCGCAGCGTTGCAGTTTGAGTTCTGCTAACTTTCCTCGCGGCTAGCCTTCTGCTTTGTGATCCTTCCCTTTCAGTTTTTGGTCACCGCTCGATAAGCGGACTTCGTAAATCACTGGAAGCACATCCGAACAGGTGCGAACAAAACTTCGCACCAGTTCGCTCCTTGAAAAATGACCCATGCTTAGTAGCCGTATGCACTCGTCCGTAGCGCAGCTTTCCCAGGAGGTCCGCTGGCCCCAAGGGAAACAGGTGGCTTCGATGGCGCGCAGCGGAAGATGTTCTCTAAATCCATTTTCAACTTGTTCGCGCAGCCAGCGCAAATAATGAAGCTTGGTCGAAATTGCAACTTTGGGATCTTCGCGGACGACAACACCAGGAAAATCCGGGATGTCTCGGCGCAGGGTGTGAATGTGGCCGTGGCCTTCGACCAGGATTTCGATTTCGAGCGCCATGAGCTGCTCAAGACTTTGGAGCCACTTCAGGCTATCGACATCGGGATTTGGAGTCGCAAAATAACTGCCCATGAAGGCGTCACCAGCCAGCAGCAACTTTTCCCGGGGATCGTAGAGAACGATGTGATCATCGCAATGGCCGGGCGTTGAGATCACCTGCAGCCGGCGAGTATCTGTGTCGAGGGTGTTGCCAAGAATATGGAACGGTTCTTCGAGATTTGGCGGCTGGCCGATGATGAGGCTCCGCACCCAGGGAAGCTTTTTGAAGGGCCTGAGGAACTGTGCCGTCAACGCCGTTACGTAGATTGGTGCTCCGGTGCGCTGCGCGAGCCAGTTCAGATTGCCGACGTGCTCTTCGTGGGCGTGAGTGGCCACGATCTTGTTAATTTTGGCGTGTGTTTGCTTAACGTGGCGCGCGAGCGATCGACGCATCTTTGGCGAGCCGGGATCGATAGCGACGCCGTCGTAAATAATCGTGGTGAATAGTTCGCCGAAGAGCAACGGCACAGCATTGGGCAGAGTGCCATTTAGAAAGAGGACGGTCAGTCTGCCGTCGAGCAGGTTGAGCCTTTTGTTGTGCGTTCTGAAAAAGTTTGCAGTTCTGCCTGCTGCGGCGCGAAGGCCGGACCAGAACACGAGCGGAGCACGAAATAAGAATCCCGTCACGTAACACGACCAGAAAGCGCCGAGGCTAGATTCGCGCTTTACCGCTTGAGGTCTCGCCACGCGACATGCGCCACCGCGGCATTTGCTGAGCGAATAGCGATTTCTGGCGACAATTCCGTAGAGAAAGTGGCCTAGATTGCGAAATGGGAACCATTGGCCGAGCGTGCCGATCAGCCAGGTGTACGGTGAAAGTTGGGCGAGCGACGCGACGGCATCCCAGCCGACCAGAATTTTTGCATCCGGCGTGATGATATGAAGCTGGCGCAGGCAATCATCGAGATTGAGGCGCGGATCTAGCGCAGACAGAGTTGCGGGGTCGATGGGAACGGCGGTGGTGCGGTGGTTGCGGTCGAGTGTCTTGAGCCAGGAAACGCTGGCCTGGCAGATTTCGCACTGGCCGTCGTACAGAACTTTGTAGGTAGGAGGAATTTTCTCGCGAGGTTCAGCCGCCGTGTCAGGCCCGTTCGCTACAAAGGTTTGAGCCATACAGGCTCAGTCTGCCACACCTTGAGCGAAGCTCAGTAGCCGCCAGTTTCGCAGGCTCCAGAAACAGGAACTAAAAATGGACGACCTGCGACCAGATTTGCATGCTGGAGCCGTCGCGGGTGTCGGACCATGCGGCATGAACCACGCCGTCCGGGCCGGATACAAGCTGCGTGTAATCTCCAAAGTAGCCGCAGCCTGGAAAACCGTTACATGGATTGAAGGGAATGTCGTTTACCGCCTTTTGAATTGGGAAGGTGCGGCCTTCGTCGAATGAACGGCCCACGAAATATTCGACGTTGGTATTCAGAGAATCGTGGCGGTCGTCGTACCAGCCTACGTAAACCGCACCAGCAGGAGTCGCGGTGGCCCAGGCGAAAAAATGGTCTTTTAGATCGTTGAAGGCGTCATTGTTTACGCGGGTGATTCGAGAAGCGCCGGTGCTTACGTTCACGCTCGCTAGATAAACACTGGGTGTTCCCTCGACTCTGCCGCCGCTCACTTGATTCGCGGAGAAAGCGCAGTAAGCGGTGAAATGGTGAATGCCACAGCCTGGAGCGGCCGCGCCACTATCTGAGAACCCCCAATTGGGATTGGCCAAACCGCTGTAAGTGAATGTTGCTACGGGACTGGACGAGACGGTCCAGACGCCGCCAGTCAATGTTGATTCCCACATGTTGATTACGGGCGCGTTGGTGAAATCGTCGAAGAAAATGTGCGGTGTGCCGGAAGGATCGATGACCATGTCTGAAAATTGTGCGGTGGCAAGTGCGCCACTGACCAGCGAGGGCACGCTAAAAGGACCGCCAGGCCCAGCGGAATGGGATTCGAGAATTACGGAACCAAAGGCAGGGATGGTGGCGTTGCCGTCGGTGCAGGTTCCGATGGGGAGGTTGCAGAAGTAAGTGTAGTAGACGTAAGTCGTGCCGGCGTTGGGGCTATTGGGATTCGCGTCGGTTGAATTTGACGGCTGGCTGAGTGTCGCGTCACAAGTGAAGGGGCCGAAGAGCATACCGCTGCAGGATTGGGTATCGATCGGCGTGGGAAACAACGAGGAATAGGTACCGTCGGCGAGGCCCTGCACTTCGTCAACTTCACTATCGAGGTTCAGGTAATTGTTGTTTGAATCGACGATCAGGTTGCCGCTGAACGAGGAAAAATAGCTGTTCCCGGCGTTGTCGAAGGAGACTCCGGGATTACTTTGCTCGGTGAGAGGCGTTCCCGTGAAGGGATCTGCGCCGCCGGTCAATGCATCGTCGGTCCAGGTTCTGCCCCGGTCGGTCGATACGTGATAGAACATGTGATTGACGTTCTCGCGAAAGTCGTTGGACATGACGAGCCAGGTATTTGGCTCTGACGGATTGACTGCGGCAGCGATTCCCGCCTTAGGCCACGGATTACGGTCCTGGTTCACCTGAACATTCTGAAAGGCGTGGCGATGTTTCCACGCGTCGACGGCCTGCACGCTATGCGTGCTGACCGTGGCTTCTTGCAGCGCCCGGGCGCCTGTCTGGGCTATTGGAAAATTGCGGATGAATGGGGCCTTGTGATTCTTCTGCATCCAAGCGAGGTAACTGGGCAAATCCTTAAATGGGGCAGGCTTTCCGGTCTGCGCAGCGAGCGGGGCCGCCGTGATTGTTAGCATGGCGAATACGGCGATTTGTGCGCAAAGAAATTTCCAGCGGGAACCTGAGCTCATGAACGTACTCCTGACTTGGGTTGTGTTTCTGTCACGGCGGGGACTACTCATTCAGAAAGGGCCCTAGGACAAACGAATTCGCTTGCGGACCAGTATTGTATCTGTTGACACACTTGTCAATACGGAGCTCAGCGAGGGCGTGCCTTTGCGCAACCTGGTTAGAAAAATGCCAAACAGCTATTTTCCGGTGAGAAATTTATATTGCGCCTCGGAAAGAGGAACGACGGAGAGGCGGCCTTGGCGGACGAGAGGCGAATCGGCAAAGAGCTTGTTGGCTTTGACTTCGGCGAGGGTAACCGGCCTTTTTAGAGGCTTCCCTGCCTCGATTTCGATCTGTGGAGTTTTTGGATTTGAAGCGTCGACGGAAACGACGGTGGCCGTTCCCACTGCGGTCTTTTGATCGCCGGTTTCGTAGATGATCAGGTGGGTCCCGGGCTTCATCGCCGCTAGATTCCTTAGGGCTACGGGGTTGGAGACGCCATCCCACAGAGTTTGACTGTCTTTCTGCAAAGCTGCGAAGGAGTATTCGGTTGGTTCGGTCTTCAGTAGGTAGTGGTCAGCCATGGAATTCACCCTAACGCGCGAGCAAAAAAGTCCAACACGAACTAGTGAGGCAGGCCAGTCGCCGGGCGCATGTGACGCCCGGCGGCTGCTCACTTGAATTCAAATTACTTTGATTCTTTCTTTCCGCCCTCTCCGGTTGAACCTACTTTGATGGTGCCTCGAACACTCAAGGGGCTAGGCGAAGGAGGCTGCGAGTTCACAGCCAGCGGCGCAATGGTGATCGTGGTGTTCTGGACCGACGGAGTGTAAGGGCCGTTATTGCCTGGGCTGCAAGCCAAGTGATTCCCCGTTTGACCAACGAAGGCGTTGGTTAAGGCGCCATTCACGAAAGTCCAAATCCAGCAGGCTTGAGTACAAATGAAGCTAACCTGCCCATTATTGTCGACTGAGGAACTTATCGGCAATGGAGCATAACTACCCGCGCTGAAAGTTATCTGGATAGAGGTACTTGATTGAGCCCCAAAGGCTGGTGCTGGTTTTGCCATGGTTTTCTCCTTTTAGCGTTCACTTCTTTCCGTTGGGATGGAAGTTCGGATCAGAAAGCAATTTTTGCAACTCGGGGGCGTTTTTAAGGTCGTCGACTGGATAGCCATGTTGCACCGCCTTTTGGATATAGTCGAGAGCTTGTTTTCGGTCCCCCAGGCCTTCATAGGTTTCGCCTGCTAGCTCCAAAACAGTGGGATCATCCGGCGCGCGAGCCAAGGCTGCCTCAGCTCTCGGAATCGCTTTTTCGCGCTCTCCCTTTTGCGCATAGAGCGACGCGAGCGAGACTTGCGTTACAGGATCGAGCGGCTTGAGTTTCACGTTCTGTTCCAGGAGCACGATGGTGTGTTCGCGAGCCGATTCGAAATTTTGTTTTTGGCCAAGGGCTTGATAGGCATTCATCAGATTGGCCCAGACCAGATAATTCTTGTTGTTTAGCTGGATGGCCTTTTGGCTCATGGTTACAGATTCGGCGTAGCGTTTTTCGTTCATGTACAAAAAGGCCAGGTTGGCGTAGGCGGGATAGGTAGGCGTCAGGGATATCGACTTTTGCAAAGCCGCCTCGGCTTTGGGTTGGTCCTTCGGATCGCCGTCGTCGAGATACGCGGCGGCCATATTGATATACACGTACGCGTTGTCTGGGGTTAGCTCCGCGGCGCGTTCAAATTGCGCGATCGCCTCCGGGTATTTTCCTCTCCGGTCATAAAACATGCCCAATGAGTTGTACCCATCCCAATAATCAGGCCTTAAGGCGGCTGCATTTTTGTAAGTCTGCTCGGCATCGTCGGCGCGGCCCATTTTCTCGTAGGTGACTGCTGTACCCATTAGCGCATCGGCATTGTGCGGCTCGAGCTGCAAAGCATGCTGAAACTCCTGGAGTGCAAGGTCAAATTTGTCGACGTCGTTGTGAAGTTGCCCCAAAGTGACATAAGCGCGAGGCAGCCGGTCGTCCAACTGCAGCGCGTGATTGCAATTGGCGGAGCTTTCCTCGATCCATCGAGGATTCGGGTCGACTTGATTCTTCAAGCGGTAAGCCTCGCCAAGTTCAGCGAATCCCAATGCGAATTGCGGATCGGCCTTGACGGCATCATTCAGTGAATTGATGGCCAAATCGAGATTTTTCGGTTCGTCGTAGCGCGAAACGTATCCCAGAGCTTTCAGGTAGGACTCGTAAGCCACCGGATCGACCGATCCGCCTGTAGCGTGGAGCATTTCTGCGGTCACATTGATGTGCATCAGCTTGGCGAGACGCGCGATGGCCTCGTCCTGCAGCGTCGCTATATCGCCGGCGCGATCTTCAAAAGTGGCGGAGCCAATTTGACGCAGCTTCTTTGTGTCAATGAGGGTGATGGTCAGGCGCACGTCCTGGCCATCGCGAAGGATGCTGCCCTTTACCGCCACCGTAGCGCCGAATTCACGAAAAGCTGATGCAGGATCGGAAATCTTCCGGCTACGCACCTCGCTGGATGGCACAACCCACAAAGATTTCCCCCCGACATCGAGGTTCGACAATCTCCCGGCGAGGCTGTCCATCAAGCCTTCGGACATGGGTTCGTTGGCAGGGTCGTTGCCAATGTTATCGAAGGGCAGGACGGCGATGTGCTCCTCGTTAGCTCCAAACAGATTTCCGGGCAGTCGATTGCGCAGCGAAGGGAATAGGAGCAAGGCGACTACAAGGACCAGCGCGGCAGTTGCGACGGATCCTACCCACCACTGCCAAGCATGGCTTTTGGGAGCGTTAGAAAAGAAGGCCGATTCTGACGCGTGCGAGATGTACTTTTGGAGCTGCCCCGACTTCATCGTAATCGTCGGCGCCAGGGGGTCTACCGGGCCGCTTTGCACCAGTTGAACGCGGACATTCTCCAAATCGCTGCCCAGATGGGAACAGCTTTCATACCGATGGCTGCGCTCTTTGGAAAGGGCGCGATAAACGATCGGTTGGACTTCCGGCGGTAGTTCACCGAGCGATTGGGGAGCCTCATTCAGGATGGCCACCACGGTGGCTGGAATGTTCTCCCGCAGGAATGGATTTCGCCCAATCATCATCTCGGCCAGCACCACACCCAGTGCCCAGATATCTGTGCGGAGGTCGATTGGGCTGCCGAGGGACTGCTCGGGCGACATATAGCCCACGGTCCCGGAGGTGCCCCCGGTTTGAGTCATGGAGTGGGACGTCACCACGCGGGCGAGCCCGAAGTCCACAATTTTGACCAAGCCTTGCTGCGTAATCAGGACATTCGAAGGCTTGACGTCCCTATGAACCACATTGCGGGCGTGCGCAGCCTCCAGCCCTCGAGTCATCTGAATGGCGATATCGAGTGCCTGAGAAGGCGGGATTTTCCCCGCGCGAATCTTTTGGGCCAGTGATTCTCCCTCGTAGAAGGCCATTACGATGAAGGTGCGGCCGTCCGAGGTCTCTTCCACTCCGTGAATCACGCCGACATTGGGATGATCGAGGGACGAGGCGGTCCGGGCTTCCTTCAGGAAGCGCTCTTTCTCTTTTTCGCTAGCGTTGAGTTCTGCAGGAAGGAACTTCAGTGCGACGGTGCGCTCAAGCTTGAGATCGAGAGCCTTGTAGACCACACCCATGCCACCGGCGCCGGCCATCGCCAGAATTTCGTAGTTTCCAACTCGATCTCCGGCTGCGAGAGTAGTGCTGGTCTCAGGCATGCTCTTGTTTCACGCTCGGTTGCGGGGAGCCGGCACGCACCTCTGCGACGATTGAGCAACCATGCCGTTGGTGAAGGATCATAAGCTGTGCTATTGGGTCATGCAACATGTCCTGCGGTCCGCCGCGCCGCGCTGACCCTGGCGTTGCTCCAACTCACTTTTACGATACAATTCACACAGTGCCCGAATGGCGGAATTGGCAGACGCGCTAGGTTCAGGTCCTAGTTCTCGCAAGGGAGTGGAGGTTCGAGTCCTCTTTCGGGCACCAAGTTTTTCTCCCACGTCGTAACCCTCATTAGCCGTATCTTTGTCGCTACACTTGTACCACGCTCCCCCGCCACTCCCTTCCCGATCTGCTAACCTCGCTTTAATGCTCATCGCCTTCTATATCCTTGCTTTTCAACAGATTCTGCAAGGAATCGTCTCGCTTTTTGACGGCCGGCGATGGCTGAAAATGGTGCGAAGACGACTCGCTGTGCATGGTGGCTTCTACGCTCCACAGGTCGCCCTGATTTGCCCGTGTAAGGGTTCGGAACCCCATTTAGAGACCAATCTCACAGCTCTGACACGCTACGACTACGCAAACTATGAGATTTTCTTCGTTCTGGCGAGCAACTTGGATCCGGCGGTTCGCGTGATCGAACGATTGAGGCGAGCTACGGACAAGAAAGTCCACATCGTAATTGCGGGACCTCCTGCCAATTCGAGCGAGAAAGTAAGCAATCTTCGAGCAGTGGTTGAGCAGCTCGATCCGAAATTTGAGGTGATCGTATTCACCGATTCCGATATTAGTCCGGGACGAAGTTGGCTTTCGAAGTTGGTCTCGCCCCTAGGGGACGGCAGAGTCGGCGCGGTCACCACCTACCGCTGGCTGATTCCATCGCTTGGAAAAGGCGCTAGTGCGCTAGCAACGGGACTCGCCTCCGCATGGAACGCTGCAGTTGCCACTATGCTCGGCGAGCACTCGCGCAATTTCTGCTGGGGCGGCGGTACAGCGATTCGTTCGTTCACCTTTCGAGAGATCAATGCCTTAGATTTTTGGGACGGCGCGGTAAGCGACGACTTGGCACTGACGAACGCGCTACACGCCTCGAACCAGCCGATTCTTTTCGCTCCCGAATGCGTTGCTCCCACGTTGTTCGGAGTTGATTTTGAAGACTTGGCTGAATTTACGAACCGGCAAACGATTTTGACGAGGATTTATTCGAAGAAGATGTGGTCAACCGGCGCGCTGGCACATGCTTCCTACGTGGTCACGATAATTTTCCTGGCCACAGTGACCTTCAGCCGAATGCTTTCCGGGGATACGTGGGAGGCATTGCTGCTGATGATGATGCTGATACCGCTGCTTTCGATGATGAAAGGAGCGATTCGCACTGTGGCGATCCTTGAGATTCTGCCGGAATGGCGCCAAAAGCTGCACGAGTGGAGCTGGGTGTGGACGGTGTTAGCCCCCGTTGTTCCGTTTCTATTTTTCTGGAATTTCTGCGTGTCCTCGATTACCCGGACGATTCACTGGCGAGGAATTGATTACCGGCTGGTTTCGATGAATCACACAGAAATCCTCAAGCGATAGCCAACGCGTTTAATTAGCGGATGGCGATCGCGGCCATCAATCTGCCTGTTGGCTTTTCGCGGCGATAGCTGAAGAGCAGGTCGGTGCGGCTTGCAGTGCAGAGATCAATAGCGGTGATGTTACGGGCGGGCACACCCGCGCTTTCGAGGATGAAGCGGTTCGCCGCATGTAAATCAAGATAGGCGCGCGGCTCGGGGGGCTGGTGACCAGGCGGCCGCATATTCAACCAGGGCAATGGATTCGGATCTTCTCCCGAGGTGAGCTGGTCGAATGGGCCTTCAAACCATTCACGAGCAGGAGTGAACTGACTGGCGTATTCCTTGACCACGTCAGGCCCAACTTCAAAGCAACATTGACCAATTCCGGGCCCGAGAGCGGCAAGAATGTTGGCGGGCTCGGTTCCAAAGATCATTCGCATGCGCCCCACTACCTTTTCAGCGATGCGTTTCAATGTGCCGCGCCAGCCGGCATGTATCCCGGCAACAATACGGTTGCGGGTGTCGGCAAGCAGAATCGGGACACAATCGGCTGTTTGAACGGCAATGAGCAGGCCCGGAGTGGCAGTGATGAGCGCGTCACCAGACAGAGGCTGGGCCGGTGTCGCGTCGACGACCTGGATCGTGTCGGAGTGGAATTGGCGAAGAGCAATCAGGCGTGCATCCGCCGCACCAATGGCTTTCATAAACTTTTTGCGGTTGTTTTCAACGTGGGCGCGAGAATCCCAATCTACAAATCCCAGGTTCAGGACATTCTCTTTACGGATAGGCGGTCCGCTTAGGGTCAGCTCACTGGAACCGCCAAGGCGAGTGCTGAAGCCATGCGCCAGCCAATTCTGGGCGGCAAATGAATTGGCCTGTAGTATGGCGAGCGAACCGACATGGCGTATTCGCCAGCCCTGCGATTTGCCGGGATGCGCTTTAGCAGCTTTCTTTGTGGGAGGCGCCGACCTAGTAGACTTTTTTGTTCGCGCTGTAATCTTCGTGCCTGACATTGGGAGATTTGATTGGATTTCAATCGACCGTTTGAGATTCAAAGATTAGTGTACAGCCTTATTTCAAATGTAGGTTTGGCCTGACTAGAACTGCTTCAAGTCCAAAGCGGGTTCCTTTGCGGTTTCATTAAACGGCCAAGCGGCGCTTGCCATTTGCATAACTTGGTTTAGGATTTAGCGGTTTCTACTGTTGGATTTCATAAGAGGTGGGCGTTGAGATGAATAAGGTTCGGAGTCGCGAGGCAAATTGGCTAGCTACGGTGATCGGCTTAATCCTCGTTGCGGGCCCGGTGGCCCGCTTCCTGCAAGGGCAAGACACGCCGAAGGACGACAAGCAAGATTACGTCGTTTCGCACTACACGAAATATGAATTTCGCATCCCCATGCGGGATTCAAAGCGACTTTTCACTTCTGTCTATGTTCCCAAGGACACTTCGCAAGCCTATCCAATTCTGATGGACCGCACGCCCTACAGCGTCGCGCCCTACGGCGTCGATCAATACAAAAAGAATCTTGGACCTTCGGACCAATTTGAAAAGTCTGGGTACATTTTCGTGTATCAAGATGTGCGAGGCAGGTACATGTCCGAAGGGACTTTTGTCGAAATGGACCCGCACATTGATTCCAAGAAGTCACCGAGTGATGTAGATGACAGCTCCGACACCTATGACACCATCGAATTTCTGTTAAAACATGTGCCAAATAACAACGGCAAGGTAGGAATTTGGGGCATCTCTTACCCGGGCTTTTATACTTCCGCCAGCATCATTGACTCGCACCCGGCCCTGAAAGCAGCTTCGCCTCAAGCACCGATGACCGACCTTTTCCTGGGCGACGATGCTTACCACGGCGGAGCTTTTATGCTGGCGGCAAATTTTGGGTTCTATACTTATTTCAAGCCATTTGCCGAGCCCGCGCCGCCCCCGAAACAATTCAGTGCCTGGGATTTTGGAACACCAGATGGATACAGATTCTATTTGCGGGCTGGATCATTGGCCAGGATGAATCAAACCTACCTAAAGGACAGCAACCCCCTTTATACCGATCAGATGACCCACGACACGTATGACGATTACTGGAAGGCTCGCGATCTTGCGCCGCATATGAAGAACATCAAGTGCGCCGTCATGACTGTGGGAGGCTGGTTCGACGCAGAAGATCTTTCAGGGCCCTTCAAAACTTTTCACGCAATAGATCAAAATAATTCGGGCATATCAAATTCGTTGGTGGTTGGCCCGTGGGTTCACGGCGGTTGGGCCATAACCGAAGGTGATCACCTTGGCGATATTCAATTCGGCGCGAACACAGCGGAGTTTTTTCGTGCGAATATTCAGTTTCCATTCTTCGAAGCCTATCTGAAGGGTAAAACCGAGCAGCTTCCCAAAGCTTACGTTTTCGAGACCGGCACGAACGTCTGGCGAAAGTACGATGCCTGGCCACCAACGCAAGTGCAGACCAAGTCATTATATCTGCACGCTAGCGGCAAGTTGTCGTTTGACCCGCCGGGAGAAGACGAGGGCGCGGACGAATACGTAAGCGATCCTCGGCACCCGGTTCCGTACATCAATTATCCGAGCACCAGCGTCCCGCAGCGCTACATGGACGACGACCAGCGATTTGCGTCAGAGCGCCCCGATGTACTGACTTATGAGACTGATCCGCTCGAAGAAGATGTAACTATCTCAGGCCCTGTCTCACCAAAGTTGAGTGTTTCATCCAGCGGCACTGATTCGGATTTCGACGTAAAGCTGATCGATGTGTACCCGTCGGACTATCCCGACCCTGAAAATATGAATGTCACGAAGCGAATCGTCGGGGCTGCGCCGCTGCGAATGGGCGGCTACGAAGAAATGTTGCGAGGCGAACCGATGCGGGCCAAGTTCCGCAATGGATGGGAAAAACCGGAACCGCTGGAGCCCGGGAAGATGACCGAAGTTAATTTTACGATGCCGGACATCAATCATACTTTTCGGCGCGGCCATCGCATCATGGTTCAAGTTCAGAGCTCCTGGTTCCCATTGACTGACCTAAATCCACAGACCTTTGTTGATATTCCCAACGCCAAGCCGGGCGACTTTCAAAAGGCGACCGAGCGAGTGTTTCACCATCGCGGGGCAGAGTCGCGCGTGGATGTGCTGGTCTTGCCGCAACCTTAAAGAGTTCAAGAAGAGTTCAAAGCCAAACTTAGCTCAGAAAAACCCCGAAACCGGCGAACCTTGTCCCATTCAAATCATTCCATTGAGCAAGTATCTCGGAGTCTAGGCGCCAACTTTCGCGGCGATCTTTTGCTGCGGGAAACTCCTGGTTACGAAGAGGCTCGCGTGGTGTGGAATGGCATGGTGGCTCGCAAACCGGGACTAATCGCTCGCTGCGCGGACGCTGCTGATATTCAGAACATCGTGCGCTCAGCATCGCACGCGGGAATTGTGACCGCGGTGCGTTGCGGCGGACACAGTCTCGCAGGGTTCAGCACTTGCGAGGATGGGTTGGTGATCGATCTGTCGAGAATGCGTCAGGTGAAAGTGGATGAAAATGCGAGGCGCGCGAAATTTGAAGGAGGTTGCCTTCTCAGTTCAGTTGATCAAGCTACTCAGCGCGCGGGCCTTGTCTTCCCTGCCGGCGTGGTTTCACACACCGGGGCGGCGGGGTTGGTTCTTGGCGGCGGCACTGGGTGGCTGACGAGGAAGTTCGGCCTGTCGATCGACAACGTTGTGGGCTACAAACTGGTCGTTGCAGACGGCTCGATCGTTCAGGCGAATGAGAAGGAGAATCCGGATCTGTTCTGGGCACTCCGAGGTGGCGGGGGAAACTTTGGAGTTGTGACTGAATTTGAAGTGAAACTGCATCCTTTGCGGTCGGTTTTGATCGCGCGCGGCATTTGGAGCGACGACCAAATGCTGCCGGCCATGAAGCGCTGGCGGGATTTTGTGTGCGGCGCGCCCGACAACCTTAGATGGGACATGTCACTCAGGCTTGCGCCTGCAATCGAGGAAGTGCCTGCACATTTACACGGGAAGCCGGTGGCCAGCAGCGTGGCTATTTGGCTTGGCGACGAAGCGGAAGGCCGGACTTTGATGAAACACATCTTTGGGTTCGGCAACCCGGAAGCGGTGAGCAGCGAAGTGACCTCCTATCTCGCGCTGCAAACCATGGCCGATCAAAATTTCCCTCACGGGCGTCGCTATTACACAAAGTCTGGATATTTTAGTTCTCTGAATGATGACAGTATCGAAAAACTGGTGGGGTCGCTAGCGAGCATTCCCGCGGGTAGAACGCAGGTAGAAATGTCATATCTGGGAGGAGCAGCAGAGCGGGTGGGCGCGGGCGAAACGGCGTTTGGAGATCGGAGCGCGCCATTCGTTTTGAATTTGTTGGGAGATTGGGCGGACCGGGCACGGGATGAGGAGCACATTCAGTGGATTAGAGCTTTGTTTGCTTCACTGCGGCCAGCTATGAAACCCGGCGTGTATGTGAATTTCATGAGCGGTGACGAAAAAGACCGGACCACAGAAGCGTATAGCGCAAGGTGGCAGCGCCTTGTAGCCGTAAAGACGCAATACGATCCGACGAATTTCTTCCGGTTGAATCAAAATATCCCGCCAAATTCGGCAAGCGGAGGCAGCCAGGGATAAGCATGGCATCAGAGCACCTCTTGTATTGGAGATGATGAATTTGATCGTGGGATTGGGTATTGATGTGGCCGAAGTGGACCGCTTGAAAGAGGCGTTGGAGCGCCGTGGCGAGAGGATGTACAAACGGCTCTTCACCAGCGCGGAAATCGCCTACTGCAACAGCCACAAGAACAGCTTTGAGCGTTTCGCGGGGCGATTCGCCATCAAGGAAGCCGCGATGAAAGCGCTTGGCACAGGATGGCGGCGGGGAGTGCGATGGCAGGATATCGAGGTCGTGAATCAGCGTGGCGGCAAGCCTACCCTGCGGCTTGCGGGCGTGGCTGGGCAGATTGCTCTAAAACAAGGCGTGAAGACGATAAACATCTCCATCACGCATAGCGGGAATCTGGCAATTGGGCAGGTAATCTTCGAAAACTAGGCCGTCTGAACTTCCATCGAAGTTGCTAGGGTGGCGGGCACGTCGTCAGTGGGCATGGTGATTTCGACCCATTGGTTGGCAGGCAGAGTTCCTTCCACACGCACTTTTAGGAAATTCCCAGTTAAGGCCGGTGTCCACTCGGCTTCACAGGTAGACTCAGGCTTTTTGGGCCCAAGCTTGTTCTTATGCAAGGTAAGAGCGCGAATCAAACGGCCCGCCTGGGTAGCCCGAAAGGCAGATTCCTTGCTTTCGCCGAGGGAACGCAGGATGGAAGCGCGGCGGTGGATCTCAAACGGCGCCAGCTGATCAGGCAACTCAGCGGCCTGGGTACCTGGGCGCGAAGAAAACGAAAACACGTGTAGGTACGTAAACGGCCGGCGATCGATAAATTCGATCGTCTCTTGGAAATTCTTCTCGGACTCCCCTGGGAAACCAGCAATTACGTCGGCACCGATGGCAGCATTAGGAATGAATTCGCGAATGAGCTCCACTCGACGTTCGTAATGAGCGGCGCGGTACCATCGGCGCATGGCACGCAGAGTCAAGTCCGAGCCAGACTGCAAGGGCATGTGAAAATGCGGGGCGAAGCGGGGCGTGGAGGCGAGGAGCTGCACGAAATCCTGGGTAACGTCCATTGGCTCGATCGAGCTAACGCGGATCGACTCGATGGGGGTCTCGTCGACGATTCGGCATAGAAGATTCAGCAGCGAAACACGCGGACTAAGATCTCGCCCGTAACTGCCTAGATTAATGCCACTTAGAACCACCTCACGTACCCCGAAGACAACAGAATCGTGGATAGCTTTTAGCACGGCGTCGGGCGCCAAGCTGCGACTTGCTCCGCGCACCGACGGAATAATGCAATAGGAGCAGTGGCTATCACAGCCATCCTGAATCTTTAGGATCGGCCGGGTGCGATCCTGGCTAACGAGAGCGGACGGCCGCGAAAAATCAAAACTCGCCGAAGAAAGATCGCCCACAAAAATCTTCCGGTGGGCTGAATGAAATTCCATTGCCGTGCCGACCAATGCCAATGGCACAAGACCAGACGGGTTAGGAGTGCACTCCATGTCACTGATCGGGGTCGCTTCAGCTGCTCTAATGACAGCGGGAATTTGTGACTGGTGGGAATTACCCACGACCCACGACACGCCTTCGAGGCCAGCAACT
>Ga0209624_10001754_pt1 | contig 16631 bp, 7 predicted proteins | sample JacPinW_OM2H0_O1_FD_188565 | JGI IMG/M metagenome (GOLD analysis project Ga0209624, IMG submission 188565) | Forest soil microbial communities from Algoma, Ontario, Canada - Jack Pine, Ontario site 1_JW_OM2H0_O1 (SPAdes) (version 2) | ecosystem: Environmental > Terrestrial > Soil > Boreal...
GAAGTTTGTCAGCGCACGGCGGGTGCCGCGGCACTGGATGGTTCGATTGCGCAGATCGGCACGAGTTACCTTCTAACTCTGCGGGCGCTCGATTGCTCAAACGGCGAAGCCCTCGCCAGCGCGGCGGCGGAGGCCAGCGACAAAAACCACGTTCTCGATTCCCTGGGAAGCGTTGCCTCGGCGATTCGTGGCAAGCTCGGTGAGTCGCTCGCTTCGGTCCAGAAATATGACGTCCGCCCCGAGGACGTGACTACGCCATCCCTCGAAGCACTCAAGGCCTACAGCCTGGCCATGAAAGAACGCAACCGCCCCAACGGCGATTTCACTGTGACCCGGCAGTTGTTTCAGAGAGCCATCGACCTGGATCCCAATTTCGCGATGGCCTACGCGCAATTGGGAGTGATCTTCGTCAATTATGGCCAAACCGAGCGCGGGGCGGAGAACCTCCGCAAAGCCTACCAATTGCGCGAGCGAACGAGCGAGCGTGAAAAATTCTACATCGCTGCGCACTTTGACGACATGGTCAACGGAGATCTGGAGGCGGCGCGAAAGGATTACGAGTTGTGGATGCAGCTCTATCCGCGCGATTTTGCCCCGGTGGCCAATCTGGGCGTCGTCTACTTCTACTTGGGCGACTTTGACAAAGTACTCGCTATGGTCAAGCAGGCGGAAAAGATGAATGGCCAAGGCGAGCACGATCACTCCGCAAATCTTTCTTGGTGTTACATTCTCGTCAACCGTTTAGACGAAGCCAAGGCCATAGCCTTGGACGCACAGGCCACCCATCGGGACGATCCCGCCTTTCACTTCAACCTATACATGATCGATTTCCTCAGGCACGATGTGGAGGGCATGAAGCGCGAGGCGGCGGGCCTGGTGAGCAATCCGACATGGGGTCATGCTGCGTTTCAATACGAGGCGGACATCGCTGCCTATGGCGGACAATTTACTGAAGCCAGGGAGTTCACGCAGCGTGCCGTTGTTGCCGCCAGAAAATCCGACAATCAAGAGACGGCGGCGACCGACGAGGCCGATGCAGCGATTCGCGAGGCGCTCGCGGGCAACGAGGCATTAGCAAAGCAACGGGCAAAGGCCGCGCTCGCGCTCTCCAGGGGCAAGGATATTGAAGCCATGGTGGCTTTCGCTTCGAGCTTGACCGGCGATTCCGCCCAGGCAACCCAACTGAGCAACGATCTCACCAAACGCTTTCCGCAAAATACGCTCGTGCAGTTCAATTATTTGCCGACCATCCGGGCCGCCGGTGAATTGCGGAATCATGATGCTGCCAAAGCGACTCAGACCCTTGCCGTGGCAACGCCCTACGAGTTGGGGATTACGGCTTTGACTGGCGGCAGCACTCTTTACCCAGCTTACATCCGCGGCGAAGCTTACTTGGCGGCAAAGCAGGGTCCCGCCGCTGCCGCCGAGTTCCAGAAAATACTTGACCATCCCGGCGTTGTTCAGGATGAGATCATCGGCGCACTGGCGCACCTCGGGCAAGGCAGAGCTTATGTTTTGTCGGGAGATAGCAGCAAAGCCCGTGCTGCCTACCAGGATTTCTTCACCCTCTGGAAAGACGCCGATCCCGACGTCCCTATCCTGAAGCAGGCGAGGACGGAATATGCCAAGGTGCAATAGGGTTTTCCCGCGCCCGAGATGTAGCCGAACTCTAACTAACCGAACATGCTGAGAGTCGACGGGGATGATCCGACGGACCACGCTGAGCAAGGTTCAGGTTCCATGTCAGTATTTATGCGGCTCTCCGAGGTCGAGCCTTGGGCAAAACCCAGGAATGCAAGCCTGGAGAGCTGGAGAGAGAACACACGGGCGCGTTCTACCCGATCTATCACTTACCTGGCGCAATCGTGATGTTCCGAAAAGCGACGTGCCCGTCTTCGCTGCCCTGCAAATAGATTGGGCCCGGTAGTCCTTCGTGACTATCCAAAGCGCCGCCCGTGATTCCTGGGATTTCCCGCCGGTCAATAATGGTCCGACCGTTTTGCACGACAGTGATAACCCGGCCGACAAGCGTGATGTCGTAGGTCTGCCACACTCCCGGCCGGCGTGGCTGTTCCGGCGACGGCGCCAGAAAGCCATACACCCCCCCCGTGCGCATGGTCGGCCCTTCCGGGACGGGATCATCTTCGATCTGAACTTCGTATCGACCCCGCAGGTAGACGCCGCTATTCGCTTTCGGCGCACAATTGAATTCGATGTGTAACTTGAAATCCTCGAACTTCGCATCGGTGATAAGTTCAGGCCCGTGTCCGGGACTCACGAGCGTTCCGTCTTCGACCTTCCACATCGCCGTTGCATTCGGATCACTCGGGTGCCATCCGCTCAGTTCCTTGCCATTGAATAACTGGATAGGCTTGCCCCAAATCGGGTCGTGCTCTCTGTTCAAGTCCGGTGCTCTCTCGCCCGTCCATTGCCAGGGAGTGCCGTCGGGCCCGGTCGTCGTTCCAATTAGCGTCTTCCCTGATAACTTGCCCACAAAAACCATGTCGTCTTTTCTGTCCTCCTCTTCCTTCGGAGAAACGAATGTTATTTGCCCCTGCGAAAGGTCGACCTTCGGCAGCGGCCGTGCGTGTCCCCAACGGCTCGTCAGCCGCGCTTTGAGCTGCCTGCTTTCCTCGGTTATCTCGAGCCACGAAGGATATTCCCGGCCCGGAGTCGCCAGCGTTAAATCCCAACGGCCCAGAAACGGCTGCGACGCCGCAGATGCATCCTCAGCGTTCTTCTTTTGAGAAAAAACATACATGGAAAACATCATCACTAGCGTCGTTAGCGCGACGGTGCTCCGCCGAAGATTCATATTCTTGCGACTCCCTTTTTATCGAGCCGGTTAGATCGGATACTTACGACTTGACAGTCTGCGAACTCGCATCCCAATAAACCGGCTTTTTTCTGAAGTAAGATTCATTCGCCATGTGGCACCCCATAGCCGCGTTGTGCCCGAATACGGCGTCCTGCAAAACCGGCTTGCGCGTACGCACCGACTGGAAGAAATTCCACAGGTGCGGACGCAAATCGTCATAGTCGTTTCCCTTAAAGACGAGGCTTTCGTAAGCCGGTTCCTGACCCGGTTTAGGATCGTGTTCCTCGTGCCACTTTGCGATATAAGGCGTCCGCAGTCGCGCCGGAAACGACGCGGAATAATAACTTGGAGACAGATCCACGCCAGGTTGAGGAGAATAGCTGAGGCCGAACTCAGTGAGTTCAATGATGCCTTTCGATCCCATAAAGCGCGTAACCTCCGACGATTCCGTATCCAGAGTCAAGCGCATGTAGACCGGAACATTCGCATACTCAAAAAGAGCGGCATGCACATCCGGCATATTGCGCCCGTCCTTCCAGCGGTAAATGCCGCCAAACGCCGAGACACGCTGGGGAATCTCATTGATCCCAAGAACCGCTTGCATTCCGCTGATCAGATGCACGAGCAGGTCTCCGGCAACTCCGGTGCCGTACTCCTTCCAGCAACGCCAACGGGCAAAAGCCAACGGATCGAAAGGCTTCTTCGGCGCGGTTCCGAGCCAAGTATCCCAATCCAGATTTTCCGGAGACAAATCCGGAGGAGGCGGATACTCCCACGCGCCGGTGGGATCATTCCTTCCCAAGGTCGCTTCCACCAGGCTCAACGGTCCGATCGCCCCCTGGTCGTAGAGCTCTTTCGCTTTGGCGCACAGGACTGAACTCGTTCGCTGCGCGCCAACCATCACGATACGGTCCGACTTCTTCGCGGCTGCAACCAGAGCCAGGCCGTCCGCGGGAGTATGCGAAAACGGCTTCTCGCAATACACATCCTTGCCTGCCTCAATCGCATCGACCACCACCTGTTTGTGCCAGTGGTCCGGCACCGCCACGATGATCGCGTCAATCTCTTTGTTGTCGAGGAGTTCCTTGTAACGGCGTGTGGTTGGGATGGTTTTGCCTACAATTTCCCGCGCCAACTCGTGGCGGCCATCGTAAAGATCGGAGGCGGCGACGCACGCGACTCCCGGAAGCTGAATCGCCGTGCTGAGCAGATTGCTGCCTTCCATTCCCACGCCGACGATGCCAAAGCGAACACGGTCGCTCGCTGCCACGGATGGCGATGCAAACGACGGTTCGGAATCTAGCAGCACGGCGTTTGTGGCAAGGGTAGCGCCTGCCGCTCCGGCGGTCGTTTGCAGAAACTCACGCCGCGAGAATCGATACCTTTTCATTATGTGATCTCCTGATTACTCTCGCTATCGGGAACGAGCGTCACCGAGCTTGCCGCGCTACTCGCTCCGTTAGCTCAGTCCGTGATGAAGAGCCTCCCACATACACATTGAAGTAGCCGGCATCCACCGTCCAGTCGTGACTTTTCACGTTGTAATAGGCGAAGGCCCTGCGATCGAGTGTGATCGCAATATGCTTGGTTTCGCCGGCATCCAGTCGAACCTTCGCAAATCCCTTCAGTTCCTTCACCGGCCGCGGAACCATCGCCTGCGGTTCGCCCACGTACACTTCGGCAATTTCGGCGGCGGAGCGATGGCCGGTGTTGGTCACATCGAAGCTGACGGTAACGGGTTGATCTCCCGAAAAGGCGGCCGGAGTTACCGAGAGATTCTTGTAGGCGAAGGTCGTGTACGAGAGTCCATAGCCGAATGCGAACTGCGGCTTGACTGTAGCCTTGTCGAAGTGACGATACCCGATGAAGATACCCTCTTTATATTCAATTCTTTTGTCGCCTGCTTTGGGATAGTAGTTTTCATACGCCAGATTGTCTTCCCATCTGCGCTCGAACGTGACGGGCAACTTGCCCGAAGGGCTGTACTGGCCAAAAAGCAGCTGCGCAAGCGCCACGCCTTGCGCCTGTCCCGCATACCAAGCTTCGAAAAGAGCGGGAACATGATCGACCCATGCATTCATATCGACCGCGCCGCCGGAAGTCACCACGACGATAGTGTTCTTATTCGCAGCGGCGATCTGATTAATCAGCTCGTCTTGCGCCGGGGGAAGCTGGAAGGTGCGATCCGCGCCCTCGCTCTCGCTATCGGGATCAAAACCTGCTGCCAGCACCACTACATCCGCCCTCGACGCCAGCGCTTTCGCCGTCGCATTCACAACCTTATCCGGATGCAAGATGCCGAGTCTCACGCTTGGACCACCCCAGCTCCAATGCACAGAGTATTCAAAGCGAATCTTGTGTGGGCCGGAGGCCAGAGGCAGGCGTAGTTGGCTGACCTGCGCACGCGCGAGCTCCCAATTGTCGATGGCGAGCTTATCGTCGACGTAGAGCTTGTAGCCGCCACCCTCTCCCGGTCCTTGCACGAAGATAAGGTGTTCGCCAGGTTCGCTCGGCGTGAAGTATCCTGACCAGCCCGCCGACACTTCGTTTTGATTGATGCCATCGCCAAGTGAGTGGTCGGCGTTGATGTGTTGATCGGTGCGACGAACTGCAGGCTCACCACTCAGGCTGGTATTGTTGAACGCTTCGATCTTGATGCCCGGCTCTTTGCCCGCCGCATCGATCGAAAATGAAGTGCCATCGGCCATGTCGCCGAGAGATGGCAGACCCCTATCGTAGTAGACGGTGGCGCCGCTGCCGAGATAGCTGGCGAGACCTTCCAGGTAGCTCACGGCTCCGAACGGACGCACGCCCGCGCTGCCCCCTCCAACCACTGGAGCAGGATAGGCGTCCGGCCCGATGACCGCGACGGTTTTAATTTTCGCCTTGTCGAGCGGGAGAAGATTGCCATCGTTCTTGAGCAGCACCATGCTGGCGCGAGCCGCGTCCAGCGCGACCTCTCCGCCCTGGACGTTGTCGAGTGGCACGGACAAATCCGCCTGTTCGCGATCGAGCCAGCCAAAGCGAATGGCCGTGCGCAAAATGCGGCGTACTTTGTCATCAATGGCAGACTCGCTGACCTTACCCGCCTTCACCGCCGGCAGCAGCGTCGCTCGATTCATGAATTTTCCCGCCGGCATTTCCAGATCAAGTCCGCCATTCGCCGCCGCCACGCCGTCGTAAGTGGCATCCCAATCAGACATGATCAGGCCCTCGAACCCCCACTCTTTCTTCACGACCTCATTGTTCAGAAATCCGTTCTGGGTTGCATGCTGGCCATTAATAAGGTTGTAGGAATCCATAATGGCGCCGACGTGTGCTTCCTTCACCGCCGCTTCGAACGTAGGCAGATAGATTTCCCGCATCGTGCGCTCGTCGATGATGGAGTCGCCGTCGTGGCGCAGGAACTCCTGATTGTTGCCCATGAAATGCTTGATGGTCGCACTCACACCCTGGCTTTGCATTCCCTCTATGTATGCGACGGCCGTGCGCGCAGCGAGGAAAGGGTCCTCGCCAAAATATTCGAAGTTGCGTCCGCACAACGGCGAGCGTGAAATGTTTACGCCAGGGCCGAGCATGAAATGAACGCCGCGCGCGCGCGCATCCTGCCCGATGACCGCTCCCATGCGGGCGACAAGCTCGGGGTCCCAGGTGGCGGCTAGGCCCATTCCGCCGAAAGTTGTCGAAGGCCCATAGTTGCGGACGCCAAACGGCCCGTCGGCCATTTTCAGCTCCGGCAGGCCAACATGTTTGATCTCGCGAGTGTAGAAATCGTTCACGCCGCCAATGAGATCGATCTTCTCGTCGAGCGAGAGTTGCTTGAGCATCGCATCGGCGCGCGCTTCAATGGCAGGAGTGGAGGCAGAAGGCGGTTGGCCCCATGCGGCGAGGACCGCGAGGTTAACCAGAATCAATAATAGTGCTAACTTGTTCTTCACCCGGGCCTCCAGAGTCGGCTTGTGTATTTCTTAAGACCGTCGCGCCTTCGCGAACAACTTTCTGTGCCGTCCATCCTCTTGCCGGAAAAATCCGCGCGCGCAAGAGAATAGCACTTTTGCCGGATTTCGCTAGAGCGCTAGAGAGTTCAGCAAATTCCTAATGACTGTTCGTCCCGACTGATCCACATCATCGACGAGCTAATGAGGTAATAGGGATCAGGACTCGATCTTCCAAAATTTGTATTTGTTCGCCTCCCTCCGGCGAACCACACAATTCCCTTGACATCCAAGAGTAGTCGTTTTGTACTAGCGAGCGTAGTGCGTCGTACCGTTCGAAAGCGTCGGAGTTATTCGGAAGTTTTTCTGAACTGGGTATCAGGAGGCGCCTCGATGCGCTTTTCTCCGGGCTCATGGGCAAGACTTGCGGTAGGGATTTTATGCTTGGCGATCGTCGGCACAGCGGCTGCTCAGTCTGATCGAGGATCGATCGCGGGGTCGGTCGCGGATAGCACCGGCGCGGGCGTGGCGGGTGCGGCGATCACCATCAAAGGGGCCGACACAGGCAGTGTTTATAAGACCGTCTCCGGCGGTACAGGCTCCTACCGCATAAATGATGTCGCCATCGGGCGCTACGATGTCACGGTCGAAGCCAAGGGATTCAAGACCTCCCTCCACCAGGGAGTCGTCATCGAAATCAGCACTGTAGCTGCACTCAATGTGACCCTGGAACCTGGCAGCGTCACCGAAGAAGTGACGATCCTGGCGGATGCGCCCACCATCCAGACGGAAAGCTCTGATATCGGCACCGTGGTGAGTGACAAACAGATTCACGAACTGCCCCTCATGCTGAACGCCACCGGCCAGAGCGGCGGAGTTCGCTCTCCCGAAGTTTTCATCATGCTCACGCCGGGCGTCTCCGGCGAGGGAACCGTGGGCGATCACCCGGCGGCTGGCATTTACGAAACGAAGATTTCAGGCGGCCAAAACTTTGGCACGGAAATCCTCCTCGACGGCGCCAGTGCCCAGCGCTCGGACTCCGGTGCCGCGTTCGATCAGACCGCGCCATCCGTGGAAGCTTTGACCGAGTTCAAGGTCACGACGGCAAGCCCGTCGGCAGAGTACGGACATACCTCAGGAGGCGTGGAGAGTTTCTCTACTAAGTCTGGGACCAACAAATACCACGGCAGTGTCTTTGATTTGCTCCAGAACAACGCCGCGAATGCCGCGCCATGGGTCAATGGTTTGAATGGAGTGAAAACCGGGACGCCGTCCGACCACCAGAACGATTTCGGCGGCGCGCTGGGCGGGCCGGTACGGATTCCCCATCTCTACGATGGACGTGACAGGACATTCTTTTTCTTTACCTGGGAGCAGTATCGCAACAACGTAGGCTTGGTGAACGACTTGCAAACGTTGCCCACTGCCGCCGAGCGCGGAGGAGATTTCTCGGCGATTCTGGGGCCCGGCGTAACGACGGGGCCCCCAAACTATACTCCCGTAATAAACCCCTGTACCGGGGATCAGGTTCTGCAAGGCCAGATATTTGATCCGTCGACAACAACGACACTAAGTAGCGGGCAAACTTGCCGATTTCCTTTTGCGGGTAACAAGATCACGAACCTGAGTCCGGTGGCGCAGAAGGTGCTCACCTATCTTCCGGGGACGAATCGCGCGGGTAACCCCGCTGGAAATGGCTCTCCTGGTCTTGAGCAGAATTATCTCAATCCAGCCGGTATTACCCCCGATATCGTCACCCAGACCAGCTTCCGAATCGATGAGAACCTAACCAATAAGAGCAAGTTCTTCTTTTCTTATAGCAGCCGCGAGCAAAATATCCTGAATAGCACCAACTTCGATCTGCCTGTACCGCTGACGCCGTCCACTTACGATAACGACTATTTCACCCATTATCTTCGCTTCGGATGGGACTATCTCGCCAGTCCAACCGTACTGAATCATCTCGTGGTTGGATTCAATCGCATATGGACGGCCAGCGTAGCGCCAAGTGTAAACGGATCCAATTGGGAGAGCGTTCTCAACATCCCCGGAGCCAGTGGGCCAACCTTTCCGCAAATGCAGTTCAACGGCGCCACCGAGGGGATTAGCTACAGTCAATTTAGCGATAATAACTACAGTCTCCAGATCCCGAATGCCCTGGTTGTCGCCGACAGTGTTTCGTGGACGCGCGGCCGCCACTCCCTGCGTTTTGGTTTTGATTGGCGGTCTTACCAGTATTCGCTGGAAAGCCTGGGGACATCTTCGCCGGCCTACGTCTTTTCGAACCATGAAACGACCTTTGGCCCGCTCTCCGAGCAGCCCAACGCCGTCAATGCCGGAGATCCGGTGGCCAGTTTTCTCCTCGGCCTACCCGATCAGGAATCTTTATCGGTGTATTCGCACTTTTCGCGCTGGATTCAAAACTATTACGCCGGCTACGTTCAGGACGACGTCAAAGCGCGCCGCAACCTCACTTTGAATCTGGGTTTGCGCTGGGATATTGATACGCCCCGCCACGAGGCGACTGGAGCGCAGTCTGTTCTTTCTCTAACCGCCACAAATCCTGATTCGCCCGGACAGCCGGGAGCCCTGATCTACGGGAAGAGCGCAACGGGTGCTCAAACGTACTATAAGAATTTCGGTCCACGACTGGGATTTGCTTACTCACCTGACCGCGCTCCCGGCACCGTGATTCGCGGCGCTTACAGTATTTATTACGCTGCACTTTTCTACTCTGATTTCGGCGGCAACCTGAGCAGCGGAACTACGGCCAACCCGAACTTCCAGAATCCCGACCACTTTACGCCAGTCTCATCTCTGGATGCCGGGTTCCCCGCCTATACGCCTCCGAGCAACGCCGACAACCCGGCGTTAAACACGTTTACGACGAGCACCATCAGCTACGCCGCGCCGGGCTTTGGGCGCCCCGGTATGGTGCAGAACTGGAATCTTCAGATACAGCATCAGATCGCTCCCGACTTGATCATGAGCATTGGCTATGTCGGTCAGCATGCCACTCGTTTGCTCTCCAACCTGGCTCAAATCAATACTCCGAATCCCAAGTACAACTATTTGGGTACAGCGCTGAGCTATGAAGTTGACGGTAGTGACGGGAAGACCGGACCTGCGGTCCTTTCTCAGCTGGGCATTTCAGTGCCTTCCTGGTTTGTGCCGGGTTGGGGAAGCGGCTCCGGCGGCCAAGCCACCATCGGCCAACTACTGCGGCCTTTCCCGCAGTATGGGGCCATCACCTCCAACTGCTGTCTGGAGAACCTCGGTCAATCTACGTACAACGCTTTGCAGGCCACGCTTGAGCGCCGTTTTCGGAATGGATTGAACCTGCTCGCTTCTTACACATTCTCCAAAACGCTCACCGATGCCGATTCCGCTTTCTCCACAGAGTCGGGCTTCAATTCCGATGTGTTCGGAGCGCAGAATCCCTACAACCTGAAAGGCGAAAAGGCGGTCAGCTACCAGGACATTCCGCACACCTTCGTGGTCAGCTATCTCTACGAGCTTCCCATGGGGCATGGGAAGAAATATCTGAACCACGGAGTCGCGAGTAAAGTTGCGGGGGGATGGCAAATCGCCGGCATTCAACGCTACCAGGCGGGATCGCCGGCGGTCATCAATGAATATGCCGATGCGAACCCCTATAGCACAGGCAATTACCGCTACAGCCTGATTCCGGGCCAACCTGTTTTCGGCACGCATCCTGTGCAGTGGACACCGGCACTGAACAGCAATTGGAATAGCGGTTGTCAGGAAAGCAACGGAGTCTTTTCGCGGCCAAGTCACTACGCTAACGCTCCCAGCCCGGTAAACTGCGCCGCATTCCTCGACCCGAGCGCCGCTTCTATCGCGGCTGGCGGCGGCTATGTCTTCGGCAATTTACCCACTGCTGTCTCCTGGTGGCGTAGTCCCGGCTTCAAGAACGAAGATGCCTCGGTGATCAAACGAACTGAAGTACACGAGGGACAGTCGATCCTGCTCAAGTTCGATATCCAGAACGTCCTCAACCGGCACACTTTTGGAGGCATTGACGGGAATCCGACTGACTCCTTCTTCGGCGTCCCCGGAGGTGGCGGCCATTCCGTGTTGAACAATCCACGAACGATTCAGGCCACCATTCGCTACGAGTTCTGAGGGCTTTCCGCGCCTTCACGGACGTAAAGGCTGGACTAAAAGTCCAGCCTTTACCATTTGCAGCGGCTCCACAGTTTAGAATTCTTTCGTGAGTGCGATGAAGAGGTTTTTGAGTGATCGTTGGCCAGCTCTCCAAAATCCCTGCCGCCCCCTGTCCGTTATGCTCCTCTGCGGACTTTTTCTTTCAGCACACACACATGCTTTGGCCCAGTCCGACGCTCTCTCCGCCCAATTCGCCCAAGCCACGCAAGCCATGCAGCAAGGGAATCTCGATGCCGCTGCTGCCGGCTTTGCCGCCGTCATCAAGCAATCGCCGGACTTCGCCGAAGCTCACTTCAATCTCGGATTGGTCAACGAAGAGCAGGGCAAGTACGACGAAGCGATTGCCAGCTTTCAAAAAGCGCTTGCGCTGAAACCCAACCTTCACGGAGCCAACCTCTTTCTCGGAATCACCGAGTTCCGTTTGAATCGCCTCGACAAAGCCCACGCCGCTGTTGCGAAGGAGACGGCTGCCAATCCCAAGGACGCATCCGCCTGGATGTGGCTGGGAGTAGTTTGTCTAGCGCAAGACAAGGCCGAAGCTGCCGCCGAAGCGCTCGACAAGGCCTACAAACTCAAACCCGACGACGAAGACATTCTTTACCACCGCGGACGGGCTCACCTGCTGGTCTCGAAAAACAGCTACGCGCACATGTTCAAAGTCAATCCCGGCTCGTGGCGCGTGCACCGCGTTCTGGCGCAGGCAAACGCCGAAGCCGATCGGCACGTGGAAGCAATCGCAGAATATGAAGCGGCCATCAAACTCGCTCCCACGCAGCCCGGCCTCCACGAAGAACTCGGATCGGAATATCGCAATGTCAACAAGGTCCCAGAGGCCGAGCAAGCCTTTCAGCGCGAACTTGAGATTGATCCGAACAATGTTTTGGCGAAATACAAGCTCGGTGCGATCGCCGTGGAGCAGGGCGATGGCGCTAAGGCCGAAGAATTGATCGAAGCCGCGCTTCGCGAGAAACCGGGCCTCATTCACGCCGACTATAACCTGGGCCGCGCTGAGATGCTGTTGGGCAAGGATGAAGTCGCAGCGGTCCACCTGCAAAAAGCCACCACCGTCGATTCCGATCCCGAGGTGGTGGAGCAAGCTTGGTATCAGTTAGGCACGATCTACCGGCGTCTGCACCGCATGGATGAGGCTCGCGATGCTATGACTGTGTTCCAGAAGCTAAAAGATGAACGGGCAAAGCGCTCGCAACAAGCGCTCGAAACCTACCGGGAAAAGCACCCGAACGCAGCGGAATCTACGCCTGCTCCTCAGAATCCGCAGTAGCTTCTGGCAACTGCGTTAGCGATTAGGCAGCGTCGATGGCAAGCCCGCAGCCTTGGCTTTCAACTCGGCGGTCTTCGCAAATTCTGCCTGGGCGCGATCGAGCGCATGCTCTTCTTTATAGACTCTGCCCAATTGATAGTGAGCGGTGGAATTGTCAGGCTCCAGTCTTGTCGCTGTTTCCAATTCCTGTTGCGCCTGCTCCACTTTTCTGTTTTTCCAATAAGCGATGCCTAGAGACAGGTGGCAGAACGCATCGTTTGGAGCTAGCTCCACCGCTTTCGCGAGCGGCGCCAAGGCCTCCTCGATCTGGCCCTGCTCCATAAGAAGGTTGCCCAGATTCACATAGGGCTGCTCGCTCGGATGCTGGCCGAGGTCCTGCCACGCGATTGCTTTGCGGTAAGCATCCATCGCGGCTTCGGGTCGGCCATCGGTTTCATAAATCAGGCCGAGATTATTCTCAGCTCTCGAATCTTGCGGATCAAGGCTCAAGACCATCAGAAAAGCCTGTCGCGCCTCCGCCAGGCGTGATTTGGTATAGCAGGCTCTACCCAGGTAATACCACGCATCCTTATTCTTCGGATTGCGTTCGACCGCGCTTTGCAACCACTTGATGGCGTCCGCATAGTCATCCAGTAACACGTAGTCGAGGGCGACGATCTTCAAGTCGTCCCCGGTCGCTGGGTCAATGGCGTCCGCACGCGTATACGCTGCCAGGGATTCCGCGGGCCGGTTCTCGCGGTGCAGGACGAAACCGAGCAAATAGAGGGCGTCGGAAGAATCGTGATGAGAAACAATGTAGCGCTGAAGCACCCGTTCGGCAGCCGGGAAGTTCGAAAGATGAATGAGCGCTTTGCCTTCGAACAGCAGCGCATCGCTAGTGCCCGGAGACGCAGCCTCCGCGCGTGCCAGCAAATCAGCCGCCGAAGAGTAGTTCCCGGTACGAAATTCAGCGACGCCGCGAGCGAAGTCTCCTTCGCTCTGTGCTCGCCCCTCCAGCGTACAAACTACGCAGAGCGCGCCTAAAACTAAGAAGCGCGCCGGATTTGTCAGGCGTGCGCTCATGGCTTCGGCGAGGACGGGGGCTGAGAAGGTTCGTCGATCTGAAGAATCTGATCCGCCGCAACCCCCCTGACCGTTTGCCGGATTCCGCTCGGCCAGCGGATCTCGATTCTGTGCGCGACATTTTCCTTCCCCAGGCCGAAGTGTACCCGCTTATCGCTGGCGGAAAGATAACTGCTCGCCGTCGAGACCGTAGCGAACTGCGAACCCGCGGCAGTCACCAGTTCGACCTCGGCGCCAATCGCGTCACGGTTGCTTTCGTGTCCGACCAGCTTCAAAAGCAGCCAATGATTCTGCGTCTGCGCTTGGTTGTGCAACACGTGAATCAACCCGTCATTGGTGGTCACCACCGCATCCAGCCGGCCATCATTATCCAAATCGCCGATGGCCAACCCACGTGCGACCCATGGCTGCAGGAAGACACTTCCTGATTGTGCCGACACATCTACAAATCCGTGGCCGGTGTTGCGCGCCAGCAGCATAGGTTCACGATAACGAAGGTTTGGAAAGTTAAGTTCAATCGTATCGAGATCGTGCCCTTGCGCAATCAGCAGATCCTTCCACCCGTCGTTGTCATAGTCCAGAAAACGAACTCCCCAGCCCGAATGGGCAAGTGTCATTTGACCGACGCCGGCATTCGCACTGACATAATTGAACGTTCCATCGCCATTACTCAGGTAAAGAGCATAACGCTGGTTTGCCAGATCCGTGACTACCAGGTCCGGCCACCCATCGTTGTTGTAATCGGCAAAATCGACTCCCATACCCGCATAAGTGCGGCCGTCGATATCCACGGCGACTTCAGATACCAACGCCACATCTTCGAAAGTTCCGTCTCCTTTATTGTGATAAAGAAACTCCATCATGGAATCGTTGGCCACAAAAAAATCGATGTGGCCATCGCGGTCATAGTCGGCAATGGCTATGCCGAGTCCCTTGCCCGGCTTCGATAGCCCCGCTTTCTCGGCGATCTCCGTGAAAGTTCCGTTTCTGTTGTTGTGATAAACCAGCGGCGCGACCGGCTTAAAGTGATCGGGATGGCAGTACGCCCTATAACCCTCCTTGTGTTCGCCGCACCACAAGTCGTCAAAGTCCCAGTCCAGATATCGCAGTACAACTAGATCGAGGAAGCCATCTCCGTCGAGATCGACCCACGCCGCCCCGCTTGACCATCCGCTACCGCCGACACCAGCCGCCTGCGTCACGTCAGTGAACGTGCCATCTCCATTGTTGTGGTAAAGCTTGTTGCCGCCGTACGCCGTCACGTAGAGATCTTCGAATCCATCGTTGTCGTAGTCACCGACGGCGACTCCCATCCCGTATCCGGCGCCTTGCAGGCCCGCTTTCTCGGTGACGTCTTCAAACCTGCCGTCGGGCTTTTGATGATAGAGCCGGTTCCAGTAATCCGGACCTGTCTTCTGCGGAATCGTCCCTTTGGGAGTGGGATCGCCGAGCGGCGCTCCATTCACCAGGAATATATCGAGGCGTCCATCATTGTCATAATCAAACAGTGCCACGCCCGCGCCCATGGTCTCCAGCAAATATTTCCTCGAGGTGTGCGATGCGCGATATCGAAAGTTGATACCTGACTGGGAAGCGACATCTACAAAGAGATCAGAAGAAGTCGCAACCGGTTTCGCCGAAACAGGGTGCTCCTGCGCGACCGCGAAAAGTGAACAGCAGAAAAAAAGTGCGCAAACGATGGCGCGGATGCGAATGTTGTCCGCTTTCCGCTTCGGAGTCACGGTTCAACCACCCCTTTGCCTTCGACCACCGTGAAAATTCGATCCACCGACGGAATTCGAATCTCCTCCTTTGCCCCGCTCGGCCACTGGATCTCCAGTTTGTCCACTTTGCTGGCCGCGCCCAAGCCGAAATGCAGGCGCTGATCCGAACTCGAAGCATAACTGCCGCCGCTAAAAACGTCGCCCCTCTGTCGGATCGCTCCCGTCGTCACAAAGACCTTGGCGCCGATGGCGTCGCGTGGGCTCTTCGGCCCTCCCACCAGCCGAAGCCCAAGCCAGTGATTTGAATTGTGAACGACATTCCGCAGCAACACCGGAGTCGAGTCGATAACGTTGAGCACCGCATCGATGTGGCCGTCATTGAACAGGTCGCCGAAAGCCGCGCCCCTTGCAGAAACGACGACCGCTAACCCGCTACCGGTCGCCGGAGGCACCTCCTCAAACTTCGTTCCATTTATGTTTCGGAATAAGAGTGGACGCTGGGCAAACGTCGTGCCCCAATCCTGCTTGTCGACGCCCGGATAAACATGCCCATTGGCGACAAAAATATCGAGCCAGCCGTCGTTATCGAAGTCGATGAACCCCGTTCCCCAACCCAGGAACGGGATCGTCACGTTGCCAATGCCGGCCGCAAAACTCACATCCGAAAAGCTGGCCTCGCCGTCATTGCGGTAAAGAGTGTTGTAATCGTCGGAGAAATTGGTAATGCAAAAATCGACTCGGCCGTCGCGATTGTAATCCCCCACTGCAATCCCCATCGACGCCTGCTCGCGCCCCTCATCATTTAAAGCGAATCCCGAGAGATAACTGATGTCTTCAAACGTGCCATCATGTTTGTTCCGATATAAATATTTGGGCACGGAATCATTCGCTACGAGAAGATCGAGCCAGCCGTCGTCATCCACGTCCACAAAAACCGACGCCAGGCCGTAATATCCTCGCGGATCGGAGACGCCTGCCTTCACGCTCACGTCCGTGAACGTCCCATCGCCGTTATTGTGAAAGAGATGATCGCTCTCTCCCGGCAGGCCTCGCGGACCGCACATCACGTTGACACCGCGAAACTGGCAAAAGCCTGCCGGAATGCCGCCTTTGCCCGCAATCGGAGGATTGTCGGGATCGAACTTCACATAGCCCGGAACGAACAGGTCCAGCAAGCCATCGCGGTCATAGTCGCCCCACGTCGCTCCCGTCGACCAACCTCCCAGGGTAACGCCCGCCTTTTCCGCGACGTCCGTGAAAGTGCCGTCATGATTGTTATGGTAGAGGCGGTTCTTGCCGAAGTTGGAGACGTAAATATCCGGCCAGCCATCTCCGTCGTAATCTCCCACCGCAACCCCAAAACCCCAGCGCTCATTGGCAACGCCCGCTTTTTCCGTGACGTCGGTGAACGTGCCGTCGTGATTATTGTGCAGCAGCATCGCCCGCGGCGGAGCTTCTTTCCCCTTTAACGCGGGAAATGTTGACCCGTTCAGCAGATAGATATCGAGCCAGCCGTCGTTGTCGTAGTCGAGGAGCGCAACCCCAGAACCCGGAGTCTCCAGAATTGTCGTCTTCTCGGGAGTCCCCGACTTGTGGTGGAACTTGTCCAATCCGGCCGCGTG